>ERZ795052.3314-NODE-3314-length-18015-cov-6.007795_pt1 | contig 18015 bp, 18 predicted proteins | sample MGYA00375136_ERZ795052 | MGnify/ENA primary metagenome ERZ795052 (study PRJEB30181, sample SAMN05720156) | activated sludge metagenome | isolation source: Anaerobic digester | place: Japan | collected 2015-05-26 ... | reverse complement strand
TGGACGGAAATCACACCAACCAGCGGTGGCGCATCCTTATCCGCCGATTTGGGCAGAGTTTTTTTAATCTCCGGGCTCTCCATCCGCAACAAAAGGCTTGTTACAATCTGGTAACGGGGCCGTTAACGTTATTGTGAAGTCTTGCTTCGCCGACTCTTCTCCCATCGCTTCCGCCTTTCCTTCGCTCTTGAAAAGCCGGTTTGCACCCAAGCCCCTCTTTCGATTCGTTTCTCAGGTGAAACGCATTGCGAAAGTGCAGTCGTCAACCATAATGGCCGCGTATGCTGAAACTGGGCGTTAACATTGACCATGTGGCAACGGTGCGGGAAGCGCGCTATCGCGGGCGTGGGAGGGGGGAACCCGACCCCGTGGCCGCGGCGTTGGCCAGCGAAGCGGCCGGGGCCCATGGCATTACCGCACACCTGCGCGAAGACCGCCGCCACATTCAGGACCGGGACGTGTGGAAACTGCGGGAGGTCATCAAGACGCGCCTCAACCTGGAAATGGCCAACTCTGCGGAAATCATTGAAATCGCGCTGAAGCTTCGACCCGACATTGTCTGTCTGGTCCCGGAGCGCCGGCAGGAAGTGACCACCGAGGGCGGGTTGGACGTGGCGAGCAACCTTGCCGCGTTAACCGAAACGCGCCGGCGCATGAACGACGCCGGCATCGAAGTGAGCTTGTTCATTGCGCCCGACCCGGACCAGATCGAAGCAGCCGCCCGCACCGGCGCCCAGTTCATCGAGCTGCACACCGGTTCCTTTGCCGAGAGTTTTGCCGCCCAGGCGGGCGTCGAGGAGGAGCTGGCCCGCCTCGTTTCAGGCGCGGAACAGGCCCACCGTCTTGGCTTGCGAGTCAACGCCGGCCACGGGCTGAACTACGACAACCTGCCGTGGATCCACCGCGTGCCGCACCTGGTGGAATTGAACATCGGCCACAGCATTGTGAGCCGGGCGGTGATGGTGGGCATGGAGGCGGCGGTGCGGGATATGCTGCGGTTGATGGCCCCGTATCGGGGTTGAGGGGGGCGCATGGTGCTGGGTCTGGGCATTGACATTATCGAGGTCGGGCGCATTCAGGCCTCGTATGAGAAGTTCGGGGAACGGTTCCTCAATCGCATTTTGCATCCCAACGAAATCAGTTACAGCCTTTCCCACAAGACACCCGGGCCATTTCTGGCGGCGCGGTTCGCCGCCAAGGAGGCGATTTCGAAGGCGTTCGGGACGGGAATCGGCGCGCAACTGGGCTGGCGGGACATGGAGGTGGCGCGGCGGGAGAGCGGCGAACCTTACGTTATTTTGCATGACAATGGTCTGAAGCTGCTGCGCGAGCGCGGGGCGCATTCCGTCCGCTTGAGCCTGTCGCACACCCGTGATTACGCCGCCGCCGTGGCCATCCTGGAGGGACCCGGCGGGGCTGGATCAGGTCCCGGAACTTAGCTCGCTTGTTTCAAGCGCCAGGCGCCCCGTGAACGCCGGCCGCTCCTCGGAGGGGCGCGGGGCCTCCACCTGCGGCGCGGGGCCCGCTGAACCGGTTATTCCGGCTCCTCGGCGGGTTCGCCTTCTTCGGCTGGCGCCGGGTAAGCCGCCGCCTCACGTGGGCGCAGACCCGCGCGCCGGCGGACGCCGTCGCGCTCAAGCTGCTTTTCCGCGGCCGCCGAAAACCGGGTCCAGGGGATGGCTTCGAGGCGGCGGGGCTCGATGGGTTTTCCAGTCAATTCGCAGATGCCGTAAGTGCCATTGCGAATTCGGTCTATGGCCTGATCAATCTGGTAGAGCGCATCCTGTTCCGAAGACAGCACGCTAAGCGCCAGATCGCGATGATAGTGGTCGGTGCCGGCATCCGCCATGTGCTGGCTGAAACGGGGGCTCGACTCGAGCGCGTCCTTGGCCAGACCCGCCTGCTGGCGGAGCATCTGCTCCCGCAGTTTCACCAGCCGCTCAAAGTGCGGCCGGAATCGAAGGGGAATGCGGCGCCGGGACGGCGGCGGCCCCACCACATCCGTGGTGCTGGCCCGGCGGGGGCGTCTGGCAGGCTGGCGTCTTCGTTGGGTCATGCGTTAAAGGTCGCACAAGCGCGGCTCAAATCAATCCAGGGGTTTGATTTCGTTGGGCTGATTTTGCTGTTGGCGACTCCAGGGCTTTGAACCAAAATCCAGGCATGAAGCGATCCTTTTTATCCGCATCCGCCGTGCTCCTGACGCTGGCTTGGACCTGCCTGGGCGCGGCGCCCCGCCCCAACATTCTGTTCATCATGAGCGATGATCATGCGGCGCACGCCATCAGTGCTTACGGGAGCCGGATCAATCGGACGCCGCATCTGGACCGCCTGGCCGAAGCGGGCATGCGTTTCGACAATTGCTTCTGCGTCAACTCCATCTGTTCTCCCAGCCGCGCCACCATCCTCACCGGCAAATACAGTCACCTCAACGGCGTGCCTACCTTTAACCGTTTCGACGGCTCGCAGCCAACGGTGGCCAAGTCTCTGCAGGCCGCCGGTTATCACACCGGCATCGTGGGCAAGTGGCATCTGGGCAGCGAGCCCACCGGCTTCGACCGCTGGATCGTGCTGCCGGGCCAGGGCCTTTACTACGACCCGGATTTCATTGATCCGGACGGCCGGCGCAAGATTCCGGGCTACGTCACCGATATCATCACCGACCTCGCGATCGAGTTCCTGCACAACCGGCCCGCCGACAAGCCCTTCTTCCTGATGTGTCATCATAAGGCCCCTCATCGGGCCTGGGAGCCCAGTCCGAAATACCGTGAGGAGTTCAGCCGGAAAACTTTTCCCGAACCGGCGACTCTGTGGGATGACTACCGCGGCCGGGCGGATGCCATTCGCGAATGCGCCCAGAAGGTCTCGCAGAATCTAACTCGCCGGGACCTGAAGTTGGAGCCGCCGCCGGGCTTGGCGCCGGCGGAGCGCAACCGCTGGCTTTCCACGGCGCCCGACGAGGTCGAGGTCGAGCTGGACGGCGCCAGGCACATCCTGCGCGGCAACGCCCTTACCGCCTGGAAATATCAGCGATACATGCAGGACTACCTGGGCTGCGTGCAGTCGGTGGACGACAGTGTGGGCCGCCTGGTCGGCTGGCTGGACGAGCATGGCCTCGGAACCAACACCGTCGTGATCTACACCAGCGACCAGGGCTTCTTCCTCGGCGACCACGGGCTCTACGACAAGCGGTTCATGTATGAGGAATCCCTGCGCATGCCGTTCCTGGTTCGCTGGCCGGCTGCAACCCGGCCCAACAGTGTCCAGGAGGCGCTGGTCATCAATCCTGATTTCGCCCCGACCTTTCTCGAACTGGCAGGCGTGCCCGTGCCGGCTGACATGCAGGGCCGCAGCCTGGTTCCTTTGCTCCAGGGCCGGCAGCCCGCGGACTGGCGCACGAGCTTCTATTACCGTTATTACCACGATCCCGGCGACCACAACACCCGCGCCCATTACGGGGTGCGGACCCAGACCCATAAACTCATTCATTTTTGGAAACAAGATCAGTGGGAAATGTACGATTTGAGGGTGGACCCCGAGGAATTGCGGAATGTCTATCACGAGCCCCATCTCCAAAGCACTGTGGCCAAACTCAAAGCCGAACTTTACCGCCTCAAGCAGGCGGTCAAGGATGAGGACCAGTTCGCCGACCGTCAGCCTCCGCACGATGTGGGCGGGCCGGAACCGCGTCAAAAGGGCAAACAGCCCGCCGCCAAGCAGCCCAAGGCCTGACTGGCACCATGAGCGACCTCAGGAGATTTCGAATCGGCGTCCTCGGCTCCGGCAAGGGCTCGAATTTCGAAGCCATTGCGCAAGCCTGTGCGACAGGGATCGTCCCGGCCGAGGTGGCCCTCGTGCTCAGCGATTGCCCGGACGCGGGCATCCTCGCCCGGGCGAAGGAACGCGGCATTCCGGCGCGGTACATCCCGCCGGGGCCGTTCAAAACCAAGCTGGATGACGCGGCCGAGCGCGCCTATGTCGAGGCGCTGCAGGCGGCCGCGGTGGACCTGGTGGCGTTGGCGGGTTTTATGAGAGTGCTCAAAAGCACGCTGCTCAACGCGTTCGCCGGCCGAATCGTCAATATCCATCCCTCCTTGCTGCCGTCCTTCCCCGGGCTGGCGGCTTGGAAACAGGCCCTGGATTACGGCGTCAAAGTGACCGGCTGCACCGTGCATTTCGTGGATGCCGGCGTGGATTCCGGTCCCATCATCGGCCAGCAAACCGTCCCCGTGCTGGACGACGACACGCCGGAAAGCCTGCACGCCCGCATCCATGCCGCCGAGCACGAACTGTATCCCCGCTGCCTCGCCGCAATCGCGCGCGGTCAGGTGCGCGTCCAGGGCCGCCGGGTGACGTTTCAGCGCGCGGCTTAGAAAATTGCAGAAAATTCGAGAAACCACTGGATTTTTTCAGCCAGCGGTGGCAAATAACCCGGCTCGCATCGGGCCGGCGGCGAGTTTCAAATGGCCGGCACCCTTCGGGGGACGAGCGAAAGAAGAGATGAAGAAGAAAAACATATTACGGTTTGGGCTGCCCAAAGGCAGCCTGCAGGACGCCACCATCGAAAAGCTGGCCAAGGCCGGCTTCAACATCACCGTCAGCAGCCGGTCCTACATTCCCTACGTGGATGATGACGAGTTGGAAATCCGAATGATCCGGGCGCAGGAGATCAGCCGCTACGTCGAGCATGGTTACCTGGACTGTGGCATCACTGGCTATGACTGGATTCAGGAAAACGGCTCCAAGGTTCACGAAGTCGGCGAGTTCCTCTTCAGCAAAGCCACCCGGCAGGCGGCCCGATGGGTCTTGGCGGTCCCGGAAGATTCCCCCATCAAGTCCGTCAAAGACCTGCAGGGCAAGCGCATCGCCACCGAGGTGGTGAATCTGACCAAAAAATACCTGCGCCAGCACAAGGTCAAAGCGGAGGTCGAGTTCTCCTGGGGCGCGACCGAGGTCAAGGCCCACGAGCTGGTGGACGCCATTGTGGAGATCACCGAGACAGGCTCCTCCCTGCGGGCAAACAAACTGCGCATCGTGGACACGCTGCTATATTCAACCCCGCGCCTGATCGCCAACCTCCAGGCCTGGAAGAACACCTGGAAACGGCAGAAGATTGAACGCATCGCCTTGCTCCTCAAAGGCGCGCTCGAGGCCGAGGCCAAGGTGGGCTTGAAGATGAATGTCGCCCGCAAGAACCTCGGCCGGTTGCTCGAAACCCTGCCGGCACTGCGGAACCCCACCATTTCCAACCTGAGCCAGGAAGGCTGGGTGGCCGTGGAGACCATTATTGATGAACGGGTGGTGCGCGAAATCATTCCCGCTCTCAAATCCCTCGGGGCCGAAGGCATCATCGAGTATCCCCTCAACAAAGTGGTCTATTGACCCGGTTGACAGATGCCCCGACCTGAACAACAGTGCGTCTGGTTAAAATCGAGTTCGTCCTGATCAAAACAAAAATATCATTCAATTATGGCAATACCGGTCGGAACAAAGGCCCCTGACTTCACGCTCAAATCCAAACAGCCGTCGGGGCTGGTTGACATCAAGCTCAGCGCCAATTTCGGAAAGAAGAACACCGTTCTGCTGTTCTTCCCGGCGGCGTTCACGGGGGTTTGCACCCAGGAACTGTGCGACATCTCCTCGGGGCTCAATGCCTACGCGGCGCTCAATGCCGAGGTCATCGGCATCAGCGTGGATACGCCCTTCGCGCAGGAGGCTTGGGCGCAAAAGGAAAAAATCACCATTCCCCTCGCCAGCGACCTCAACAAGCAGGTGATCAAGGCCTACGACGTCGTGTTCCCCATGCTGGCCGGGGTTGGCGATACGGCAGCCCGCGCCGCCTTCGTCATAGACAAGAACGGCATTGTTCAATACAGCGAGCAAACCCCTTCACCGAAGGACCTCCCCAACTTCGACAAAGTCAAAGAGACTCTCGCGCGGCTGAAGTAACATTCCCGCCATCCGCGACTGAGCCGGGAGGCCAAGTCGTCCCGCCGGAACAGTCAGGCCAGGCTTCCCGAGGCAGCAGATAGCTGTCTCGGGTGATGTCCGATATTTCCCTAACCCGGACGGCGGCCTTCGCCACAAAACGTTGCTGGGCCCAATGACCGTCCGGCGTCCTTCCCTTGAGAGGTCCGGTGGCGATAGCCTCCGGTTGATTCCGCTGAGGCAGGGCGCGCACTCTCCGTGCGCGCCGCCGCCACCCCCACGGAATCAGTACTCACGCTTCCGGTTGATGCCGGGGGCGGGAATCGGGTATTTCCCATCGGAACCCGGCTGCAACGGGGCAGGGGAGCTGGCCGTCAGTTTGTCAAGGTCCGGCGCGAACTCGTGGTCGCAGTTGAGCATGTCCTCGTAGGTGATGATCTGGCCGGTGTGCGCCGCCATGCGGCCCATCGAGGTGACCAGGCTGGCTTCGACACCGCGCTTCACTTCATTGTAGGGCTTGTTCTGCCGGATCGCGTCAATCAGGTGCACCCACTCCTCCTGATACGGGTTGGGCTCCTCACGCCGCGCGCGCCAGACCAGGTCCTCGCTCTTGATGTTGTGGCCTTTGAAGATGCGGCAGCGGGCCGGCGTGTGGGAGGCGGTGGAAATAATGCCCAAACCCTTGGTGCCATGGGCGTAGCTCGCGAACTCGTCGTGGCAGCCGTTGATGCACCGGCCCTCCAGCATGAGTTTGGTGCCGTCCGCGAACGTGTACTCCACCGAGTAGATGTCGAAGTTCTGGTCCACCGTGTCGCCGCGATAGTGGCGTCCCCCCAACGCATGCGCTTGCACCGGCCAGGCCCCCTTCATCCAGCAGCATTCGTCTATGTTATGGATATAAAAATCGCTGAAGGCGCCGCCGCTGGCCCACAGGAAGCTGTGGAATCGCTGCACCTGATACATCAAGTCGCTCATGTCCGCAGGCTTGGGACCTGACGAGAAGAACCCCACCGGCCCGTGCATCCGGTAGGCGCGCATGAGGATGATGTCGCCAATCTTCCCCGCCTGAATCTGTTCCAGCAATTCGGCTCGCGCCTGGCAGTGCCGGCACATCAGCCCGACCCCCACCTTCAGATTCCTGGCCAGGGCCTCCTCGTTCAACTTGAGCATCCGCCGGCTGCTGGGACCATCCACGGTCACCGGTTTTTCCATGAAGACGTTCAGGCCCTTGCGAATGGCGTAGGCAAAATGCACCCAGCGGAACGCCGGCGGCGTGGCGAAGATGGCGACGTCCCCCGGTTTCAAACAGTCCATGGCCTTTTGATACGCATCAAAGCCAACGAACCGGCGGTCGGGCGGCACATCCACGTTGGGACCGCACTGGCCGCGCAAGGTTTCGTAACTGCTGTTGAGGCGGTTGGGAAAGACGTCCGCCATGGCCACCAGCTTGATCGGACCGCTCTTGCTGGTCGAAACGGCGTCAGCCACCGCCCCCGTGCCCCGGCCGCCGCAGCCGATGAGCGCCAGTTGGATCATGTCCCCGCCCGCGGCATGGACGCGCGGCAAGGCCACGCCGGCCAGGGCGGAGGCGGCAGCGAGGCGTCCGGTCGTCTTGATGAATTCGCGGCGGGTGGTAAGTGAGGTGTTCTGTTGCGATTCGTTCATGCGCCTATATTCCGGACCTTTTTCCAAAGAAGTCAAATACGGAAAATGATGACAAATTACGACACCCCCCGACTCCGCCGGCGCCGGCAATCCCCCCTCCCCAACTGCGCAGCTTGCGGCTGAACCGCCCCGAATCTGGACGGTCGCGAAACCAACCGCCCCAAGCCGGCCCACCGGCCGGCGGCGGGCGTCTCCCGGCCCTCAAACCTCCCAGCCGCGGCGGGCCGGCGGGTTGAGCCATCGGTCTGCCTCGGCGTTGTTCCGGAACCGCATGGCGGGGGCATCCCACTCCAGTTTGGTGCCCAGCATGCGAATGGCGATGACCCCCAGGAGCCCCAGTTCGGTGAGGGGGCCGCCATACGTGAAGTCGGACCCCGCTTTCCTGCCATGGCGAATCGCGTCCAGCCAGTCGCGGTGATGGCTCCTCACGCGCGGCAGGGTCTGCGCCGGCCGTTTGTATTCCCGCATTCTTTCCTCGGGCAAAAGCCGCACGCGCGCTGCGCCGTGGGACCCGTAGGCAATCATGCCCTTGTCCCCGATCACCAGCGCCCCGGTCCGTTCCACATCATCTTCGGCCACCCCCTCGACGTGGAGTTTTTCCGTGCCACTATACCAGTGCAGCGTCACGGGGCCGCGCTTCCCTTTGGCGGGGAATTCGTAGGTGATGATTTCGCCCATCGGAAACGTGAGGCCCTGCGTCTTGGGATCGTAGTTCCGGGCTTTGGCCTGAACGCTGGTGGGCGCGCCCAAATCCAGCGCCCAAAACACCGGGTCCACCACATGACAGATCCAGTCCCCAACCGTCCCGTTCCCGAACGGCGTCCAGCGCCGCCAGGTCCCCGGTAAAAACGCGGGGTGATAGGGCCGTTCCGCCGCCGGCCCGAGCCACAAATCCCATTCCAGCGTGGACGGCACTTCGTGCCGCTCGGACAGCCGGCCAAGCTGGTCCAGCGCGGAATTCACGGCGCCACACACCGCGTGGATGGTGTGCACCTGGCCGATCGCCCCATCCCAAATCCATTCGCAGAAGGTCCGAATCGAATCCGAAGAATGGCCCTGGTTGCCAAGCTGGGTCACCACCTGGTGCTCGCGCGCCGTCTTCATCATCTGGCGCACCTCGTAAATCGAATGGGCCAGCGGCTTCTCGCAATACACGTGTTTGCCCCGCTTCATCGCCGCGATGGCCGCCACCGCGTGGGTGTGATCGGGTGTCGCCACCACCACGGCGTCAATCTGCGACTCCATCTCATCCAGCATCCGCCGGAAATCCCGGTATCGCCTGGCCTGGGGATACTTCGCAAAGGTTTCGCCTCCCCGGGCCAGGTCCACGTCACACAAGGCGACGAGATTGCTCTCGCCCGCCACCGCCTCAAGGTCCCCCCGGCCCATGCCCCCAATCCCAATCCCCGCGATATTCAGGCGCTCACTGGGGGGCGTCCGGCCGCTGGCCGCCACCACGTGACGCGGAACGATCATGACGCCCGCAACCGAAGCGGTCGCCAGCCGCAGAAAGCGGCGGCGGTTCAGGGAGACGGTAACACGCTTTGCGTTGAACATGAGGCCACTCTACGCAGGGCTGCTGCCCAGTCAAAGCAGAATCCAGCCCCCGGAGGTTGGCCGCGAGGGGGTTCGCGAAATGGGAAAATTTGCTCTTGACAGATCGGCCCTGCCTTGATAGCCTTTGAAATCCTGTTCGGGAACGGGCGTGCTCTCAATGGATCGCGGTTCGGGTTCCCGAATGGTTCGATTCAGGATTGTTGTTGAGTTTAAAACTGCAGAAGAAACCTATGAAAAAGTGCATCGTAACCCTTATGGCGCTTGGCCTGGTCGCTTCGGCCCTGCAAGCGCAGGTCTTGCTCAGCGGCGGCTTGACCTATTCTCAGGACTTTGACTCGCTGGCCAGTGAGTTGCCCACCGGTCAGACCACGATTCCCTGGACCGACAATGTGACGCTGGTGGGATGGTATGCCTCCCGGGCGACGACCACCTCGGGGGGGGCCTACGGTCCTTATCCCTACACCTCCTACCGCGTGGGCGGCGGCGAGGGCAACAATGGCTGGATATGGAGCTTTGGCATCAATGGCGTCAATCCGATCACCGACCGGGCGTTTGGCTCGATCAGCTCCGGCACGCCGGCCACCAATGCCTGGGGGCTGCGAATCAAGAATGACACGGCCGACCCCGTGGGAGACGTCACCATCACCTACACCGGCGAGCAATGGCGCCAAGGGGGCAATACCAGCCCCCAGACCATGTATTTCACCTTTCGAACCAGCTCGTCCCCTCTCACCGACCCCATGCCGGGGAATGAAACCGGTTGGACACCCTTTGCGGCCTTGGATTTCGTCACGCCCATTGTGGGTAGCTCCGCCACCGCGCTGGACGGCAACGACCCCCCCAATCGCCAAACCTTCTCAAACGTGCTCCTCCCCGGCGTGGTCCTCGCGCCCGGCGACGAGTTGTTTCTGCGGTGGTACGACATCAATGACTCGGGTAATGACCACGGCTTTGGAGTGGATGACCTGAGGGTGTCGTTCACCGTGGTGCCCGAGCCCTCGGCGGCCTTGTTGCTGGGGGCGGCTCTCCTCGGCCTGGCTCTGCGACGCCGGTCGCCTTGATGGCGGGGCTCAGTTCACCAGGCTGATATCCACCAATTCGCCGGGTCGGAGGTTCATGCCCGCCGGGACGCTGACAATAAACGGCAGGCCGCGCTCCTGCGCGGCGCCCATGCCCCGGATGCGCAGGGGCGCCGTGAACAGTTCCACCCGGGGGCCGACGTGGGTGATATGCGAGCGGGCCACCATTCGGTGATGGCCGCGGCTGCGAACCACAACCTCCATGCCGACCCGAGGCTCCACCCCAAACGGCTGGCCCAAAAACGCGACAATGCGGTCCACCTTCGGATCGGCGATGGTCACAATCGGCTCGCTGCCGGCGCCCAACGCCCCGTTGGGCTAACGCAGCGCCCCTTGCATCCGTCAGCTCGCCTGGGTAGTTGATCTGGCTTGGGACAGTCTGGGAGAGGCCGTGAGAGCACCAACGACGAGGCTTAACCGGCGTGCGAGAGATTTTTTTTATTACATGGAGCGCTCATTCACCCTGACTTGACCGAGTGAAAGAGCGGCTGATCGAGCCGAACAGAAGCCGGATGGCGGGCGTGGACTTGGCCGGGAAGGGGAGAGCGCCGAACCACGCAGCCAGTGCTGCGCCAAGCAAGGCGATGGTCTCGCGGGTTTTTTCAGGCCTCTTCTCCCTTTTCCAGAGAGCAGTGCCACGGGTCTCGCTTCCTTCCCGCACCAGCACCTTGGCCCGCAGAGACAGCGTCCCAACGCGCTCGGGCCGCCTGGCTGCTGGAGCGCTGGCCGGCAAGGAAGGTCGGTGCGGCGGGAAAGCGGGAGGGACGGAGTTGCCAGCACGGCGGTGGTAAGTTAAACTAGTCAAAGACGGGTCAATTTGATTTGAAAGTATGGCGACTGTAACCGCATTCCAGGCAAAGACCCGGTTTGGCGAGTTGCTCGGCCGGGTGGAGCGGGGCGAGGAAATCGTCATCACCCGGCATGAAAAAGCCGTGGCGCGGCTGGTACCCGAGGGCGGGGCGAACCTGGCGCACGTCCGGCAGGCGGTGGCGGACCTGAGGGCGGGCCGTTCGCTCATGGCCAAACGCCGGGGATACAAGCCATTGACTGACCGCGAAATCAAGGAATCCATCGAAAAAGGACGTCCATGAGCGAGGGCTTCGTCGCCGACTCCTCGGTCGGCGTGGCTTGGGCGGTGCATGCGCAAGCCAGCAACGCCACGGAAAAACTGCTCGACGAGGTGGCCGGTGGAATCCCCTTGATCGTGCCATCCTTGTGGCCCTTTGAAGTGGCCAACTCTCTCCTGGTCCTCCTCCGCCGCAAAAAGATTCTCCCAGCGGACCGCGACCGGGCGTTGCGCGCCCTGATCCGGCTGCCCTTCGGGGTGGACGACGAAGGTCCCCGGCTGGCGTTGGGGCGCATTTCCGAACTGGCGGAGCATCACGGCCTGACCGTCTATGACGCCACCTACCTGGAATTGGCGATGCGGCGCAGGCTTCCCCTGGCATCCTGCGATGAGGCGCTGCGCGAAGCGGCTCAACGATGTCGCATCAGACTCTTGTTGTAGCGAGCCGCCACCGGCACAGAAGCCCGGCAGGCCGGGAACATGCGGCGTCTGCCCGAAGTTCGCCGAACTCGCAGTGTGGGTCTCCAAGGGCAGTCGGCCGACGCGAAAAAACTGCTCCTCACTGCAATAGGAGTGGCAGGGACGGTCGGCGATCCCGCCTCAGAACCGTCATGATCCCCTTGGCCCTCAGCGTAATCGTTGCGTCTTCGGGCCAGTCGTTACAGCGAGACCGTATTAGTTGAGAAGGCTGATATCCACCAATTCGCCGGGTCGGAGGTTCATGCCCGCCGGGACGCTGACAATAAACGGCAGGCCGCGCTCCTGCGCGGCGCCCATGCCCCGGATGCGCAGGGGCGCCGTGAACAGTTCCACCCGGGGGCCGACGTGGGTGATATGCGAGCGGGCCACCATTCGGTGATGGCCGCGGCTGCGAACCACAACCTCCATGCCGACCCGAGGCTCCACCCCAAACGGCTGGCCCAAAAACGCGACAATGCGGTCCACCTTCGGATCGGCGATGGTCACAATCGGCTCGCTGGCGGCAACGGTCGAGCCGGAGAGGCGGTAAACGCGGCTGACCCGGCCGCTGATGGGGGCGATTAACGCCAACGGCCGGAGTTGGGCTTCGGCCAGCCGAAGTTGTTCCTCGGCGACGGCGATGGCGGCCCGGACGGCGGGAGTTTCGGTGTTGAGATTCTCCGGCGCCAGCTCGCGCAGCGTTTTGCCCGCCTGCTCCACGGCCGCGGCCCGTTCATCGAGCAACTGTTGCGACTGCTCCAGGTCGCGTTTGGCGATTTCGTAATCGGTCTGGCTGGCCACGTTCTCCTTCACCAGCTTCGACAGCCGCTGAAACTCGCTCTCCGCAAAACGGTGCTGGGCCCGAAGTTCAACCAGGTCGGCGCGTTGCAGCAGCCAATCCAATTGATACTGCGCGTAACGAACGCGGTCCCCGGCGTCATAGCCGGCCTGGGCGCGAATGGACTCCATCTCGGCGCGGATCACCGACAGGGTATTGCTGAGAACCTCCGGGTTCACCGGGTCCACAGTGCCGATCAGCTCGCCAGCCTCCACCTCCTGAAAAGGCACAACTTTCAACTCGGTCAGCCGTCCCGCCTGCGGACTGGCCACGTCCGCCACGGGACCTTCAGCCGTCCCAAAAACCAGCGGCGTGGCCTGATTCAGCGCCCAGAGCCATACCGTGACGCCCAGCACCGCCAGAAAGGCAATCGGCGGAAGCACCCGAACACGGAACTGGCGCCAATGATGCGACGGGGGGCTGGGGATGGGAGGCAGGGGGTCGGGGGTCATAGTTCGGATTCCTGTTCCGCTTTCATGCTGGTCAGACGCGAAACGCCCTCAACTTCGCGCAACTCGGCCAACAGGTCGGCCACGCGGTCGGGGTCGCGCAGCAGAAGGCGGTACGAAAGGTCGAGACCGGCGCTGGGCTCGCCCGAGCGCTGACTGGCGCAATGCATCGAGCGGCTGTGCCGCTGGAGCACACGCGCCAGCATCGGGATTTCAGCCATCGGCCGGGACCAATGGAGATTGACGATCAGGTCATAGCGGTGGCGGCTCCCAAAGGCCGTGTACCACAGAAAGAACATCACCGCCATCAGGGTCAGCGTGGCAATCACCGCCAGCGAAAACCGCTGTGTGCCGGCCGCCATCCCCACGGCCAGCACCGCCAGCACGTAACTCGTGTCCAGCGTGTCCCGCAGGATGTTGCGGAACCGAACCACCGCAAACACGGCCATCAAGCCGAACGCCGTGACCAGGTTGTTGTTCAGCACCATCATCACCACCGTGACAATCATCGGGATGACCACCAGCGAGTTGACGAACGAACGGGAATACGAAAGACCCGCGTGGGTCGCCATGTAGGTCCACGCGATGACCAGGCCGCACAGAAACGCCAGGCACAGGCCCAGCAGCAAGGCGGCCACGTTGATCGGTTGAGCGGAATAATCCGCGCTGAAGAATAGGCTGGTCAGTTCGTCCATGGCGGTAAAGTGCGGCAGGGTCAGGTTCGGCCGTTGGTGCGGCGACTGATGAAACGCTCGACCAGATCCCCCTGCGTAAAGGGGCTGAAGGCGGGCTGAAGACGCTCGTTGCCCAACGCGACCACCCCATCCGCATACTTCGCGCAGCCGCATTGCATCACCCCGAACACCTCGGCCAGTTCGCGAAACCAGGTGGGAAACCGGTTGGTGAACTTCAGTTCGAGGATGACATCCGGTTCGAAGGGTTCGGCGTAATCCGTCATCTTGGTCGTGATCTCGCCGCTGAAATGGGGCTGCGTGCGCACCTGCCGGTCCAGCGTGACCCGGGCGGAATTGTCCTGTTCGCTCACCCACGCCTCGCGCAAATAGGCCACATGAACCTTCGGGGTCGCGCCAATATCGTGCATCAGCCGCGAAAACTCCTGCAGCGCCGTCAGGTGCTGCGGCTTGTTCGACAGCAGATGGTGCTGCTCCGGCAGGTGCCCCGCCAGCAGCAGCGGCACCGCTTCCCGCCGCACCGGCCCCCGCCGTTTCATGATCGAATCGTTGGACCGGCGCTTGATCTCGAAAAAGACCGGCGCCTCGGGATTGTCATCATAATAGCGCAACCGGAGCTTGTACCGGTTGATATTGCCGTTGATGACATCCCAGTAAAGCTTGAGGTCGTCGGAATCGAGATAGATGCTGTGGTTATAGTAGGAATTGTCGGGCTGGCCCCGGCTGAATTCGTCCAGCACGAGATGCGACGACACAAAATCCCGGATGCCCAGCGCCGTGGTCGGACTGACTCGGTACTTAAGCTCGAACCGTTGTGACTGCAGTCGGTCTTCCGCCATGATTCTCGTTCCGCAACAAACCACTTGAATATAACAGGATTTGCCCTTCACGATCAACCCAAGAATTCAGTTGTTGCAGCTTGGTTCCGGACCAGCTTAAGGAAAGATTAAGCTGCGGCCTCCCCCGGCTGGGGGCCTTGGGGCCAAATGTTTTTGACAAAGCCGTCCCGCTGGGCAAAGGTCAGGGCCGGAAAACCTGTTTTATATGATAACGCATCCTCCGGGTCTTCACGCCTTCACCCTCGTCGCGGCCTTGCTGCCCAGCCTCAGCGCCTCCCATGCCGCGGCCCAAAGCCATATTGACCTTTCCAAACTGCCTCCGCCCGCCAACCAGCCGGGGCTGGCCTACGCTTCGGACATCAAACCGATCTTCGACACGTCCTGCGTCCGGTGCCACGGAGCGGAAAAGCCCAAAGCCGGTCTGCGTCTGGACAACCTGGCCGACGCCCTCAAGGGGGCTGGCAAAACCCGGGTGATCCTCCCCGGTAACAGCGCCCAAAGCCCCTTGGTCCATAGCATCGCCCATCTCGGGCCCGAAGACCATTTCATGCCGCCGCCCGGCAACAAGGCCGGGATTCCACGCCTCACTGCCGAACAGATCGGCCTCGTCCGGGCATGGATTGACCAGGGCGCGAAATAGCGCCCCGGCTGAGCAAGCCCCGGCGGTCGGCGCGCCCCGCCAGCGGGACCAAACCTTTATGAAAACGCGCACAGGCTGTTGGTTGATTTTGGCCGCCCTGTTCCTGGAGGGCGCGGCCTCGAGTTCGGCATGGGGAAGCGGTCTGCTGGAGGACCTGATTCGTCCCCGTGAGGGCCGCAGCCGCCGGGCGTCTTCCACGCACCGGGCCGGCCCGGACGGACGCTACGATCCAACCGCTCCCCCGAAGGGCGATCGCGAGGAAGCCAGCAACCGCGACAACCAAAGTGTCCCGCCGGGCGCCACCCGCGTGCTCATGGACGTGCAAGGCCCCGGTGTCATCACCCACATCTGGCTGACTTTCCTTGGCCCGGAGCCCCATCGCTGGGCCAAACAAGGCTCCGCCACCGTCCAGGACATGCTGCTGCGCATTTATTGGGATGGCAGCGCCCGCCCGGGCGTGGAAGCGCCGGTGGGGGATTTCTTCGCCAACGCCTTCGGCAAGCGCAGCGAAGTCATCAGCCTCCCCGTCATTGTCGAGGATGCCGACTCCTACAACTGTTTCTGGCAAATGCCATTCCGCAAATCCGCCCGCGTGGAAATTGTCAACGAAGGCGACAAACCCATCAGCCTTCTCTACTACAACATTGACTGGGTCCAAAGGAATTCTCTCCCCGACGATACGCCCTACTTCCATGCCCAGTACCGCCAGGAATATCCGGCGCAAAACGGCAAGGATTACCTCGTCCTCGAAACCGAGGGCAAAGGTCATTATGTCGGCACGGTCCTGAGCGTCAGAACGCGCAGTCCCTCCTGGTTCGGTGAGGGCGACGAAAAAATTTACATAGACGGCGAGGCCGCGCCGGGCATCTGGGGCACCGGCACCGAGGACTATTTCCTGTGCGCCTGGGGCCTCAAGACCACGGGCACTCCCTACTTCGGGGTGCCCTATTTCGATCAGTGGGGCATCGTCGGCGGCCACACCAGCGCCTACCGCTGGCATCTCCAGGACCCCATCGTCTTTCAAAAAGGCATTCGCGTCACCTTCGAGCATTTCGGCTGGATTTCCCCCGACGAGAATCCCAACTACAAAAGCACGAGCTGGAACGAGCGCGAGGATGATTACTCCAGTGTCGCCTTCTGGTATCAAACCGGCACGCCCACCTTCACCGCCCGCGCCCCCCACGCGCGCGAGCGCCGTCTCCCAAGCCTCGAGCGCCTCACCGTGTACGCCCGCGAGGTTCCCGACCTGAAACATGGCGCGGGCCAGGCCGCACCCCAGCAACTGGCCCTCTACCCGGGCCCGCAAGTGCTTTACCGCGCGCCGGCCGGGGAAGACGCCTGGATCGAGTTGCCCTTTGAAGTCAAAACCAAGGAACCGCTGCGCCTGCTGCTCCAACTGACTCGCTCGTACGACTTCGGCAAATACCAGGCCTTCCTCAACGGCGTCAAGATCGGCCCGGTGCTCGATTTGTACTCCCCCGAACCGACCGCGCGCGAGTTCCACCTGCTCGATTTCTGGCCTGACCCCGGCGCCTACACCCTTCGCCTCGAATGTGTCGGCCGGAATCCGGCCTCGCAGGGATATTATCTGGGCGTGGAGTCTTTGCGGCTGCGCGAGCGCCGGCCCCGCGTTCTCGAGTATGGCCACGACAAGGACAAGGACTGGCGCAAGGAACCCTTGCTCTATGACTGAGCGCGGCCAGGACGGCAACGTTTCCCCGCTTTCCCACTCCAGGCTTCGCCGCCTGCCATGACCCAGATGCTCCTCTTCGCCGACCCCCAGCCGCTTGTCGAGCGCCTTGGGCCGGACTTTTTCCGGCGCGCCCCCGAGCGCCCCGGGGTCTATCTGATGCGCGACGCGGCCGCGACGGTGCTGTATGTGGGCAAAGCGAAAAACCTGCGCCGGCGGCTGGCCAGCTATCGGGTCGCCAATCCCGACCGCCTGCCGCGCCGGCATCTCCAGCTCCTGCGCGCCGTGGACCGAATCGAACTCGAACTGTGCGCGGACGAGCCGGCTGCCCTGGCTCGCGAAGCGGAGTTGTTGCGAAGCCTCCGGCCCCGCTTCAATCGCGCCGGAACCTGGCCTTCAACACCGAGATACCTGGCTTGGCAGCCAACTCACCAAGGCCTCGAACTGGCAGTTGTTGAACAGCCGCCTCCCGGCACGCGCAGGCACGGGCCTCTGGGCACCAGTGTTTTCCGCCTGCGTGCCGTGCTGGCCCGCCTGGTCTGGTTTGCCCTCCATCCGGATCGCGGGCTGGCCGGCCTCCCGCAAGGCTGGCTCCGCCGTAATCGGAACGACCTGACCACTGTCCCCCCTCCCCCCGCCAACGCCGCCGGCGTGGAAACGGCCGCCGCGCGACTGGACGAACTGTTTGCCGGGGGCTTTGACTCCTTTGCCAATTGGGTTCGGGAAAACACTTCCGCATGGGCCCATCCGTTCGAAAAGGCCTTGCGCGACGAAGACCTGGAAACGTTGGGCGAGTTCTTCGGCCAAACCTAATGTCTTCCGGAAATCGCGGACTCATGGAATCTGGCCACGCCCGCCTCCCAACACCCCCTCCAGACCCCGACCCGTTCCTTGCGTCCCTCCAGGCCCGTTAAGCAGGCCGCGGCAGAGCCGTTCGATTCCCACTTGTCGCCCTGAGCACGTCAACAACATTTGTAACAAATCCGCCCCACCTTTTCTCAAACAGCCTGCCTCAAGCCACCGAAAAAAACTCAAAAAAATCGCTTCCGCACTTGACGTCTTCACCTAAATGGCTTACCTAAAGCACAGCAGATTTCGACTGCCGTGAGGCCCCGA
>ERZ795052.3312-NODE-3312-length-18020-cov-13.676204_pt1 | contig 18020 bp, 15 predicted proteins | sample MGYA00375136_ERZ795052 | MGnify/ENA primary metagenome ERZ795052 (study PRJEB30181, sample SAMN05720156) | activated sludge metagenome | isolation source: Anaerobic digester | place: Japan | collected 2015-05-26 ... | reverse complement strand
ATGCAAAATTTTAATAATTACTCTTGTATTTTATATTATAATTTTAATAATATATAACCAAGGTTTTTTATTACGACCGCAGGAGGTCCTATGCCAGCATTACGATCCCAGACCAGTACCCAGGGAAGAAAGATGGCAGGAGCCCGTGCGCTGTGGCGGGCTAACGGAATGAGGGGCTCACAGTTCGGCAAACCGATTATCGCCATAGCCAACAGTTTTACCCAGTTTGTCCCCGGCCATGCGCACCTGCATAGTATTGGACAGGAACTAAAGGCCATCATCGAAGGCCGGGGCTTTTTTGCCGCCGAATTTAATACTATCGCCATCGACGACGGCATCGCCATGGGACACGAGGGGATGCTCTACAGCCTGCCATCCCGGGACCTCATCGCAGACAGTGTGGAATACATGGTCAATGCCCACCGGGCCGACGCCCTCATCTGCATTTCCAACTGTGACAAAATCACGCCGGGGATGCTCATGGCAGCCATGAGGCTCAATATTCCCACCATCTTTGTATCCGGCGGTCCCATGGAGGCAGGCAGGGTTGATGAACGGTCCCTGGATCTGGTGGATGCCATGGTCATGGGAGCCGATGAGGGGGTGTCCGACGCAGAGCTCGCCCGGGTCGAAGAGTCGGCCTGCCCTACCTGCGGAAGCTGTTCCGGCATGTTTACCGCCAACTCTATGAACTGCTTGACCGAAGCTCTGGGTCTTGCCCTGGTGGGGAACGGTACGGTTCTGGCCACCCACGGGGACCGGAAAAAACTGTTTACCGCAGCGGCCCATCGGATCTGCGATCTGGCCAATGAGTACTACAGGACGGGGAATCCCCGGCTCCTGCCCCGGGGTATAGCCACCAGGGCGGCCTTTATGAATGCCATGGCCCTGGATATTGCCATGGGGGGCAGCACCAACACGGTCCTGCATCTCCTGGCCATAGCCCGGGAAGCCCAGGTTGATTTTACCCTTAAAGATATCGATGCCCTTTCACGCCGGGTACCCTGTATCTGCAAGGTAGCTCCAAGCTCATCCTACCATATCGAAGATGTGCACCGTGCGGGGGGTATCATGGGCATCCTGGATGAACTGGACCAGACAGGACTGCTGGATACCAGTACCGCCCGGGTCGACTATCCCAGCCTGAGGGAGGCCCTGGACCGGTTCCGCCTCCTGCCAAGAGACCAGGCTCAGCAGGGCGCAAACCCCGAGCTCGCTCAGGACAGGCCCCTTCGGGGAGATGATTTCCTCGGAGATCCGGAAACCTTTTACCGGGCCGCCCCGGGGGGCCGGTTCAATCTGATCCTCGCCAGCCAGCAGAATCGCTACAAAGCCTTAGATCTGGACCGGACGAGTGGTTGTATTCGGGACACGGCCCATGCCTATTACAAAGACGGAGGGCTCGCGGTTCTCTTTGGCAACATAGCCCGTAAGGGGGCCATCGTCAAAACCGCCGGGGTCGATGAAAGCCTTTTCAGCTTCAGCGGCCCCGCCATAGTGTTCGAAAGCCAGGAAGAAGCCGTAGATGGTATTTTATCAGGCCAGGTTAAACCGGGAATGGTGGTGGTGATCCGCTATGAGGGGCCGAAAGGCGGGCCCGGCATGCAGGAAATGCTCTATCCCACAAGCTACTTAAAAAGCCGGGGCCTGGGCAAAGCCTGTGCCCTCATCACCGATGGCCGGTTCTCCGGAGGAACCAGCGGACTTTCCATCGGCCACATTAGCCCCGAGGCAGCTGCCGGAGGAGAACTGGCCCTGGTCCGTAATGGAGACACCATCGCCATCTCAATCCAGGATCGGTCCATCAACCTGTTACTTTCCGATGCCGAACTGGAACAGCGCAGACAGGAAGAACTAGCTCGGGGTTCCAGGGCCTGGAAGCCCCGGAACCGGAATCGGCAGATTAGCCAGGCTCTCCGGGTCTATGCCCACTTTGTACAGAGTGCCGATGTGGGAGCCACGAGGAGCCTGCCCGATGAGGTATGAGCAAGTCGGGTCAGATACAAGGAGTAGATTGATGGGAAAGACATTGCTCGACAAGGTATGGGAGACCCATAGGGTTGCTACCCTCCCTTCCGGGGAGGACCAGCTCTTTATCGGCCTCCATCTTATCCATGAGGTTACCTCCCCCCAGGCCTTCGCCATGATCCGGGAACGGGGATTTAAGGTAAAACACCCGGAACGGACCGTGGCTACGGTGGACCATATCGTGCCCACCGATACTATCGGGCGGCCCCTGCAGGACAGTCTGGCCGAAGAGATGCTTGCGGCTTTAGAAGAAAACACCTCCGCCCAGGGGATTCGTTTCTTTTCCTGGGGAAGCGGCAAACAGGGAATTGTCCATGTGATCGGCCCCGAACTGGGGCTTACCCAGCCGGGGATGACCATTGTGTGCGGCGATTCCCATACATCAACCCATGGGGCTCTGGGGGCCGTTGCCTTCGGAATCGGCACCAGCCAGATCCGGGACGTGCTGGCCACCCAGACCCTGGCGGTGTCCAAACCAAGGGTCCGGCGGATCAATTTTATCGGGAAAGCTGGCCCGGGGATCTATGCCAAGGACTACATCCTGGCCCTCATTGCCCGGCTCGGCGTAAAGGGGGGCATCGGATATGCCTATGAATACGGCGGTCCTGCGGTAGAAGCCCTTAGCATGGAAGGCCGCCTCACCCTCTGCAATATGAGCATCGAAGGGGGCGCCCGCTGCGGCTATATCAATCCCGACACCACTACGGTGGAATATCTCCGGGGCCGGCCCTATGCGCCCCAGGGCGCAGCCTTTGAAAAGGCCCGGGAATACTGGCTTTCCATGGCCTCCGATTCGGATGCGGTTTACGACGATGTGGTTACCATCGATGTGTCGGCCCTGGAGCCCATGGTAACCTGGGGCATCACCCCCGGCCAGGGTATGGGGGTTACGGAGCGGCTCCCCGACCCGGAGCGCCTCGGAGAGGAGGCGGAACTGGCCCGCACAGCCTATGCCCACATGGGACTCGAACCGGGAAAACCGGTCCTCGGGACACCGATTCAGGTGGCCTTTATCGGGAGCTGCACCAATGGCCGGCTCAGCGACCTGCGTGAAGCGGCGGCTGTGCTTAAGGGCCGCCATGTGGCGCCCGGGGTTCGGGCCCTGGTGGTGCCCGGCTCCGAACAGGTTAAAGCCGCCGCGGAGGCTGAAGGTCTCGATAAAATCTTTACAGAGGCCGGTTTTGAGTGGCGGGAGGCGGGCTGTTCCATGTGTCTGGCCATGAATCCTGACCGGCTCAAGGGAAATGAGCTCTGCGCCTCATCTTCTAACCGCAACTTTATCGGCCGTCAGGGCTCCGCCCGGGGTCGAACCATGTTGATGAGCCCCGCCATGGTAGCCGCCGCCGCAGTCCGGGGTGCCATCGCGGATGTCAGGGAGTTTTTACCATGATTGATACCAGAATACTCGCCCTCCGCGGCCGGGCTGTGCCGGTTCGGGGAGATGATATCGATACGGACCGGATTATCCCCGCCCGGTTTCTCCGGTGTGTAACCTTTGACGGGCTTGGAGCACAGGCCTTCCGGGATGAACGGTTCGATGAACAGGGCCGGGAAAAGGACCACCCCTTTAACAAAGCCCGGTACCAGGGCTCAGAAATCCTGGTGGTAAACCGCAATTTCGGCTGCGGTTCCTCCCGGGAACATGCCCCCCAGGCCCTCTACCGCTGGGGAATCAGGGCCATAGTCGGAGAAAGCTTTGCCGATATTTTTGCCGGGAACTGCGCCGCCATCGGCCTTCCGGTACTGACCGCTCCGGAAGCAAATGTACGGGCCCTGCAGACCTTGGTCGAAGCAGAGCCGGACATCCAGGTAACACTGAACCTGGAGACCCTCACCTGCCGGGCAGAGCGGCCGGTACCGGGCGGAGGCTCGGACCATCAATATGAACCGGTATTGGAATTTCCCCTGTCCATGAACGAAAGTCACCGGCAGAAGTTTCTGGCCGGGACCTGGGACACCCTGGCCAGCCTCGCTAACAGCGGAGACCGGATTGCGGAGACCGCCGCAGCCCTGCCCTATATGAAAGGATTTATACCATGAACCAAGATACCATGACCGGAGCCCAGGCAATTATCGCCTCCTGCGAACAGCATGGGCTGACCCACATTTTTGGATACCCCGGCGGCGCCAATATTCCCCTTTTCGATGCCCTTCTGGACTCTCCGATTAAGCTCGTGCTGAGCCGCCATGAACAGGGGGCGGTCCATATGGCCGACGGCTACGCCAGGGCCAGCGGCAAGGTCGGCGTAGCCCTGGTCACGAGCGGCCCCGGGGCTACCAACGCCATTACGGGGCTCCTCACGGCCCACATGGATTCGGTGCCCCTCATCCTTATCTGCGGCCAGACCATAACGGCGAACCTGGGGCTCGACGCCTTCCAGGAAGCGGATGTGTCGGGCATCAGCTATCCCGTGGTAAAGCACTCCTATCTGGTAAAGGATGTGAACCAGCTGCCCCGGATCATGAAAGAAGCCTTTTTTCTGGCTTCTAGCGGCCGACCGGGACCGGTCCTCATCGATGTCCCCAAGGATGTTTCCTCCGCCCGCTGCCGGCCAGATTTTACGGTAGAAATGGACCTGCCCGGGTATCAGACCGTTCAGGGTTTTGATGAACACCAGATTGAATGTGCCGCTTCGGCCCTGTCCGCAGCCAGAAAGCCCCTGCTTCTGGTGGGACATGGGGCGGTCATTTCCGGCGCGGAAACGGAAATTCGGCACCTGGCGGAAAAACTGCGTATCCCCGTAGTGTCGACCCTCCTTGGGAAGGGGGTCTTCCCCGAAACCCATGAGCTTTCCCTGGGGATGCTCGGTATGCATGGCACCGCCTATGCCAACTTTGCGGTCCGGGATTGCGACCTTATTCTTTCTATCGGTTCCCGTTTCGATGACCGTATTACGGGGAATCCCAAGACCTTCTGCAAAAAGGCGGTAAAAATTCATATCGATATCGACAGTGCGGAGGAAAACCGCCAGGTTCCCGTGGACTGCTTCATCAATGCGGACGCCCGGGAAGCCCTTTCCGCCCTGATGGCCCTTGCCCGGCCGGGGGACACCGCAGACTGGGTCGCCCAGGTGCAGGCATGGAAGACCCAATATCCCCTGAGCTACGATCCCGGCACCCTCTCCGCCCGGCTTGTCATCGACACCCTCTACCGCCTGGCGGGCAGCAGGGCCCTGGTGACCACCGATGTGGGCCAGCACCAGATGTGGGCCGCCCAGTACTTTAAGACCGATGGGGGCCGCAACTGGATAAGTTCAGGCGGAGCAGGCACTATGGGCTTCGGTTTTCCCGCCGCCATAGGAGCCCAGCTTGCCCGGCCTGATGCTACCGTGCTGGCCATTGTGGGCGACGGGGGCTTTCAGATGACCGAGGCGGAACTTTCCACCGCCATGATCCAGAAGACACCGGTCAAAATCATCATCATAGATAACAAATACCTGGGAATGGTCCGCCAGTGGCAGGACATCTTCTTTAATAACCGGCTGTCCGGGGTCGCCATGGAGTACAACCCCGACTTTGTAAAACTCGCCGAAGCCTATGGCATGATGGGATTCAGGATCAGCCAGGTTGATGAAGTGACGCCGGTCCTGAGCGCCGCCCTTGCATGGGATGGCCCCTGCATTGTCCATGCAGAGGTAGCCCAGGAAGAAAATGTGTTTCCCATGATACCCGCCGGGTCCGATTACAGCGCCATGCTGCTTGAACGGCCGGCAGGGCCGGTCGAAAAACCAAAGGGGAGTACCTGATGAACACCAATTCAGAACAACACAGCATCAGCCTTTTAGTGGCCAACAAACCGGGGGTCCTCATCCGTATTGCCCTGGTCTTTTCCCGCCGGGGCTATAACCTGGACAGCGTGGTAGTTTCCCCCACCCACAACAGCCACTTTTCCCGGATGAACATCGTTGCCAGCGGAAACCGGGAAACCCTTTCCCAGATTATCAAGCAGCTGGGGAAACTGGTAGATGTGATCCATGTGGCGGATCATACCGGTGAGGATATCGTGGAAGGGGAGCTTCTCTTTATCAAGGTGGCCTGCGGCAAGGAACAGCGGACAGAACTCCTGCAGATTGCGGACCACTTTAAAGCCCGCAGTGTGGACCTGACCGAGGACTCCATCACCTTTGAGGCCACAGGGAAAAGCGCCAAGCTCAACGCCTTTCAGGCAATGCTGGAACAATACGGCATTCTGGAAAGCGTCCGCAGCGGCAAACTGATCATCGCCCGGGGCCGGCAGCAGACATAAAACCCTTGAATTTTACTAATTAAAGGGACTCTCTTGGGCAATCAAAGAGAGTCCTTACATTGCCATATTAATATACCTCGTCATGGGTACCGATAGCTACAAGTAACGCCGTGTTCTCTTCGACCATGGCAAAAACATTAAAAGCGGCTGGACCATTCTAGACGGATCATCCGTCAGATATTCCTAAAGAGGTCGCTGACCGATCCTGAACGTGTCTGCCCCTGCACACGTTCTTCCAGAGCTGCACGGTAGTCGGCGTAGATTTCTTTCCGTTTTCCCTCGATGATCCGTTTGTGCATGATCTCGTCAACCAGTTCCTGATCTTCAAGGCTTAAGTTTGAAATCTCATCGAGGATCGAATCAAGGTTTGACGTCATAGCCATACTCCTATTCATCCTTAGCTTATTTAATAGTAATAAGAGGCTCTTTTAAAACTCAGGAAGTTTTGAAAGAGCAACCTTAGATGTACATGCAGTATTTTTACTATTCTATACTATATATGTAATGATATTGTTAATGTAAAAATACTGCAAGATTTTGCTTTTTCCTTAAAAGTTATTCCTTGGCTGCCTATGCGGCCATCACCCCATCTTCCAGTTCGGCGCCCCAGGTTTCATGGGGCAGGATAAAGGCAGAAAGGGCCGCCAGGCCATAGGCGGCAGCAAAGACACTCAGGGCAGCGATTAAACTGGAACCGCTTAAGAGGGCCCCGATAAAGGGAGCAAGCATCCCGGCAATGCGGGTCATGCCGCTGGCGCTGCCAATCCCGGTGGTTCTGATAATGGTGGGATAGGCTTCGGGGGTATAGGCATAGAGGGCTCCCCAGGCACCAAGGGCAAAGAAGGAAAGAACCAGGGCGGCCCCCACAATACCTGCGGGGCTCACCGCAAGGGAAAAGGCGATCGCCCCAAGACCGCTCCCCGCAAGATAGAGCCCCAGGGTAACACGGCGCCCAATCTTTTCTACAAGGTAGGCAGCGGAGAAGTATCCCGGGAGCTGGGCCAGGGCCATAAAGAAAGAATAGGGGTACACCGCAGGGAGGGCAAAGCCCTTGGTACGGAGCCATGAGGGAAGCCAGGTAAAGATGCCATAATACCCTATGGAGATTAAAAACCAGATGACCCAGAGCAGCAGGGTGGTCCGCCGTAATTCCTGAGAAAAGAGCGCCCCAACCCGGGATGGCAGAGGTCCCTGCAGAGCTTTTTCCTGTACAGGCTTATCTTCGGCAGCCCTAACCTGACCAGTCCTATCCTGGAGAGACCTATCTTGGCCAGACATATCCTGACCAGCCCCATTGGACAAAAACTGCTTAAGGACCTCCGGAGCCTGCACCTTTAGCTCTTTGCCGTTATAGCGGGCCACCTGCTCAATGATCCGAACCGCCTCATCAAACTTTCCGGACACCGCCAGGTACCGGGGAGATTCGGGAATATAAGACCGGACCGCAAACAGCAGGAGCCCCGGCAGGGCCGACACCACAAAGAGGGCCCGCCAGCCCAGATGGGGCACCAGGAGCCATGCAAGACCCGCGGCCGCTATGGTTCCCAGGGCCCAGAAGGATTCCAGCAGCACAAGCCGCTTTCCCCGGTCTCTGGCGGGTAAAAATTCCGCAAAGACCGCATAATCTACCGGGAGAGTACCCCCTACACCAAAACCGGTAAGCATCCGCAGCACCAGGAAAACCGCAAAATTGGGAGAAAAGGCGGAGAGTAAACCAAAGAGGGAATCCACACCGATGGTGGCCATGAAGCCGAACTTCCGGCCCACCAGGTCTGACAGCCGGCCCCAGATTAGAGCGCCGGCAAACATGCCGACAAAGAGGGCCGTGGCAAGGAGCCCCTTCTGGGCCGCCGTGAGGGACCATTCCGCCGCCATTGCGGGCAGTGCAAAAGAAACGAGCATAACTTCCATGGCATCGGCGGCCCAACCAAGGCCGCACACCCACAGAAGCCGACGCTGGAACGGACCATAGCCGGCCTGTTCCACCAGGGGATCGAGAGAAAGGTGACGCATATCCTACCTCTGTAAAAGAACATTTCACCCCAGTGCAATCGCATTGAGCATACCAGTGGCCTCGTTGCGGTCGCGCCGGGCGGGGCAGGCACGGCGTCGCAGCATCTTCATAGCAGAAATCCCATGTTTCTTTCAAGAGAGGCGGTAAAAAACCTTGACAGTATCCCTCCGCTGAAAGAAAGTAGAACCATGACGAGCCTTTACATAAAACCCTTTAATCCCGAACTGGAAGACCGGATACGACGGAACCCCAGCCTGAACATCGACAGTTTCATCATCCCAACCCCCTATGCGGTGGATGAACGGCTCGAGAAGGATTACCAATTCTCCTTTGTGTGGGAAGAAGAGCGGGAAATCCTCGGCTTTATAGAGGTATGGACCGACCCGGAAAAACAGCGGCTCCATATCTACAAACAGGTAACCAGCCCCTTTGGCCGCAGCAAGGGCATAGGCTCGGCTTTTCTTGCACACCTGGCTTCGATTGCACCGGAGGGAGCCCTGATAGACCTGTACATCTGGGAACGGCAGGCTGAGATCTTAGCCTTTTATAAACGCCGGGGCTTTGCAGAAAAGGAACGGCTTAATTGGCGGGCCCTCAATTTCATCCGCCTGGAAGCGGAGGCCCGGCATATCCGCGAAACTATCCCCAAGGTTGGCATCAGTTCCGGCACTGCGGATGAGCTGGGCAAAATCCGGCACGATGCAAAAAAGGCGATCCGGCTTCTTGCAGACATGGCGGGGGCCCTCACCGCAGAAAACTGTTCCCGCATTATAGAAGACATTAACCGGGAGACGACGGCCCTCATCAACACCCTGAACCTTTTCCGGGACTCGGTCCAGCGGTTCAGAACCATCAACCTGAAGGAACTGATTATCGACCGGATTATCCCCATGGTGGAACATTCGCCGGTCAACTGCGAACTGGTGCTCCGCTTTGCCCCCAATGTGGGGGAAGCCAGGGCCCACTATCTGGAAGCAGCCCGGGCCATTGTAAACCTGGTATCCAACGCCCTGGATGCCATCAAGGCGGCCGATCGGCCTGGACGGCTTGCCATTTCTGTAGAGGAGGTGAGCCCCTGGATACTCCTCACCGTCGAAGACAACGGGATCGGGATAGACAGCAAAAAACTGCAAGCCGGTGCCGATGGACGGCCCCAGTTTGTGGGCATTACCACCAAGGCAAACATGGGAGAAGGTCAGGGAACCCGGCAGATCTATGCGGCCTTCGGGACAGAAAACATCTCGGTGCACAGCGAAGTCGGCAAGGGTACCCGGTGGATAATCCGGCTGCCCCGGGCTGAACATCGGGAAGAAAGCGAACTCCAGGCCCTGGAAACCCGGCTGGCCGAATTTAAGGCCATCAGTGCTTCCGATGCACCTAAAGTGGAGGCCGACAAGGCAGAAATCGCTGCCTACATCTGGAGATGCACCAAGCTGGAAATTTTAATCTGGGATCACATACTCCAGTTTGCCCGAAAAAACAATGTGAGGGATATCTATCGATCCTTCCTCTCCTGCCGCCATGAATCTATCTCCCTCGCATCCTTCCGGGAAGACCTGGAAAATTATAAAACCGACACACCGGAACTCCGGCTCTGGCTCCTCGAGGCGGTTCGGATTTTAAAACGGGAGGATACGGTTCTGCAGACCCTCAACCGGAACGGTGAATTGCAGGGGGTAATGTTCAAAGCCTACGGTCAGGCGGTTGAACGGACGGTCATTTTCACCTTGGACCCGGCCACCGGCCTCTTTGGAGCCACGGACCGGAAACTGGCAGAACATGCGGACTTTGTTCCCTATTTAGGAGCCAGCCGGGACCGCTGTCTGAGGGGAGAGTTTTTTGGCGACGTTCAAAATGCATCGAATCCCATACAGCTGGGGGTCTGGGAACTGGGGAGTCCCGATGATGCCCGTAAAAAGGCCGCCCTGGTCCGTGCCGGGGCTGAACGGCTTATCCAGATGGGCATCCCCGAATCGAAAAAACTGCTCTTTTATGAAACCACCTGGCGCCGGGGCAGCCTGGACCTGGATACGGGCCGGCCCCGGACCCTGGGAGCTGTGGCTCGCCTGCGGGAAGAAGAACTTGGCGACATCCTTATTGCGGTGGATGATGAGTTTTCCGAATACATCAGCACCGATTAAGTCTATCAGGTTGATGAGTGTCCGGGACTTCCTTTTGCTTCACCCCTGGCTTTATAAAGCCGGTCATTTATGGCAGGGCCTAAGTCCCGGTCCGGCACCCGTTCGGCCAGGATTCGCACCACACCGAGGGCATCAAGCTCATGAAGTAGATCAAAAAGGTTAGCCGCAGCTTCGAGAAGTGAACCCGATGGACTCAGTACCCGGCTTTCGGGAAGGGGAGAGCCGGCACTGTCTGTACCGGTGTGCAGCCGGGAGTATGCAGACAGCCACCGGCTGCGGCTTGCTTCATCAAAAAAGAGGCAGGCAACGGGCTCCGAATCGGACCAGCCCTGCAGGGGGATTTCGCCCAGCGGGAAAAGGCTTAAGGACGCCCGGGGGGCATAATGGCTGGGGAGCTGCCCCGGAGCGGTGGGATGGGCCGTGCTCCTATCAATCTGATGAACCGGACCTATGATGGCTTCTATACGCTCCCGGGGAAGACCGCCGGGGCGCAGAATACTGATGGTATCGCCGCTCATATCAAGAACGGTGGATTCTACCCCCACCGAACAGCGGCCCCCATCTATGATAAAATCGACCCTGTCACCGAGCTGTTTTAACACATGTTCAGCGCGGGTAGGACTCAGATACCCGAAGGGATTGGCACTGGGGGCTGCAACAGGAACCCCCGCAGCGCGGATCAGAGCCTGAGCTACCGGGTGGGCCGGCAGGCGGACCGCCGCCGTAGATAGGCCGCTGGTAGCCAGATCGGGGATGCTCGGCTGTTTGGGTAAAATTAACGTCAGAGGACCAGGCCATAATGCTGAGATAAGACGCTGTACCAGCTCACGGCGGTCCGCCGCTAGCTGCGAAAGGTCCGCAACCGTAGCAAGCGCATCAACCTCTGCAATATGTACGATAAGCGGATCAAAGGTGGGCCGGCGCTTTGCCTCAAACACCCTGGCCAGGGCATGTGTATCGGTAGCTTTAGCGCCAAGACCGTACACGGTCTCGGTCGGAAAGGCTACCAGCAGCCCTTCCCGCAGCGCCCGGCCCGCCCGTTCAATATCGCCGGGACTGGTACTCAGCAGTTCAGCCACAACAGATCCTTTCAGCTTAAGCTCTTCTGGTATAGGCTCACATTCCCGGAGGTGCCAACCTTAGTAAACCCGAGTTTGTTAAGGTACGATTCATGAGCCGGGACCTCTGCCTGGGCATGGACGACCTTGGCTGTGCGGGCAATGTTTTTCAACGCCGTTTCCAGGAAGAACCTGGCGTTTTTCAGGTCCCGGTATGCAGGGATGGCGTAATCCATCAATATGGATAGATCCCCGTTTGCTTCCCGCTTATACACAACGAGGGAGACCGGTACGGTCTGCCGTAAAATAAAACAGGCTTCCAGACCCATGAGGTAATCATCATTACCTTCAAGCGGAAAGGAGGGAAAGAATTTTTTTATATCCGACTTATAAAACTGTAAAAAGCGCTGGGCGTATTCATCATGCACCAGATTTACATAGAGGATCTCAAAGGTCTCAGGTTTTTTCGCATCCCGGGCCATCACATACAGATAGTAGGTGTTGACCAGCACGATAAAGGCATTGAGCCCAAAGACCGGCCAGGCAGAAATAAGAAAGCCATAAATGGCAAAGGCGAGGGAGCCGATGAGATTTACAATCCGCAGCCGCTTTATATTTTTCAGGGTTAAGCTGATAGCGACTACAACCGATGCAAAGGTACCAAACCATTCAATCCATGTATTCATGGGTTGGAGTATATCACAACCAGTGCCGGCGTTTAAAGAAGGCAATCATCCCCAGGGCAATCAGAGCCATGACACCCCAGGTAACCGGATACCCGAGGGGGTGTTCCAGTTCGGGCATATACTTAAAGTTCATGCCATAAACACCAACCACAAAGGTCAGGGGAATAAAAATGGTTGATATAATGGTAAGCACCTTCATCACCTCATTCATCCGGTTCGATACTGAAGAGAGGTTTACTTCCATTATACTGACAATCAATTCCCGGTAGCTTTCTATGGTTTCCGCACATTGCAGGATATTATCATACAGGTCTTTCAGGAATGGAGTAAGCTCTTCAGTAATATACTCCGTATCCAGCCGCTGTAATGTGGAAATACTCTCCCGCAGGGGCCAGATAATCCGGCGTAAGCCAAGCACCTGCTGCTTTACAAACTGAAGCTCTTTTAAAAAATCCCGTCCCGTTTCATCCACCGCCTGGGTCTCATATTCCTCCAAACGCTGGCCAAGCTTATCCAGGGTCTTAAAATATTCATCCACCATGGAATCGAGAATTGCGTAGGCTAAATAGTCGCTCCCCATTTTACGGATCCGGCCCGCATTTACCTCGATACGTTTCCTGATCGCATCAAAACAGTCCCCAGGATGTTCCTGAAAGGTGATCACCGTATTATTGGTTAATACTATAGATATTTGTTCATACTCTGGCCCCTGTTCTTCATTCCAGGTGATAGCCTTGGCAATAATAAAGAGGTAATCTTCGAATGCCTCCACCTTAGGCCGGTGTTCGGTGTTAAGAATATCCTCAATACTCAGGTTATGGAGACCATAGGTTTTCGCCAGCTTTGATATCGAATCCGTATCATCAAGCCCATTTACATTTATCCAGGTAATACCCGCATCATTACGATAGGAAAGCAGCTCTTCCACCGTAGCAGCAGTCTTCGTCCATGAGCCAATCGGATCATAACCGATGATTGATAGGCTCGTTTCAGTTGGTTTCTGGTCCCCCACATACACAAGGCTCCCCGGCGGAAGGCCCAGATCAGGTCGTTCAACAGCCATGTTTACTCCTCAGGATTAAGCTTACCCCAGAAGAATCTACGGTACAAGGGATTGTTCATCAATCTTATACTGGGTCGAGCTTCTTACTTCTACTAAAATCTAGCGGTATTAGTTGTATTTATTCAATTATATTGTACAATAAACTATCATAAAGTCGCCATAAATAGGGGAACATACCATGAGCAAAGCAGTGCAGCTGAGTTATAATCAGGCAGGTTATCTCCGGCATGGACCAAAATTTGCAGCCCTCGCAAGAGAAACCTCGGGGCAACTCCCCTGGACCCTTTCAGAGGCCGCCACCGGAGTAGTACAGATTCAGGGGATAACCCTCCCAGCATACCGGGATCCCCTTACCGGCGCTTTACTCCATTGTGCGGACTTTAGCTCTTTCAAAACAGCCGGGGTCTATATTATCCAGATTGATGAAATCCCCAGTGAACCATTCCGCATTGGGGACAACCTTTATGGGACCCTCACCCGGGATGCGTTGCATTTTTTTTATCTCATGCGGAGCGGGATTGCGTTAACCGAACAATATGCGGGAAAAGCCTGGGCAAGGCCTGCGGGACATCTCAGCGATAAAGATATCCGTGCCTTTGCAGGAACCGATACCCAGGGGACCAAATGGGATGGATGTTCCTTTTCTATTGATGGATCCGGCGGCTGGTATGACGCGGGGGATTATGGAAAATATGTGGTAAATGGGGGTATTTCAGTCTGGACCCTCCAGAATGCCTTTGAGCGAATGCCCGACTCCTTTTCTGATGGGGACCTGGCTATACCAGAACAACAGAATGGGATTCCGGATATTTTAGATGAAACCCGTTGGGAACTGGAATTTCTGCTCCGGATGCAAATTCCATCCGGGCAGCCCCTGGGCGGGATGGCTTTTCACAAACTCCACGACCGTGTCTGGTCCGGTGTACCCGCTGAACTTCCCACTTATATGGACAACAACAATGAAATGAAAGTTGGGGCATCCTGGGGCCGGTATGTCTACGAACCGACCACCGCTGCAACCCTTAATCTGGCTGCCTGCGCCGCCCAGGCGGGGCGCATCTGGAAAACCTTTGACAAGGCCTTTGCTGAACGTTGTATCACCGCGGCGGAACAGGCATGGGAGGCGGCCAGAACGAACCCGATTATCCTGGCAGGCAATGTGCCTGGTGCAGGGGGCGGAAATTACGACGACGTAAACGTAGAAGATGACTTTTACTGGGCAGCCTGTGAACTCTATGCCAGTACCGGTAAACCAGAATATGAAGCCTTTATTCGCAACTCGCCCTATTTTAAGACCTTTCAGGGACTGAATGGCCATGGAGCAGCCTATTCTATGAATTGGGCCGATACGGCGGCCCTTGGCAGTATCACCCTGGTGACTGTAAAAACAGCCCTATCCGAAAAGGATATAAATGAAATTAAAGATCTTATTGTAAAGACCGCTGATCGATATGCAGTAATCCAACGTAATGATGCCTATGCAACTCCAATAGATGCATCGGGTTTTGTGTGGGGCTCTAATTCGATGGTATTGAACAATGCCATTATTCTGGCCCTCGCCCATGATATTACCGGAGACAGGTCATACCTCTCTGCGGTGAGCCGAGCCATGGATTATCTATTAGGCTATAACAGCCTTCGAAAGAGCTTTGTCTCAGGCTATGGGATAGATACGCTTGAACATCCCCATCACCGTTTTTGGGCAAATGACCCTGTTAAGGGCTTGCCCCCGCCACCACCGGGAGTGATCTGCGGCGGACCTAATGCACAAATACAGGACCCCGTGGCAGAAGCACTGGGACTTATACATCGGCCAATTCCCATGCGTTATGTTGATGAAATCGGCTCCTTTGCAACCAACGAAGTGGCCATCAACTGGAATGCCCCGCTGGTCTGGGTTGCTTCATTTCTCCACCGGGCTTTTCAGCGGTAATAACCCTGCCCCACCGGGCAGGTTGTGCAACGCCAGGCCCCCCAGCTAAAGCCCAAGGCGTTCAGCCACTTTGCCCTCCAGGCTACTTCCCGTCCCAGGCGGAGGCAGGCTGAACGTACAGCTCAGGTGGCGGGGGTGGCGTGGAACAACCCTGCCCCACCGGGCAGGTTGTGCAACGCCAGGCCCCCCAGCTAAAGCCCAAGGTGTTCAGCCTGCCTCCAGCCGCTGTAACATTGACGAAATCCCCTACTAACTTCATACTAATAGTATTGGAGAATATACCTTGAAAAGCGCATTTACTATCAAACCAGAACTGGCCCATAAAATAGTCACCGATATTAAGACCGTTTCTGGGGCCGATGCGAATGTCATCGACCAGCGTGGTATTATTATTGCATCCTACGACCCAAACAGTGTGGGCACTATCCATGAAGGTGGCAAACGTATCATGGACGGAGAAGTGGATGAGATTGCCATAACACCCGAAATGGCCGCCACCATGAAGGGCACGAGGCCTGGCTATAACGGGGTTATCAAATTAAATGGACAACGGATCGCAGTTATTGGTATAGCCGGAGATCCCCAGATCGTAAAACCTCTCCAAAAGATGGCAGAGATCGCTGTAAAAGAGGAGATCCAGAGAGAAATTGAAACCGAGCAGGAACGGCAGATTGTTCGCGATATGGAAAATCAAATTATAGATATCGCTGAACGGATGAAGGTTCTTTCATTAAATGGTTCAATTCAGGCTGCAAAACTGGGTGATAAGGGCAGGTCTTTTAAAATTGTTGTCGCAGAAATGCGTAAATTGGCCGAACAGATTAACGAAATTATCACCCAAATAGACAGACACCGGACCCAGACCAGACAATCCTGTCTTTAATTCTGAGCTGTTTGACATGGTATAAGTCAGCCAAATTTGTTACTATAATTCTATGATTTCTTACCTGCTTTTCGATCTTGATAATACCCTCTATTCCAGCAGCTTTGGACTGGAAAAGGCTGTCGGTGAACGGATCCGGCGTTTTACAGCCCAGTTCCTCGGTATAACCGAAGAAGAAGCGGTCCAGCGGCGCCAGGCTCGGATCGCCTACTTTGGGACCACCCTGGAATGGCTTATGGCAGAGGAGGGCCTTACCGATGTGGATGCCTATTACCGGGCTATTCACCCCGAAGGAGAAGAAGCAAACCTCTACCCGGACCCCAAGGTCAGGACCTTTCTGGAACAGATACCCCTTCCCAAGGCAATCCTCACCAACTCGCCTATGGAACATGCCCAGCGCATTTTAAAAAAACTCGAGATGGAAAACCTCTTTACCCATATATTCGATATCCGCTGGAACGGCCTGCAGGGGAAACCTCAACCGGAGGTGTTTTTCCGGGTCTTAAAAACCCTGGGTAAAAGCCCCCAGGAAGTCCTTTTTATCGATGACTACCCATCCTATGTAAAGGGATACCTCGACATCGGCGGCAAAGGGCTCCTCCTTGATGAAGAGGACCTTCACCAGGACTATCCTTATCCGAGGATCCGCAGCATCTTTGAACTCACCCCCTATCTGGAGAACTAAACTATGGAATTTTTACTAAAAAGCAAACAAACCAAATCGGGGACCCTGGTGCTGCATATTCCCCTGCTGCTCAGGCTCAGCATCATTGCCATAGGCCTGGTCATCATCGCAGCATCCCTCATCCCGGTTATAGAAGGCACCCAATCCCAGCTTGGAGTTACCACCATTTTGCTGCTCCTCCTGCTGCTGTTCGGAGCCCTCTATGAAGAACGCTGGACCTTTGATCCTGCCACAAGGACCATCAGCTTCCGTTTCGGACTCCTCTTTCTTGCAAAGACCATGCGAATATCCTTTGATCAGATTGATGAAATTACGCTCGAAAAGACGGTTAAGGGCAGCATGCAAAAACCTGCGGAACATGCAGACCTGGAGAGGCCTCAAACCGGCCTGAAAAAGCTTTTTCAGCCCAAGGTGTTCATCAACCTGGTGTTGTATTTAAAGGACTCTGAGCGGCTCGTCATTGAGTCAGGCAATGCCAGTAAGGAGGATCAATTCATCAATCTAAAAAACCAAATTCAAGAAGTAATATCTAAACCCTAGTTATTTATATTTTGGAGATTTTAGTGTATAATTTTCCTCCTATAGGGAGGCCCCTTTCTGAACAAGTTTGTGAACAGGTTTCTTAATAGAACCCACCTGGAATCACTGCCTGTTGGTCTGCAGAAACAGCTTCCCATCCTCTTGTATGGGGATATCGTACTATTTTTATACTTTAACACCGGCGCTGCCGTACGTTATTTCGAAGCGCCCCAGGATAGCCTGCCCTTTCTTATAGCGGTGTTCATTTCCTCTTTAACTTTTATTAGTTCCATTTTCCTATTGAGTAAAGGGAAACATACTACCGCATCCTATCTTGCCTCGGTTGGTCTATTATTGAATCCAACTTGGGTGGGTCTGCTTTTACCTGCAGAAGGGGTTATCAGTATTTATCGTATGATCGCCTACACACTGGCAGCAACCATTGTAAATCTGATCATGTCTATATCTAACAGACAAATTATCCTTTATATGATCGGGAATACCCTCAGCTTCCTTGGGGCTACCTTTTTATATATTGCGCCTGCTTCTGGCGGATTTTCTAAACAATTCTTTTCTGTGTTTTTATTGTTACTCTTAACCCTCATTCCGGTTTATATTTTCATCCTTTTTATCGAGCATTTTTATCGCAGCCTGATTTCTATTTCCAATAAAAGTGTTGCAGAAAGCAAGGCACAACTGGAATGGCTTAACAGACTCTTAGAAAAAACCAGAACAACCTTTACTTTGGGTCAAAATCTGGCTCA
>ERZ795052.3295-NODE-3295-length-18090-cov-5.348434_pt1 | contig 18090 bp, 8 predicted proteins | sample MGYA00375136_ERZ795052 | MGnify/ENA primary metagenome ERZ795052 (study PRJEB30181, sample SAMN05720156) | activated sludge metagenome | isolation source: Anaerobic digester | place: Japan | collected 2015-05-26 ... | reverse complement strand
GACGGCGCACGCCCGGAGTTCCCGGTTGTTGTCAGCCCTCTTGAAGCAGTGGGCGCCGGTGCCAGCCACCGGAAGCCTGCGGCCAGAAACCCGGCGCGGCGATCCTGCGTGAAAGACGGGGACCCTGCTTCAGCGCCCCGTTGATTCCACTTTGACGGTCGTGTCCGAAAAGTGAGTCAAAATGTCCCCAGACCGTATAGACACCAGCCCGGGGTTTTTGGTGAAATGGGAATGTCGGTTGCGCTCCTGCCCGACGGCAAAACGGCGCCCTTCCGATTCGCGGTTTGGGAAAGAGTGCAGCGGGACGAGTGCAGCCGCAAAGTCAGAAGTCTGAATAAATGCAAATCTCCCCAGCGGGGTGCTTCCCCATCACCCCGCCTTCCGAGATCAGGCCGACTCGCCCGGGTCGGCCTGACTTTTTCTTCACGCGGGGTTTGAGGGACCAGAACCCCGGGGGGCGGTCAGGGAAAAACCGTGCGGTAAAACCGTTGCGGGGCCGCGCCCGGGTCCAGAAACTCGAAATGGCCTGACGCATTGCCGGTTGCGGTGCCGAGCGTCTGCCAGGGACCAGCCGCTGGGTTGTCGCTGGCCAGAACGCGGTAGGTTCGCCCAAGAACGTCCGGGCCGGAAATGAGATTGGAACCGCCCGCCAGGCGGAGGATTGCCAACCGCGGCGAGCCGGCGTGGTCCACCCGCACTGTGAGAGGAGTCGAAAGGGTCTGCGCGCCGTCGAGCGAGCAGGCACAGGCGCGGACGGTATGGATTCCCACGGGAGGGTTGCTCCAGGTCAGGGTATGAGAGGGGCCCGGCGCGTCGCCCAGTTTCAAACCATTGGCAAGAAAAAGCACGTTGGTCACAGCGTTGGCTGGATCGAATAAGCTGGCTGCGAGCCGGATCAGGGGATTGGCGCCAAAGACGCTGTTGTTGGCGGGTTGAACCATCTCGATACGCGGGGCGCCAACCGACCCGTCCAGACTCTGAAAAATGCCCTGGCTGGCGTTGGAGTAGCTGCCACTGGGCGTTTCCTCGAGTTTGACCGCGCGCACCAGGTAAACGTTCGTGGACATCACCGGGTCACTGAAGGTTGTGCCCGTCACCAAACGGGTGGTTAAGCGGGTAAATGGTCCTGCCACATTGGAGCTGCGATAAACATGGTAGCCCAACACGAATCCGGGCGACGGGGCCCAGCTTAGATCAACCCCGCCGCTGGCATTCGTGGTCACCTTCAACCCCGCCGGCGGGGGAACGGGGTGCAACCGCAGCGTGGGGTCGCCCAGGAGCGCCACGTGAACCATCCCCATCCCCAGGCTGTTGCCATACGTCCCGTTTTGAAACACCGCCACCGACGCGGACATTCCGGCCAATCTGCTGAGCTACAGCCTGGAATTACCGCCCTCCGGCGCCGCCATTTCCACGGGCGGCATCATCTCGTGGACGCCTGGCGCGGGCCAGGCACCAAGCACCAACCGGCTGACAACGATTGTGACTGACAACGGAGTGCCCCCGCTGAAGGCCACCAACAGTTTCCTGGTGATTGTCACCCCCCCGACCCGTGCTCCCGTGATTCTGGAGCAACCTGCCAGCCGAACCAATATCGCCGGCACGACTGCCATCTTCAGTGTCACCGCGTCCGGTCCAGCGCTCACCTATCAATGGCTGAAGTCCGGTGCCATCCTCGCCGGCCGAACCGAGTACACCTTGAGCCTCCCTGCGGTGACCAGCGCGGACGCCGGGCCGTATCGTGTGGTGGTGACGAATCCTTATGGCAGTGTGACCAGTTCCATTGCCACGCTGACGGTTATTGAACCGCCGGTGGTCCTGCAGCATCCCGCCAGCCGCACCAACCTTACGGGAACAACCGCCAGCTTTACGGTTGTCGTAGGCGGCACCACCCCCGCCTACCGGTGGGTCAAGAACGGCACCAACACATTGGTCAACGGGGGAAGAATCTCGGGGGCGACGTCCGCCACCCTGACACTGGCGGACGTCGAGCCCGCCAGCGCCGGCAGCTACGCGGTCATCGTCACCAACCTGGCCGGAAGCGTGACCAGCGCCCCGGCCTGGCTCACCATCGTTGTCAGCAATCCGCCTCCGGTCGAATTGTTTGCGGACGATTTCACCCGGTCAGGCACGCCGGGCGCCCTCAGTCCCTGGATCGCCCAGAGCGGCACCTGGACGATTCACGACGGACTGGTGGAGGGACACAGTAAGGCCCAGAGCTTCGCCATGCTTCACCTCACCAATGTGTGGGAGAATTACTCCGTCGAGGCCGACCTCCGTTTTTCCAGCGATGCGTACGGCGGGGGAATTGGCGGCCGGTTGAACCCCGGCAACGGCATCCGGTACGCCGCCTGGGTGCATCCTGAGGGCTCGGCCGGCGGCGGGCGCACGCTTAAACTGCTCAAGTTCAAGAACTGGAAAACCTGGATGTATAATAGCGTGAATTCCGCCCCGATGGCGCAAGCTACTCTCCCGGCCGTGGGCACCAGTTGGCACCACCTGAAGCTCCTGTTCCGCGGCAGCGAGATTGAGGTCTATTACGACGGGAACCTGGTGCTGGCCGTGACCGACACGGAGAGCAGCCCGCTGCTGTCGGGCGCCATCTGTCTGGACACGCGATTGGATTCCACCGCGCACGCGATGTATGTGGATAACGTTCGTGTCGTATCGGTGCCGAAATACGGCCCGGTTTATCCGCAGAGTCCGCTGATCCACTCGGTGAGACTGGTGGGCGGATCGGCGGTGATTGCCTGGACCAGCGAGGCGGGTTTCACCTACCGGCTGCAGTTTGCCGACAGCCTCGCGGACGGCGCTTGGAACGATCTGTCCCCAGACCTGGCGGGCACGGGTGGGCTGATCTTTTACACGAATGCCATCCCGTCCACCACGCGGCGTTTTTACCGTGTGGTGGCCCTGCCCTGAAACAAGCCGGGGACGAATTGGTCCCGCTGTAGAGGGATTCCATCACGCAGAAGGCCGGTTTCATCCCGGAGCCCTGGCGTGGCAGGCAGGACGGGATTAACGTCGAGCCAGAGTTCGGACAATAACGACAACAAAAAAACGAAAGGTAAAGATATGAAAAGAACCTTGCTTATCGCAACGCTGACGCTGGGCATGGCGGCGTTTCAATCCATCGGCCAGGAGGACCCGGCGCCTCCCCGGGCCAAAGAACGCGAGCGGATTCGCCAGGAAAACAGCGAACAACGTGACCGCGATCTCGAGCGGGCCCGCCCGGAACGAAATCAGAAGCCAGAACGCGACCAGCGGATCGAGCGCCGCAATCGCCCGATGGCGCCCGATCTCGGGCCCGGTCAAACCCCTCAAGCTCGGCGGGATTTTCGCGGGCCCCGACTCGGGGGCCGAGGCCAGGGACCGGGCCCTGATGTGCACGTGTGTCCGTATTGCCACCGGCCGTTGCCGCCGTTGGGCCAGCCCGGCAGGGGCATTGGGCCGCGCGGGTCCCAAGGTGGACCTCGAGGACCGCTGGCTCCTCCGGCCTGGCAGGGGCGCCAGGGCTTCCAACGCGGTCCGGCGTGGCAGGGGCGTCAGGACTTCGGCGGCGGTCCCGCATGGCAGGCGCCGGGATTCCGGCGCTGGCAGGGGCCTCCGGCTCAAGGGGACGAATTTCCCCCGCGGCCTCCGGCAGGGGAACGGTTTGGGCAGGGGCGACGGGGACCGGGGTTTGCACCACCCGGCCCGCTGACTGATCGGGACGAACGCCCCGCTCCTCGCCGCGAGCGCGAGCTTGACCGCTAAATAATCCTCCGCGACGCAACACGGTTTCCCGCGCGCGGTTCGCCCACGGCTGGCAAATGCCGGAGGCGAGCCGCGCGCCCGTTTCCGGCTCCGAATAAGCCTGACAGGAGGCGGAGATTCTGATAGTTTGGTTCAGGTTATGCCGCGGACGCTGATCTGGTTTGGCTCTCTCTTGCTGACGTTGTGGTCGGTCTGCGCAGAGGTATTGGTTCCCGCTGGCAGTTCCTGGCGATATTTCAAGGGCACAATCGAACCGCCCCTTGACGGCGCAGCCACCTGGGTGGACCCCGCCTACAATGACTCAGGCTGGCCGTCCGGCCCGGCCGCCTTTTACTATGAGAATCAGCCGGGCAGCGCCAACGCCTTCACCGGCCAAACGCTTCTGAGCGACATGTTCGGCGGTTACACTTGCGTGTTATTGCGCCGGACTTTTGTCATCGCGAACCCGAGCGATGTGGAAGTGCTGCAAGTCGCCGCCTTTTGTGACGATGGTTTTATCGCCTGGATCAACGGGCGCGAGGTTGCGCGATTCAACATGCCCGCCGGCGCGGTCCCCTGCAGCAGTTCCTCGCTCCCGGCGCTGAGTGAGCCGATTTCGTGGTGGACCAACCTGGTCGCCGACGCGGAGGAGTTCCTGGTGCCCGGCACCAATGTGTTATGCGTTCAGGCTTTCAATTCTTCGCTGGCGGACAGCTCGGATTTCATCATTGACCCGGCGTTGTACTACACCCAGGACCAGACGGCTCCCGCGCTCACCTACCTTTTCCCCGCGGCGGAGGCAGTGGTGCGGCAACTCACAACCGTCGAGGTCGCCTTCAATGAGCCGGTAACGGGCGTGGACGCCTCGGACCTTCTCATTAACGGCCAGCCCGCCAGCCAATTGACCCTGGTCACCCCCTCCCAGTTTGTCTTTGGATTCGCTCAACCGGCAGCGGGTTTGGTTCAGGTGGCCTTCGCGGCCAACCACGGCATTCACGACTTAAGCTCGAGTTCGAATCTCTTCGCCGGTGCGTCCTGGACCTACACGCTCAACCCGGATGCGCCCCTGGCAGAGGTGATCATTTCCGAGTTCATGGCATCCAACAGCGGCAACCAAACCAACTCACTGCACGATGAACTGGGTAACAGCCCCGATTGGATTGAGCTGCACAACCGGTCAAACGATCCGGTGAGCCTGACGGGCTGGGCACTGACAGACAACCCGGCGCGGCCCGGAAAGTGGCGGTTTCCCCCCGTAATGCTGGCGGGGAAAGGCTACCTCGTCGTGTTCGCCTCAGGCCGCGATACCAATGTCGCCGGCCAGTTGCACACCAGCTTTAGCCTCTCGGCGGACGCGGGCTACCTCGCGCTTTTCGATCCCGCCGGCAACCTGGCTTCAGCGTTTTCGCCCACCTATCCGAAGCAATTCAAGGATGTCTCTTACGGACGAGACCGGTTGGATCCCTCGCTCCTTGGCTACTATACCAACGCCACCCCCGGCGCAGCCAATACCACCCAAGGAGCAGGCTTTGCGCCGAACGTCATCTTCTCGCGGGTAGGGGGGACGTTCCAAACCCCCTTTTACCTTGCCCTCACGGTTTCCGATACGAACTGCGAAATTCGATATGTGGCCCTGACGACCAACGTCCCCTCCGGCACCGTGGCGCCCACCAACATCCCCACCCAGGCTTCAACCCTGTACACAGGCCCCCTCCTCGTCAGCGACACCGTTCAGGTCCGCGCCCGGGCCTTCCCACGCCAGCCGGGTCTGTTTCCCGGTCCGCCACGGACGGAGAACTATCTGCGGATTTCGCCGGCAGCCGCGGCATTCAGTTCGGACCTGCCGGTCATCCTGTTGCACAACCTGGCGGGCGGGAACGTGCCGCAAACCACAGACCAAAGCGTCATGGTAATGGTGTTCGAACCCGTGAACGGCCGGACTTCGCTGACCAATCCCCCCACCCTGGTGGCACGGGCCGGTCTCAACATTCGCGGCAGCAGCACCGCCGGGTTGGGACAGTCGAGCTTCGCCCTCGAACTCTGGGACGAATACAACGACGACCTGAAAACCGAGTTCCTCGGCATGCCGGCCGAGTCGGATTGGGTGCTTTATGGCCAGAACGGCTACGACCCTTCCTTCCTCCATAACCCGCTGGCGCATCAGTTGGCCCGGGATTTGGGACGATATTCCTCACGCACCCGGTTTGCCGAGGTGTTTCTCAAGAAGACCGGGGGGACGATCGCCTATTCGCCGCCGGCGGCTGGAGATTACTTCGGCCTGTACACCATCGAGGAGAAGATCAAGCGCAACAAGGAGCGGGTGGACATCAAGGAATTGAGCCAATTTCAAACGACGGCACCGGGCGTGACCGGGGGCTACCTTTTGAAAATTGATCGGATGGATCCCGATGAGCGTAGTTTTTATGATGCTTACGTGCAGCGGGACATCGTGTTTCAGGATCCCAAGGGCCTCGAGATGGTGGACCCTGCCTGGCAGGCACAGTACAACTACATCAGGACGTATTTCACGCAGTTTGGCCAGGCCCTTTGGGGCGCCAATTATACCAACCCGGTGACCGGCTATGCCGCCTACATTGATGTCAACTCCTGGGTGGACCAGCACTTGGTCAACGCCGTGGCTTTCTGCGTGGATGCCTTCCGCCTGAGCGGGTATTTTTACAAGGACCGGGAGAAGAAACTCGAGATGGGACCGTCCTGGGACTTTGACCGCAGCATGGGCACCTACAACCCCGCAACCGACTCGTGGGACAAGCGCGCCTTCAATCCCCGCTTGTGGCGGGTGCAGGCCAGCGGAGACCAAGGTACCGATCTGTTCGGCAATCCCGCCTTGCTGGGGGTGCGCTGGTGGCAACGCCTGTTCGTGGACCCGGATTTCTGGCAGCGGTGGATTGACCGCTGGTCCGAGGTGCGAAGGGAGGTCTGGACCACCAACCACATCAATGCACTGATTGACGGCTTCGCCAGCCAACTGGCCCAGGCCCAGCCCCGGCAGCAGATTCGCTGGAACTACACCGCCCCCCGCTCGGGCCAGCTCTCCGCCAACGGTTACACTCACAGCTTCCCGGGGACTTTTGCCGGTGAAATCGCCTTTCTCAAGCGCTGGATGGCGGATCGGGTGGATTTCATTGACACCAATTTTCTGCGCGCCCCCGCCTTCAGCAGCCATGGCGGCGCCATCACTTCGGGATTCCGGCTGACTCTCACCGCCCCTGCCTTTCCGACCGGAACAACCATCTATTACACCCTGGATGGAACCGACCCGCGCGCGCCCGGCGGGGCGGTTTCCCCCGGAGCACGGTCGGGCGTGAGCCCGCTGACCCTGACGCTGACCAACAACGCGCGCGTGTTCGCGCGAAACCGGAATCCGAATCATTCGAACGTGACGAACTGGCCGGGAAGCGTGGGGGGGAATCCGCCCATTTCGAGTCCGTGGTCGGCTCCGACCGTGGCGACGTTCGTGGTGGCAACACCGCCCCTGGTCATCACCGAGATCATGTACCATCCCGAACGGGCGGCGTCCGGAACCAACGATGCCGGCGACTTCGAGTTCATCGAGTTGAAGAACTCAGGCACGCAGCCGCTCAGCCTTCCGGGCATTCGCTTCACCCGCGGCATTCAATTCACGTTCACCTCCACCAACCCCATCACGCAGCTTGGCGCGGGCCAGTACGTGGTCTTGGTCAGGAACCGCGCCGCGTTTCAGGCGCGTTACCCCGGGGTGACCAATATTGCGGGCGAATACGCCGGCAGTCTGGACAACGGCGGCGAGCACCTGGTGCTGGAGGGCGCATTGGGCGAACCCATCCTGGATTTCGAGTTCAAGGATTCCTGGCAACCGGTGACGGATGGCTACGGCTTTTCCCTGGTCATCCGCGACGAGAGCGGCCCGCTGGCCGGCTGGACCAACGCGGGCAGTTGGCGGGCAAGCACGGAACGCGGCGGATCGCCGGGCCGCGGGGATCCGGCGCCACAGTTTATTCCGCCCGTGGTGATCAACGAGGTCCTCACCCACACCGACCTGCCCGAGCTGGACACCATCGAGCTTTTCAATCCCACCGCGGCTCCGGCTCCCGTTGGCGGGTGGTTTCTGACCGATGAGCGGGACGAACCCCGCAAATACGTCATCCCCGCCGGCACAACGATCCCGGCGGGCGGTTTCCTGCTCTTCACGGAGGCGGCCTACAACGCGGGCAGCCCCAACAGCTTCGCCCTGAGTTCCTTGGGCGAGGAGGTTTACCTTTTTTCCGGCGACGGCACCAATCTCACCGGCTACCGTCACGGCTTTGAGTTTGGCGCCCAGACCAACGGGGTTACCTTCGGAAGACACGTGAGCAGCGACGGGCGCGAGCACCTCGTGGCCCAGAAGCGCAAAACATTGGGGGGCGTCAACAGCGGGCCAAAAGTGGGGCCGGTCGTCATTAACGAGATCATGTATGAGCCGCCCCCCTTCGGCCTCAACGCCAATTACCTTGAGGAATTCGTTGAGCTGCGGAACATCGGAAACACGGCGGTGCCCCTCTATGATCCGCTGCATCCGACCAATACCTGGCGGCTGGGGGGCGGCATGGCTTACACCTTTCCCCAGCAAACCAGTTTGGCCGCGGGCTCGTGCGCCCTGGTCGTCAGCTTCGATCCGGCGGTTGACCCAGTGGCAGTGGGCTGGTTCCGCTCACGCTACGGGCTCGACGCCAGCGTGCCCCTCTTCGGCCCGTTCAGCGGCCGACTGGCCAATGAAGGAGACACCGTCGCCCTCTATTGCCCGGACGACCCGCAATCGCCCGAGTCCTCGGCGCCCGGATTTGTCCCTCAAATTCTAGTGGAACGCGTGCGGTACTCGAGCCAGGCGCCCTGGCCGGCAGGCGCCAGTGGCTCGGGCTGGTCATTAGGACGCATCGCCAGCGCGGGCTTCGGCGATGATCCCGCCAACTGGCAGGCAGCCCCTCCCAGCCCGGGACGGGCCAATCCAGTCTCCGCCAACGCCGACGCGGACGCGGACGGTCTTCCGGACGAATGGGAGATTGCCCAGGGACTGGACCCGACCAATCCCGATTCCCCCCATGGCGGAGCGGGGGATGCCGATGGCGACAGCATGACCAACTGGCAGGAATATGTAGCCGGCACAAGTCCAACCAACCCTTCTGATTTCCTCCGGTTTGAACGGGTGGCCGTCAGCGGTGCCCATCTCCAACTGGAGTTCCTCCCGCGCGCCGGCCGAACCTATGCCCTCGAACGGCGCAATCCGGCGGGGCCGCCGGGCAGTTGGACCGTGATCCAGAGCCAAATCTCCGGAACCAACCGCATCACGCTGACGGACCCGGTTGGAACCGGGGGGCTTTACCGGCTGAAGGTCAGTCTGGGAGGCAATTGACCCAAACCGCCCTTTAGGGCGCCAACCGCACTCGATAAAACTGTTGCGGCAAGCGGGTCAAATCCTCCACCTCCCAACGGAATGGCACCGGAGGCGAATTGGTGACGAACAGCGGCACCCAGTTCGTCGTCGGCAGGTGTGTGGTCGCCTCAATCACGTAGTCCGGCCCCGAATCCCCAGACACCACCAAACCGATCGTCCCGCCCCCAAATCCAGCCCAAGTGAGCGTCGGTGACATCGGCTGCAGGACGGTAATGGTGAAAGCCTGGGTCGTGCCCATGGGCGGCAGACCACTATCCATCACAGCCAGGCTCACGGGGTATTCGCTGCCGGCCTGGGCGATGGCGGGGCGCCAGGAGAACACGCCATTGGAGGGGTTGATGCCCGCGCCAAGCGGTCCGGCCACCAGGCTGAAAGTCAAGGTTTGTGCCGGCACGTCCGGATCGCTGGCCACGTTGGTCACGTTGAGTGTGCGGCCAGCCAGGACGGTTTGGGGCGGCACCGGCGCCAAGGTCGGCGGCTGGTTAAAGGGCGGAAACAGGTGGGTCGTCGGAACCGGCTCACGGTTCTGCGAAACACTCTCCCAGGAAAGCTGGCAACTGGCGTTGCCCAGGTTCCCGAAATACTCCAGCTTGAGGTCGTATGTCTGACCAGCCTCCAGGGCAATGGCGCCCGAGTACTCCACGTCCCGATCATCGAGCCACTGGTCAACGACGAGCTGATTGTTGATCCAGAGGCGGCGGCCGTTGGCCGAGTTGACATGGAAGGTGTAAAGTTCCGAAAAACGCGGCATCACGCGACCGGTCCAACGAACACTGAAGCGGTCGGCCGGCACTCCCAAGGCCGCAATGCCGGAGCCCCAGTTGAAATTGACGTGGGGATCAAGGCGCGTCATGACGCGCTGGGTCAGGTTGGTGTCGGCAAAGTAATCGCCCCGCAAACCGTTGGTGAAGGGAAACAGGTATTGGCCCGGCACCGTCCGCACGGTTCCACCCGGCATGATCCACTGCAGGCGCACCACGGCGCTGCCAGTGTTTTCGTAATACTCGAGGCGGACATCGTAAAACTCCCCGCCGGTCAGGTTGACGCTTGCCGTGTTGGTCCGGACGGTGTGGCTGCTCCAATCATCCACCAAGAGCTGGCCGTTTACCCAGAGGCGCGCGCCATCATCGTTCACCAGTTGAAAGAGGTAGAGACCCGGAACCGGCGCCAGCAGTTTGCCGGTCCACCGCGCCGAGAACTGGTTGGTGCCGATGCTCAGGCACGGCGCGCCCGTGCCCCAGTCAAAATCCATGGTGTAATTGGTGGTCAGCACCGCCGCGCCGCCAAGGATGGCGTTGTTGAAGAACTCGCCGCGCAGGCCCTGCGCCGGCCGCCCGGGCGCCTCATCCGGGCTCAGCAACAGGGTGTTGGGCGGGGTCGGCACATCAAAATTCGGCGTGTCGTCGGTGTACCACCAGAAACGCTGGATGCGGGTGTAACGCTTCGGGGTCTGGTCCCCGGTCGGATCACTGGTCCCGTGATACGCCAGCCAGTCCTCGGTGCCGCTGGGTGACCGCGTAAAGGAGCCGTGGCCCACGCACCACGTGCCATTGGCCGGCGCACGCTGAAAGACCGGGTTCGAGAACTTCGTCCAAGAGGCCGGATTGGTGTAGTTCCCGTCCATATTCATCAGCAGTCCCATACAGTAGTACTCCGTCCAGGTGCCGCTGGCGGAATAGATGATGAAAGTCTTGTCGTTGCGCCGCAGAATCTCGGGCCCTTCGTTTACGTTGCCATTCTTTTCCCACGAATAGGTGGGACGCGAAAGGCGTACGCCGGGCGCCGCCGGCGTCCAGGGATTGCTCAGCGGCGCGATATAAAGCGACTGGCCGTAGCTGTCGAATTGGGACCAGACGAGGAACCGGGCCTGGTCGGAGGGACGCACCAGCAGCGTGGCATCAATGGCCGGCAGGTTCGGGTCAACCAGCCCTTTATAAGTGTAGCTGCCTTGCGGGTTCTGGGTATCGCCCTCCAATACAAACATGCGCATGGTCAGGGTGCCGGCGACCGTGTTGCCCGTGGAGTAGATGTACCATTTCCCGTCCAGGTAGTGCAGTTCGGGCGCCCAAATGTCTCTAAGAATTTCGCCGTTGGGGGAAAACACAGTCACCGCGGATGCGGTGGCCAGACCTTGCAGGTTGGTGGATCGGAACACTCTTACGCTGCCACCTGTGGTGCGGGTGTGATAATAGTAGCCGTTGGTATAATACACCCAGGGGTCGGGGGTATTGTAGGTCATCAAGGGATTGACATATGTCGCCCAAGCCGGCGCGGCCAGGGCGGGCCATCCCAGGCACAACATCCAGAAACCAAGCTTCGAGAGACCTTTGCTCATCTGCCTAGCCTATCAAACTCCGGGCCGCACGTCCGCTGAAACTTATTTGGCACGGGCTGGAGGGAGGTTTCCCCAGGGGAGAGTTGCGCAGGAGGAAAGAAAGGGAGGCTTTTGGAAAAACAAAAAGCCCCCGCCCGGTGTGTTTCAACCGGACGGAGGCCAAATGGGGGATGGGAGTTCGCCACGCTCTCTTTCCCGTGCTGGCATTAGGCGCGACCGCCGCAGCGGTGCTGCCAGCTTCCCGACGCTATTCTCCACGGCAAGCGGAGTATCCGGCCTCATAGCAGGGCCGTTCAGGGCCTTGCGGCCACTGAATTGTTGAGTGAGGCTTTTCAGCTCGCTTCGGCTGGTGGTTGCGCCACCGACCTGCGAACCAGGTCAAGACACGTCTGTGACTGCTTTCCCGCGTCTTGACCGCTTAGCTCCGGGTCAGCCACCGCTTTTGGCAGTGCGTTTGCCCGGTGCCACGGGTCTCGCCTCTTAACTCTCAGGTTGCCTTTCATCCACAGACCAGCGGTGGCGTTTTTACCGCCGCCGGTTTTCGGAAGGTTTTCACCGGTCTTGCCTGGACACGGTGTCCTTCCCGGTTCGAACGCTCACTTTGTCCCGCCTTTCGGCGTCTTTCCTTGGGCGGTCACCGTCGCCGGAGCCGCCAGAGTCGCCCGCCCGTGCTGGTGCACAGTAGCAACCGATTACCCTCTGGGTAACTGCGATTCGTCCGGAGTCGAAACTCATCCGGACTACTTGACTCGATTCGGGGCGGTTTCTCATCGCTCCTTATCGCGCAGTTCCTTTTTCGCGTGTACTGACGATGCGCGAACATCGCCAGAGGAACTGGTGAATCCTGCCTCCGCCACCGCCTCTTTCGACGCGGCCGCCGAGGGGCCCGGCCAACCAGCCTGACCCGACCTTTCCCCAGTCACCTGGGATTATCCTTGAGACGATTGGGCGAGAGTCTGTTGACCCCCGCTGACCATCTCAGCTCTTTCAATGAACTGCTCCTACCTTATCACAGTTTTGATTGGTGACAACGAAAACTTATGCACAACTTATTCACCGCCGGCAGCCCGGCCGCCGCAGGAGCCAAACTGCGGATCGGCCTTGTCTGGCGCGGGTTTGCCCGCTGGTTCCTGCCGGTTATTCACCGTCGAAGCTGCCCGCGACACCCGCCTGGTGAACAACTTCAGCGGCCAGGCAGGGGTTGGCGGCGTGTTCGGGAACGGTTGGCGGTTGCGGGAAAGGCGAAGCTGGGCTTTATTAAGAGGGCATGAAACTTTCAACCAAAGTAGAGAAGGCACTGAACGATCAAATCAATCTCGAGCTCAACTCGGCTTACGCCTACCTGGGGATGGCCGCGTATTTTGCGCAGACGCCCTTCGCCGGTTTTGCCCGCTGGATGCATCTGCAGAGCCGGGAGGAACTGGGCCACGCGCAGAAATTTTTTGACTATTTGGTTGACCGGGGCGGGAAAGTGAGCCTGCAAGCCCTCGCTCAGCCTGCCAGCGCCTACCAGGCGCCCATTGACGCCTTCCGGGCGAGCCTCCAGCACGAACAGAAGGTGTCCGCGGCCATCGAGCGGATTTACGAGCTGGCCCTGAGCGAAAAGGACTACTCCACGATGTCGTTTCTCAAGTGGTTCCTGGACGAGCAGGTTGAGGAGGAAAAGAGCGTGAGCGACATGCTGGCGCGCCTCGAGCTGGTCGGCGACAACACCAGCGGACTTTACCAGGTGGATCAGTACGCCGGGCGGCGGGGCGAGTCCTGAGGAGGGGCCTGTGCGGAGGGGCCGGGATGGGACCGGCCGCCGCCGCAGGACGGGGAGCCGGGACTACATCTGCTTCATGGCGGCGTCGAGCGCGGCGAGCAGCGGTTTCATGCTCTCCTCGGTCTCATCCCCCATGTTCGAGATGCGGAAGGTGGTCCCTTTGATTTTCCCGTAGCCGCCGTCAATCAAGAAACCCTGGTCTTTGACCAGCTTTTGGAGCTTCGGCACGTCCACCACACGGCCGCCCGGTTTGGCGCCGTTGTTGACACAGGTCAGGGTCAGGGACTCGAAGCCGGGCTCGGGGAAGAGGTTGAACCCGTGGCGGGCGGCCCAGTCTCGAACCATTTGGTTGGTCTTGCGATGGCGGGCGTAACGAGCGTCGAGTCCCTCGGCAAAGATGTCGTCAAGTTTGGACGAGAGGGCGAAGACGTGGCCGATGCTGGGGGTGCTGGGGGTCATATTCTGCTCGGCGTTCTTTTGGAACTCGACGAAGTCAAAGTAGTAGCCGCGGTCGCGGGCGGTGGCCGCTTTGGCCAGGGCGGCGGGTGAGCAGACAAAGATCGCGGTGCCCGGGGGCAGGGCGAAGGCTTTTTGGGTGCCGGCCAGGAGCACGTCAATGCCCAGAGCGTCGAAGTGAAGCGGCACGGCGGACATGGCGCTGACCGAGTCCACGATAAACATCACCTCGGGGTATTTGGCCTTCAGGGCGGCGATTTCCTCGATGGGACTCATGACGCCCGTGGAGGTTTCGTTGTGAATGACGGTCAAGGCGTCGAACTGTCCGGTCGCCAGCTTGCGGTCCACCGCCTCGGCGCGGATGGGGGAGCCCCACGGCACCTGCAGCGGCTCGGCCTCCTTGCCGCAGCGTTTGGAAACATCGTACCATTTGTCGGAGAAGGCGCCGCACATGCAGTTCAGGACCTTCTTGGCAACCAGATTGCGAATCGCGCCTTCCATGACGCCCCAAGCCGAGGAAGTGCTGATGAAGACCAACTGGCGGGTGTCCAGGAGCCGCTGGAGCTGGGGCTGGATTCTCGCGTAGAGGTCCTTGAAGCCCTGACCCCGGTGGCCGATCATCGGCGAGCAAAACGCCCGAAACGTCTTTTCGCTGACCTCAACCGGGCCCGGAATATGTAATTTGACGTGTGCCATAGTTGAGCAGAATTTTTGGGTGTGCGCATGGCAAAAGCAAGGCGTTTTCCGGAACCCCATTTTCCGGAATTGAGGTGTGGTGGGGCCTTGCCATTTAACGGGGTAATCGGGATGATGCGGGCCGTGATTCAGCAGCGTTTAGCCGGCAGACGAGCAGGGGTGGACGGCGGGCGAAGGTTTCGGAACTGGCTGCTCTCGTGCGTGGTGGCAGCGGGGTGCTTTTGGGCGCAGGCGACGGAGGGCGGGCAGACGTTGGACCTTTGGCGGGGCGACGGACCCTGGTTTGAGAACACGGTCGCTGCGCTGGCGCAGACGGCGGACGGTTATCTCTGGCTGGGCACGTATCATGGATTGGTTCGGTTCGATGGAGTTCGGTTTACAGTATTTGATTCAAGCAACACGCCGGGGCTGCCCAACAGCCGGATCACCAGTCTGTATGAAGCCGGAAACGGCACGTTGTGGATTGGGCACGAAACCGGCGAGCTGACGCGGCTTCGGGAAGGGCGCTTCGAGGCGGTGGTCCTGGCGGGGGCGTGGCCGGGAGGGGCGATCGAGGCGATTGCGACCGACGCGGATGAGGACCTCTGGGTGTTGAACGATGCCGGGGTGTTATTCCGGGTGCGGGACGGCCTGCGGCTGGAATGTCCGGGCGGCGCAGCCCCAAATCGGGGAGCCGTGCTGGCGCGGCAGCAAAACGGCACCTTGTGGATCACGGCGGACGGGCAAATCGGGAAAGTGGACGGGGAAAGTGTGCGGCGCTTTCAGTTTCCAGGCGCGCCGGAGGGTGAATACTACCAGCGCGTGGCGGGCGGCCGGCGGGGGGCATTGTGGCTGGTGACCAACCAGGGGCGAATCCGGAAGTGGACAGCCGCAAGGGGATGGGAGGAAGATCCCGGCACTCTGCCCGCAGGGGCCGGGGTGGCCAGCGCGGTGTTGGAGCGACGCGATGGCGGGTTGGTGGTGGGAACGTTAACACGAGGCTTATACGTGTTTGCGCCGGGCGAGGCCCCCCAGCATTTTAACCGGGACAACGGATTGTCGCACAACTGGGTGCGGTGCTTGTGCGAGGACCACGAGGGCAACATCTGGATTGGCACTGGGGGAGGATTGGACACCCTGCGGCCGCGGAAAGTAAGCATGCTCAGTCCGCCGGATGGATTGCAGGGGTGTGCGGCGTTGTCGTTCGATGTGGGGAAGGACGGGGCGTTTTGGGTGGGAACGGAGGGGGCGGGGCTCTATCGGTATCAGTCGGGGAGTTGGACGCGTTTTGCCGAACCGAGCGGTTTGGGGAATCAGTACATTTGGTCGGTTCTGCAGCGACGCAACGGGGATTTGCTGGTGGGGACATGGGGGGCGGGGCTCTTTGTGCGGCGAGGGGACAGTTTTGAAACAGCGGGGGAGACCGGCCCGGTCGCGGAACCGGTCGTGGCGCTGCACGAGAGTCGGGATGGGGATTTGTGGGTGGGGACGACAGCCGGATTGCGGCGGTATCAGGAGGGCAAGCTGGTGTGGTCTGTGGACCGGAGCCGGCTGATGTTTCCGGATGTGAGGGCGATCACGGAGGCTCCGGACGGCACGATCTGGTTCGGAATGTCAGGGGGAGGGTTGGGGGCGCTACGGGACGGGGAGCTGACCGTGTATCGGAAGTCTGACGGGCTTCCAAGCAATTTCGTTCAGGCGCTCCTGGCGGAAGCGGATGGGACGTTGTGGATTGGCACTTCGGACGCGGGCCTGGGCCGCTGGCGAGCCGGGCGGTTCAGCCGCATCGGGAGAGCGGAAGGTTTGCCCGCCGCAGCCCTGTGCCATTTGGTGGACGATGGAACGGGCAATTTGTGGATCAGTTCCAACCGCGGAATTTTCCGCCTGAACAAGATCGAGTTGAATCGGTGTGCCGAGGGCGAACTTCCCATGGTGCGCTGCATCAGTTACGGGAAGGCCGAAGGACTGGCCACCTTGGTGTGCTCGGGCGGTTTTAATCCGGGGGCGCGCCAGACGGAAGACGGCCATTTGTGGTTTCCGACGGCAAAAGGCCTGGCTTCAATAGACCCGGCAAATGTCACGATCAATCCGGTGCCTCCGCCCGTGGTCATCGAGGAACTGCTGGCCGATGGGGTGTCCGTGGATTTGAAGGCAGCAGACGGAGAACTTCGGATTCCGCCCGGCCGCCAGCGATTCGAGGTCAGATATACCGCCCTGAGTTTCGTGGCTCCCGAGAAGGTGCGTTTTCGCTACAAGCTGGAGGGGTTGGAAGCCGGCTGGACGGAAGCGGGGTCGCAACGGTTCGCGCAATACAGCTACTTGCCGCCGGGCGGCTACCGCTTCCGCGTGATCGCGTGCAACAACGACGACATCTGGAACGAGCGGGGCGCGGTGCTCGCGTTTACAGTGCTGCCGCAAGTCTGGCAGACCTGGTGGTTTCGGGCCGGGTCACTGATGGTCGGCGCGATGGCAGTCAGCGCGGCAGTGCTGGCGCTGGGACGGCAGCGCGTCCGCCGCAAATTGGAACAGTTGGAACGGCAGCGGGCGCTGGAGCGCGAGCGGGCGAGAATTGCCCGGGATATTCACGACGATCTGGGTGCAAGCCTGACGCGGATCACGCTGCTGAGTCAAAGCGCCCGGGCGGAGCTGGATGGTCAGGCCCAAGCGGCGGCGGATGTGGATCAGATTTACAGCACCGCGCGCGAACTCACGCGGGCCATGGACGAAATTGTGTGGGCGGTCAACCCGAAACACGACACGTTGGACAGCCTGGTGACCTACCTGGGCCGGTTCGCGCAAAGTTTTCTAAGTTCGGCAGGCTTGCGCTGCCGCTTGGATGTGCCGCTGAATCTGCCTCACTGGACGATCACGTCCGAGTCAAGGCACAACCTTTATCTGACCCTTAAGGAAGCTTTGAATAACGTCATCAAGCATGCCGGCGCGACGGAAGTGCGCGTTTGCCTCGAACTCCGTCCGCAAGGCTTCACCCTCACCATCATTGATAACGGTCGGGGGTTCGATCCCGGCAGTATCAGGGGGGCCGCGGATTCGACCGAACCATTCCGAACCGCTGGGGGAAACGGCCTGGCCAATATGCAAAGGCGAATGGAAGAAATCGGGGGGCAATGCGAATGGCAGACCGCCAGAGGCGAAGGCACCCGGGTTGTTCTTACTCTGCCGGTTAAATCTGGCCTAAATCAGGGCGAGCCGCACAGGGGGAGCGCGGTCTAGAAGGAGGAGTTTTACAAGCACAAAACACTGATTCCACGTAATTTATGTAATAATATCCCCATCCCGTTCGCTCTCCCAAGAAAAATCTGTGTTTGGCCCCTTGACGAGGTTGCCCGAAAATGACATTTTGAATCCGGGTAGCGACGAGAAGTGAGGTCGCAAGGGAAGTCGCCTATGCGCGAAAGGTGTTGTTTGAAATGCAGGTTGTTTTGAACAATTCACTCGCCAAAGAAGTCCAAAGCAGTGACGAGTGAAGAAGATTTCGCTGTTCGTTTAGGGTTAGTATAGAGGTTTTGCTTGTAATGCGGTTCGAACAGCGAGTAAATAGTTGGCCGCATTACCCTTCTGAGCGCCTGGGTGAAGGCGTACAAACCTCGTCACCACTAGAGCCGGACGCAAGTCCGGCTCCTGGAGTTTGGCTCAGTTGGTGGCGTAGAAGGTGGCGCTGGCGAGGTGGGGCGA
>ERZ795052.3293-NODE-3293-length-18100-cov-6.182433_pt1 | contig 18100 bp, 18 predicted proteins | sample MGYA00375136_ERZ795052 | MGnify/ENA primary metagenome ERZ795052 (study PRJEB30181, sample SAMN05720156) | activated sludge metagenome | isolation source: Anaerobic digester | place: Japan | collected 2015-05-26 ... | reverse complement strand
CTCTCACTCTCACTCTCACTCTCACTCTCGCCCTCTCACTCTCGCCCTCGCCCTCTCACACTCTTCTGTCGGGGTGGTCAGACTCGAACTGACGACCACTTGCACCCCATGCAAGTACGCTAGCCAACTGCGCCACACCCCGGGGTGATATCCAGTGCAAAGGATATCTGCTTTATTTGCCGCACTGCCCATGAAATTCGTCATGAACCTGACTCTTATACCGGGGCAGTGTTAGGTTTTAAAGCCACGCAAAATTAATTAACAATTTCGATTATGCAAAAAGCAATATTCGCAGTAAATACAAAGGACATACTTTTTTCCTACATTTGGTAAATAATCAATCATATAACCGGCATGAAAAATAAGAATATCAAACGAAGAAGGTTTTTTGCACTTCTTGGTGCAGGTAGCCTTTCGGCTCTGTTAAGACCTCTTTCGGGAAGGTCACCGGAACCATCTGCGGGATCCGGATTTGTTGGAAAACTACCGCAGCAAACGGCAAAGAAACCCTCAACAAACATTGCCGATGCAGCAAAGGTGCCAAGAAATGCCTCATCCATGCCTGGAAAATTCCCGGGTAAAGTGGTTCATCTGAAAAACCAGAAAGCTGTTGCCGGCAATGTGATTATTGATAAGGAGGCTAATCTTATGATTGAGAAGGGAATGCTGGAACTGACAGGTCAGAAGAACATTAAAAGTGCCTGGAGAATGTTTGTTAGTCCCGGAGAAAAGATCGGACTAAAGGTTAATCCCGTTGCCGGTAAAGATCTTGCCACAAGCCATGCCGTAGTGAAATCGGTTATTAAACAGCTTACTGCAGCCGGCATAAAAAAGGAAGATATTATCATCTGGGACAGGCGTGAGATGCAGCTTCATGAATGCGGATTTGATGAAAAGAACTATCCGGGCATTAAGATAATGGGGACCGAACAGCAGGATAAAAACGGTTCATATTATGACAGCGAAGGGAAACTTTACGGAGAGCGTAATATTGACAAAGAATGGTACTACTATGCCGATGTGGAGCAGGAATATGATGCAGAAACGATTCCGTTTATGGTGAACGGCGGAAAGTATTCCTATTTCTCAAGAATAGTCACCTCTGAGCTTGACAAAATTATTAATATCCCTATCCTGAAGAATGCCGGCGGTTCAATAACCAATGCCATGAAAAACCTCGCATTCGGATCTATTACAAACACAGGCCGGCTTCATGCAAGCTTATGGAACGATACCTGCGCAGAAGTGTGTGCTTTTGCACCATTAAGGGATAAGGTGGTGCTTACTGTCTGCGATGCCCTCAAGGGCTGTTTTAACGGCGGACCCGGTGCAAATCCCCAGTTCTTCTGCAACTATAATTCAATACTGATCGCAACCGACCCGGTGGCACTTGACCGGATTGCCTATGATATTGTTGCCGAGAAAAGAATTGCCGAAGGACTCCAGAAAGCGCCTGCTCCGCAGGTTCTCACATTCCTGACCATGGCTGAAAAGCTTCAGCTTGGAACCGCCGGTAAGGAAAAAATAAATGTATCTGTAATAGATTTAGGATAGAATGCCGGGATATCTGCTTTCTTTTATTTTCCTTTTTCTGGGAACAATCCTTATTTATGGCCAGCCTGCTGTTGAAGGGAAAGACATCAGGGGTGCAAAAAATTTAAGGATCAGAAACTTCAACGGCGAATCACTATATGGCTATATCGACGGCGGTGCCGACCTGTATCTTGAATACGGTTTTTCAGATGTGACGGTTACTGAATTTGTCAGGGCCAGATCGAAGTTTAAGGTTGAAGTCTACAAAATGAATGACCCGGAAGCCGCCTTCGGGATATTTTCCGTTTCAAGATTCCGCTGCCTTCACCGACCCCCGGTTGCTCTGCTTACATGCCGGAACAAGTACCAGCTTCAGGTATGCAGGGGACAATATTATATTAATATCATCAACCAGTCGGGCACACCTGCCGACAGTGCCGTCTCCGTCACCCTGGCCATGAAACTTGTATCGCAGATAAAAGATGAAGATTTTAACCCTGCAGTCAGTTTCCCGGGATCAACTGCAGCCGACCTGCAAAACAATGCTTACCTGGTGAAAGGCCGTCTCGGCATACAGAATTCAGTTCCCGCAGCAGAAAAGTACTTAAGCGGGGCACGCAATTATTCGGCTTTGATATACCCGTCGGGTGATTATCTGAGAATCATATTAAGTTTTAGAAATGACCTGGATTGTAAAGAGTTTCTGCGTAAAGCCACCGCCGGGGAATCGGGTAATGATGATGCAGTTTTGGAATATTTCAGGGGAATTCCGGTGAAGCAGAACGGATTAAACGTGCTGACATTTGAAATACCTGTGCAGGATACAGAAAACTGAAACGGATAACTACCCGTTGTGTAACCCGGGTCACACAGGAGGTGCACTTTATTGATTATCTTTGCTGCCGTAAAATAATTGGTTATGGAACTTTTTAAACCACTGAATGTTCAGCCGTCGGAAGATAAAAGAACTTCATCCCTTAAGGAAAATGTAAGATGTCTAATTATCGGCTCTGGTCCTGCCGGTTATACTGCAGCTATTTATGCAGCAAGAGCAAATCTGCACCCGGTTCTTTATACCGGTATGGAAATGGGAGGTCAGCTGACAACCACCACTGAAGTGGAAAATTTCCCAGGCTTTCCCGAAGGAGTTACCGGCCCGCAGTTGATGGAGCAGATGAAAAAACAGGCTGAGAGATTCGGGACAGACATAAGGTTTGGCGTAGCGATGTCGGCCGATTTCTCGCATAGCCCGCTTAAAGTCACTTTTGATGACGGAAAGACGGTGGAAGCTGCAACGGTGATAATAGCAACAGGCGCTACGGCAAAATATCTCGGCCTGGAAGCAGAAAAAAAATATGCCGGAAGAGGGGTGTCGGCCTGCGCAACATGCGACGGTTTCTTTTACAGAGGTAAGGACGTGGCTGTTGTGGGCGGCGGCGACACCGCCGCTGAGGAGGCAACTTATCTTGCCGGTCTATGCAGGAAAGTCTATCTCGTGGTGCGGCGCAATGAACTGAGAGCCTCAAAGGCCATGCAGCAAAGGGTATTTAACACCCCAAATATTGAAATCCTTTGGGAGCATCAGGCTGTTGATCTTTTCGGGGAGGAGGTTGTGGAGGGCGCCGTTCTTGTGAAAAAGAAAGGTACTCCGGGGGAAGAACAGGTCAGGATAAAAATTGACGGATTCTTCCTCGCAATCGGGCATACGCCCAACTCATCGGTTTTCAGTAAATATCTTGAAACAGATGCGGCAGGCTATATAAAAACTGTTCCGGGAACCTCAAAAACAAATGTACCGGGAGTTTTTGCGGCCGGCGACGTACAGGATCCCCATTACCGCCAGGCTGTAACAGCTGCAGGCTCCGGCTGTATGGCAGCTATTGATGCAGAAAGATTTCTTGCAGGCAGTTAACAGGATTGCCTGCTTTTTAAGTCCTGAAAATTATTCAGGAAAAGAAAATACCAGGACGCACTAATGTAAATTACAGGAAAAATGAAAACATTCACAAAAAACTTCAGGATCAACGCCGAACTTTCAGATGTCTATGCTGCACTGACCAACCCTGTCACAATTGAACTCTGGTCGGGTTATCCTGCTGTGATGAGCGAAGAACCGGGATCAGAGTTTTCACTCTGGGAGGGAGACATCGAAGGACGCAATATAAGTTTTGAAAAAAACAGGAAAATTGTGCAGGAATGGTATTTCGGGGATCAGTCGGTGAAATCGGTTGTTACAATTACACTTAAACAGGCCGGCAGCAGTTCTACAGACGTAAATCTTGAACATGTGAATATACCTGATGAGGTTTATGAGAATATAGTGCAGGGATGGGATGATTATTATTTTGGAGCCATCCAGAACTTTTTCAATCCCAATTTTTGATAAGGATCAATCAGGAAAAGATTAAAAAACCGGTAGAGGTTTTTTAATGTTAATTAACTCTTTTTCCCGTCATTAATTATTTAGTATTTAAACTATTGTGTAAATTTACGAATGAATTTAGTTCAGCTTGTTATGAACAGTTACGTTATAAAAAAAGCATGGTTTTACTGCCTGTTAATCTTCTTTGCAATTACGATTGGCAGAATTGAAGGGCAGGAGCAGCAGGAGATAAACATCAGGTATCCCGAGCAGTACCTCTTTCCGGATTTCCAGCCTGCCCGTGTGGCAATGAAAGCCGGGAAGGACGTAAATATACTGCTCAACTACAGCGTGGTACTCGAAAAAATGATGTTTCTCCAGAGAGGACAGGTTTATGAAATGATGAATTCTGAAGCGGTTGACACAGTCTATCTCCAGAACAGGAAGTTTATTCCATACGGCAGGATTTTCCTTGAAGTCGCTCTTGAGGGTGATATAACCCTCTGTATTCAGCATACAGGCAAGGACCTCGGACCGTCGAGTCCGGCAGCCTACGGAGGTAAATCTGATGTGTCGTCATCGAATTATATAAATTACATGGGACTCACAGGCGAACCTTTCCGCATGCAGCACATGGAAGAACTCAACTTAAAATATGACCGGATATACTGGTTAAAATCAGACGACAAATGGCACTCCTTCACATCCAAAGGGCAGCTTATGAAAATATATCCCGACCGTAAAAGCCAGATAAGAAAGTATTTCCGGAACAATAAGGTTGATTTTTCCGACAGTCAGGAAGTAATCAAACTTCTGAAGAATGTCTTAACCGCTGCATAGCGTTCTATCATGCTTCTTTACTGAGATTGCTGACAATCATCGATTTAATATCCTCTGCTGAGGCCGTAAGAAGGGATGCGATGCCTTTATATCCGATGGTGATCGAATTTCTGTCAACATCCTCCTTCCAGGCTGGCAGCCATGACAGCAAATGAGAATCTATAAATCCTATCAGTCCGGATCCGATTGTTCTTTTAGGGCTGCCTTCAGATTCAATATATTTTTCTGTGACATGTGTCAGAAAAAGAAGCTCTACGCCCAGATGATCCTCAGGTACCCGTCCCCTGAAATTTGAAACCCATTTGTGTGCATCATAAACGGAATTCAGTTCATCAGCAAGCTTCTTTCTCCCTTCTTTATCCTTTATTTTTCTGTACCATGACTCATAAGGAGGAGCAAGCTCCTTTCCTGCATTACTGAAAAGCCTTCTGTAATCTTCCTGCATGAGACTGTGCTTGTTCAGAGTGTTGCATGATGATTCCCTGAGGAGGGAAGCCGCTCTTATAAATTCAGGATTGTCGCTTTTTACAGGAAGCGCTTTCAAAATGCCTTTGGTCCAGAAATCATATATGCACTCCTGCGAAGGATCGAACATGATCATAGTGCCCGAAAAATAGAGCATCATCATGTATCCTTTCAGTACATTCTGCTCCTCTTTGTTTGTAACTGTCATAATCCCGATTTGTGGTAATTCAGAAAGAATATCACCCTGCCCGCCATCTCTGTCAGAAGCACGGTTATTAATAAAACCGTTAAAGGCGGTATTTTGTTCGGGATAATTTTGAAATAAATCAGGTAAATCAATAACAGTGCGGTTAAACCGGTGGCAATCCTGATCGTAAATAATGTAAGAATGACGGTTCCCTTTGCGGAGGAGACCATGAAACCTGAGGAAACCAGCGACAATAATATTGTGAGTGACAGGATGACCAAAAATATTCTGTTGAGGCCCGGGCCATATCCGGCATAAAGGATTGCAAGCACTGACATGCCGCCCGCCGCTGCCGTAACGAAAAATGAAACCGGTGTAAGAGGCGAGTTCCATGAGGGCACCGCAGGCAGCATATAGATAGCCGACATACTTACAAGGAGGCCGGCACCTGTAATGATACCCGTAAGTGAAAGGAGAAAGTTCAGAGCATTAAGGTTCAGAAACTTCTCATTGAACCAGTAAAGTAATACCGTAAGCGAAAATGCAATCGTAAACAGAATTTCCCTGCTGAGCCAGCTGTTTCTGAGGTTTCGGAGCGTATGGACAGAGGCCGACTGTTTTCCGAGGTGCAGAAAAGCTGCTCCTATTGCAAATGCGATAATTATCCCGGTGAAGAGCAGGCTGAAAACCCTGAATTCCCTTGAGTGCTGGAAATTGTTTGCCGGATACAGGAGAATCTCTCTCAGGATAAGGCTGCCGACAGCTGTCTGGCTGAGCACGGTGAAAAGAACCAGCGATATGTAATCCTTCTCCATTTCAGATTTCTTTTTTATCAGCCACTACTGCATTTTCATTTTTAGCCCTGGCAGCATCCCTGTGAGGCTTTATTATCATACCCGGGTCATATGAGACGGGGTCGGGAAGGGGATGCAGCTCATTCTCAGTGCCATATTTCTCCGACATTTCACTGTAAGTTCCGAAATCGAGTGCCCTCACAGGGCATGCATCGACACAGGCCGGTTTTTTGCCGGTGATAACGTAGTCTTCGCACAGATCGCATTTGGTCATACTCTTCCTGGTGGGGTCATACTGCGGCGCACTGTACGGGCAGGCCCATTCGCAGTATTTACAGCCTATGCAGAGTTTTGAATCAATTACCGTAATGCCGTTTCTCCCGATATGCATTGCCGTAGTCGGACATGCCTTTACACATACAGGATTGCCGCAGTTATTGCACGACAGGGAGATGAAATAGCTGAAAGGGAGTGATGTGAACACGCCATCTTTTTGTTCCCAGTTACCGCCTTCAATCTCGTACACTCTTCTCCATTTTACATCAAAACCGACGTTGTTTTTGTCGCGGCAGGCAGCCTGGCATGCCTTGCATCCCGAGCAGGCTGATGTGTCTATATGAAATGCATATTGCGGCATACTTTTTTATCCTTTTCTGTATTTTTCGACCTGCACCATTATTGTATGCTGTGGATTACCCTTTGCGAGAGGTGTCCATCTTTCGGTAGTAAGAATATTTATGTTTCCGCCGAAATCCGTTCCGTCCTCTCCCGGGTTATACCATGCTCCCTGGGGAATATCTATCACACCGGGCAGTATCTTTGAGGTGACTTTGCACTTTGCCACAAGGGCGCCTCTGTCGTTCCAGACCCTTACCATGTCGCCGTTGCGGATATTTCTTTTTCCGGCATCGGTTTCGTTTATGTAAACCTTTTGCGGAAAAGCATTCATGGTCATTTCGTTATTGTCGTGAGTGGAATGTACACGCGGCATGTAATGATGGCCTATTGCCTGAAGCGGGTATTTTTCAGCCTCCGATCCGAATGGACTTTCCCACTCGGTTATGTATTTCGGAACAGCCGGTATCTCTCCGGGCTGTTTCATGTCGAAGAGAGGTTTTGAGAAGAGTTCGATTTTGCCTGTTGGTGTACTGAGAGGATGTTTCCCCGGATCTTTCCTGAAGGCGGCAAGAGCAACAACGGGTTCGCTCACCGGTCTGACGTATACCCCTGCATTGCTCTCGAGGAGCTCTTTAAACTTTGGCATTTCGGGGAATCTTGTTTTACGGTAGTACTCATTAATTATCCATTCGGCCCATGCCTTTTCATCTTTGCCTCCTGCTGTAAATTCATCCCAGACCCCGAATCTTTTTGCAAGATCGGCGCAAATCCGGTAATCGCTTTTGGTTTCATAAGGAGGATCAACAATCTGCGGTGTCAGGAACACTTCCTCCCCGTATTTCCATCCATCTTCCACGCCCCATGTTTCGAACTGCGTGCACGCAGGCAGCACCAGGTCGGCATATTTTGCCGATGGGGTGAGAAAATTATCCTGAACAGCTATGAACTCAACCAGCTTTTCATCGCCAATAATTTTAATTGTACGGTTGATATTGCTGTGCTGGTTAACCAGGATGTTTGATGCAACCGACCATATCAGTTTTATGTTGTTGTCGAGTCTGTCAGCTCCTCTGACACCTTCTGCAGCACCCATCTCCTTACCCCTGATAATGGCTTCTGTCCATAGAAACACCGGGATCCTGGCTTTTACGGGGTTATCTCCCATGGGAAATGTTGTCCAGAACGGTTCTCCGCCTGCCTGGGAGGCAAGTCCGCTCGCCCAGCCTCCTGGTATGCCGATATTTCCGGTTATGGCCGAAAGGGCGGCGCCGGCCCTGACAACCTGTTCGCCATAGGCCCGGCGCTGCATGCCGTAGCCCTGGTAAAGGACGGCAGGTTTAAGAGTGGCATATTCTCTGGCTATTCTTGTAATGGTCGCTGCGGGTACTGCAGTTATCTTTTCAGCCCATTGGGGTGTTTTCGGAATACCGTCGCGGGTTCCGAGGATATAATCTTTATATGATTCCTCATTTTCGCATCCTTTCGGCATCTGTGTACTGTCATACCCTGAGCAGCACCGCCTTATAAAGTCGTCGTCGGTTAGTTTTTCCGAAATAATGACCCATGCCATTGCGCTCATCATCGCCGCGTCGGTTCCGGGACGTATGGGTATCCATTCATCGGCAAGAGCTACGGCGCTCATGCTCATCCTGGGGTCGATGCAGACCGTTTTTGCTCCTTTTTCCCTTGCCTTCTTTATGAACCAGGCACTGTTGGTCCCGTCGATCATCTCGGCAGGATTCCAGCCCCATAATATTATATATCTCGAATTTAGCCAGTCCTGCCTCTGGTTGCCGGTGTTAAGGGTACCGTAAACATACGGAGTGGCAATGTTTGTACAGGCCCAGCTGTAGCTGTTGTAATAACCTAAGCTGCCTCCCAGCAGGTTGAGGAGTCTTACGGCGGGCCATCTTCCGTTAAGGTTGGTATAGGAACCTGTCCCGTAGGGAATGAAAAGCGCCGAGTTGCCGTATTGCCTGATTACGCGGGATATCTCACGATGCATAATATCATATGCCTCATCCCAGGATATCCTTTCAAATTTGCCTTCACCTCTTTTCCCGGTTCTTTTAAGGGGGTATTTTAGCCTGTCGGGATGATACTGCCGGGCTCTGTACGATCTTCCTCTGATACATGCCCTTAGCCGGGGGTCTGATACGTCATCCCCGGGCCGGTCGTCTGTTTCGATACGGGTTATTATCCCGTCTCTGACATGCACTTTCAGAAGGCATCTCCCCCCGCAGTTATGTGCAGGACAGCCGGTGCGGATGATTTTCTCCTCACCGGAGGCGAGATAGCCTGATAAAACAGAGGCAGTATCGTCACTCTTTTTTCCCTTTCTCAGTAACAGCGCACCGGTCAGGGCCGATAATTTGACGAACAATCTTCTGCTGAAAGAATTTCCCCGGGTTTTTTCCGTGACTGCATTCATATTTCAGAGCCGAAAATAAATAAAAAACTGTTCTGAGTGAGGAGAACATGCAAAAAAAGGGGCCTTAGCCCCTTCATGAATTATTAATATTTTCAGGAATGTAGTTACTATTTGTTGAAATTTGCCATCTCGTGCGGATATAAATTCCCGTCAACCTTTCTTTTAATCTCGGCGAAAGCCTTAACGGTATACTCCACATCTTCCAGTGTATGAACGGCTGTGGGAATAAGCCTTAGCATAACAACATCCTTCGGGACAACCGGGTAAATTACCACCGAGCAGAAAATATTATAGTTTTCCCGGAGGTCATATATCAGTTGTGTCACCTGGGTAAGAGGGCATTTCATAAACACGGGAGTAACCGGAGATTCGGTTTTCCCAAGGTCCAGACCCGCCTCCCTTAGACCTTTCTGAAGCGCTTTTACGATGGTCCATAGCTTTTCCCTGTACTCCGGATGCTGCTGAATCAGTTCAAGTCTTTTGATTGCCCCGAGTGTCATTGCCATCGGGAGAGATTTTGCATATATCTGGGAACGGAGATTAAATCTCAGGTATTTAACCACTTCGGCGGTACTGGCTACGAAAGCACCGATTCCTGCCATCGATTTGGCAAAGGTTGCAAAGTACACGTCTATTTCATCCTGCACGCCGAAATGTTCTCCCGTTCCTGCACCGGTGGCTCCCATTGTTCCGAAGCCATGAGCGTCATCAACGAGAAAGCGGAATTTATATTTTTTCTTCAGTGCGGCAATTTTGTCAAGTTTGCCAAGATCTCCGGCCATTCCGAACACCCCTTCGGTTATTACCAGAATACCTCCTCCGCTCTCTTCAACAAGTTTTGTAGCTCTCTGGAGCTGTTTCTCACAGCTTTCAATGTCATTATGGGGATACACAAACCTTTTCCCGAAATGCAGACGGAGACCGTCCATAATGCAGGCATGAGACTCCGAGTCGTAAACAATTACATCGTGGCGGTCGACAAGCGCATCGATTATTGAAACCATGCCCTGGTAACCGTAATTAAGAAGGTAAGCGGCTTCCTTGCCGACAAATTCAGCTGCCATTTTCTCAAACTTTTCATGCATGCTGGTCTGTCCGCTCATCATCCTTGCCCCCATGGGGTATGCAAGACCATACTGCCGTGCATACTCTGCGTCCGCGGCCCTCACTTCAGGGTTGTTGGCAAGCCCCAGGTAGTTGTTGAGACTCCAGGTGAGTACCTCCTTGCCGCGGAATTTCATCCTTGGTGCTATTTCGCCTTCAAGTTTCGGAAACATAAAATATCCGTCGCCAATGTCCGAATACTGGCCAAGTGCTCCTCTGTTTTTTAATATCTTGTCGAAAATATCCATATAAAAGAGTTTTAATTATCGTCCGGCAAATCTACGGCAAAAATACGGATATTGGGACAGTGTTTAGTACTATTTTATACCCAATTTGATCAGGAGAATGATGGAATGGGAGGAGGGGAGGGCATGAATCCAATATTTCAATAAACTTTACGTTATAATGCTTTAAAACAAAAATTTTCAGTATTTTTGCGCAACATTTCCGGATATGAGGTTCAGAACAATTATTTTATTGCTCGTTAGTGTTTTAGCAGTTTCCTGCAGTGAATATGAGAAACTTCTTAAAAGCACTGACTACGACCTTAAGTATACAAAACTGAAGGAGTATTACGACCAGGGCAAATATGCCAAAGCTTCTGAACTGATTAATCAGGTTATCCCGGTTTACAGGGCAACAGAGAAAGCCGAAGAACTCACCTGGATGAACGCACAGTGCTACCTCAATATGAGAGATTATATGCTGGCCGGGGTTGAATTCAAGAACTACGCCGATATGTATCTTTACGGAAAGCATATTGAGGAAGCTGTCTTTATGTCGGGAATGTGTAAATACTACCTGTCTCCCAGGCCTGAGCTGGACCAGGACTATACATTGCAGGCAATTGAGGATTTCCAGATATTTATCGGCAGGTTCCCCTCAAGTCCGAGAGTTACAGATGCCGCCAGGTACATTGATGAGCTCAGCGAAAAGCTTGCACAGAAGGCTTTCCTGAGCGCAAAACTTTATTACAATATGAAACAATACAAGGCCGCTGTTGTTTCTCTCGAAAACTGCCTGAATAAGTACCCGGCCTCAAAATACCGCGAGGAAATGATGTATATGAAACTTAATTCACTTTTCCTGTATGCCGAAAACAGCGTGGTCTCAAAACAGACAGAAAGGTACCAGGAAGTGCTGGATAATTATTTTTCGTTTATAGAGGAATTTCCCAAAACGGTTTATGCCAGGGAAGTGGCAACTATCTTCCAGACTGTAAATAAGAAACTGAAATTAGAAAGTGTAAATCAATAAATTTTTCTGACGATGGATTACAAGAAAATCAATGCTCCCACAAACACTGTCACAAGAGATGTAAATAAGCTATTCAAGGATACCGGAAATATCTATGAGACAGTTGTTATTATCGGAAAGAGGGCTAACCAGATATCGGTTGAAATGAAGCAGGAACTCAACAAAAAACTTGAAGAGTTTGCTTCGGTAGCCGATAACCTTGAAGAGGTTTTTGAGAACAGGGAGCAGATTGAAATCTCAAAGTATTATGAAAAACTTCCCAAACCGACCCTGATAGCACTGCAGGAGTTCGAGGAGGGCAGGATTTTTTACAGGAACCCTGAAACAGCTTCCAAAACCAAGGCTTAATTAACCAGATGCCCGCCGTAAGGAAAATACTTGTTGGTGTTTCCGGGGGGATTGCAGCATACAAGACAGCTTCCCTGATACGGCTGTTTGTTAAGGCAGGGTATGAGGTGAAGGTTATTATGACACCCTGCGCAAAGGATTTTATCACCCCTCTCACTCTTGCAACCCTTTCCAAAAACCCGGTATTTTCGGGTTCATTCAATCCCGAAAGCGGAGAGTGGAACAGTCATATTGATCTCGGTCTGTGGGCCGACCTCTTTATTATAGCCCCTGCTACGGCAAATACAATTGCCAAAATGGCCAATGGCATAGCCGATAATCTGCTGCTTACCACCTACCTTTCTTCCCGCTGCCCTGTATTTATTGCCCCATCAATGGACTCTGACATGTTTAAACACCCCTCGGTTACCAGGAACATCGAAACCCTGAAATCTTACGGTAATATCATTCTGGATCCTGAAACAGGGGAACTGGCAAGCGGGCTGTCGGGTAAAGGACGTATGGTTGAACCGGAGGAAATATTCAGGGAAATTGAAAAATTCTTCTCAACCAGAGTTTAAACCTCTATCGGGAAAGAGGATTCTTATCAATGCCGGCCCCACAAGGGAACCCATTGACCCCGTCAGATTCATAAGTAACCATTCATCGGGTAAAATGGGAATCGCTCTTGCCGATGCTGCAAAATCGCTTGGAGCAGAGGTCACCCTTGTCCTCGGTCCGGTGGAAATACGGCCGGAGAATAAGGATATCAATATAGTGCCTGTAACAACAGCTTCGGAGATGGCAGCAGAATGCATCAGAATATTCCCTCTGTGCGACATTGCAATTCTTGCTGCCGCAGTTGCAGATTTTACCCCTGAAACCAGCAGTAAAGCCAAAATAAAAAAAACGGAAGGTCCGTTGATTCTTAAGCTTGTTCCGACAACCGATATTGCATCTGAACTTGGAAGAATGAAAAAGCCCGGACAGCTCGTTGTCGGGTTTGCACTGGAAACGGGGAATGAACTGGAAAATGCTTTAGGGAAACTCAGGAAAAAAAACCTGGACCTGATTGTCCTGAACTCTTTAAGAGATCCCGGTGCCGGTTTTGGTCATGACACAAACAGGATAACACTGGTGGACAGAAACAATAATATTGATAAATTTGAGTTGAAAACCAAGAAGGAAGCAGCTTACGATATTCTTGGAAAAATAGTAACGCTGACAGCATCGGGAAAATGAACATGAAGGCATTACATATATCTGGATTTCTGTCATTGTTATTCTTTTCACAGATCCTTGCCGGACAGGAACTTAATTGCAACGTTCAGGTTTCCGCACAGAAAATACAAGGCTCAAACAGGCAGGTTTTCATTACCATGCAGCGCGATATTTATGAGTTTATGAATAACACTGTATGGACAAACATGGTTATAAGTTACGCCGAAAGGATCGACTGCAATATTCTTATCAACCTTACCGACCAGATCTCGGCCGATGAATTCAGGGGCACAATACAGATTCAGCTGCGAAGACCTGTTTACAATACAACTTATAACACAACCATGCTCAACTTCGTAGATAACAACTTTCAGTTCAGATATGTCGAATTTCAGCCTCTCGAGTTTGATCCTGCCGTTCACAGATCAAACCTTGTGTCGGTACTGGCATATTATGCATACATTATTCTCGGCATTGACGCCGATTCCTTCGCACCTGAGGGAGGAAATGAATTTTTCCAGATAGCTGAAAAGATAGTGACAAATGCCCAGAATGCCCCGGAACAGGGATGGAAACCTTATGACGGCTCAAGAAACCGCAACAGGTACTGGCTGGTGAAAAATATTCTCGACCGTGAATATTCCGGAGTAAGAAGATTCCTTTATGAATATCATATTAACGGTCTCGACAGGCTTGAGTCAAGAGCAGGCGAAGCAAGAACCAACATAGTTGAGAGTCTGAGGCTGTTGCAGGAAACCTACAGAAGAAAACCCGACCCTTATATGTACTTCCTGCAGATAATACTGGATGCAAAATCGGACGAAATGGTGAATATCTTTTCGGAAGCTTTTCCCGAAGAAAAGGGCAGAGTGCTGGAAATACTGAATGAGGTCGACCCGGCAAACAAGGCCAAATACCAGAAAATCAGCCAGAGCGACTGAATACTCAATCTTTGGAATATGCTTGTTAATCTGTATGTAAGAAATTATGTTTTTATCCGTGAGCTTGATATCGGATTTAACAAGGGTCTTACAGTAATTACAGGTGAAACGGGTGCGGGAAAGTCGATACTCCTTGGAGCCCTCTCTCTCATTCTTGGCGCAAGAGCCGATACCTCGGTTCTTCTCAACGGAAATGAGAAATGTATTGTCGAAGGAACCTTCGACGTTGAAGATTATAACCTTGAAGAATTCTTCGAACGGAATGACCTGGAATACAATAAAACATGCATCCTGAGAAGAGAAATTAACCCAGGTGGAAAATCAAGGGCTTTTATAAATGATACACCTGCCGGACTGAATATTCTCAGGGAACTCGGCGAGAAACTGATAGATATTCATTCCCAGCATGAAAACCTGATGCTTGGAGAAAATATTTTCCAGATTAATGTAATTGATTCATACGCGGGGAACTTTGACCTGAGAAACAGTTTCAGGAAAATTTATGTGACTTATCGCAAAAAGGAAAAAGAATACCGCGAACTCAGGGAAAACTCAGATAAAAACAAATCCGATTTTGATTATTACAGTTTTCAGCTTAACCAGCTCCTTGAGGCAAAAATTATGCCGGGTGAACAGGATGAACTCGAGAGGGAACAGGCCCTGCTTGAAAATGCCGGCGAAATTAAATCGCTGCTCGGAAGAACAACCGGTATCTTGTCGGCCGATGAATCATCCGTAATACCCATGCTTGTGGCGGCAAGACAGCTTATGGGGAGACTTAAGGAGTTTATTCCGGAGGCGCAGGAGTTATATGAAAGAATTGAATCATGCCGCATTGAACTTGACGATATAAACTCTGAGGCCGAGAGATTTCTTTCAGGTGTGGAAGATGACCCCGGAAAGCTGCAGAACATAAACGAACGTCTCGATCTCCTGTACTCCCTGATTCAGAAGCACCGGGTTACAAAAGCAGACGAACTGATTGAAAAAACTGCCGAACTTCAAAGGATTGTCAATTCAATCGCAACCGGCGACGAAAAAATCGCAGAGCTTGAAAAGGAACTCAGGGGACTTGAAAAAGAACTAGGTGACCTGGCGGCAAAACTTTCCGAACGCCGTAATAAATCTGTCTCCGGGATGGAAAAGATTGTGACAGGGATGCTCAGACAGCTTGGTATGCCCAATGCCAGGTTCAGGATTGATCTGACCCGGGAGAAAGATTTTACACAGACAGGGTACGACAGGGCTGAATTCATGTTTTCAGCCAACAGGGAGGTGCCTCCCGAGAACCTGTCAAAGGTGGCATCGGGCGGCGAACTCTCAAGGGTTATGTTAAGCCTTAAATCGCTGCTGAGCAGCTCCGCAAACCTTCCCACAATAATTTTTGATGAAATAGATTCAGGGGTGTCAGGCGAGGTGGCTGATAAAGTCGGAAGGATCCTGGAGGAGATGGGAAAAGTAATGCAGGTAATCAATATCACGCACCTTCCTCAGGTTGCGGCACGCGGCAGAAAACACCTGCATGTATATAAAGAATACCAGGGCGAGTCAACAATTACCAGGATTCGTTTGTTAACAGAGGAAGAAAGAGTAATGGAAGTTGCAAAACTGCTCAGCGGCAGTGAAGTAACCCCGACAGCAGTGGAAAATGCACGGGAACTTCTGAATGCAGCCATGAAACAACAATAAACCAAAATATGGAAAAATTACTTAACGGCAAGAAGGGAATAATATTCGGCGCACTGAATGAGAAATCAATTGCCTGGCAGGTGGCCCTGAAAGCCCATGAGCATGGTGCCCGGCTGGTGCTTACTAATTCACCCGTCGCGCTCAGGATGGGATCAATTAATGAACTGGCAGAAATTACAGGCAGTAAGGTGATCCCTGCCGACGCAACAAGTATGCAGGATATTGAAAACCTTATCACAGAGGCAATGAAAATATTCGGCGGTAAATTTGACTTCATTCTTCATTCAATAGGAATGTCGCCGAATGTCAGAAAGGGTATTCCCTACGAACAGACAAGCTATGAAAACATGCTTAAAACACTCGACATATCAGCCCTGAGTTTTCACAGGGTGCTGCAGACATGTTACAGGCTTGATGCCATCAATGAATGGGGATCAGTTATCGCTCTTTCATATGTGGCCGCACAAAGAACACTATACGGATATAACGATATGGGAGACGCCAAGGCACTGCTGGAATCTATTGCCAGATCGTTCGGATACATTTACGGAAGAGACAGAAGGGTGAGGATAAATACCATTTCACAGTCACCCACAATGACTACCGCCGGAAGCGGAATCTACGGGTTTGATGCACTATACGATTTCTCCGACAGGATGTCGCCTCTGGGCAATGCCTCGGCGGAAGAGTGCGCAGATTACTGTGTAACCCTCTTCTCCGACCTCACAAGGAAAGTGACAATGCAGAATCTCTATCACGACGGCGGGTTCTCGAGCATGGGTATGAGCTACCGTGCCATTGAACAGTACAAGAAAAGTTTCGAGGATTGTAAGTAAGTATAAATACTTATTTTTCAGGGCCGGGCGCATTTTTGCATCCGGCTTTTTTATTTTTGAAATGCTAAAAACCTGGCCATGGTAAAAATTATAGTTCTTCTTCTGTTCTATTTTACTTTTCCACTGGTAATTATTTACATGGTTAAGAAATGGACCTTCTTCAGGAAACTTGGCACCATTGCCCTGGCATATGCCTTCGGGCTTATCCTCGGCAGTTCGGGTATTCTTCCCCAGGGATCGGAAAACTACAGGTCGGCACTTCAGGGAAGGATAGCCCTGCCGGAAGATGAAGTGCGCCTCCTTCTTACCTCCGGTAAAATAAATGAAGAGGATGTCTTTGTGAACAGGTTGTCTGCCTCACAGGATATGATGCTTTCAATTATAGTGCCGCTTGCCTTCCCCCTTCTGCTCTTTTCGCTCGATTTTAAAAAATGGCTCAGGTACGCAAAGGAAGGACTTCTTTCAATGATCCTTGCCCTGATCTCAATAATAGTAATAATAGGCCTTGGCTATTTTCTTTTCAGGAATATTGTGCCCGATAGCTGGAAAGTTGCCGGCATGCTTGTGGGAGTATATACCGGTGGAACAGCCAACATGGCCTCTCTTAAGGTAGCGCTGGATGTTGACCCTAATCTCTTCCTGATGTCGAACACATACGATATCATAATGGGAGCAGCCACCCTTATTTTTTTCATAACCATCGGGCCGAAAATATTCAGGGCAATTCTGCCGCCATTCAAAAAAATTGAAGGAGGCAACCAAACGGAAGGAGCCGAAGCTCCTTCGGAAAACTTTGATGATTTTTCCGGGATACTTGAAAAGAAAAGACTTATTCCTCTTCTGGGAGCTTTCGGCATGTCGCTGGTTATCTTCCTCGTTGCATTCGGAGTCAGCATGCTTATGCCTGAAGTGCCGCAGAATGTCGTAGTTATTCTCGGCATTACCACACTCGCCATCCTGTGTTCATTCATCAAATGGTTCAACCGTATCGAGAAATCATTCCAGACAGGAATGTATCTTATTATAGTCTTTTCATTCGCGGTTGCCTCGATGGCCAACCTGGGGGTGATATTCAGTATAGGGTTTCTGGGACTGTTTGCATATGTCTTCTTTGCATACTTCGGATCCATTCTGCTCCACCTTATCCTCTCAAAAATATTCCGGGTCAATGCCGACGATTACCTTATTACAACAACGGCATTAATTTACTCTCCTCCCTTTGTGCCGGTTGTTGCAGCAGCCATGAAAAATAAGGATGTTATCATTACCGGCATCACTGTCGGAATCGTTGGCTATGTACTCGGGAATTACCTGGGTGTGCTGATAGGTTATTTTCTCAAAGGACTATAACCCCCTCGTCCCGACTCGCGTCGGGGCCACTCCCCCTTGAGAAGGGGGAGAAGTATTGATTTTTGTGCTGAAATACAGGGTTTTACACATACCCCTCCTTCCCAAGGAGGGGTGCCGCTGACCGCAGGTCAGTGACGGGGTGGTT
>ERZ795052.3281-NODE-3281-length-18156-cov-5.338490_pt1 | contig 18156 bp, 10 predicted proteins | sample MGYA00375136_ERZ795052 | MGnify/ENA primary metagenome ERZ795052 (study PRJEB30181, sample SAMN05720156) | activated sludge metagenome | isolation source: Anaerobic digester | place: Japan | collected 2015-05-26 ... | reverse complement strand
AAAGGAAAAGCCACCGAGTTCACCGAAGCCGAATGGTTCGAACTGATGCAAAAGGCCCTCCGCATGGACGAGCTGATCACCCGCCACTCCACCATCATGGATCGCTATGATCCCGGAAAACGGGTAGCGCTGCTGGTGGGCGAATGGGGGACCTGGCACGAAGTGGAACCGGGCACCAACCCCGGCTTCTTGTACCAACAGAATGCACTCAGGGATGCCCTCGTGGCCGCTCTGCACCTTGACATCTTCATTAAACACGCCGACCGCGTCCGGATGGCCAACATCGCGCAGACGGTCAATGTGCTACAGGCCATGATATTGACCCGCGACGAGGACGTCATCGTCACACCCACATACCATGTCTTTGATCTTTACAAGGTCCACCAAGAGGCTACGATGCTGCCGATCGTTCTCAAGACAAGCCCTTACCGTTACGGGGATCAAGAGCTCCCGGCCGTGAGTGCTTCGGCTTCGCGCGACAAAAACGGCAAGATCCACCTTACACTTTCGAACATAGATCCTAACCAGGGACGCCAAGTGAAAGTGGAACTCCGCGGGGCTTCCGGATCCCGTGTTTCGGGGCAGATTCTCACCGCCTCGGTAATGAACGCGCACAATACGTTCGAGAATCCTGATACCGTCCGACCCGCGCCCTTTACCGGCGCTCGGTTCGACGGACAGAATCTCATGATAGATCTTCCCTCAAAATCGGTTGTCGCCCTGGAAATCGAATAGAGGAACCGGCTTAGAACTACGGCCTGCGGGCCTCAAAGCCCGCGGGCCGCCTGTCGCGTTCGTGCTCTCGCCACGGCTCTTCGTTGGCAGCCGAGACGGCTGCCTTCCGGTCCGGCGCCTTCTCCGGGAAGACAAGAGGCCCATAACCACAGGCGTCCTCGGCGCTCATTGGAGGTACCGTGCCTCCGCGGTGCTTCCCTCGGCAGCCGGGAGGGCGACCCTTGTAACCCCTCCCCCCAAACTTGCTACGCCGTACCCCGTACGCAGGACTCGGTACGGGACATCACCGTCTCCCACCTTCAGCCGGTCCAGAGCTCGACGCCTCCGCGTACACAGCCTGAGGCCGAATCACCGAAAAATCCTCGTATTTGGTGACCTGCTGACCGCTGATAAGATCCCGCAGCTCAATTTCGACACGATAGTCGCCGGGATCGAGATCCGCCAGACTGAGAAGTGTCGCAAATACAATCCGCCTACCGGAGACGTACTGAATGGACTCACCTGTCAGGTCAACCTTCTGCCTGAGGACATGTCCCGCCCTCAAGAGACGGTAGTTTACGGACAGCTCGGGCTCCTGCGTACTCTCGTCGAACCGGGCGTTGTAGGTCTGAAAGTAGAGACCAAGCGGCTGGTCGGTTCTAAAGGAACGATCCAGACTCGGAAGCACCAGCATATCGCCGATGACGAACATGTCGCTCCCATCCGAAACACCAGTCAAAGGCTGAATGGCGTCGCAAAGAACGACCGAGCTGATACTCAGTTTGTCGTCAGGCCAGGTCGGGGGAATGAGGCCGCGCTGAACCACACCGATCCTCCCACTGTTGAGATCCTTGATCACAAGATCCAAGCGGTAGCGCATGCCTTGATCCAGCACAAGCAACTTCTGATAGACAGACCTCTGCTTCCACCTATCTTGTGCATTGTCTTCCCCATAGCTGGCGACCAAGTCATGTTCGAATTGAGCGACCAGCTGCTTCGTCATGGTCGTGACGACCCCGTAAAGAGCCACCCGAGCGACCTGGACCCCGTTCTCCTCGCGAAAGGAAAGGTTCTTGTTCTCCACTTCAACGGTCAGAGGAGCCAAAACCTGCCGGGGATTCAAACGAAAGAACGTTTCGTGCGTGCGAAAATCCAGGTCGCTGTACTGCACATTGACTTGAACCAACTGCTGCAGGTCCGCATACTTGACCTGCGGCGGCGCTTGCAAGGCGATCAGTTTCTCGTATCGGACGAACTGGTTGTCACTTGCACTGAATTTATAGAGCGGATCATCGCGCTTGAGGGAGTTGAAGTACGGGCGGTCAGCCTTTGTAGAAATTCCTTCTTGTTCAGCCAGCGTCAAACCAGCTCCCGGCACGTGCAGCAAAGCGTCCTTCTCGTCGGAGCCAAGGGCCAACCGATACTCTCCACTTAGGCTGCGGTCGACAAACTCGATTACGATATCGTCTCCCAGCCCGGGGATGTTACGGTAACGCCACACTTCGAAGGGATAGGTTGCAGTTAAACCCCCGCCCTCGCTGAAAGGACGCTCGTAGGCTCCCCCCGAAGCGTGCGACTCGATTTGGTCGGGAGGACCGTGCAAGATGTAGATGCGGCCGCGGTCCGTCTTCCAGCCCGGGTAGCCGCTGGTGAAGCGCTCGTTGGCGTACGCGATACGCCGATAGTGCTCTTCCTTAAACTCGTTGATGGGCGTTGTAGGATCAGGGTCCCGGCGGAACCAGAACTGTTCGATGAACCGCTCCTTCTCCTCCGGCGTGCTCAGAAGCTCAAAGACCGCCCGCTCCTCTTCGGAGATGATGTAGACGACGTCTTCCTTGAGCCACTTGGAGAAGTAGTCCTCGGCTTCCTCCTCGTATCGCGGTTGACGCTGCTGCGCGGACGCTACGGCTGTGAGGAGCAGTAGACAAGCACCGAGCGCATAAAGCGAACCTCGCATCCTGAGTTCAGTCGAGTCCGCCATGCTTTCCAATTATATGTTAGGAGCGGCGTACTACCCAAGACCGGGCGCTGCGGCGGCCGGCGGCAATGGTGCGGTCGGCCCTGCCGGCCGGGTAGAAGCCAAGACCGCTGCGGCAGCACCAACGCGCAAGTGGCTTTCTTCGGAAACCCAAACCCGGTTTCAAGATATTGCTTACAAAGGGCATTGCAGTCGATATCCCGTTCCCGGCACCTCTTCCGTACCGACGCCTTCGGCGGGCGCTCGGTTTAAGAGACCGCCTTCCATCTGAACGGAATCGTAGATTTCCTCCTGGAAAAGCAGTACTGTTTGCTTGGCAAACGGGTCGGCCGTCGGGGGAGGGGTTGCCGGACGAAGGAGGACGTAATGGGGGTCTTTGACCGGAAAACAATCTTAGTTTGTCTCGCACTGGCGATCCTTGCCGGCGTCCCCCTGTGGGGACAGGCGGATCGGGCCACCATCAGCGGGACGGTTACCGATCCGACGGGTGGTGTGTTGCCCGGTGTGGAGGTGGTAGCCACCAATCTAGCGACCGGGGTCCAAACGCGGACCATCACCAATGAGGTGGGTAATTACTCGTTGGTGAACATCCCCATCGGTACGTACGCTATTTCATTTTCTCTCCCGGGCTTTAAGACGTACGAGCGCACCGACTTCACGGTAACCACCGCCCAAAGGGCACGCTTGGACGTTACCCTCGAAGTGGGTGAGCTTACCGAGACGGTCACCGTCTCGGCCAATTCCCAGCTCATCGACACCGACAGTCCCTTGATCGCCACGATGATGCTGTCCGAGGTGATCACCGATCTTCCCCTCTCTTTCGAGGGAGGGCGGTCGGTGGAGAATTTCGCCTATGCGATTACCCCGGGCGTGGAAGGCAACAACTGGACTTCCTTCCTGGTCGGAGGTCAGGCGTTCAGCAAGGAAGTGCTCATCGACGGTGTCTCTGCGACGGCCCATATTCAGGGCCATGTCGGAGAAAGCAGCCCCCCCATGGAGGCGGTCCAGGAGTTCAAGGTACAGACCAGCGGGATGTCGGCCGAGTACGGCCGGACCAGCGGCGGAGTCTTCCAGTTCGCCTTGAAATCGGGAACCAACAAGTTCTCGGGCAGCGCCTTTTACTACGGCCGGAACGAGGCTCTGAACGCCAACACATGGATGAACAACTGGAACCTCGCTCAAGACCCGGACAACCCTCGATACGAAAGAGCCCGTGACCGGCAGAGCCTGTTCGGCGGCAGCGCCGGCGGACCCGTCGTGATTCCCGGAATCTACAACGGGAGAGACCGCACTTTTATTTTCGGTGCTTTTGAACAATATGAGCGTGAGAGCTACCAATTAGGCCCCATGAACCAGACGGTGCCGATTCCGCCCTTCCTCGATGGCGATTTCAGCGCTCTGCTTACGAACGAAAAAGTGGGCACGGACGCTCTCGGCCGGGACGTCTTTGCAGGGCAGATCTACGATCCGGCGACGCTCCATCAGGTAGGCGGAGCCTGGGTGGCGGATCCCTTTGCGGGGAACGTGATCCCTTCGGACCGCATCAGCCCGATCTCGGCCCGAATCGCCGATATTTTCCGCCAACACTATAAGCCGATGGTTCCCGGGCGCTTGACGAACAACTCCGCACTGACCGAAACCAACAATCCCTGGTTTCACCAGACACAGCTGACCGTCAAAGTGGATCACGCCTTTACCGACAACCACAAATTGAGCGGTTCCTTTATCTGGACCCAGCGGCCAAGAGTCCTTGCCGACCAAGGCGGGATCTGGGACCCGGAGGATCCCAACGGTTGGGGCGGGCCTCTTTCAAAAGCCAGAAAGCAGGAAGTCAAGAGTCGACGGGTCGTGGTAAGTGACAACTGGACGCTTCGCCCCACCCTGATCAATACGCTCTCGCTGGCGTTCAACCGGTACATCAACCCCAGTGTCGCCACCGCGGATTTGGCGGGCGGCGACTGGGTCCGGGAGCTGGGTCTCGGCCAAGCCAAGTACGGTAATTTTCCGGAAATTTCGTTCGGATCGGCGGTCAACGGCGTCGACATCACCGACATCGGTTACAACGCCAACGGTCGTTACGTTGCCAATACGTACATCCTCAGCGACAGCGTGGACTGGATCAAGGGACGCCACAACCTCAAGTTCGGCGGTGAAGTTTGGTGGCAGCAGCACAACGCCCCCGACGACAACGACATGCTCAGTTTCAGCTTCGCGAACTGGACCACAGGGCAACCCAAGGCTTCGTACCAAAATCGCGTCGGCTTCGGCTTTGCCAGCTTCTTGTTGGGAGAGGTGGACTCGGCTTCGAAAAACGTACCCTTGTCCCTGTACGGCCGTCGCGGTTATGTGGCTATGTACCTGAACGACGACTTCAAAGTCACCTCAAGGCTGACCCTTAACTTGGGCATCCGATGGGAACAAGCTCGGCCTCTGACCGAGGTCAACGGCAACTGGGCCAACTTCACACCCAAAGTACTCAACACCAATCCCAACGGCTACTGGCCGATCGACCCTGGAGTACCAGGCGCACTCGAGTTTGCTACCGGGCCGGACACCACGTTTGAAGGAGACCAGGAGTGGTTGCAGTTCAGTCCTCGCCTCGGGTTCGCCTATCGCATCACCGACAAGGTCGTACTCCGCGGCGGTTACGGAATCTTCTATTCGCCTTTGGGGACTCAGTACTGGGGAGGAATTCCCTACGGCCGTTTCGCTGCGCCGGATATAGCCGGAATCGACGTCATACCCACAAAGGGCCAGACCGTTCCGAACTTCAACTGGGATGCAGGCGGTTACCCGGGCAACTTCCAACCCGGCAATAGGGATCCAAACTTCTTAACTTGGGGCATGGTCGCTTTCGACGAAAACACGCTGGAGCTGGGTTACACGCATCAGTACAACGTCAGCGTGCAGTATGAATTGACGCCCGACACCATGATCGAGGCGGCTTACATCGGCAACAACGGAAACCGCTTGCACAGCGGGTTCTTACGCAGAAACCAGGCTGAGCGGGACGTTTTTGAAGCCATCCCTGATCCCGGCGCCTGGGTTTGGGACGCCGGAAGCGCCGAAGCAGCCGGAGTACCCTACCCGTTCCCCGGATTTTCGGGCTATGCGGGCATGGCCGTGCTGCCCTATCCACACGTAGCCCATTGCGGCTGGGGGTGGTGTCCGTGGAGCCCCTTGATTTATGTGTCCTCACCGCTGGGGGATTCCAGTTATAACGCGTTGCAGATTGACCTGACTCGGCGGATGGCTAGCGGAATCGCCGCCAATGTTTCCTACACCTTCTCCAAAACCAAGGGGAACACCGAATCCCTGTTCGATGAGAGCTGGGATTATACGGGTGGCATCCAGGACGTCTACAACCTCGATGCTGAGGCGGATACCGTCGTTTCGTACGATCGAACCCACGTTCTCAAAGGATTAGTCCAGTGGCAGTTGCCCTTCGGGAGAGGTAAGAAGTGGTTGGCGGACAGCTCGTCGGTAGTGGACGCCATCCTTGGAGGATGGACCCTGTCGATGATCTTTCGCTACGATACGGGAGCTCCCCTCGGAGTCTATCCGGACGTTTGGGTGCCGGGATGGACGGACCCCCCTAACGGCGCGGTGTACGCGAACGTCGATCCGAACGCGGATCTCGACAGCCGCTTCGACTCTAAAGGTTTCAACCCGGGCAACCCTAGCGATCCCGGCAACAACTACTTCGACCCCAACGCCTTTTCTCAGCCTCCTTATGGAAAGCTGGGTAACGGTTCGCGTCTGTACGACGAGCTACGTGGATTTGGAACCGCCAGTGAAGACATCGGGTTGATGAAGTACTGGGGCTTGGGAGAGGTGGCGCGCCTGCAGTTCCGGATTGAGATGCTCAACGCCTTCAACCGCCACTACTACCAGAACCCACATACCACCATCTCGAACCGCACAACCTTCGGGCAAGTCATTTCCACCACCGGACTACCGAGGAACGTTCAGTTCGGATTGCGCCTCACCTGGTAGCGTTCAAACAGATAGAGGGAGGGACCCAAGCAGGTCCCTCCCTCGGCTTGCACGGTCCACTCGAGGGGCCTGCAGCGAAAGACAGGGCCGGTAACGATCAAGCAAGCACGCGGGTCAACAGCTCCGGCTTGGCGCCTCGAAGCGTTCTTTTCAATGGAGAAGAACAATGCATATACATCCCACGATTTCTGTGCCGGTGTGTTCCGCAATGTGCTTGGCCTGGCTGGGGACGGCCTGTACAACGACGGCACCGAGAGAACTGCCGTTACAGGTCAACCCGTCCCAGTCGACACTGCTGGAGACTAAGAATGCTTCTGCCTTCCTCGACGCCAAGAGCGGAGCTCTCACCTTCACATTCGACTATGTCAACGGCGAACCGGAGGTCTGTCTTCCTGTCGCCGAGCTCGGCTGGCCGCAGGATTGGTCCTCTTATGCATCGGTCCAGTACACCTTCCTTACGACTTCCCTGGAACCGATAGCCATAGGTTTCTCAGACGGGGAACAGACGAAGTTCTTCATTACGGAACCCTTGCCCGGAATCCGGATTTCCGGGGTGATCCCTTTTTCGGCCTTCTTTCAAACCGAGACGATGACGCCGTTGCGGCCTCTCGGTTACAAGGTATGGCCCCAACGCTTGTTCAGCTTCGAAAGAGTGGACGAGGTCGTCTTCCAAATGAAGTCCCCCAACCAGTGTTCGCAATTTACGCTGTACAACTTCACCCTGAGATCCGACGTCCCCGACGACGACATCATCGACAGAAAACCTCTCGTCGACCGATACGGGCAGTGGATCCCCGAGAACTGGCCGGATAAGGCCCACAACGACGAAGACCTCCACCGCCGATGGGAGGCCGATCGGCTGGAACCTACCGCATACCCCTTCTGCCCGTTGGGTGGAGACCCCACGATACAGCTGACTCCCACGGGCTTCTTCTACACGCACCGCCTGGACGGGAAATGGGTTCTGGTGGATCCTCACGGCCATCCTTTCTTTTCCGCCGGGATGGACCTAGTCGCTTACAACCAGGATAGTTTTGCCACCGACATCGCCGGACGCGAATTTTTGTTTCAAGAGCTCCCTTCCGAGGGGCCGGCCTGGCTGGAACCCGGAAAGATCGTAAGTTTCTACATCGCCAACGTGATGAAACGGTACGGGGACGACTGGACCGAGCGTTGGAACCGGCACATCATCGAGCGCCTGCGCAACTGGGGCTTCAATACCGTCGGGAACTGGTCTGACCCGGAGCTTGCCGCCGGCGGCGGCATGCCCTTCGTGCTGCCTCTATACGGTTGGACAACACAGAAGGAGTTCCCCTTCCCTTACGACTTCCCCGACGTCTTTTCCGAGGAATTCGTTACGAACTGCGATCGGGCGGCTCGGGAACAAGTGCTGGAACTCAAAGACCATCCGAACCTGATCGGATGGTTCCTCGGGAACGAGCCGCGATGGGCGCGCAGTTTCGGCGCCTTCCAGTCATGGTCCGACATGGTCTTGTCGGATCCCGAAGAGTCGGCCACCAAACAACGTTTACAGGAGCTCATTGCAGAGAGTCCCGACCGGGAGCAGGAGATCAAGGATGCATTCCTATACACCTGCGGAGAAAAGTATTTTGCGACGGTAGTGGACGCGGTGCGTCGATATGATCCGAACCACCTTATCCTCGGGGTGCGCTTCGCCGAGGACCCGAACCCCAGGTGGATTGAGATGAGCCGAATGTTCGACGTTCTGAGCCTGAACGTTTACTCCCCGACCTTTCGACCGGAGCCCGACCACATGCGACGGCTCTCTGAACTGTCCGGTCGCCCCATCATGATCGGAGAGTTTACGGCAGCCGCTCCCGGCCGTGGTCTGCAAGGTCTTTTCTACTACGTGCACAAGGTCCGAGATCAAGTCGAACGCGGAAAAGCTTATCGCTACTACGTGGAGGCCGCCGCAGCGAGCCCCTACCTCGTCGGGACTCACTGGTTCCAGCTGGTCGACGACTTGCCCACAGGACGTCCAAGCGACGAAGAGCGCCTGAACTATGGTTTTCTGAACGTACTGGATCTTCCGTATGGTGACCTGGTCGAGGCCGCCAAGGCGACCCACGGCCGACTCTACGAACTGAAATTACGTGGTGCCCAGCCGTTTTCAGAGCTTCCGGTGACCAACTAAGGATGAGGGCGAAGTTGGCGGTGCGCCGGCAGAGTGAAGCGGCGACGGCGCTTCGGTGACGGCCGAGACCGCCGTCCTTCGGTCCGACAACCTTCCCACGCGCCACGCAGTACGGTCACCGGCGAAAATCCGTGCCCACCCCAGGCTCGCCTCAGCTCACTGCAAACCGCGAAGTCGGGGATCGAGCTGAAGGGCTCTTTCCCTGGCCGCACTTGCCTCCTGATCGCGCCCTTGGGCGGCAAGGATCCGAGCAAGTTGGAAGTAAGCGCCCGCATTGCCGGGTTGCAGCTCGGTAACTCGGCGGAAAGCCTCCTCCGCGCGGGTCCAATGCCCCTCGGCCAGAAGCAGATTGCCGAGATTCTGCCAAGCCGCCGCGTAATTAGGCCGAGCCGCTACTAGTGCTTCCAGCTCGCGCTTTGCCAAATCGTCGCGTTTCGTCAGATGGTAGAGTCCGGCCAGGGCGTGCCGAGCCTTGTAATCGTTCGGTGCCTGTTGCAGCACCCGCAGCAACAATCTTTCGGCCGAAGCATAGTCCCCTTCCCGTATCAGTAGGTTCGCCAAATTGACCCGCGCCAAGCGGTTCTCCGGGTCCACCGTCACGGCTTTCCAGTACGCTGCTACAGCATCGCTTGTCCTACCCAGCTGCTCGAAAGCCCACCCCAGGAGAAAATCGATCCCCAAAATTTCGGGCGCCGACGTTCGAAGGTCCTCAATTCGCTGCAAGACAGAGACATTCGACATGTGCCGAGCCAGTAGATTCAAAAGCTCGTGGTACGCCTCGAACGCCCTGATACGATCCTTGGGATCGATCCGCCTTGTCAGACTCGCCCGTCCGGAACCTCCGCTGACATACCCCAAAGACATCAGGTTGTCGATCACCTCAGGATCCGGCACGTTCCCCGAGTTGGGAGCACTGGGCCGCTCGAAGCGCTCAACGAACCGGCGCAACCGGCCGTCGAGCTGCTCGGCCACGACGCGGGAGTCGCGGAAAATGTTGCGCGTTTCCCCGGGATCCTCGGCCAAGTCGTACAACTCGGGACGCGGAGCCTCGATGTACTTGTAGTTGCCCACGCGAATCGAACGCAGGGGGCTCCAACCGAAGTGCAAGAACGGGATATAGCTCTCCGCGTAAAGGCTTCTCTGCTCAACCGGTCGCCCTGAAAGCAACGGAACGAGTGATCGGCCTTGCATGGTCTCGGGCACCGGTATTCCCGCGAGATCCAGAATTGTCGGAGCTATATCGACAAGGGACACAGGATCTTCCACGACGGCCGGCGGCCCCACTCGGCTCGAGGCGGGGCGGATGATCAAGGGTATGTGCAATGTCGCGTCGTACACGAAAAAGCCGTGTCCCGACTCGTTATGCTCCCCCAAAGACTCACCGTGGTCGCTGGTCAAGATCAACGTCGTTTCGTCCAGCAGATCGGCTCCCTCCAGAAACCGAAGGACTTTACCCAAGGCGTCGTCCACCTGTGAGACCTCCCAGTCATACCCTCGAGGCCGAGGGGTGTGGGGATCGAAGTAGTGGACGAAGGCAAAAAACCTTTGTCCTTTCACGCCTTCCAGCCAAGCCAGCAGGGCGTCAGTGACAGCGGACGCGGGACGCTGGAGTTGGGTGGAGGAGGTGACACCCTCTATGGTCCCCTCGAACCTTTCATCGAAGGTGTCGAACCCTTGACCAACGCCGAACTCACCGGCAAGCACGTACGCACCGATAAATCCCCCCGTAGCATATCCAGCCTCCCGGAAAAGTTCGGCCAGCGTCAGGTAGCTCTGATCCAGAACAAAACCGCCGTTATCTCGGATGCCATGGGCAAGGGGTAGGATTCCGGTCAAAAGGGTGGCATGCGCCGGAAGCGTCAAAGGCACTTCCGAATACGCGTTAGCAAACCGAAAGCCCTCCTCCGCCAAGCGATCAAAGTGGGGGGTCCGGTTTGCTTGGTAGCCGTAACATGAGAGACGGTCGGCACGAAGTGTATCGACACTTATAAGAACAAAATTCCCGGCTTCGAGGTTCGCCGCGAAAGCCACTATGGGCAGGCATGCAGCGACCGAGGAGCGTATCCGCCGTCCCACGACGGCGAGTATAGCAGACGCGGCCCCGCGGATTGCCTCGCATCTCGGAGATCGTCGGGGGATCATCCCGGGGCCGCATCGCCGAATAAATCCGTCCCTGGTGCCTCGTGCCGGGCCGCGACAGCAGCTCCCGAGGGGACGGACTAAGCCGGCCGCACCCAACCGACCGATAGACCTTTTCCGGGGGTATTCCAGCCGGCGGAGACTCTGCTACGATGATTCCAAACAAGCATAGAGCCCGAGGGATAAACGTGTGGCAAGGGGCTGAGCTGAGCGTTGGCGCCTCCAGCCGGCGATCGTTCTGGCGAGAGACCCTCTCCGCTGACGCGGAGTCCTCTGGTATCCAATTTCTTGTCAGCTTATTCCACGGAAGACCGCCCGGCGGATGCGGGGGAACAGCGGTACCTTCGTTGCTCTCGATCTTTGCCTCGGTCGCCCTGCTCTTCGCAGCTCCTGCGCCAAAGAGCGATCGGGCCCTCGAACTGTTCAACCGGGGCGAGTTTTCGGGGGCGGCCCGTCTGTTCGCGAAGCAACATCGCGAAGGCACCCTGGCGCCCGCTCACCTCCTCTGCTACGGCCAAGCGCTTGCTCGTCTTGGCCGCTTTCCCGAGGCATTGCCGATCTTGGATCGATATGCACGGCTGTTCCCGCAGGATGCCGTAGGATGGTATGAACTCGGCTATTGCCGATTCGCGGTAGGTGACTTTTCGGGCGCCGCCGGTTCTCTCATGAAAGCCATCGACATCAATCCGCAGCAACCGAAGGCGCTGAAACTTTTGGGGCGTATTCAGGTGGCGATGGGTTTGCTTTTCGAGGCGGAAGAGTCTTTCTCGACGGCGGTTCATGAACAGCCCGAGGACGCCGAAGCTCACTACCTACTGGGTCGTTTGTATCAGTCCACGGGTCAAGTGGGCGCCGCCGCCGAACATTTGCAGAAGAGCGTTCAACTGGATCCGCGAAATCCGCGAGCACGCGCTTACCTGGGTCACGCTCTCTCCGGCCTCGGGCAAACCGACGCGGCGGAACTGCAGCTGCGGGAGGCGACGCGGCTGGCGCGGAAAACGTCTCCTCCCGACTGGGCTCCTTTTCTCGAGCTCGGAATTTTCCTCCAACGGATGGGCCGGGTTGAGGAAGCAATAGAACCGCTGGAAACCGCCGTCCGATTGGCTCCGCAGGAGCCTGAGGCTCGGTTTGAACTGGGCCGTGCTCTGTACAGGTTAGGTAAGCCGGCGGAAAGCCGGCGCCGGCTGGAGGAGGCGCTCAGGCTCTCCCCCGGCGATGCTCGGTTCCACTACCTCCTGAGTCGCGTGTGCTTTGAAACGGGAGACTCGTCTTGCGGGGAAGAGCATGCGGAACTGGCCGAGGGCGGGGAGACGGCCCAAGGCGGCGGAGCCAAACTCGAGCCATGAACCGGAAACGAATCGGTTCGGTTTCCGTGGGGTTGGTGCTCGCGGCGCTCTGCAGCGTGGCAAGGAGTCGGTCCGGTCCCGACAACTTGACCGGCGGTACTATCCGGTTCGCTGATGTGGCCGGAACGGCGGGCGTTCGATTCGTAGTTGAAAACGCCGCGCAGGGTGAGAAATTTCAAATCGAGACTATGATCGCCGGCGTCGCCCTGTTGGATTACGATAACGACGGTCTCCTGGACGTCTTCTTCTGCAACGGCGCCTCAATCCCGGAGTTCGACAAACAAGCTCCGAAGTACTGGAACCGCCTTTACCGAAATCAGGGAGGGTTACGGTTCGAAGACGTTACCCTTTCCGCCGGCCTTGCAGGCGCCGGCTATTCCATGGGAGCTGCGGCGGCCGATTACGACAACGACGGGTGGACGGATCTTTACGTCACCGGAGTCGACCGAAACATTCTCTACCACAACCGGGGCGACGGGACTTTTGAGGATGTGACGGCGGAAGCCGGCGTGGAGGGAATTCTTTCAGGATACGGAAAGGCCTGGTCGGTGGGAGCCGCGTGGCTCGATTACGACCTGGACGGGTATCTTGACCTGTTCGTCATCAATTATTGCCGGTGGAGCTTCGATAGAGAGCCGCGATGCGGTGCGTCGGCGCCCGGATACCGAACCTATTGCCATCCCAGAATGTACGCTCCCTTACCCAATATCCTTTACCGAAACGAGGGCGGTAGCCGGTTTGTGGACGTATCGGCGCAGACGGGAATCAGTAGCTACGTTGGAAAAGGCATGGGCGTGTCGCCCTTTGACTTCGACCTGGACGGAGATGTAGATCTGTTCGTCTCCAACGACGCTTGGCGCAACTTCTTGTTCAAGAATCAGGGCGGGACTTTTGAGGAAATTGCCCTGGTGGCCGGGGTAGCCTACATCGACAGCGGTCGCGAAGTCTCGGGAATGGGAGCGGATTCGGGCGATTATGACGGGGACGGGCTACCCGACATCTTCATGACGGCGCTGTCGAACGAGACCTTCCCACTGTTTCGCAATCTGGGAGGCGGGCTGTTTCGTGACGAGCGTTTTTCCTCCGGATTGGGAGTCCTCTCGTTACCCTACGCCGGCTGGAGTCTGGGCATGGTGGACCTCGACAATGACGGTGACATTGACCTCTTTGTCGCGGGCGGTCATGTCCAGGACAATGAGGAACTCTACTCCGGGCGGGCGTCACGGCAGACCAACCGGGTGTTCGAGAACGTGGGCGAAGGTCGGTTCCGCGACGCTACGCCCGAATGCGGACCTGACTTTGCCCAGCTCGGCCTGCATCGGGGGGCGGCGTTTGGGGACTTAGACAACGACGGACGGGTGGACGCCGTCATCACACGTCTGGACGGACCCGCCGAGGTGTTCCACAACCGGACCCTCGACGCGGGATTCTCGCTAACCGTGCTTCTGGAAGGGCGCAAGGCGAACCGCGACGGGTTGGGCGCCCGGCTCACGTTGAACCTGCCGGACGGGCGCCGGCTGGTGCGGGAAGCCAAGACGGCGGTGGGATACGGCGGCTCCAGCGACAAGCGCGTCCATTTCGGACTAGGCCGCACACCCGTGGCCGAACAACTGGAAGTGCGGTGGCCCGGCGGACATGTGCAGACTGTTCCGACACCGGGTGCCGGCTTCATTCTCATCCGGGAGGAGACGTCGAACCGGGAAGCCGGAAACGTGGAGAGTCGGACGGATTGCTCGACTTCACCTCCCTTTCGACGTTCCTCCGGATAAGTGACTGAGAAAGAGTGGATTTCGGGTGAAGGCGTGGGGATGTCATTCCGCATAGGGAAGGATAGGAACACCCATTTCCCCCCGCATTGAAATCTTGCGGTATGCTGTCCGGCCGACTCTCACGGAGGAGCCGGGTTCGTCAGACGCAGCTGGAACACCTACAGAGGCAAACGCTGCGTCCCGTACCACCCGCCGAATCCTACTACCCCCCGTTCCGGCCGGTTTCGCCACCACCTGCCGCTGAACCCCTGCCCCTTACCCCAGCCCGCCGTCAACGCCCCGGCCGAGATCCTGCGCAGCGACCGCTCACCCCGGAAGGCCGCACACGCACACGACGACGAGTTCCGCTGCGGCGACGGCCTGCAGAAGGCGGGACGGCCGGCTTTGCGTCACCGGTGGGAACAAGACGCTTTCGGCCAGGTCTTGGCCCAGTTGACCTCGGCCGAGCGGGAAACGGTCTTCGCCATGGCGGTCCAACGGGTGCTGAAACCGGCCGGCAAACGCAGTCTCGGGCGGAGCTTCGCCGATACGATCCGAGCCCGCGCGGTGGCGGCCGAACGCGGCAACGAAGACGGATCATGCCGGGCGGCCACCGCCTCCAGCACGGGTCGCTTGCGAGGACCACTTTCCTGCCGGACCGACTCACTGACCTGCAGGTACTTGCGCACGGTGTTGCGAGAAACTCCCATCTCGCGGGCCACCCGTCGAATACTTTGCTCTTCCACCAGAACCTTGTGGCGGATACCATGCACTTGATCCATCCCCAGCATCCTTCCCTCCGGTCCGTTCTGTTTCGAGAAAAACCAAACAACCGGATTGTAAGGGCCGAGCGTGGGTCATTTTCCAAACGGTGGGTGGGTCAATTCCTGAGCGGTGCGTCCACGCGCTGCAGGTGCACCGGAAAGGAAACTGAGCGCGCTCCGTCCGGAGCCCTGTTTTGAGCTGTCGGTCTCGCGAGTGAGGCGAGGAATCGGCATGCGCGAGATGTCGGAAGGAACGCTCTGGGGGCCGGCATCGGGACGGTTGCCACAGGCTTTCAGTGGTTCGGGCCCTTCCCGGCCGGCTCGCATTTCAATAAGATCCGAAACGGGGACGCCTCCGCAGCCAATTTACTCGACATTAACGACGTAACCGGCCGGGACGTCCAGCTTGTAGTCGACGCCGCCGGGCTGCTTCCACCACTGGACATGGATGTAACCTTCGGGCACGGGGATTTTTCCTTCACACCATTCCAGATCGATCCGGCTTAATTGGAACAAGATCGATCTTTTCTGTAAGTCCACCTTGCGGAGGCCGAGGACATCTCTTTTCAGGAAATGCACCACGTGTGAAGCAAAACCGTGGTTGCAGCTGGCGGCGTCATCCACGTTTTCCCACAAAGTACCGGTCTTCTCAGCCATGTATAGAAAAAAGGCGACGGATTCATCCAGGGCCTTTTGGCCGAGTCCCATACGGGAGAGCAATTCAATTCGCAAGAAATTGCCGATGAAGGCGTTGGCAGGATAAACACCGTAAGGGCGAGCCCCTTTTCCGGCTGTCGGGCCGAAATCCTCCACGAGTTTTCTCCATAACTCCGGATGGCTTTTCGGAGTGGCGACATCGAAGAAAAAGGCGAAATACTGACACACCTCGGTCCGATTTCCAGTAGGTTGCAAGGAACCGCCGCTGCGAACAGCGTTATCGACAAAAAACTCGCCGTCGTAAGATTGTCGCCGGATGACGTCTCGCAGCACTTGAGCTTCCCTTCCCCAATCCCGCCGGCCATACAGATCAGCGGACGCTTCCAGCGCCGCCGCGTAGAGCATGTTGGTGGGGTAGTTGACGTCCTGCACCAGCCTATTCGCCTCTGACCATTCAATAAAAATCCAGCCTTCGAGCTTCTCCAGTAGACCGTCTTCATTTTTGAAGTGGGTAAAGTATTCGAAAAGCCTCTCGACCTTGGGCCGAAAACTTTCCACCATTTCACGGTCGTTGCTGCGCTGAAGGTATTCTTTCAGCTCCAAGACAAACCAGAGTGCCCAGTTGGGAATGAACCGCCCGTCGGGATGATCGGCCGGGTAACACATGGGAAGCATCCCTGCGGGGAGGTTCGGATATTGAGCAGGAAGAAGGAAATTTTCCAGAAAATTTCGCTCCACAGATGTGCTTCCAGTCAGATCGAGGGCTGCCCGCGAGGTAAAAAAACTGTCGCACAGCCACCCGGCTCTTTCGCGGGAGGGACAGTCCATGAAAATATCGAGGGCATTTTGGCGGAAGGTCTGCCGGCCCGCCTCAAAGATCTGCCCGATCCGCCTGTCGCTGGCCGCAAAATGAGCCTTTTCCGCCTCAGGATCAACCAGTTCCCGCAGGTAAATATGAGCCAGTTCGACATCTCCCTCGATTCCGATCACTTTCAGGTAGCGCAAGGTATAAGGTTCCAGTGACTCTAGCTCGTACAGGCCTTCCGGTAGCTCATAACTTAGGATGTTGACGCATCCGAGTCGTCTGAAGTTGACGTCGCCATCGGTGAGGATCTCATCAAATGTCAGAAAGATCCGGCTCTTCCGCCCGCATTCCACTGTCATACCGATAAAGCCGGTCAGATTGGTTCCGAAATCAAAGGTTTGAAAACTCGGCGCCTTCACTCGATAGCGGATCTGCGGGCTGTATCTTTCCGGTGGGGCTGAAACAGGCCGGCTCCGATAGCCCTGGATTTCTCTAGAGGGCACCGCTTCGAGCTCTTCCTCCGGAAAGCCTTTGAACGTTGGGCCCACACTGCTCATAGCTCGGCTCTTCCAGACCTCTGAAGGTGTGTGCACAAGCATCATTCCCGTCGACAGGCGCACCAACGGCTGTCTCTTCTCAAAAACGGGATAGGCCGTCCCCCGCGGGATCAAGTTCTTCGCTGGCTGAATCTCCAGTTCTTCGGTTTCCATAGGGGTCGATGGATCGACTCTCCACTTAGTGCTGTCGGAAGGAAGACGATAGACTTCAGTAAATGTTCGCTGAAAGCTGTAGCGTTCGACCCTTTGCAGCTTCTCACTGCGAATTTCCGCGTCGAAGCCGACACCTTTTCCCCCGGTGGAGGCCAAGACGTCTTCTCCCTTCACGACCTCGGCTTGAAGAAAAGCGGGCTGATCCAGAAGGTAATAACTGTTCACGTTGTAGCCGACTACCTCCAACGCCACAACGGTAATCCTGTCCCCGAGCAGCCTGACTGGGATTTCCCATTCGTCCACCCGATAAAACCCATGCGGACCCCGAGCCGGTCCGTGACCGAGAAAGGTTCCGTTGACGAAAATGCGGTAAAGACTCGAGCCGGTCGACCGCAGGATCCACGGCCTTCCTTCGGGAGCCCTCTCGATCACCGCTCGGAACCCGACCAGAAGATTCATTTCGCGGGACCGACCCTTGGGCCAGATCGGCTTTGCCGAAACAAACAGGGGACTGCCAATCGCTGGTGAGAAGGTCCTTTCTTGAGCCGAGGCTACCGTGGATGTCGGACAAGAAGCAACCAGACCGGCTCCGGCGGTGACTTCCAGAAAGCCTCTACGGGAGAGTCCGGCGGAACCGTCAGAGTTTCGAGGCAGTTTACCGCCGCATTCATTGACCATTTCGCGTCAACAGTTATGTTGGAGAGACCCTACAATACCATGCCAATGGGTGACGTCCTAGGATTGCTGTAAACATGCGAGCGGGTTGAGCCCGCCCGCGTTGTCAATCAGCCGGGGGCCCGAAGGCCGGATGCATTCCCGACACTCTCAGCTTCCTCCTTAACCGAATTCTTCGGCCAAGATTCGGGCCCGCATCAATCCACGTGAACGTTGATGGTTCGCGTGGCTCCACTAATGGCATCGGTTACCTCCACCGTCCAAACCCCCGTTTCATCGTTGAGGGCGGTCCGGAAGGAACCCGTCCCGCGGCTGTTCACGACATCGCGGTTGCCGCCGTAATACTGGACTTCTTCTCCACTCGGGTTGCGCACCACTACTTTGACTACAGAGCGAAGATTGTCGACACCCATCAAGGTGAATTCGAAGGACACCACTTCGCCTCTATTGACCCACTCCGGACCGCGCA
>ERZ795052.3276-NODE-3276-length-18166-cov-6.588703_pt1 | contig 18166 bp, 11 predicted proteins | sample MGYA00375136_ERZ795052 | MGnify/ENA primary metagenome ERZ795052 (study PRJEB30181, sample SAMN05720156) | activated sludge metagenome | isolation source: Anaerobic digester | place: Japan | collected 2015-05-26 ... | reverse complement strand
GCAGCTCCAGCCGCTCCCCGAGTTGTGCCCATCCGAACAAAGCGGCGAACACAGGCGCGCTGGTCATGACGAGCATCGCCAGGCGCGGCCCGATATCCACATAAGCCGTGAACAGCGCCTGGTCGCCGATCGCCAAGCCGAGCAAACCCGATAGCCCCAAGAACAGGACCTGGCGGCTGTTCACGTCCGGCAGCCAAAGTCCGGTGAGCAGCCGGTGCGTAATGCCCAGCAGTACCACTGCCATGCAAATGCGAAGCGTGTTCACGACCAGCGAGCCGAGCCGCTTAGCCGCGGCCGTAAATAGCAGAGACGTCAGGGTCCAAAGGGCCGAAGTCGCGACGCCGGCCGCGGCGCCGATCGCGGCGTCCGGGATGCGCTCCAGGTGGGAAAACACGGCGGCAGGCATGGCCGGGCATCATAGCGTGCGGGACAGCGCCTGCCGAGCCGATTATTCTGTGCGGCCGATGGAGAAAATCTCCCTGACGGAGCATGAACAGGCGAGCATCGCCGGTAGCTGCGGCGCCGTGCCGCTCGCGTCTGGCGCGCGCGTTGCGGCGCGTGGCCCCGAGCTGCTCCGCTGTCTGTTCGCGCATTGGCGCCACATTCTGCGTCCGGACCGCGCCGCCCGCGTGATTCTCGCGGGGCGTTCCTGGCAGGCGGCCGGCGCCGTTCTGCTCGCTCTGGTGGAAATCAACGCGGTGCTACTGATCGAAATTGGAGCGCCGCTCGCCGACGCCTGGCCGGTAGTCGTCCTAGTGGTGCTCGCTTTCGCCTGGGTGGCGTGGGTGCAACTGCCGCAGGTCCATCGGACGGGCCTGCTACGCCATTCATACTGGCGCTCGCTGTGCGTGTGCTCGGGCGCGGCCGGCTTCCTCGTCGGGCAGATGGTCCTGGTGCCCCGACTGATCTTGGTGTTGGATGGGCTTCGCAACTTAGATATCGCCATATTGTTGGTAATCGCAACCGCCAGCGCTTTAATCCTGCGCTGGTTTGGTCGCGCAGCGCGTGCCGCATCCGGGCGCTGCGCGGACGTCCAAACGCACCCTCTGTGCGAAGGCTGCGGTTATGACCTGACTCACCGCCCGGCCGACGGGCGCTGCCCGGAATGCGGCCTGGTATTGGCTGCTTCGCTGGATCCGAGTGGTTGGCGGTGGGGCGGGTGTTGGGCGACGCGCCGCGGCCCGGGCGCCTGGGCGAAGGCGACCTGGCAGATCATCTTCAGATCGGGACGCTTCTACCGGCGCGTGCGAATGCGCGGCGGCGCAGCGCGCGAGCGGGCATTCTGCCGCTGGGACGTACCGGGCGATCGCTCTTGGCGCGCTCGTGTGGCTGGCTTTTTGCGGGCTGTGCGCCAGGTGTGATTTACGACGATTGGCCGCCTGTCATGTTCTTCGCTTTCCTGGTGACCGGGTTCGGGCTGGCCGCGGCGGTCGTGTGTTGGTGCGGGCATCGCACCATTGCGGCCGGCGCCTTCACGTGGTGGACGCAACGGGAGCCGTTGCCGGACGGGCGCTGGGCGCTGAAGGTGATGGCGTACGAATCGGCGTTCTTGTGGGTGTTTTGCACTTTTTGGGGGCTGCTGATAACCAGCTTCTTGTTCTTTGAGGACTGGATCAGCGATGCCCTCGGGCGGCAAGCTTGGCTCGGAACAGTTCCGGCTGAAGTGTCCGTAATAGCCCAGGGCACCATTGGCCTCGGCGCGGTGTGGCTCTGGCGGTACCGTATCGCATTTCTGACGATCCGTTGGAGCAATTTCTAGGCCGCGGATCGGCGACCGGCGGCAATGAGGCAGGATGGAGCAATCACGGTGAGTGCAGGCCACTTTACGACGAATGCGATTGTTTTCCTGGTGATGGCCGGCATCTGGTACGGGGCGGCGCGTCCGGCGCCAGCCCAAACCACGAAACAGCCGGCGGCGACGCTCAAGGTCGGCGATAAGGCGCCGCCGCTGGTCGTTGAGAAGTGGTTGAAGGGTGAGCCGGTCTCGCGATTCAGGCCGGGACACGTGTACGTGGTGGAGTTCTGGTCCACCTGGTGCGGGACGTGCGTGAAATCGATGCCTGATTTGTCCGAGCTGCAGAGAATCTACAAAGACAAGGTGACGATCATCGCGGTAAACGTCTGGGAGAGGGCCTACAACGACAAAACGCTTGCGACGGTCGAGAACTTTGTCGCGAAGCAAGGCGACCGCATGGCTTACGCCGTGGCCTACGACGGGAAGGCCCGCGCCACCGACACGGCCTACATGAAAGCGGCGGAACGCACCGGGATTCCGACTACATTCCTGATTGACGGTAACGGGAAAATCGCCTGGATCGGCTATCCGTGGTCGCTGGATGTGCCGCTGGCGGCCTGCGTGGCCGGCAAGTGGGATCTGGTTTCCGGCCCGCAGTACCTGGCTCAGGCGGAAGCGCTGGTGCGCCAGTTCCGCGAAAAAGTCCGCAACACGCCGCAAGAGGCGCTGGCGCTCTGGGAGACGCTGGAGCGCGAATACCCCGGCGCGACGCGAAAAGTCGCCGGCCTGGGATTCAAGACACTGCTGGAGGTCCAAGAGTACTCCCGGGCATACAAGCTGGCCTCCGAGCTCGTTGACCGTGCGATCGCCGCCAAAGATGTCCGCGTGCTGAATGCCCTGGCGTGGGCGATCGTCGACCCGGAAGGCAAGGTTGAAACGAAGGACCTCGATCTCGCGTTGCGGGCGGCAATCAAAGCCGATGAATTCAGTAAGCATGAAAACGCCAGCGTATTGGACACGCTGGCCCGCGTGTACTTCTGCAAAGGCGAAGTTGACCGCGCGATAGAGCTGCAAACGAGGGCCGTCGCCAAGGGCCAAGAGCAGGATAGGAGCGAGTTGCGCAAAACGCTCGAAGCGTACCAGGCGGCCAAGAAGCAAGGATCGCCGCCGGGACAGTAGCCGCCCTGGGGGGCAAGGGGGCACAGGTGATCAAGCGGTCTGATAAAAAGCCGCGTAGGATCAGGCCATGGGGGGCAGATGATCAGATACTCATGTTTTTTGTGTACTCGATTTTGATAACCTGAGGCCCGCCGCTGCGCGGAGAGAGGTGATAGGTGAGAGGCGAACAGGTGACGAAGGCCGCTGGGTGAGCAGTGGGGACGTTTCGAATGCCGCATAGTGGCGCCTTTCTGCACGCGGGGCGCAATTGTTGCTAGAGATTCTATAAAGCCACCAGCTTTTCAGGTGTCAGGTTTCAGCCAGAGTGCGCGGTTGTGGGTGTATGCGCGCCAGTGGCGGCTTGGGGGCATGTTCGGGCGGTTCCGCTGGTGGCCCCAGCGCTGGTTGTTGTCCGGCAGGTTCGAAACTTGGAGGAGGCCAGCGCACAACGCGGGGGCCGCGAAGCTACAGCCGTGTGAATTTCGACGGCTATAATCGTGTTTCGGCGGCTGGGGCCGTTGGTGGTGGCAAGGTGAGCTTTATCGCGCACGTGAGTCGCCGCTCGGCCGATGAGGCGGGTGCCTCTGGCGATTTTGGCGTTTGGCCGAGGAGGCGGTTGTCTTTGGCGATTGGTAAACTCGCTGACGACCTAGTCACCTTTCTGGCTTCTTAGTGACCTCCCCTGGTGACCTCCCCTGACGACCTAGTGACCTGATGTCAAATAGACTTTACGTTGGCAACCTGAGTCCGGGCATGACCAGCGACCAGTTGCAGGCGCTTTTCAGCGATTACGGAACTGTTAATTTCGCGCAGGTAGTAGCGGATCGCGACAGCGGCCGCAGCGAAGAGTTTGGGTTTGTCGAAATGGCCACTGTCGAGGAGGCGGAAGCGGCGACGGCAGCGCTGAACGGCAGGATGCTGGCGGACCGCTGCTTGATAGTCGAGCCGGCGCGCCGCAAGCCTGGCGCTCGGGACCGCGGATATCATGGTGGGCCGCACTTGTGGAACGCGCAGGATTGATGCTGTACTCCGATCGGGCTACCAGGGACTGCGTCCCTGGCAACACTCGTCCGCCCGGGCGGTAGGATGACAGTCCTGCCCTGTCGGTCAATCCGGCCCAACACCTAGCCCCGTCCTGCTCTGCGCTAAGAAACGAGCTGCGTCCCCGTTTTCACACCCGTTTTCACACCAGAGCCGCTCGTCACGGGCGCAATATCGTGCCAGACGTCGATATTGGCCGTAGCGTTGCCGCCGATCCAAAGCGCCCTGCTGTTCAGCAGCACCGACGTCCCTGACAGTCAGGGAACCCGCCAGGTCGCCCGGTATCGTGCTGTGGCGTAGAACGCTGTAAGGAGCCCAGACACGGCAACCAGAGTTCACGTTACCAGCCAAGTCAAGCCACAAGTAGCCGGGGCTCAGATCATACAGGGCCGCCAACTCCAGGTCGCCGGCGAGGTCTGTTCCGACTACGCGCAAGTCAAATGTGGCCGCTGGTTGTGTCCCATTGCGTCTCTATCCCTCGCACGGCGATTGGCTCCCCGCTTGCGTCCTGGTACCTTACATACCACTGGCCCGAGCGCTTTATCGTTAGCACGCCGCTATCCCTACGGAACGAATAGTACGACGCTGGCACAGTTGTGCTGCCGTAGAATGTGAAATAACAATATCCGCCGCCATCGGCGGTAAAATGCTCAATATTGCCAAGTGCTGGTGAACCTAAGGCAAGGCAGATGGCGAATGGAAGCGCACACTTTAGCAGTAGACACATCAGCGTATCCCCTTTCTAACCTGGAGAACAACGAGCAATGCCACGGCGGCGGCGCAGAGCCCAGCCGGTTCCGGCACCACCGCCACCTGAACGTAGTCCCATTCCGACACGGATCGCCTGCCGCTGACGGCATCCCCAAAGTATACGCGGAACGGGCCGGTCTCGGCTGGCCTGTCAAAGTTGCTCGCGAAGGCCAGGGTTTCGTCCACGTATAGGCTGAACGTTGCCATATCCTGCGTGCGGACCTCGAATTGATGCATGGCGCCTGCGGTGAAATAATACACATGCTCCGGCAGACCGCCTTGACCGTACTCCTGACTGACGTAGTCCGGTCCGACGGTGATTACCGCATACCCCGATGAGAGACCCGAAACGGTGATACCCACATCGCTCCACAAGTAATCCGGCTGCGTCTCGAGCGTTCGCATGCGCCAGGCCACGCGCAGCTCTTCGCCCAGGGTTGGATCGAGGCCGGGACAATCAGCGTAATAGAAATCGGGCATGGAGAGCGAGCCGCTTGTATCCAGCCTGAGGACGGTGCCGTCGACCTCGCGGCTAAGCAGCCCTTCAGGATCATGCGTATGTCTTTCCCACCCTTCCTGCTCCGGGAACATATAGCCCGGGTCGTAACGCAGCACGAAAGGTTCAGCGGACGCCTGGGACGGCGCCGCTGAAATTCCCGCCGCGAGCGCAAGCAGCGCTCCCCAATAACCATGCTTCATTTTTCGGCTCCTTTCGAAAGACGTGTGCCCGGCCGCGGTCACGCGCCGAGACGCAACGGGCAACCCCCCGGCTCTGCTCTGCATTGGCACCTTAAAATGTAGTGGAAACTTGTAACGGTGCCGCATGCTGCCGAGCTGCTTGTATCGCCCGTCGCTCGCCGCGCTGACTGATCTGTACGAGCTCACCATGGCCTGCGGCTACTTCAAGGCCGGCGTCAGCGAACGCGAGGCCGTGTTTAACCTGACATTCCGGACTTCACCCTTCAACAGCGGCTATGCGGTGGCCTGCGGGCTGGCGTACGTAGTGGATTCCTTACGCCACTTTCACTTCGCGAACGAGGATATCGAGCACCTGGCCACGCTGAGGGGCAACGACGGGCGGCCGCTGTTCGAGCCGCGCTTCCTCGAGTACCTGCGCGAGCTGCGCCTGGCCTGCGACGTCGACGCCATCCCCGAAGGCACGCTCGTCTTCCCGCACGAGCCGCTCATCCGCGTGCGCGGGCCGGTCATACACGCCCAAATCCTCGAATCGGCCGTGCTGAATTTCATCAACTTCCAGACGCTCATCGCCACCAAGGCGGCCCGCGTGTGCTGGGCGGCGCAGGGCGACCCGGTGATCGAGTTCGGGCTGCGGCGGGCCCAGGGCATCGACGGGGCGCTGACCGTCGCCCGGGCCGCATACGTCGGGGGCTGCACCAGCACTTCCGACGTGCTGGCCGGCCGGCTCTTCAACATCCCGGTGGCCGGCACGCATGCGCACAGTTGGATCATGGTCTTCGACAGCGAACTGGAGGCCTTCGAAGCCTACGCCCAGGCCCTGCCCAACAACTGCACCTTTCTCGTGGACACCTACAACACGCTGGCGGGCGTGCGGCATGCCGTGGAGGTCGCCCGCCGCCTGCGCGCCCGCGGACACGAGATAGCCGGCATCCGCCTGGACTCCGGCGACCTGGCCTACCTGAGCATCGAAGCCCGCAAAATCCTCGACGCCGGCGGCTTCCCCAACGCGCGCATCCTGGCCAGCAGCGAACTCGACGAGCACGTCATCGCCAGCCTCAAGCAGCAGGGCGCCAAGGTCAACGTTTGGGGCGTCGGAACCCGGCTGGTTACGGCCTACGATCACCCGGCCCTGGGCGGCATCTACAAGCTCACCGCCATCCGCAAGCCCGGCCAGGATTGGGAGTACAAGCTCAAGCTCTCCGAACAGGTCGTGAAAACTTCGACCCCCGGAATTCACCAGGTGCGCCGCTTTCATCGCGACGGCCAGTTCATGGCCGACATGATCTACGATGAACGCCTGGGCATCGCCGCAGATTGCACGATTGTCGATCCGGCCGACGCGACGCGCCGCCGGCCGATTCCGCCGAACACGCCGTATGAGGACCTGCTGGTCCCCGTGGCGCGCGCCGGCCAGGTGGTCTATGAGCCGCCGCCGTTGGAGGAGACGCGCCGCCGGACGCAGGCGCAGTTGGACTGTCTGCACCCGACGATCAAGCGGCTGATCAATCCGCATGAGTATCCCGTCGGGCTGGAGCGGTCGCTGCACGAGCTAAAGACGCGGCTCATACTCGAGGCGCGGGGGCTCGGCGGTGGGGAGGTGGGAAAGTGGGAAAGTGGGAAGGTGGGAAGGTGATGAGAGACGCACTGATTCTTGTTGATATTCAGAATGATTTTTTGCCTGGCGGGGCTTTGCCTGTGCCCGATGGCGACCAGGTGATTCCGGTTGCCAACCGACTGGCGAAGCACTTCGACCTCGTCCTCGCGACGCAGGACTGGCACCCGCCGGAGCACGTGAGCTTCGCCGCCAACCACCCCGGACGAAAGCCGGGCGATGTGGTCTACATCGATGGGCAGGAACAGGTGCTCTGGCCGGTGCACTGCGTTCAGGACACGCCCGGAGCACAGTTCCCGCCGGCGCTCGACACCAGCCGGATTACGCAGGTCTTTCGCAGCAAGGGCGCGGATCCGGCGGTCGACAGCTATAGCGGCTTCTTCGACAACGCCCGCAAGCACGCCACCGGCCTCGAAGACTTCCTCAGAAAAGCCGGCGTCCAAACGGTTTACCTGCTCGGCCTGGCGACTGATTATTGCGTGCAGGCGACGGCGCTGGACGCCGTCAGTCTCGGCTTTCAGACGTTTGTCGTCGAGGACGGCTGCCGCGCGGTCGATCTGAAACCGGGAGATGGGCGGCGGGCACTCGAACGCATGCGGTCGGCCGGCGTGCAAGTGGTTCGCAGCGACCAAGTCATCGCGTCACGCGCTGCGCGAACCCCCAAGACTTCAAATAAGGCGAGCCCGACGCGATAGAGGATCGAGGCGCGCTCAGTGCTACTCTGGCGGCAGTCCGTCACTCTTTGCGCATAAAGAACCGCTGAAAGCGATTTGCATCGCCATCAGCGGTCCGTGGCGTGACCCACGCACACCACCCTTCAGCCCGAACTACGCAAAACGAAAGTTGAAATCGGGGACCGTAGCGGCCGGCCGGCGATCGCGTGAGGACCTCGGCGAGCGGCGGCCGTATTTGTAACTTCACTTCCCAAGCGGCTGTTCCGAATTCCCTTATTCGAACTCCGGATACGAAAATCAAAATAACCGCCGCAAATGACGATCACCTAAATTCGAAATGACGGAAGCGTAATGCTCGGCTAGGCGTTCTTCGGCGCGGCCGATGCGGGCGAACGCCCAGACGTCGCAGCGTCTCTCAATTGCAGTTATGGGGCCTTTCCGGGCCCGCATGGCCAGTGAGCTTTTGATCCCTCTCCGTCTGCGGGGTAAGCGACTTGCCAAGACACCCGCCGTAGACCAGAATTGCGTCGGGACGGTGATCCGCCCCCGAGTTGGTAAATGCCCGATAACCGGAGTCCTCTCAGAGGGAAAAAGGTTATGTTCCGCCCAAAAAGCCGCAGCATCGTTCCGGCCGCCGATCGGCGTGCTTTTACCCTGATCGAGCTTCTGGTTGTCATCGCGATTATCGCGATGCTGATCGGGATCATCATGCCCGGGCTGAGCCAGGCCCGCGATCAGGCCAGGAGGGTCGCAACCAGGGGCACGATGAAGGCCATTGGCGACAGCCTGGAGGTCTTCATCGGTGAAAACGAGGATGAGTGCAGAGGCCAGAGTTACCCACCGTCCGGCGGAGGCATCTATTACGATGATCCGACCGAAGAGGGTGGGGCCCCGGTCGACGGGCAGGTTCCCCTGGGACAAGAGCAGATTTTCGGCTCCCAGTGGATCGTCCGGTACCTGATGGGCAAGAACCTCGACGGCTACGTGGCGGCGCGCAACGTGCCGAGCGCGTTCAATGAAGTCGCCGAAGATGGCTGGCGGCAGAAGAGTTGGTACGGAAGCGGCGCCGACGGCGAGGAGTGGCCAGACTACCCAAAGGAACCACTGCCGCGCGTCGGGCCATATATGAACAATCCGCCGATCAAGGCTCCGCGCGACTTGCAGGGAGGGGCCATGATCCCCACGGAAGAAAGACTGCTGCCGAAGTACTCCAACTGGGTCTTTGTGGACACTTTTGGCACTCCGATTCTTTACTACGCCGCAAAGTCAGGCTACGCCAATCGCCCTGATGCGATTCAGACGACCTACGGCCATCCTGATCATGTCGACAACAGCCCGGGTATTTACAACTGGCGCGACAACGCCCTCTTTACCGGGATGACTACTGCGGATCCAGACACCGGTGCCATCGAAACAGAGGGCAACATGCGCCCCTGGGATTTCGGGGCCGGGCCGCACAAGCTGACATTTGGGCCACCAGAGTGGAGAAACGAGCAGGTTACCGGTTCTGCATGGCGACAAGCTAAGCAGAGAGTCGACCTCCGGAAGGCCCCGTTCTCCTTCGCCTACCAAATTCTCAACAAGCAGGCGTTCGAAACGTCGGTCGCCCAACAGGGAACCTCGCCCGACATGAGCAAGGTGACGATCATTCCGGCCAGACGCGACTCGTACATACTTTGGAGCCCAGGCAAGGACGCGGTTTTCGGAACCAATGACGACGTCGTGAACTGGTAATTTGACCCGGTCGCGCTGATAGCGCGACAGAACAACAAGATTTTTTGACACAGACCCCGGGCGACCCCGTCCGGGGTTGTGTTTTGTATACGGCTACACCTTCCGCCGGGTAGACCCGCCAGCATTACAGGGCCTAACGTTTCTTGCCCTGCCGCTTAGCAGGCACACCGCGCTATTCCTGTGTCGTTTTGGAAGGTGGCCGGATGACGACGCACCCCGACGGCTGTCCTGCATTCGCACGGCGGAAAACCTGTGCCCTGGCAATAGCGGCCAGTCTGGCGGGCCTCGTCGACCTTGGCTGTGGGCCCCTTGATTTCATTCCGCTACGGGACGCGGCGCGGCTCCGGGCCAACGTTCCCGCCGATTTGGATGCGGAAAACGCCGGCGTAATTGGGCGGTTCGACGAAACGCCGGACTGGGGCGACAGCAGCGCCGTAGACCGCGAGTCTCAACGGGAACAGGCACCGCACCCGGCCTTGCCGCGTGTCTCCGGCCGCGTGGTGAACGCTGCGACCGGCGCCGGTCTCAGCGAAGTCGTCATTCACGGTCTGCCGCACCACCCCGCCACCGACGGCGACGGCAATTACGAAGCGGTAGTCACTCCCGGCTGGAGCGGCGCCGCTACCCCCCAGCGGCCTGGATTCATCTTTTCGCCGCCCAGCCGCACGTACGCGGAGATTGAGGACACGCAAGCGGGCCAAGACTACGTTGCGACGGCGGCCGCGGTACTTTACGTCCTGCCGTCCGCCGGTCTGATCAGCAGCGGGCCGCAAGGCGGGCCGTTCGACCCGGTCAGCCGCACGTATCAACTGGTTAGCATAGGCACGCAGCCGCTGGATTGGTGGGCAAGTCATAGGCGGCCGTGGGTGAGCCTATCGCAGACTAGCGGCACATTGGCGCGGGGCGAGAATACGACGGTAACCGTCTCAATCAACGGCGACGCCGCAGCACTCGGCATCGGCACGCACTGGGACACGGTAGAGTTCACAAATCTGACGACCGGCGCGGGGAATGCGACGCGCATGGTTCAGCTCACGGCGACCGGTCCGGGCTGGGTTTCCTCCTGGACGAATCGCGGGTTCGACGTGGAGGTGACCGGGACCTTTGGCGTTCATCGCTGGGACGCGTACACGAACGATCGTTACGTCAGCGTGCCACGCGGCGCGACGCCGACAATTACGGTCACCCGTAACGCGGATTTGCGACGCGCCGACCATTCGCCCAGCCCGGACGACACTACTCGCGTTCACATCGGGTTGCTGACCATCGGCCGCCAGCAGTTTTGGACTCCCGATTGGGACATGTACGAGCCGGCCGGGTTCGTTTACGAGTGGCCGTTCTCCGTCGGCCCCATCGTTGAGCCGACTCCGGTGCAAATTTGGAACCAGCATCCCGGCTGTTATTTCGACCCCTCCGATTGGCTGGCGTACGGTTCAAACGCGATGGAAATTTGGCTGCTGCCGCACGACTTGGACCCCGGTAACCTGCCGCCCGTCGATTATGCGAATGGGCGGCTGCCGGCCGGGCAACTGGTTAGCGCCCCGCCGGGAGTCTGGCCGGCGCTGTACCGCGACGCAGCCGACGAAATGCGGTTGCACGCTGCGGCCGCGGACCTGGGGGCCACGCTGTACGGCGACGGCGGCCCGTACGACGACAGTAGCTATGGCAGTTACTGGCCGGATGTGGCCGAGTGGGCCGCCCGGAACGCACTCATCGGCTGGCACCGGAACAGCAGCGCGCACTTGTACGTAGCGCGGCAGCAACTGCTCGCAGTACTGAGCGTGCGCACGTTCACTAACGAATGCGCCTTCTGGTCTCGCGCCCGCTGCGTGCCGAACGCCGACTTCATGACCAGTTACGGCCGCGAACTATCCAACATGTTCTTTGAAGCCATGGTGGCGGCGTGTGTGCTCGGGCCAAACATGACCGATACGCTGAATGTGGACGAGTTGGAGGCCGTTAACGCTCATTTATACCGTTTTGCGGTTCACGACATTTTCGCTTCCCTCACGAGCGAGCAGTACTATTCGGCCAACGGCGGCATCAATCTCCACTATCACCCCATCTGCGTCGTGGCGGGCTGGAACTGGAACATACCCGAGGCGGTGAGTATTGCGGATTATTTGCCGGAACCGACGCACACGGAGTGCAGCTACTTCATTGATGAACATGGAATTGGACAATACGCGCTGCGCTATTGCCAGCTACACAGCCCGGAGGATAAGGACTACGAACATGGGGGCAATTCGCAGTCGGTCTGTTTCTGGGTACGCTTTTCCGAATTCTTTAAGCAGTCGATTGATGTCTACGCCGCTGAACGATACGTAATCGACCAGTTCTCCGGGCTGTCCATCGACTGCTGGGACGCGCTGGACGTTTTAATGGATGGATGGCAGGCGCCGGCGAAGTGAGGGATCAGAAATCCGGGGATCGAAAGATCGAGAAGCGGGCAACGCCGGCGCGTATCTCTGTAATGACATAAGCTGTTTCGGGTTCGGCCGTTAGGTGTCAATCAAGAGACATCCTGATTGGCCATGCGCCGAAAGCACACCTATCCTCTAAGGTTGCGGGTGGATAGTGCTTCCCGCGAGCGGCCGCCGCAGCATCGTCGCGCGGGCGTGTGCCCCGCCGGTTATCCGCGCGTCTCTGGAAACTTAGTATGGCGAGCGTTTCAACCGGGGAGGCTGCTGCACCTGTCCGCGACCTTTCGTGGGTCGACGCCGTGGCGGTCGTCATGGGGATCGTCATCGGCTCCGGCATCTTCATCACGCCGGCCCTGGTCGCCGGCAACACCACGGGGCTGGGCACGATGCTGGCGGCCTGGCTGGGCGGCGGGATTCTTTGCTTTTGCGGCGCGCTGTCGTACGCGGAACTGGCGACCGCCTATCCGCATTCAGGCGGCGAGTATGTATATCTGTCACGCGCGTACGGAAAAGCGGTGGGCTTTTTCTTCGTCTGGTCGCGAATGACGGTAATTCAGACCGGCTCGATCGCCGCCGCGGCTTACATATTCGGGCGCTATGCGAACCGCCTGCTTCCGCTCGGTCCGTCGGGGCCGCTGCTCTATGCACTGGGTGCGGCAGTTGTGTTGACGGGCATGAACGCCGTGGGACTGCGGGCCGGCAAATGGACGCAGAATCTGTTGACGGTCACAAAAGTGCTCGGCATTGTCGCGATCATCCTGGTGGGCGCTTTCGTCAGTCCCAGCGTGCCGCCAGTGCCAGTGGAGGAGGCGCAGACCACCAGTACGCCGGCCTTCGGACTGGCGATGGTGTTCGTGTTGTATACGTTCGGAGGATGGAGCGAAGCGGCTTACGTCGCGGGAGAAGTGCGGCAGGCGCAGGCGGATATGGTGCGCGCCCTGGTGTTCAGCATGTTCGGCCTGACGGCCCTGTATGTTGCCATCAACCTGGCTTATTTCCACATTCTGGGCTTTGAAGGCATGCGCGCCTCGGATGCGATCGCGGCCGATACGGTAGCCGCCACACTGGGCGAGCCCGGCAGCTTGGCGGTCTCGGTGCTCGTGGCGATTGCGGCTCTGGGGGCCGTGAACGGCTGCATTTTCACGGGTGGGCGGGCGGTCTGGGCGCTGGGTGGCGACTTTCGGCTGTTCAAATCTCTGGCGCGCTGGAATCCGCGCCGCAACACGCCTTCTAACGCCATCCTGGCGCAGGGAGTGATCGTTGTGGTGTTGATCCTGTTGCCGGGGCTGGGGCCGGGATTCCGGGCCGCCCTGGGATCGGGCTTTGAAGCGGCGGTCGAATACACCGCCCCGGTATTCTGGACATTTTTGTTGCTGACCAGCGTGGCCGTCTTCATTCTGCGCGTGAAGGATCGCGTGATTCAGCGGCCGTTCCACGTTCCGCTATACCCGCTGACTGTGGTCCTGTTTTCGCTGATGTGCGCGTACATGCTTTACAGCAGCGTGGCGTATACCGGGGCGGGCGCGCTGGTGGGACTCGGCGTATTGGCGGCCGGCGTGCCGTTTTACCTGTTCTGCGGATCGCCGCGCGTGGCTGAGCGGGAGGAGCCGAAAGAACCGTCGGTCTTGGGCCCGAACACCGGCCCGCACCAGGAGAAATGAATGAGGCGCGGAATTCTGTCTGTTGTGGTCGCGTTAATTGCGTTCCTGATTCCGACCAGTCCCGGCGTGGCAGATGGACGCGAGCCGGACGAACTGGACGTTCCCTATGAACCGACCCACCCGCAAGTGGTCGAAGCCATGCTGGCGGTGGCCGGCGTGTGCGAGCGGGACGTCGTTTACGACCTGGGCTGCGGCGACGGGCGGATCGTCGTGCAGGCGGCCAAGAGCCGCGGGGCGCGCGGCTTGGGCGTCGATCTCGACCCGCAGCGCGTACGCGAAGCCCGTGAGAACGCCGCGCATCACGCTGTGGAGCGGCTGGTCGAATTCCGCGAGGCGGATCTGATGCAAACGGACCTCCACGCGGCAACCGTCGTCACGCTCTACCTGCTCCCGAGCGTAAACCTGATGCTGCGGCCTAAGCTGTTGTCTGAGCTCCAGCCCGGCACGCGCATCGTCTCACACGCCTTCGACATGGCGGAATGGGAACCAGACAAGACGCTCAAGCAGCCGCGAGCTCGCGCTGAAAGGGTGTACTTCTGGGTCGTTCCTGCGGCGGCCGGGGGATTCTGGCAGTGGTCGGGCGTGGGACCGGAGCCGGGAACGTTTGTGGTCCGACTGAACCAGTGTTTCCAGCGGCTGAGCGGCGAACTGACCGGCGAAGCGGGCGCGCCAGTGAGCCTGAATGAAGCGGCACTGTCGGGCAAGCAAATCGCTCTTACGGTTAGCATTCAGAAGCGGCCTGAACCGGTCGAGGTGATGCTCCACGGCGTGATTGAAGGTGAAATGATCAAGGGCATCCAGCAGTGGATTGATGGAGCGAGCGTTCAGGAGCGGCCGTGGGTTGCTCAACGCACCGCCGTCGACGTGGCGGGCGCGTGGCAAATGGCGGACTGCCCCGAGTTGCCCAATGGGACGCTCAGAATCGAGCGGAACGCGGGCAAAGCAAAGGCCACGTTCACACCTGCGGGCGGCGTGGAGCAAACGCTGCCGGAGTTCTACGCCTGGGGGGCTTGTCTGCGCTTTGAAGTGCCGAGAGAGCGCGGCAGTGCTTTGCTCTGCAATGGCTTCGTTCACGGCGACGTGGTCGAAGGGACGGTTTCCGGCGGTGGCCTCTCGCGCGTGGGGCAGTGGTCGGCCAAACGCGTCGTGGCCGGCGCTCCGTCCACGCAATCCGCTGTTCCTGCCGCGGGCCGGCAGTGGACGCCGCAACTCGGACCGCCGGAAGTGGGAGACGAATACCGCAACCCGAAGGATGGCTCAGTGCTGGTCTGGATTCCGGGCGGCGAATTCAATATGGGCCGCGATGACGGTCCTGACGATGAGCGGCCGGCGCACACGGTGCGTTTGGACGGCTTCTGGATGGGCAAGTTTGAAGTCACGAACCGGCAGTTCGCCCAGTTTCTGAAGGACACTGGCGGCAGCACGCCGATGTTCTGGGATGATCCGAACCTCAGTGGACCCGAGCAGCCGGTGGTGGGCGTCACGTACTCCGAGGCTCAGGCGTATTGCGACTGGGCGGGGCTGCGCTTGCCGACCGAAGCAGAGTGGGAGTACGCGGCCGGCGGCGGGCGAGGGCTCGCGTACCCGACTGCGACGGGAGAGATCGGGCCGGACCTGGCGAATTTGCGGGGCGTTTCCGGGCGGGACCGCTGGGAATTCACCGCGCCCGTGGGGCAGTTCCCGCCGAATCCGTGGGGCCTGTGCGATCTGGCGGGGAATGCGTGGGAGTGGACCAGCAGCCGGTGCAGTTCTTACCCGTATCGTTTGACCGATGGGCGGGAAGATGACGTGGGCGGGCTGCGCGTGATGCGCGGCGGCTGCTGGGCCTTTCCGGCGGACTACGCGGCCACGACGCGCCGCCACCGTTTTTCGCCGTACTTGCGCTACGACTACCCGGGGATTCGCGTAGCGCGCTCGGCGCTGGGGGCTGAGCCGCAGGCCGTTCGGGCGAGCGTGCTTCGGCCCTGAACTGTCTGAGCGGCATGCCGTACATTCATCTTGAGGCCTTCATTCTATTTCGGGCGCTCGCATTCTCGATACGGCGCGTTAGGATATCGGGCCGTGAGCCGGTCGGGCTGTGGCGGGCCAAGATTCGCAGTCAGCGGAGAGCAGTTATGAATAAGCTTCGGAGGTCGATTCTCGTTTGTCTGATAGGCGCCATGGGCATTTTCAGTCTCGCGCTTTTGCCCGGCCTTGCGGCGGCCCAGTCGCAGGAGCCAGAACATCAGCAGACGCCCAGTGATCAGATCGCCCAGCCGCGCGTTCCCCGCTCAGGCGGATCCGGCGATCAGGCCGACGACGAAAAACCGCGCTTTCCCGACGCGAAAGAAGTCACGAAAGACATGAAGGCGTCGGAGGGGCTGTTCACCCTCTATCGCTTCGACCCCAACGATAAGAAGCGCGACCCGGAGAAGTTGCTCGCCAAAATCCCGCAGAACCTCCTGGGCGAGGACCTGCTCTTGGCTATGAGCATCTCACGCGGCCGCATGGCAGGCTTCATGTGGGGCGACGCCCTGGTGCGCTGGGAGATCGCCGGCAAGCAGCTTCGACTGATGACACCCGAGCTGCGTTACGTCCGCAAGCCGGGTCAGCCGGTAAGCGAGGCGGTCGAGCGCACTTATAACGACAGCTTCATGGCCGCGGTTCCGATCGTCGGAATGACGCAGCAGGGCGACCCGATCATCGACCTCGAGCCGCTGCTTAAGTCGGACCTGGCGGGCGTGACCTCGGTCGCCAGCGGCCGCATTCAGCCCGAGCTGAGCACCTGGCGGACGGTCAAGACCTTCCCGGATAACGTGCTAATTGACGTGGACATGGCCGTGGGCGCGAAGCGCGGCGGGCAGCAGGTCGGCATAACGTATGGCTTCCGGCGGCTGCCGAAGCTTGGCTCGTACAGCCCACGGCGTGCCGATCCGCGCGTGGGGTACTTCCTGACGGCGAAGATGGATTGGTCGAAGAAGTACAACGAGCGTGAGAACTTCGACCGTTACATCCACCGCTGGAAGCTGGAGAAGCAGGACCCGACGCTGGAGCTGTCGCCGCCTAAGGAGCCGATCGTTTTCATCATCGAAAAGACGGTGCCGATCCAATGGCGGCGGTGGGTGCGCGAAGGCATCGAGGACTGGAACAAGGCGTTTGAGAAGATCGGTTTCACGGGCGCCGTCGTGGTCCAGCAGCAGACGGACGACAACGAGTATAAGGACTACGACCCCGAGGACGCCCGCTACAACTTCATCCGCTGGGGCGTTACCGGGCGGGCTTTCGCGATGGGGCCTTCGCGCGTCGACCCGCGCACCGGCCAAATTCTCGACGCCGACATCCTGTTCGACGACTCGTTCGTCCGCGCCTGGATGTACAACTTCGACTTGTACGGTCCGGCTGCTATGGCACAGCTCAAGGGTCCCGGCTTCGAGGAGTTCGCGCGGGCCCATCCTGACCTCGTCCCGACGTTCCTTCAGGCCCCCAGTACGGGCGAAGACCCCGACCAGGAGTTCTGGGCCGCACTGCATGAGACGCTGGAGGAGCAGGGCCGCTGCACGTGCAGCTATGCCTGGGGCATGCAACAGCAGCTCGCGCTGGGGTACAACGCCATGATCGCAACGGGCACCGGCGCGAAGAAGCTGCCGGAGCGCTTCATCGGCGAGGCCATCAAGGAGATCGTAACGCACGAGGTCGGCCACACGCTGGGTCTGCGCCACAATTTCAAGGGCTCAAGCTGGCTCAGCATGGAAGAGATTCAGCGGCGCCGGCAGGAAACGGATGAGCCGACCACGGCCTCGATCATGGACTACAACCCCCTGTTGTTCTTTGCCGAGGACGAGCCGGATAAGTGCCGGCACTTCATAACGCCGACCATCGGCCCCTACGACGAGTGGGCGATCGCCTACGGCTACGCGGTGCCTCAGGACAAGTCTGAAACGGAAATGCTCAAGGAGATTGCCCAGCGCGGTACGGAGCCGGCTCTGCAGTATGCGACGGACGAGGATACGGTGTGGGTCTACTCGCCTGACCCGCTGGTCAACCGCTACGACCTGTCCAGCAATCCGATCGACTACTCGCGGGCGCGCATGGCGCTGACCGGGAAGCTGCTCAAGAACATCACTGAGTGGGCCGTGCAGGACGGCGAACCGATGTACTACCTGCGGCGGGCGTTCGACGTGATTTGGCTCGAACGCTTCCGCAACATGAGCTTCGTCGCCCGCACGGTCGGCGGGCAGTACTTCAACCGCGACAACCGCGGCGACCCCAACGCCCGCCCGCCCTTCGTGCTGGTCGAGCCTGCCAAGCAGCGCGAGGCTCTGGACTTCCTGGCCGAGACCGTCTTCGCCGACGAGTTCTACATGGTTGATCCCGAGGTGCTGAATAACCTGGCGCCGTCGCGCTGGGGGCACTGGGGCTCCGACGCTCCGGCGCAGCTCGATTACCCGATGCATGAGCGCATCCGGTATATGCAGGTGCAAATTCTCCTGGATTTGCTCGCCCCGCCGGTGTTGCAGCGCGTCTACGAAGCCGAGCTGAAGTCCATGGCCGCGGACAAGTTTACGGCGGCCGAGCTGCTGACGACGCTTCGCGACAAAGTCTGGAAGCAACTGGACTCCAAGCCGGGCGGCACCTATACGAATGCCGAGCCGTTCATTAGCTCAATCTCGCGGAACCTCCAGCAGGAACATCTGTCCATA
>ERZ795052.3270-NODE-3270-length-18183-cov-6.207083_pt1 | contig 18183 bp, 17 predicted proteins | sample MGYA00375136_ERZ795052 | MGnify/ENA primary metagenome ERZ795052 (study PRJEB30181, sample SAMN05720156) | activated sludge metagenome | isolation source: Anaerobic digester | place: Japan | collected 2015-05-26 ... | reverse complement strand
CTTCTGGGACGAGACGTCCCAGCCCCTATCCTTCTGGGACGAGACGTCCCAGCCCCTATCCAGACCCTCAATGACTTCGGGGGAGACGACGTCTCGTCGCCGTGGCCCCCTAGCGCGGGCGAATCACCTCGCAAATTGAAAGCGGCCCAGCCGCACCACACTCCAAGATGCGTTCGGAACCACTTCGCCTTTTTCAAGTTCGCTGCCGCTGCCGCCGGCTTGCAGACTGTCTTGTCGGAGGGCGCCTGATAGGTTAGGAGATAAAGGATGTTTGTTTATCCGAAGTCGTACGATGTGATCGTTCTCGGGGCCGGCCATGCCGGCGTTGAGGCCGCTCTCGCCTCGGCACGACTGGGATGCCAAACGCTCCTCCTGACCATCAACGCGGACACGGTGGCCCAAATGTCCTGCAACCCCGCAATCGGGGGTCTCGCGAAGGGCCATCTTACCCGCGAAATTGACGCCATGGGCGGTGAAATGGGCAAGACCACCGACTTGACCGGCATCCAGTTCAGGATGCTCAACACCAAGAAGGGGCCTGCCGTCTGGGCTCCCCGTGCTCAATGCGACAAGAAGGCATACCAATTCCGAATGAAATGGGTGTGCGAGCGCGAGCCCAACCTCGAGCTGCGCCAGGACCAAGCAGCCAGATTGCTCCACCGGGGCGGACAGGTCTTTGGAGTTGAAACCACGCTTGGCGTTCAATACCACGGCAAAACCGTTATCGTCACCACCGGCACATTCCTCAAGGGATTGATGCACATCGGCTTGAAACAGCTTCCGGGCGGGCGGGCGGGCGAGGGGGCGGCAATGGGCCTGTCGGGCTCCTTGATGGAAATCGGTTTGGAACTCGGCCGGCTCAAAACCGGCACTCCACCCAGACTCCTGCGAAGGTCCATTGATTTCACCAAGACGGAAATCCAACCCGGCGATGAGCCAGTTCCGTACTTCACCCATTGGCTGGAGGATTTGTTCCACGTGGAACATTCCACCTCACCCACGCCCGACCACCCGGCCGTCCAACCCAGCCCCTCACCCATGGAATTGTTCCACGTGGAACATTTCTTCCGCCCCGCTCCCGGACGCTACCCTCCAGGCTCCGTCCTTGACCGCATCGGCCACCAGTTGCCCTGCTTCATCACCTTCACCACCCCCGAAACCGCCAAAATCATCCGCGCCAACCTCGACAAATCACCCCTCTACTCCGGCATCATCCAAGGAACCGGTCCCCGCTATTGCCCCTCCATCGAGGACAAAACCGTCAAATTCCCCGAGAAGGAACGCCAACAGCTCTTCCTCGAACCGGAAGGCTTTAACACCGACGAAATCTACGTCAACGGGTTCTCGACCTCCCTCCCCTTCGAAGTCCAAATCCAAATGGTGCGAACGATCATCGGCTGCGAGCAGGCCGAAATCCTCCGGCCCGCCTACGCGGTCGAATACGACTTCGTTTTCCCCACTCAGCTATACCCGTCGCTGGAAACCAAGGTCTGCCGAAACCTCTACCTTGCCGGCCAAATCAATGGAACCTCAGGTTACGAGGAAGCAGCCGCTCAAGGCCTCATGGCCGGCATTAACGCCGCACGCAGGGTTCAAGGTCTCGAGCCCATTGTCCTTCGCCGCGACCAAGCCTACATCGGAGTTCTGATTGATGACCTCGTCACCAAAGGCACGGTCGAGCCTTACCGGATGTTCACTTCCCGCGCCGAATACCGCCTGCTCCTCCGCCAGGACAACGCCGACCTCCGGCTTTGCCGCATCGCCCGCGAAATCGGCCTCCTTCCCCAGCGCCATTTCGCCCGATTCGAAGCAAAGGAGGCCGCCATCCGCTCCGAGCTTCACCGTCTCGAATCCACTCGCATCGGCACCACCTCGTTGGCTCAAATCCTCAAGCAGCCCGAAGTATCCTACGCGGACCTTCCCTCTCGCAACGACTCATTACCACCCGAAGTCGTTCAGCAAGTGGAGATTACGCTTAAATACGCCGGCTATATCGCCCGCCAGGAGGCCGAAGTCGAAAAATGCCGGGCGTTCGACCAAAAACAAATACCGCACGACTTCGACTACCGAACCGTCCCCAGCCTCCGGGCCGAAGCCCGCCAAAAACTCATCCAAATCCGGCCCCAAACCCTCGGCCAGGCATCCCGAATCTCCGGGGTTTCTCCTGCCGACATCAGCATCCTTATGGTCTGGCTCAAACGCAGCGCAGCCGAAAAAGAAACCTCCGCAGTCTGACTTGACCCACTTTTTTCCCCTGCCTAAACTTCGGCCGCTGCAATGAAAAGGCCTTTCTTTCTCTTGGTGGCACTGGCGCTTGCCGGTGTCGGCGTCCCCGCCAACGCGGCGCTCGTGAATGGCTTGAAAGCCGTCGTTCATGACTCCGTCGTCACCTTCGACCAAGTCGAAAGCCTCACCAGCCAGACTCTCGACATCCAGCGCCGCGAATACCGCGACAACCCCCAGGAACTCGAACGCCGCATCAACGCCGCCCGCGCCGAAAACCTCGAAAAACTCCTCGATCGCGAACTCATCCTCCAGGAATTCAAACGCTCCGGTTACAGCCTGCCGGATAATGTCTTGGAAGAGCTGGTCCGCGAGAAAATCCGCTCCCAGTTCCAGGATCGCGCCACACTCACCAAGACCCTCCAAGCCAGGGGAATGACTTACGAAAAATTCCGCCAGCAGGTGCGCGACCAGTTCATTATCGAGGCATTGCGCCAGAAGAACATTTCATCCGAGGTCATGATCTCTCCCCACAAAATCGAACGCTATTACGAGGCCAACAAGGATCGCTTTAAGGTTAACGACCAGGCAAAGCTCAGCATGATCATCCTGAACCGCCCTCCCGACGAGACTGACAACGCCACCCGCAAACTGGCCGACGAAATCCTTCTCAAACTCAAAGAGGGCACGCCCTTCGCAGAACTGGCGGCTCTCTATTCCCAAGGCCCCGAGCGCAACAAAGGCGGCGAACGCCCCATGCAGGAAATCAAGGAACTCCGCAAGGAACTCGCCGACGCCGTCCAAAAGCTCAACCCCGGCGAGGTCAGCGAGGTCATTGATACCGGCGATGTCCTCTGGATCATCCGCGTGGACGAAAAACGCCCGACCCATTTCAAACCCCTGGCCGAAGTCCGGGACCAAATCGAACGCGACCTGCTGGTCGAAGAACGCAGCCGCATCGAAAAACAATGGCTCGAGCGCCTGCGGAAAAAAACCTTCGTCAGATATTTTTAAGATAGTCTAATGATAACCATCGGTATCACTTTGGGCGACACCGGCGGCATCGGCCCCGAAGTCACCCTCAAAGCCCTCGCCGCCGAACCCCTCTCCCCCGATTGCCGCGTCCTCATCCTCGGCGACCTCGACCACCTCCGCGCCCTCAACCAAAAACTCGGCCTCCAGCTCCCGCTCGTCGCCGGCGAGCCCGCCCCCGGCCAAATCGCCGTGTTCAATCCGCTGCCCGCGCCGCTGTCTCCCGCCCTCCCGCCCGGCGCCCCCGAAGCCGCCCGCGCCGCCGTCGCCTGGCTCAAGGAAGCCGCCGCCCGCTGCCTTCGCGGCCAGCTCGACGCCATGGTCACCGCGCCGGTCAACAAGGAGTCCATCATCCGTTCCGGGGAATTTTTTGTGGGACAAACCGAGCTCCTCTCCCAACTGGCCGGCACCGACCGCACGGCGATGATGCTGCTGGGCCAGGACGACCGCGGCCGCTGGCTGCGCGTCGCCCTCGCCACCACGCACGTCCCCATCCGCCTTCTCGCCGACCGGATCACCATCGCCAAAGTCGAGCTCGCCATCGAGCTCGCCGCCCGGGCTTGCGCCGACCTGCGCCTCGGCCGCGCCCGCATCGCCGTCTGCGGCCTCAATCCCCACGCCGGCGAGGGCGGCAAACTCGGCACCGAAGAACAGACCACCATCATCCCCGCGGTTGAAGCCGCGCGCCGCCGCGGCTTTGATGTCGCCGGCCCCCTCAGCGCCGACGCCCTGTTCTATTATGCCTACCGCGGGGAGTACGACGCGGTCGTGGCCATGTATCACGACCAGGGCCTGGCCCCGCTCAAAATGGTCGCCTTCGAACAGGGCATCAATTGGACCCTTGGCCTGCCCTTCATCCGGACTTCGCCCGATCACGGGACGGCCTATGACATCGCCGGCCGCGGCGTGGCCAACCCCTCGAGCATGGTGGCGGCCCTCCGCCTGGCCCGCCAGCTTGCCGCCCAAAAAATGGCGGCCTGAGCCGCCGCCGCGCCGCGCGGAGGGGGAATGCAAGCGGAACCCAACCAGCCTCCACCAGCCGCCTGGCAGCCGTTCACCGCCCGCGGCGTCGCCGCCTTCGCCCAGGCCCGCCTCGGCCGCTTGCTGACAGTCCAGTTTCTTTTCGCGCTGCTTGTCGCCGCCTCCGTCGCCTGGTTTCTCCATCACGCCTGGGTCCCCGTGCTTGACGACACCGTCAATCGCCTCCCCGACCAAAGCGAAATCCGCGCCGGCGTTCTCGACTGGCGCGCCGCTTCCCCCGTTCTCCTCGCCGAAAACCGTTTTCTCGCCGTCGCCGTGGACCTCGACCACACCGGCCAGGTCCGCTCGCCCGCCCACCTCTGCCTCGAGCTCGGACGCCATGACCTGCGCGTCTATTCCTTGCTCGGCTATCTTCCCGTTTCGTATCCGACCCGGCTCTGGATCAGCCTCAACCGGCCCGCCGCCCTGCCGTGGTGGGGCGCCTGGATGCCGGTCCTCCTGGCTCTCAGCGCCGCTTTGACCATCCTCGTCCTGTTCCTCGCTTGGGCCGTCCTGGCCACCCTTTACACCCTCCCCGTTTGGCTGGTCGGCTTCTACGCCAACCGCCAATTGGGACTGCGGGCCAGTTGGCGCCTCGCCGGCGCGGCCCTCATGCCCGGTGCTCTCTTCATGGCCCTCATGATCCTCCTCCACGGCCTGGGCGCTGTGGACCCTTTGCGCCTCATCCTCGCCCTCGCCGCCCATCTCCTCATCGGCTGGGTTTACCTCTGGATGAGCCCGCTCCGCGTGCCCCATATCCCCGGCGCCGACCTCTCCCATTCCAACCCGTTCGCAACCCCGGGGACAACGTAAGCCAGACTGCTCCTGAGGCCGGGCTGCGGTATCGAATCCCGTTCGAGGTTCTGAATGTTCCGGGAGAAAGTGGCTTTGTTTTCGCGAAATGTGGGGTATCCTCTGGCAGCGCAGTGAGTTACGGCCGGCCCGGCCTTCGCCGGAAGACCGGGCCGGCACCGGCGCCGTCAACCTCGTGGCAGGGCCCTCGGCGTCCCGCCCCGGCGGGTTTGAGAGCCCCGTTGCCAGGTCCGGTCCGGCGCGGCAACAGCGCAAGACATACTTGAAGATACTTGTAGCCATCACGGGCGCCAGCGGCGCCCTTTACGCCCAGCGGCTGCTGGATAATCTCGATCCGGCGGCGCACGAAATCGCCGTGGTCTTCAGCAACTACGCCCGGGTCGTAATCCAGCAGGAGCTGCCCGAGGGGCTGCGCCTGCCGGCCGGCGCGCGCGAATACAACCTCAAGAGCATGAGCGCTCCGTTCGCCAGCGGCTCGAACGCGCCGGACGCCATGGTCATCATCCCGTGCAGCATGGGCACCCTCGGCCGCATCGCCCACGGCTACAGCGAAGACCTGTTGTTGCGAGCGGCGGACGTCGTGCTCAAGGAAAAGAAGCGGCTCATTCTCGTGCCGCGCGAAACGCCGTTGAACCTGGTGCAGGTGAAGAATTTCGAGCTGCTGCTGTTGGCCGGCGCGACAATCCTGCCCGCCAACCCCTCCTTCTACAACCGGCCCCAAACGGTTCAGGCGGTGGTGGACAGCGTCGTCGCGCGCGTCCTCGACCATCTCGGGATCAAGCAACAGTTGCTCCCCCGCTGGGGCCAGGAGCCGGAATAAGACACCACCCAACGCCGTGCCCCGGGCTGTCATCAACCATCCCGCCGGGCTGTGTGGTCCGAGCGCCAACAGCGCGGCCCAAACTTGACACTGGCGGGAAGTCATTGGGGCGTCGGGCTGTGTGGTCGGAGCGCCAACGGCGCGACCCAAACCAGCCCAGGGCAAGCGAGGCCCGACCGCCGCCCTGGGGAACGTCACGCACAAGAAAACCCCAGCCCTGAAGGGGCGACCCAACCGTCGCCACCCACCAAGAATCGGAAATGGATGCGGGTGGTGTCCCCAACGGAGTTGGCTCAGGACATTACGCTTGCCTCGGATGCCCTTGAAAGAACATCCGCTGCGGTTCGGCGCAAACCCGCCTGGTTCCGCCGCCTGCGGAAATTCCCCTCGGGGGCCGGCACTCACCGAAATTGGAAATGCAAACCCGGCTTGAAAGCTGTACAATACTGCCGTGAATCGAATCACGGTTGATCCGGAGCAGTGCGGCGGCCGCCCCTGCATCAGGGGCATGCGCATCCGCGTCATTGATGTTCTGGACCTGTTGGGAAACGGCTTGACTCCCGAACAGGTCTTGGAGGAGCTGCCGGACCTCGAAGCCGACGACATTAAAGCTTGTCTGCAATACGCCAGCCGCAAGCTCAACCCTCCCGTCTTGATCCCCGCATGATTTGGGTGGATGCCCATCTGTCGCCCGGCTTGGCGGCCTGGATTACGGCGGAGTTGGGCGAAGCCGCCCATTCGTTGCGTGACATTGGGCTTCGCGATGGGGTTCCGCCTGTAATACCGGTGCCTATTGGGGAGCGGTGTGGCCTGATCGGGCCCAGCGCACAGCGAACTTGAAAGCAGTCCGAGAAAAGATTTTGGCTTTTCGCGCTCGGTATCCTGCTTCCATGGAGTGGAGCCGGCAGGCCCAGACATCCCTGTGCCAGCGGCTTGACGTCCTCTACCGGGATTGCCAGGAGTTCGCTACCGTCAGGATCAAGCAGGCAGTGGACGAGGTCTTCTCCGATTTCCAGAAAACGGAGTCGGGCCCGTGGCGTTGCCATCCCTAAAAAGCCAAAGAGCCGCGCACTGGCGGCTCCTGGCGAAAATCTCCTGGCGTTTGACCGGTCTCAGCCCCCGTAGGCCTTCCGCAACTTCCCGTTCTTGGTGTAGATGCCAGCGCGGACCAGCGTGCCGAAGAGTTCGTCGGGGGACATGGCGGACGCCTTCTTGATGACGCGGTCCACCAAACTCCGAACTTCCTTGCGGGTTCTCGGCGGCGCGGCGTAGTTCATCGTTTCCGTTCTCATGCCCGCGCCCAATAAACCCTCATTCGGCCAGATTGTCAACGTTGGGCTTGAAATAGCCAATGACCGCCGAAACATCCCTCACCGCAATCTGGATGTGCGATTTGGCCATGATTTTCGAGCCTTCATACGCGGGTGTGCCCTCGGAAAACACGCACCGCACCGTGTGGAAATACTGCCGTTCCTCTTTCTCCAGAAAGTCCAGGCACCAATTCACCACCGCACAGTCCAGGTAGCGCAGAACCAGGTCGCCTGACGCTTCATCTCGAGCCGGAAGATTCTGCGGCACCCCGCCCCACGCTGCGCCAAGTCCGCTCGAAAACCATTTGACAGGTTTTCAGCCGCGCCCCGTTGTGCTACAACTCCCGCCGTGGCCGACGTGTTCACAAAGAAGAAACGCTCCCAGGTCATGGCCGCGATCCGGTCCACCGGAAACCGCGCCACGGAACTGAGGCTCGCCGCCATTTTCCGCGCCCACGGCATCACCGGCTGGCGCAGACACCAGCCCCTTCCCGGCAAGCCCGATTTCGTCTTCCGCCGAGAACGCCTTGCGGTCTTCGTGGACGGCTGCTTCTGGCACGGTTGCCCCCAGCACTTGAGGATGCCCCGAGACAACCGCCACTATTGGAAGCGCAAAATCGCCAGAAATATCCTCCGCGACCGTGAAACCACCCGCCGGCTCAAGAGGGCCGGTTGGCGCGTGGTTCGAGTTTGGGAACATGCCATTCACGCGCCAGTTCCTGTGGTTCAGCGCATAAAATCGGCATTGAAAACAGGCCTCTGATGCCTCAAAGTCCGGGGCAGAAGAGATGAATACTAGCCACAGGCGAACGAGTAATGGCAGGGAGCGAATTCCCAAAGAAATTCGGTTCATTGACCTTTTCTGCGGCATCGGCGGCTTCCGGGTGGCCATGGAGCAGGCCGCTCCTGCGTGCGGCTACGAGCCACTGTGTGTCTTTTCATCAGACATTGACCAAGACTGCCAAACTGCCTACGAAGCCAACTTTGGGGAGCGGCCTGTGGGAGACATAAAGGGGGTGAATGAAAACAGCATTCCCGATCACGATCTGCTTCTCGCGGGCTTTCCCTGCCAGCCTTTTAGTATCATAGGGCATATGCGCGGTTTCGAGGATACTCGCGGAACGCTCTTTTTCGATATCGCACGAATCCTGGCCGCGAAGCGACCGAAAGCTTTTGTCTTGGAAAACGTCAAGCTGCTCGTCGGGCATAATAATGGCCGAACCCTCGCTCGGATTCTTGAAACCTTGCGCGAACTCGGCTATCAAACGGCATATAAGGTTCTTAACGCTTTAGACTTTGGGCTTCCTCAGAAGCGCGAGCGGGTATTCATAGTCGGCTTTCTTCGACCGACCGCGTTCTATTGGCCAGAGGGGAATGTCCCTATGACCCCGCTCGTCCAACTGCTTGAAAAAGAAGTGCCAAGGCGGTTTTACGCCTCGGATTACATTCGACAGCGGAGGCGGAGTGCCGTTCAGCCGACAAGTGAGCCCACGATTTGGCATGAAAACAAAGGTGGTCACGTCAGTGCTTACCCTTTCTCCTGCGCGTTGCGGGCAGGAGCATCTTACAATTACCTCCTAGTCAACGGCGAGCGGAGGTTGACGCCTCGTGAAATGTTGCGACTCCAAGGGTTTCCAGACTCATACAAAATCGTGTGCTCTGAGTCACAAACCCGCAAGCAGGCTGGCAACAGCGTGCCGGTGCCGGTTGTTGCAGCTGTCCTGAAGAAGGTTTTGGAAGCTCCAATTTGGTCTGAAACCAACGGCAGCTACAGTGCGGTTTTCTCCACCATTGAAGGGCAGATGCAGCTGCTGGAGAAGGAGATATCTAGTGCAAACACCAAAACTCAGAAACGTCGAAAAGTACCAGCCACCGTACCCGCTTAATAAGTTTCCAGCAAATTTTGCCGTCTGCCTTGGGCGCGAACTCGTCTATCATTTAGCCGCAAGAGGGACGCCCCGCTTAGAAGGCCCGGATTGGGAGGAAATCTTTGCTCGCCTAGTAGGTGCTCAATGGCAGCCGTCGAATGTTGGATTGGATGATATTGTGTATCAGCAGTGTGCATGGGGTGCCAAGACTGTTAAGAGTAAAGTCCCGTGCAAAACCAAGAGGGTTCGTCTGATCTCAGGCAGAAATTCGCCGGTTTATTCGTACGGTGATTCAGCAATCACAGGAGTTGATCCCGACGAACTCGGCGGAAAAATCCTCAGCATATGGAACGCTAGGGTCACAGACGTCCGTAAGAAGTTCGCACATGTCCGAACTGTCGTTCTGGTCAAATCTGATGATCTCCTCGAAGTGGCTGTTTTTGAAACAGAGACATCGCTTTATAGGGCCGAGAACTACAAATGGTCTTGGAACAAGAAGCGAAACTTGGAGGGCTACGAAGTGCGTCCGGACAAAACTGAAATTCATAAGTTTACGTGGCAACCGCACGGCTCCCAGTTCACCATCATTGAGGAAGTTCCCGAAAAACGTCTCGCCCTTCGTATTCGCAAGCCACCGCCGCTTGACAGGAGAAAAGTGTTGGAAGCCCTAGAGTTCGACGAGTCTTGGGTCCAGGTCCTAAAATAGGTGATCGGTTGCACTCAACTCCAGCCAGGCACCCGCTGGCGCAGCACCCCCGGCACTGGGGACCCCGCCGCCTCCCGCCGACCCCGCCTAACCACTCGGCGGCCCGGTTCACTAAATAACTGCGGCTTGTGCCCAATGAGGTTGCCCGCCTGTCACGCTCGCTGCTAACCCACCCTTGCGCTCGATGAGGCACGGTTGCCCGTGCGGCACGCACCGCGCCAGGCGGTCGATGCATGCTTGACGCCAGCCACTCACCCCGCTGGCTTTGGAAGAAATCAGGCGGGGGCACAGGGGACACAGACAATGTCCGCTCACTGCGTTCGAGGTCATACGAGGCATCCCTCGCGTGCTGCTGGCCACCCACGAACGCCGATCCGGCACGGCCCCCCGACGGCCAGAAACAGCCGTCCACGAAGACCGCAACCCGCTGTTCTCGGAATACGAAATCGGGTTTTCCAGCCAGCGGCATGTGCCGCCGCCATCCCTTGATGCCTGCCTTGCGCAAAACGGAAGCGAGGCAGATTTCGGTGTCCCTGTTTCCCTTCGACCGAATTGCCGCCATCACTTCCGACCGTTTTCCCCGAGTAAAAACGTCTGCCATAGCCTGTCTTCGGCCCTGGCCGGCTGTCAGCCGCCCCCGGTCACTCCACGACACTAATGTAATCCATCCATTTCCGGTCGGAGAATCGTATGTAGTTCGTATCCGCCCGGTCCTCGAACTGCACCGTCATCCCCTCCACATCAACGGCCAGCACAATAGCCGCCACCCCCTGATGCCCCGGCCGGCCATCATTATAGAGGATCCTGCCGCCTGTTTTGACCTGGTCAACAATTCTCAGCTTCATGAGCAAAGTATGCGTGACCGCTCACGCATAGTCAAAGAGTTTTTCGCGCTTTCTTCTTATGTTTGGCCCACCGTGCCGCCGCCGCGTTCTTTGCACTGGCGCTCCGTTCTGTGGCCGACAGCTTGGCCGCTCTCGCCCTGCCGCCCTTTAGCCCGCCGAGCCTGCCCAGCGCCACGGCGGCAGCATTCTTTGTTTCTCTTTGGTTCATCGCCATGGCGCATCTTACTCACGGGATGCGTGCTTTTTGAAGACTTCTTTGAAGGCCATCGGTGGCATGATGCACAGTGCTGGCGCAACGCCCGCTCCTGGCCCGCCGTCTGCTCAGGCAGCACAGGACCCCGAGCTTGCTTCCAGAGTGGTGTCTGCGCCACCTGCCGAAGCTTCTAGCCCTCCTTGGCCAGTCCGGCTCGGCCCCGGGCAGGGCATTCATGCTCGCTTAAATTTCGGAAATGAAATTGTCCGTCCCTTGGCCGCCACCCCGTCGAGCTGTGTGGTCGGAGCGCCCATGGCGCGGCCCAACCGAGCCCAGGGCAAGCGAGGCCCGACCGCCGCCCTGGGGAACGTCAGGCACAAAAAAACCAGCCCTGAAGGGGCGACCCACCCGCCGCCACTGTGCTGCCATCGCTCTGCTTGCTGACCCCATCCACCCCGGCCACGAACCTTTTCAACCGCTCCACGGGGCAGGGAAGACCGAAGGGCCGGTGAAAAACTGCTGGCAAGGGCTGGGTCCGGCTGAAATGATCAGGCATGGTGTTGATCAAGCGTTTCGAAGATTTGAAAGTGGATGAGGCAAGCCGCCGGGAAACGGCTCCGGTTGGGGCGGGCCCGGAACAACTTGATCGCTGAATGGTGAACCTCGAGCCTCGAACCTTGAACTTTGAACGTGGAGCGGCGTGGCTGTTGGGCGCAGGGCGCAGAAGAGGCTGTGAACCGGCGCGCGCAAGCTTGAGGCGGGGGCTGCACGTAAGCGGGCAACCTGCGGGCCGTTTCAAGACCGGGGTGCGCACCGCGGGGCGCCCGGGCGCGCCGGGCCGTTGCGTCCAAGCCGTTTGAACCCATGCCCGAGGCGCCCGCTCAAGGTTCGAAGGTCAAGGTTCCCGGTTCGGGGTTCCTCTGCCATCCCCTGTCCTCGATCCGCAAATGGGGCTCCTTCGTCCGGTTTTCGCACACGGTCTTCGCCCTGCCGTTCGCGCTGGCGGCGATGGCGGTGGCGGCGCGCGAGAACCGGGGCTGGCCGGGCTGGCGGACCTTTGGGCTGATTCTGGCGGCCATGGTGTGCGCGCGGACCTGCGCGATGGCGTTCAATCGCATCGTGGACCGGAAGTATGACGCGCTGAACCCGCGCACCGCGGGCCGGCACCTGCCGGCGGGGACGGTGAGCCTGGGGGGAGCCGTCACGCTGTGCGTCCTGTCGGGCCTGGGCCTGGTGGTGGCGAGTTATTTTCTCAATCCGTTGTGTTTCTACCTGTCGCCGGTGGCGCTGGGGGTGATCTGTTTCTACTCGCTGACCAAGCGGTTCACGCCCTACACGCATGTGTATCTGGGTGTGGCGCTGGCGCTGGCGCCGGTCGGGGCCTGGCTCGCGGTCAAGGGGACAAATGTGTCGCTGTGGGAGGTCTTGCAAATGACGGTGCTGGCCGTGGCGGTGGTTCTGTGGCTGGTGGGATTCGACATCATCTATGCGCTGCAGGATTACGAGTTTGACCGCAAGCACGGCCTGCATTCCCTGGTGGTGGAGTGGGGGCCGAAAAACGCCCTCCAGGCGGCGTTTCTCGCGCACCTGATCATGTGCGGCCTGCTGCTGGGCTTTGGCCTGCTGGCCCGGTTCCGCATCGTGTACCTGGTCGGGTGGATGCTGATTGTGGCCTGCCTGGTGCTCGAGCATTGGGTGGCCCGGCGGCGGAGTTTGAACTGGATCAACATCGCCTTCTTCCGCCTCAACGCGGTGGTGAGCACCGTCTTCCTCATCATTACGGTGGCCGAGGTGGTTTTTCGGGGCGGCTTCCGTTTGCGCTGATTTGACCTGAGCTTCAGGCATTTGCGTTGAACAATTGGCCGCGGCGCGTCGTCCAACGTTCCAGAAAGCGCGTGGGGGGCGTCGGGGCGCGCCTTTTTGTCCCGGGGCCGGGAATTCGGGCAATAGGGTTTTTCCTCGGTTTTCAAAGTTTGGCACGAGTCGGGCTATGAGTTACGGTTTGGTTGCGCATTGACGATGAAGCGGTGGGCATGGTTTTTGATTTGCTCCCTGCTGGGCTTGGTGATGCTGCTTTGTGGCTGGCTGGTGCCCCAGCACCTGCGGGCCGTGGACGCCAGCGTTCTCCGGCAAGCGGGACGGAAGACCCCTGCCCTCACGAGTCTCGGCCTGGCGTTGCTCAATGCCCGGAACGTCGGGGCCGCCCAGCTCGTGGTCCAGGCCGCCCGCGCCAGCCACGCGCCGGGGCGTGACCAGCTCGAGGCGGCGGTGGCGGAGTTTCTCCGGGAGCAGCCCCGTGTCCAGGTTTTGGGCACCCCCGATCCCTACCTCGAGAGACTCCTGGGCGTGGCCTCGCGAAAGGACCCGGCCCCCGCGCCGTTGACCGAGCTGGTGCTGCGGCTGGAAAGCCGTGATGACGTCATGGCCCGGCTGCAGGCCTCCCGGCGCCCGGTCGTCCGCGAATTGCTCCGCCTGCGCGAGCTGACCAACACCGTCATCTTTCCCCCGTCCCATTCCGCCTCCGGCCAGGCCTTGGACGCCGCCCTTTCCACCACCGGCCTGTTGCTGGAGGGCGAATACTTCAGCCGCGGGTTGACGGACCGGCTGTATGACACCGCCGCGCAGGCCAATCGCGGCGGCAACCCGCTGGCCATCGAGCAACTGCTGCTGGATGTCATGTCCCTGGGCCAGCGCCTGAGCTGGAGCCAACTGGCGGCGCTGGTCCAGAAAACCGACGATGCGGAAACGCTCCGGCTGCTCACCCACTTCCTTCGCAAAGCCGACGGCCACCTGCCGGCGTTGTATGCCGCCGTGCTCTTCACGGGCAAGAGCGCCGCGGTCGGGCGTTATCTGCTGGAGTTCAGCCAGACCGGGCTGGAGGACCTGAGCGCCAGCCTGGCGTGGAACGTGGGCGCGGTGAACGAGCTGCTCGAGCGCAACCAGCGGTTGTACCGCTCCGCCTGGCGCGACACCGTGGTAAAGTATAATCCCTTCGGGGCCTTTTATGATTTCGCGGTGGATTACGCCTGGTTGATGCCGGGGTTCACCCTGGGCATGAAATGGCTGTTTTACGTCGCGGCCGGCTTTCTGCTGGCGATGGCCGTCCATCATCTGCGCCGGGTGCCCGCCCTCGCGCGTCCCCTGCAGGTGCGCGGTTTTCATTATGTTCGTGAATTCTTGTTCGGGCTGGGTTTCCTGGTCATGGTCCTGCTTCTGAGCGAGCCGTTTCTCGCTCAGGACAGCCAGAAAGTGGAGTCCCCCTTTCGCCTGCGTCTGCCCACGGTGGACAGCGTCCTGGCGACCGGCAGCCATGCCCCCGCATCCTCCTTTATGAACCAACTGAGTCTGCTGACCCTGCTGTTGTTCTTCGTGTTGCAGGCGTTGATCTACACCGCCTGCCTCATCAAGCTGGCTGAAATCCGCCGGCAAACCGTCCCGCCGCGGATCAAGCTCAAGCTGCTGGAGAACGAGGACCACCTGTTTGACGCCGGCCTCTACCTGGGCTTCGTCGGCACGATCATTTCCCTGATCCTGGTTTCGCTGGGGGTGATCAAGCCCAGCCTGATGGCCGCCTATTCCTCGACCTCGTTCGGCATCATCTTCGTCTCCATCTTCAAAATCTTCCATCTGCGGCCCCTGCGCCGGAAGTTGTTGCTCGAGGCCGAGGCGGTGTATCCCGACCCGGCGCCCGCGGTGGCGGCCTCCACCCTGGCCACGTCGTCATGAACCGCACGATCCTCATCGTCATCTGCGATTTTCTGCTGGTCAGCCTCCTGGCCTTCTCGACGGTTGACATCAACAAGATTGCGGAAGGCGGCGCGGCGCAGCAGGTGCGGCTCGAGATCGCCACCAACACGGTCGAGAGCGGCAGGGACCTCGCCGCCGTGATGCGCCAGGCCCTGGACGAGGAGCGCAAGAACCGCGACCTGCTCCTGGGCGAGCTGGCGCGGTCGCGCGAGACGGCCAGCCGGCAGCAGGCGCTGCTGGGCGAACGCGACAAGCAGTTGCAGGACTATCAGCAGAGCTTGCAGGCCCGGGAACAACAGGCCCAGCAACTGGAGAAACAGCTCGAGACCCGCCAGCAGGAGGCGCAACAATTGCAGCAGCAGTTGCAGGCCCGGCAGCAGGAGGCGCAGCAGTTGCAGCAACAACTCCAGGTCCGCCAGCAGGAGGCCGAGCGCCTGCAGCGACAGTTGGAGTCCAGCGAGCGGCAGGCCGCGCAATTGCAGCAGGACCTCCAGGCCCGCCAGGCCGAGGCCCAGCGCCTCCAGCAGGAAATCGAGGCCCGCGAAGCCCGGACACGCCAGCTCCAGCAGGAGCGCGCCAGCCTCGAAGCCCAGTTCGCCGCCGCGCAAACCAACCTCGCCGCCCTCTCCCGCCAGGTGCAGCTCAGCTCGAACGACGCCCTCATTTCGAAGGAGCGCCTGGCGGCGATGGAGGCCGAGCTGCGCAAACAGGCCGACCAGGCGGCCGCCATGCAGCGACAACTCCAGGAACTGGCCCGCAGCAACCAGGCGGTCGTCACCGAAAAACAACACCTGGCCACCCAGCTCCAGGTGGCCGAGGTCGAAAAACGCCACGCGGCCGAGCAGGTGGTCCGCATGGAAAAGCAGGTCCAGGCCGAGCGCGAGGAAAAAGCGCGGCTGGTCGAGGGCGTGAAGATTCTGGCCAGCAAGTCCAGCCAGTTGGAGCAGGAGATTCGCGAGAACCGGCCGCTGGCGGCCAACGCCATCTTCAACGAGTTCGCCACCAACCGCGTCGCCGCCCGCATCCAGGGCGTGCGCCCCGGCCTGTTTGGCGGCGAGTCCGTCCGCCGCAAGGATACCGAGACGGTGCTGGTGAGCGACGGCACGAACCTCTTCGCGCTGTGCCACGTGGACGACACGCCGCTGGCGTTGTGGAACCCGGGCGCCGAATGGGAGGGGCTGGCCGGCACGCTCAGCCGGGGGTCCACCGTCATCCCCCTGCGCATGCTTTCCTTCAGCATGCAGGACCCGCGCGTGGTCATGCTGCCGGTCACCGCCGAGGAAGCGCGGCAACTGGGCGCCAAGGTGTACCGCATCGCGTCGGACCCGTTCAAATTCCAAGACGCGGTGCTGGTGGGCGCCCGCGAGGGCTATTATGGCGAGTGCCGGTTCCAGATTGACGTGAGCACGCCCGAGTACGTCCAGCTCGACCGCAGTTTCCTGCGCGGGTTGTTCGGCAAATTCAATCCCTCGCGCGGCGACCTGGTGCTGAGCAAGAACGGCGAGCTGCTCGGGATCATGGCCAACAACACCTATTGCCTCCGCCTCACCCGCTTCGACCCCGCGGCCACCTTCCGGTTCGGCCCCGAGGTCCGGCAGCAAAACACGGCCCAGGTGCTGGCCCTGCTCTACAACCAGGTGGCGGGCTTGCCCGGCAAGCTGCAGTAGCGGCCGCTACTCGATTTGCGGCTTGACCACCCGCGAGCCGATCGCCGCCAGGCGGCGGCTCAATTCCTGGAACATGGCCTCGCCCTCATACGTGCCGATGATGGCCCCGCCCGACCCCGCGAAGTTCGCGCTGGCGCCGCATTCCCGCGCCACCTCGACCATGCGGACCTGCCAGCGCGGGAGCCGGTAAATGCTGTGGCGGACGTCAAAGTTCTCGTTCACCAGCCGGTGCAGCCGGGCGTAATCGCGCGCCAACAGCGCTTCCCGGCCCTGCCGCGTGAGCTCCGCCAGCTTCTGCATCGCCCCGATCACCTCCGGGTCGCCCCGGTCGAACCGGCCCCGGATGTCGTTGTGAAAAATCTCCGTCGGCTCGCTCAGGGAATCGTGGTAGGCCAGATACAGCGGCGGCAGCAGCGCCGGCGACAGCGGCTCATACTGGTAGCTCTTCAGGCCGTCCACCACCCGCTCCAGCGCCGGGCTGAAATCCATGTAAACCACCCCCTCGTAAACCTGGATGACCCGGTCCTGCAAGCCCCCCATGATGCCCAGTTTGTCGCGCTCGACCGAAAGCACAAACGAGGGCTGCGCCTCGCGCGGAATCGAAATGTTGTAAAACTCCATCAGGCAGCGCAGGGTGGCCACAATGATCGCGCTCGAGCCGGCCAGCCCCACCTGTTGCGGAATGCTCGTCTGATACCGGATCGAAAAATTGCGGTCGTGCAACGCCAGCTTCTGCGCCTGGCAATACTCCACAAACCGCTTGATGGTGGCCTTGATCAGCCGGATGCCGCCGTAATAACCGTGCAACTCGACATCCCGCGCCAGGTCGTGGATCGAGCGGAAATGCGCCCGGTCGTTCGCCGACAGCACAATGTCCAGCGAGTCCCATTCATACAGCACCACCTCGGCGCTGAAATTCCGGACGATCACCGACAGGGTGCGCCCCTGGTAGCCGTCGGACGGGTTGCCCAGCAGGGCACCCCGCGCGTGCGCGCGTTTACGAATGATGATCAAGCAGCCCCTCCAGGTGTTTGCGCAACGCCGGCCCCTGCTTCTCATCCTCCAACGCGAACTCGACAAACGCCCGAAAATACGCCTGGAAATTGCCGATGTCGTACCGCCGCTCGTCCGGCCGCAGGCACACCCCATACACCTTCGCCCCCTCCTTCATCAGCAGGCGGATGGCGTCGGTGAGCTGGATCTCCCCGTTCTTGCCGGGCGGCGTCCGCTTGATGGCGTTGAAGATGGCCGGCGCGAACACATAGCGCGCCGCAATGGCCAGGTTGCTCGCCGCCTCCTGCCGCGCGGGCTTCTCCACCAGGTCCGCCACTTCGAAAATGTCCCCCTCCTCTTTCGGCGTGGCGATCCCGTACCGATGCACCTCCTCCAGCGGCACCTTCTCAAACGCGATCACCGCCCCCGCCCCGCGCTCGTTGAAACACCGGATCATCCGCTGCACAATGTCGCTCTTGGCGTGCATCCCGATGATCGAATCGCCCAGCGCCGTCACAAACGGCTGGTTGCCCACAAACGGCTCGGCGCACTGCACGGCGTGGCCCAGCCCCAGCAGCTCCCGCTGCCGCGTGTAAAAATACTGGAGCGGCGCCCGCTCATACTCGAGCTCCTCGAGCAAGTCCTCCTTCCCGCTCTCGCGCAGCTCCTGGATCAGCTCCTCGTTCAGGTCAAAATGATTTTCGATCGAAGTCTTGCCGGGCCCGGTGATGAACAGCACGCGTTTCATCTTCATCCGCGTCAGCTCCTCCACCACATACTGCACCACCGGCTTGCGGCCCACCGGCAGCATCTCCTTGGGCTGGGACTTGGTCGCGGGCAACAGCCGCGTTCCCAACCCCGCCACCGGCACCACCGCGATATTGATGTCCGTCATAGTTTCCACCAACTCAGTTCCTCAAACCGCGCCCGCAGCCAGCCCCGCCCC
>ERZ795052.3266-NODE-3266-length-18195-cov-62.830706_pt1 | contig 18195 bp, 14 predicted proteins | sample MGYA00375136_ERZ795052 | MGnify/ENA primary metagenome ERZ795052 (study PRJEB30181, sample SAMN05720156) | activated sludge metagenome | isolation source: Anaerobic digester | place: Japan | collected 2015-05-26 ... | reverse complement strand
ATTAATGAAAATGATTTTACTAATATTAATATCTCTATATATCCTAATCCTGTAAATGATATCTTAAATATTCATTTTCAGAATAACGCTGATAAAGCATCAGTACAAATATTAGATATTATGGGCAGAATCTTTTACAATGAAGTATTATCTAATATTAATAATGATTTAATTATCAACACTGCTAGCATGCCATCAGGCACTTATATTATTAGAGTTATAAATAGTAATGATTTATTACAAAAATCCTTCATAAAACTATAATACTTTTATTTTTATTACAACAAAGAGGGAGCGAATCACAAATTCACTCCCTTTTTATTATTTTATATAATATATTTGTGAAACTACAATATTTATATTTCTTCTATTGTCACATTACGTTGTTTGCAGTGATATCTAACCTTTTTTTGCTCCTCAGAATAATCACCATTTTCTGATGGTTTTATTATCACTTGAGTAGTTTCTAATATAGCATCGCCACCCCATAGATATTCTAATCCAATTAGCACCTCTGGGATAAAATCTTGCACGAGTGGTTTACCTTCAAATTTATGAATAAGATATAATTGATTTTCATTAGTTTTATCCATATCAGGCGTTATTACTGGTGGATGATATAAACTATCTATGAGCATTTTTTTATAGTCATCTGCTTTTCTACTTTTAACGTAGTAATCGATTATTTGCTCATTAGGATTATATTGTTTCCCTACTACAAATAGCTGATGTCTATCTACGAAATCTTGGTCTATATAAATTTTTATGAAATTATAATCTGTGAAATATTTTCTAATATCAAAAATTGTTTTTAATCCTTCACCAGTTTTAGCATCATAGGTTTCTCTTTGATAAATATTATCTAACTCTTGATATTGTCTATAAAGTTTTCCTTTATCAGCCAACTCTTCCACATATTGATACAATCTCATTCCGATAGCATATGGATTTAGACCAATACGGGAAATAGAGGTTACCTCAGCATTTATTTTAGCATAATCTATTTCGTGACCTCTTATTCGATCATCATTTCTGAAAAGTTTATCATGCCAATAGCTAGCCCATCCTTCATTCATTATTTTGGTCCTCAGCTGTGGTGCGAAATACAGTGCTGTATTACGAATAATAACAATGATATCTTTCATCCATTGATTTTCAATTTTATTTAAAAATGGACTCTCTTCATTAATAAATGCTAATAGATCAGGAAATTTAGTAGTTTTAGGTTTAGTTTTAATATAATTATTGTAAATAGCCTCAAACTCAGGATATTTAGATGATAATTCTGAAAAAAATATTTGCTCAGCATTATCTTTATTTTTGGCTAATAATTCATTAAAATGTTTTAAAAATTTATATCTATCTATTTCATTTGCTTTAATGACATTAGGCAGAAAATTATTAAAGAAAAAATCTAATTTTGGTGGTGGATCTTTGTGAGTTTCTTCTAAATATTGATTAAATATTATTGAATAAAAACCTACAATATTATCTATACTGCGAGCAAATTCTATCACGTAGTCAACCCATCGACCATATTTGCTGCGATACATGTTTATCAATCTTTTATCTGCTAAGGCTATTCCTACAAAATCATCATCCCAAGTATGAGAGAAATAAATATTGTTTTGAAAAAAATCTATATGTGCTAGTACATGATAAAATATCATTATATTTAGCCAATCAGGATTATTATCATTATAAAAAGATATAGCTGGTCTACTATTGATAACTGTTTCAAAAGGATTAGATGGATACAGTTTATATTTAGCATATTGCTGCAGCACCTCTACATCATTTACCCAATAATCATACAAAGTGGGGATCATAAATTTAGGTGATAAATCTAATAAATCTCTATTAGTAACTATATATTCTAATGTTTCATTTTCGAAAACTAATCCAGCATCTCTAGCACGTTCTTTGCACTCTTCCATTATAGCTTTAGTATGCTGATCTATTAAATACATTTGTTATTTATTTTAATACAAATATACATTATTATTTTAATTATAATGCAAATACATATAAAAATTTATATTATTAATAGATGCGATTAGTTTATTGAAAACTAATTTTATCAGATATCTATAATAATCTTCTTAAAAAAAAAGAATTTGCACAAGTTTTTAATTATTTTTGTATAATTAATTTTTTTGTATTAAAAATTTTTACATTTCTTCATCTACTTTCTTGCTCTAAGGAGCAAGCCACCGATTACAAATCGGTTGGAGCGGGGGCTGTGAAGGGGTGGCTTTCTTATCATTTTATTATGGTATTTAATTTCCAATCTTTTATTCCCATTAGGTTTAGGATTAGTATTCCACTAATTCTGTACAACAATATGTTTGCTTTTCTAAGCAGTTCTACATCTACTTTATCAATGCTACCGTGTGTAATGTTATTCCTTAGTTTTATTAAATCCTTAATACTTACAGGAAAAGTATTTGTATTTTTGACTTGACTTTCCAAGAACGAAACCAACTGTTTTTCCATTGGTTTGTATTGTAAATTTGCCAAAACGCTTTGCCAACGCTTTTTGAAATCTTCGTGTTCGTTTATATTTATTGTTTCTAATAGAATTTTCAAAGCTTCGTCTTGTTTTTCTTTTGTCTGATTCTTATCCAGAGCAAGTTTAAATTTAATGTTTTTTCTTTTTTGCTTATCACAAATTTCAATGATATTATAACGGATTAAAAAAGCAGAAGAATTATCAACCAAATGTGATTGATTGAAAAGCTTAATTGCTTTTGAAAGCAACGTAAAATTTTTTATAGTTTCCGTCTGACAACTTTCTTGCAGAAACTTGTTGAAATCCCAATCAATTTCAAAGTCCCTAAGGTTCCCGATTATATTATAAAAATTCTTTTGCTCAATGTTTTTTATCGTAATTGTGTTTTCTGGCAAATGTATTCTACGAAGTATGTAATCAATTTTTATATGGTAATAAAATGAAGCTAACATCAAAACCACATCGCCATAAAAAATGGCTTCTTTTTCAGTAATTCCATTTTGGTATTTGAATTGTATTTTAGGTTCTTTCGTTATTGTTGCAGTTCTGTTTTCGCGGTCATCTTTAGCAACGAAGTTGAATTCAGGCCGAAATGTACATTTGTTAAGTTTATAAAACTTTTTTGAACCTTTCATTCTTCTAATATTAAAGTTTCCATCATTTTTATCCCACTTCTTGGGCAATAAAACAGAGTAAAATGGTTCTACAACTCTAAAACCTTTGTCGTCTAAATAGAATTCGCCTGTGTTATTTTTATCTTCAACAGGATTCCAATAAAATTTTACGGTATCAATTCTTACGATAACGTACTTATTTTCGCTTTCGTAATAACTGGTACTAATTGTGCTACTAAAAAATGTCGCTTCAGATAAATCAACTTTTTGTAAACGTTTGTTTGTATCATTATTTGTAACTTCTGCTTTTATGAAAGAACCGAATTTTTTCGGATCTATATTATTTGCCCAAGTTATCAACTTTTCACCAAAATAGGTTTGGTCGTCATAAAAAATTCTTAGCTCAATTTTCTCATCGTTTGCATACAAATGAGCGTGATGAATCTTTTCAATTTCAGTTTTTCCTCTCGTGTAATAAGAATTAAAATCAACATCAGGAAATTCAATATCTAAACAATGGAACTCATTCATTCAATATCTATTTTATCGATCTCTTTCATTAACCTATCTGTTTCCGTGAGTGCAACAATTATTTTCTGATAATGAAGAATATCTTCAAATTCGAGTTTGCGACCTTTTCGGTCTTTCAGCCATTTTTGAGCTGGTTGATAACCGCCAATGTAAAAATTCCAAGCTATTTCGGGAACATTATCAAAATATTGGGTGTTATTGATAAAAACTTTTCCCACCTTCCCTAAACTCTCCGAAGAATGTGAATTAATAAAGCGTGGTTTGATTACTACATTATCGCCATCTTTTGGATATTGGGTTATGTATTTCTCAACCGTTGGGCTTTCCAATAAATGAATTTGTCTAATTTCTCCGCCCAGTTTTACCAATTGCCAGAAGGTGTCTTTGTCTTTTGGGTAAGGAACTCTTGGGAAATCTATTTTTAGAAATTCTTTGTATTTCTCACGGTAAGTTGGTGAATGTAAAACTGCATAGATATAATCTAAAATATCTATTGGGGCGAAAGTGTTTTCGGTTGTTTCTTTCTCGTTGGTAAATGTTAATCCTAATTTCTCTGCTATTTGTTTTACAATTTCGGAGTTTAGATTAGGGACTCTTTTTGTTGATTGCCCAATGATTTGTTGCTCGTTGTTTTCGGGGTAAAGATAAAGAGGGAAACCATAAGAAGCACTTCCAATCGTGTGAGAATCATAAATGCTTTTTGATATAAAACAATCATTAAAAGGCTTATTTTTATTAGTCATAATTTTTTCCAAAACCAACCCCACATTATCTCCTTTTAGGAAATGCTGCATTACGTCTGCTCTCGGATAACAATGAAATCCCTTTGATTTTCCAGTATAATATGTCCATTTAATATCGAAAGGTCTATAACTTATTTTTGTAAAAAAACCTTTATTTGGATAATGATTTTGCAAATCTTTTTTTGCAAAATTTACTTGCCAATCTCTAACGTCTTTTCCTAAATTAAACCTTATTCTTGCTTCTTCATCATCTAATTTTAAAAATTCTGAAATTGTGTTTTCTACTTCTTTTTTTGAATTATGAATTGTAAATTCATCCCTTGCTGTTACAATCCCTACATTATTTATCGGAAACAACTCATTTACAGCAAACCCCAGATTATAATTCTTTTGCTCGTCAAAACCTTTTGGAACAAAGAAGTAATTTGGAGCTACATTTGGCAATTCTTTGTAATCAATAGAAGAAATTGAATTTTCAAGAAGAAAATCATATTTCATTTCTCGTTTTCCGTATAAATCAAAATGAAATACTTTGCCCAATTCATTGATTTTCTTCTTCCCTGTTTTTATAAATAGATTTATCGAAACGCCTTGCATAATGTCAAACACATTTTCATCAGCGCTTCCATCAGGTGCAGTTTCTATTTTTTTAGCGTTTCCGTGTAAATCTATGGTATAAATTTTATCATAAGTTTTTAGTAAGTTCCAACGCATACCGCGAAAGGTCGGATTATCTAAAAAGCCGTGAGGATTGATAAATGCTAAAATTCCACTACCGTTTTTTTCAATAAAATGCTGACCATATCGTAAAAACTTAACGTAGTCATCGTTTATCCATTTTGGATTTCTTTCTTTCAATTTTTCCTTTCCCCCCGGTTCTTTTTTGTAATCTTCCATCAGTTTCATAATCCATTCTCCTTTGTTGGCACTTTCTCCACTGTACGGTGGATTTCCCATTACTACCATCACCGGGGTATCACGTTTGATGCGGTTGGCTTCGTTGGCTTCGGCGCTTAGCCAGCTGGCAAACAACGTTCCTGTATCGGGGTGGTATTCTTCTAAGCTGTTGGTAAGATAAACTCTAAAACGTTGCTCTTTGGTAGGTTTGTAGCCTGTTTCGGTTAAAAGTAAATCTAATTTTAAATGTGCCATTGCATAACTTGCCATTAGCAACTCAAAACCATTGAGACGTGGCAACAAATGCGTTTCTACATAATCGCTCCAAATTCCTTGTTGTCCTTCAAACTTTTTATGAATAAGTTTGATTACTTCGGCTAAAAAAGTGCCTGTGCCGGCGGCCGGGTCGAGTATTTGAACCTTGTGGACTTCTTGTTCTATCATTTTGCTTTGTGCATCAACCTTAATTTTAGTTTTGCTGGTGTCGGCAAGTCCTTGCGGTAAATCAAATTCGGTTTTAAGAATATCGTCAACGGCACGCACGATGAAATTGACAACCGGAGCAGGTGTGTACCACACGCCACGGGCTTTACGCAATTTCGGGTCGTACTCACTCAGAAAGTCTTCGTAAAAATGGATAATCGGGTCTTCCTTTTTCGTGGCTTTCCCATAGTTTTTAAGCATTTCTTCTACGTTGCAAGCCAAAAATATATTTACCAAATCATCAACAATCCATTTTATACGATCGTCAACGTCTAAACCTGCAATATATCCAAAGAGATTTTTAAGAAATGGATTTGATTTTGGTATTAGTTCATAAGCTTCTTGTCTGCTAAAAGTTGGTAATGTCGGGTCGTGTAAGCGTGCTGCAAACATTCCGTAAGTAATGGTTTGAGCGTACACGTCGGCAAATCCTTTTGGGTTAATATCGTGTATCAGAATTTGTTGGAAACTCTTCATTTGGTCTTTTAGCGTACTGTCTTCGCTGTTATTTTCATCATTTGTTAAAGCTTTTTCAATAACCTCAGAGAGTAGTCTGGCTTTGCCAGCCATCATTTCAGCCAGCTTTTTACTGCTTTTTATTGTTTGCCCAATGTGAGTACAAAAGTCTTTAATCAGATTTTCAAATTGCTCGAAATTTTCAGTTAATGGCTTTATCCCTTTATCGGTAACTTCTCCGATTGCAACTTTAGTTACAAATTGTCCATCACGATATAAATGAAAATCGAGATAGTCTGTAAAAATCAAATTGTTTAAAGATGCTTTGTATCTGTCGAATTGTTCTTTATTTCCAGTTTTCTTTACACCATCAAGGTCTTTATCACCAATGTCTTTTGCTTCAATAAATCCAACTGGAATATCTTTTTTAGTCAAGATGTAATCAGGCGCTCCGCAACTCTGTCTTTTGGGTTCGTTGGTTGCTCTAATTGTAGGTTCAATACTCTCAATAAGCTGTTCTAAAAGCCCTCTAAAAGTATGTTCAGTTGCATTTCCGGCTTTGAACTTTTGGTTTATATCCTTAATATATTGGTGTAAATCCATTTTTGTAATCTTTTTCAAAAAAATCGTAGAACCATAAGCCCCATTTCCGATTTTCTTAAATCAGAACAAAAATACAAATTTTTATTGTTTTATGAATTTTATAATAAAATATTCTGTATTATTAGATATCTTTACAAAATAAATACCATTAGTCAGATTGCTCAAATCTATTGTTTCTTCGCACAAAGCATTATGACAATCTTTTGTAAATTTATTAATTGTCCTACCCATAATATCAGTGATTTCTATACTCACATCATTTAGATTTGGATCATTTATTTTCAGATTTATAATACCATTAGTAGGATTAGGATATACAGAAACCAACAATTTATTTGTATTATAATCAATTAAATTAACATTCTGTCCAAGTGGCTTTAGTGTGGGATCGCCTAAAAGAGTCATGCCATAAAACCAGCATAATTCATCAAAAGAGATACCATCAGATGTAATAGTGTAAAACCAATCTTTGTAAGCCTCTCCTAATGTTTTACCTTGTGACAGAGAAGCATAAAGATATACCGCATTTAGCATGCTACCAGTTTTTGTAGAACCTAGTGCTCCTAAACTATAATCTTGATTAAATATTGCACTTCCTGCACCATACCCATTCTGTGTATATCTGGCGAATGAACAAGCAAAAAAATTATAAAAATTTACATCAGGATCTTGATTAGTATATTCTGTAGAATAATAAAAATCAGTTTGAGTGCGGTCATTATAATAAAATGAATGCCCTCCTGGCCATGAATGAGCAAAAACTGATACCCAAGCCCATGACGAATCTAAATCTTGCCTATAATCTGTTGCCCTTGTTTCATTTATATCATAAGTTAAATAAGTATCTGGGTATAATAATGTCACTTCATAAGCATAATCATATGACCATGGTTCCCAATCATCATCTACATATACTAATGCTCTGTGTTCTATAGCATTATTTTGCGATCTATATTCAAAATCTTTAGAAAAATAATTTTTTAGCAAAGATACATCATCCCCTATACCTGTAGGCATAAGACGTGCTATATATATTTCTGGTTCAATATTACCCGTATGTGTATCATAAATACCATCTGTACCATATATGAGTGAATCAGAAGCGGGCACCAAATTATCTGACCATAAACCATCTAAATCCATAAAATAATAATCTATTGGCCACTCTGCATAGCCATATTCATTATAATCGTTTTCTATTTGATACCATGCTACAGGTAGGTCACCGATAAATAAAGCACCCTCAATCTGATAATCACTATATAACTGCTGCAAAAATAATTTTAAATCCTCAGGAGTACCACCATTTACTATGTAACTATGTACATCATATCCTTCGTTTTCTAAATACTCGGTTAGTTGATTAATTTCAGTCTCCAAATATGGAGCAATGTTATTTGCTGTCAATATTGCTATGGATTTATATGAATCTCTTTTATTTTGAGAATTATAAATAGAGCTAATTATCATTTGAGAATTGGGATGAGATAGCATCCATTCATTATAGGTATCAGCTCTGGATCCTTGAGGCCCCATCCATCTTAATAAAGTTACATTAATATTTTGAGCTTTAGCCCCTGAAAATATAACAATAAGAGAAAAAAGGAAAATAAAAAGCTTGTTTTTCATAAAATTAATATTTTATTACAAATTTAAATAAAAATTCTTTAAAATTTCTAATTAGCTTATAAATAAGAATATTTTAAATTCAAAAAAATATTAACATTAAACCAAAATTAATTTTAATAAAAATTAATTTTCAATCTAATGAAACTCATATATTTAATAGATACAATCATAAATTTAATTAATAAAATATCGGTAAAAAAATTAATATAAAAAATAATTTTAAATAAATATTATTGTTAATGATTGATATATAAAAAAATATTATTAACTTTGCATTGTTAATTTTTTAACAATAAAACAAAAATATTATGGAAGAATCAAATGAATTAATTAAAAATTTAGTTGAGAAGCATGGTAGGACACGCAATGCATTAATGCCTATCCTGCAAGACATTGTTGCCGTAAAGCAATATTTGGAGCCATCCGATATAGCTATGGTAGCTGAGGAGCTAGATTTATCTGCTGCAGATGTATATGGTACAGCTACATTTTATACATTTCTAGACACTGTTCCTAGAGGTAAAAATGTAATTAGAGTTTGCAAAACTATTAGCTGCTATATGTCTGGCAAAGATGAGATAATAAATGCTTTAGAAAAAGTTTTAAATATCAAAGTAGGAGAAACTACTTTAGATAAACAATTTACTCTATTGACAGCTAACTGTATGGGCTGGTGCCACAAAGGCCCTGTAATGCTCATCAATGATGATGTGTATCATAGTCTCACTCCAGAAACAGCAGTAGAAATAGTTCAACAATACAAAGAAAAATCAAAAAATTAAGAAAGTATGGATACAAGTAATTTAAGAAAAGTAGATATTATTTTTAGCAAAGTAGATAATCCATTACAAATATTAGATAAAGCTTTGCAAAAATCACCCGATGATATTATAAATGAAATTATCGATAGTGGATTAAAAGGTCGTGGTGGTGCTGGTTTCCCTACTGGATTAAAATGGAAATTTACTAAAAATGAAGATAGTGATATAAAATATGTAATCTGCAATGCAGATGAAGGTGAACCTGGTACATTCAAAGATAGACAAATAATAGAAGAAGTACCAGAAAAAATATTCATTGGCATGGCATTAGCTGCTTATTGTATTGACGCTAAAGAAGCTTACATGTATCTGCGAGGAGAATATAATTTTTTAAAAAAGGATCTTTTATCTAAAATGGAGAAATTTAATAATGAATTAAAAAATAGAGGATTAGATATTACTTTATTTTTACGTTCAGGTAGTGGTGCATATATTTGTGGAGAGGAGAGTGCTCTTTTCGAAAGTATGGAAGGCAAACGCGGTGAACCTAGAAACAAACCACCTTATCCTACTAAAGCTGGTTACAATAACAAACCTACATCTATAAATAATGTGGAAACCTTAGTTTTTGTTACCATGATCCAACATTTAGGTGTAGAAGAATTTAAAAAATTAGGTACTAAGGACTCTAGAGGTTCTAAAGTGTTTTCTATATCTGGAGATACGCCTATTCCTGGTATCTATGAGCTAGAACTCGGTATGAAAGTGTCTGATTTTGTTAGAGAATTTGGTGATGGCGACACTAAAGCAGTACAAATAGGCGGTGCTTCAGGATTTTGTGTTCCTAGGAAAAATTTTGAAAATACTATAATAGGCTTCGAAGGAATCCCGACAGGTGGTTCTGTTATGCTATTTAATAGCTCTAGATCTATGTATAATATATTACACAATTATTTAGATTTCTTTGTAGAAGAAAGTTGTGCACAATGTACACCATGTAGAGCAGGATTACAACAATTATTAAAAGGTATAGAAGCTATTAAAAGACGTGAAAAACCTGCTAGCTACTTAAATGAACTAATAAAACTTTCTCAAACAATGAAAGTAGCTTCTAAATGTGGATTAGGCCAATCTATAGCAAATCCATTTGTCTCTATTGTTGAAAATTTCAAAGAAGAAATAATATTTTAAATTAAAAAAGATAATAATTATGGCAAAAGCATTAATAAACCTAAAAATAAATGATATACCAATATCAGTGGAAGAAGGTACCACTATATTAGAAGCTGCAAAAAAATTAAATATCAAAATACCTACCTTGTGCGATCACCCAGATTTAAGTGTAGCTGGTAACTGCAGAGTATGCGTAGTAGAAGTTAAAGGTGCTAGATATTTACAAGCAGCATGTGCTACCCCAGTAGCAGAAGGCATGGAAATATTCACAAATAGTCAAACAGTAAGGCAATCTAGGAAACACGTTATAGAATTATTACTTTCTGAACACAACGCAGATTGTACTAGCTGTACACGTAATGGCAAATGTGAACTTCAGGATCTTGCTGCAGAATATCATATTTTCGATAGAATATTTTTAGATCTTTTAGATCCTGAAAAAATGATTGCAGATATTAGCTCCCCAGCAATCAAAAAAGATATGTCTAAATGTATCCATTGCCAACGTTGTGTACGTACATGTGAAGAATTACAATATGTAAGTGCATTAGCAGTAATTGGCAAAGGAGCAGAACAACATATAGGAACATTTTTTGATTATCCACTAAATGAAGTTGTATGTACGAATTGTGGACAATGTGTGCTACACTGCCCAACAGGTGCATTGACAGAACGAAACTACATAGAAGAAGTATGGGATGTTATCAATGATCCAACAAAACACGTAGTAGTACAAACAGCACCAGCAGTGCGTGTAGCTATAGGTGAAGAATTGGGCTTCAAATATGGTACAAGAGTTACAGGCAAAATGGTAACAGCACTTAAACGCTTAGGATTTGATTCTGTATTAGATACTGATTTCACTGCGGATTTAACAATATTAGAAGAAGGAACAGAATTGCTTACTAGATTAAAGAAGGCACTAGTAGATAAAGATTCAGATGTTAAAATCCCTATGTTCACTAGTTGCTCTCCTGGTTGGATAAAATTTATGGAACATTTATATCCTGATATGCTAGGACATCTATCTACATGTAAATCTCCACAACAAATGTTTGGAGCAGTAGCTAAAACATATTATGCACAGAAAAAAGGTATCAATTCTAAAGATATGGTAGTCGTATCTGTGATGCCTTGCACAGCAAAAAAATATGAAGCTCAACGTCCAGAAATGCGTAGTAGCGGATACCAAGATGTAGATTATGTACTCACAACTCGAGAATTAGCCACAATGATCAAACAAGCAGGTATAGATTTTATGAGCTTACCAGAATCTGATTATGACCCATTAATGGGAGAATCAACAGGTGCAGGAGTTATATTTGGTGCAACAGGTGGTGTAATGGAAGCCGCATTACGTACAGCTTATGAAATAGTAACTGGTAGAGAAGTTCCATTTAAAAACTTAGAAATTACACCAGTACGTGGTTTTGATGGTATTAGAGAAGCAACAATAAAAATTGAAGGTACGAAACCTGAATGGTCTTTCTTAGAAGGCGTAGAGCTAAAAGTAGCTGTAGCTCATGAATTAGCTAATGCTAATAAATTAGTAAGAGCTATTAAAGAAGGTAAACTACAATATCATTTCGTAGAAATTATGACTTGTCCAGGAGGTTGCCTTGGTGGAGGCGGACAGCCGTATCCTGTATCATGGGACATTCGACAAATGAGAGCTCAAGGTATTTATTCAGAAGATGAAAACCTTCCATTACGTAAATCACATGATAATCCAGAAGTAATGCAACTATATGAAGAATATTTAGGACAACCAAATAGCCATAAAGCACATGAGCTTTTACATACGCATTATTTTCCAAGAAAAAGATACCTAAATTAAAAGTTAAATATAAAAAAACAGCTGAGTTATTAATAACTCAGCTGTTTTTTTGTTAATAACATTTTTGTGTTATGCTTTAAATATTTTATAATTTGAATTAAATTTATTAATTTTGTTAAAATTATTAATTATGCAAGAATTGTTAGAAAACATTGATAAATACTTGGCTTTGCCAAAGGATCACAAGCGAGATTTCTTGGATCAGCTATATCAGTATCTAGTCAATAGCAATGCAACAGCAGTAGATTACCAAAAAGTAAAGATTCAATCTACTGCAGCTATATGTCCCGACTGCAAAAGTGAAAATGTCATTAAAGTTGGTAAAAGAAATGGCAGACAAGTTTATAAATGCAAAACCTGTGGTTATCAATTCCGTGAGACTGCTCGCACCTTTGTCTATCGTATGCGAAAATATCCATTAATGCTTGACTATATGAGATGTATGCTCGAGGGTAAAAGTTTGCGAGCATGTGCTAATGAGGTTGGCATTTGCTTAAAAACTAGCTTCGAATGGCGACACAAAATATTAGCAGCTATTAGAGCATTAGAAGGTGGGATAAGCTTCTCTGGTATTGTCGAAGCAGATGAGCTACTAATGAACTATTCAGAAAAAGGGAGAAAGTTTAAAAACAAAGAAGAATATCGAAAAGCTAAAAATAAGAAACATCCCAAGGTAGCAGTATTAGTAGTTACAGACAGAGAAGGTAATTTACTTTTTAAACAAGTTGGAGAGAAAAAGGTGAAAAATGAACAATTGAGAGAGGAGCTCAAGAATAGATTATCAGAAAACAATCTGATATGTATAAAACCAAAGAAAGAGTTCAGAAAAGGCATAAAGGGTTTACAAAGTAAAAAAGTGATAGTAAACAAAAGACAATTGAAACGAGGGATTTACAGTGTGAAAATAGTAGAGAACAAAATAAGTGATTTCAAGACGTGGTTGAGTAGATTCCACGGAGTAGCTACGAAGTACTTGCAGAGCTACCTAATGTGGTTTGTGATAATGAATAAGTACCTAAAAGAGTTGATAGATCCTGATATTGGCAGACTACTGAACTTGTCATCGCACGACAGGTGGGCGTGGGACAAGTATAGAGAAATAGTTAGTCAAAGATATGATTAACATACTTTGAAGTATAACAAAAATTTGTTATTATACATCCCTCCCCTCACCCCTCTCCTACCCTATTTTATTACTTTAAATCAAATGTCCATATTCGCTAATTGAATATATCCGAAAATAATCTCTCTATGAATTCTCGTACTGCTCCAGTGCCACCATTTTTATATAAATGAATTTTGGAATTATCTTTTACTATTGATACCGCATTTTGAGGGCATACCGATAATCCTACATTTTCTAATACGACTAAATCATTCACATCATCACCAATATAAGCAACATCTTGAGGATTTATGCCATTTTCTTCAGCAAACATTTTTAATTTTTCCCATTTAGATTCTTTGCCTACATAGAACAATGGTATTTTCAACATTCTTGCTCTATATGAGATTATTTCGTCTCTTAGCCCCGAGCTTAGTAATATTACTGTTATCCCTTTTTTTATTGCAAATTGTATAGCTATCCCATCCTGTGCATTAAATTTTTTAATCTCATCTTCACTAGTGGTTATATACAATCCTGCATCTGTCAATACTCCATCTACATCTAATGCTAATATTTTAATGTGTTTACTAAATTCTTTAATATTTTCTTCTTCTTGTTTTAACTTATATTTAAAGCAGTAGTCTATGGGTACTGCAAATATATCTGCTAATGCTTTAATATCTGATAGTGAGTATTCATCAATGTTTTTATTGATATTTCTTAGCTCTGGTAGGCTCTCCATGAAATACTCAATGTTATTTTTTAAAATTTCTGACATAATTTTTATATAATTTTTTTATTAGTAGCTTTTGCAATTTCTTTTAATGATTGATATAATTCTGTGAATTCGTGATGGTTTAATTGTTGTTTGGAATCGCTTAAAGCCTCTTGGGGATTAGGATGTACCTCTATCAATAAACCATCTATTCCCATAGCCAGGCTCGCTTTAGCTAAAGATGGGACTCCATATGAGTATCCCATTGCATGGCTGGGATCTACTATTATTGGCAAGTTAACAAATTTTTTTAAATAAGCGACACTTGTCAAATCTAAGGTAAATCTAGTTTTAGTTTCGAAAGTTCTTATTCCTCTTTCACACAATATTACTTTCTCATTGCCAGCAGAGAGGATAAATTCAGCAGCTTTTATCAATTCTTCTATTGTAGCAGCGAAATGCCTTTTTAGCAGTATAGGTTTATTTATTTCTCCACATGCTTTTAATAATGACTGATCATACATAGCCTTAGCTCCTATCTGGACTATATCTACTATATTTACAATTTTTTCAAAATTAGTTATATCTCTCACTTCGCTTACAATATTTAAGTTAAATTCATCTTTTATAGCCTTTAATATGCTTAATCCAGCATCACCTAACCCTTGAAATGTGTATGGAGATGTTCGAGGTTTATATAATCCTGCTCTCAGAGTATTAATACCTAATGATTTTAAAAATTTAGCACTTTCTAATATTTGTTTTTCACATTCTACTGCACATGGGCCTGCTATAATCATAGTATTTTTTTCATCTCCTCCTATATACCCATATGGCAAATTAATTTGAGTAGTAGCTGCTTTGTATTCTCTTGAACTTAACTGAGCTTCAGTTTTAATATCGTATTTAGATATTACATGATTTTGCAATTCTTTTTCTATATTATTATCTATTAAATTTATAATAATAAAAAAATCGTCTTTTTCTATTATGGTTGTTTGATAATCATTTTGTAATTTATGCAATAAATCTTTGTCTATTTTTTTATTTACATGTAAAATCATATCATTTTATTTATATATTCCTTTTTTTTACAAAATTAATAACTATCAAATTAATTTGATAATGGTGAGATTGATTTTAAAATTAAAAAATAATTTAAAAATCTAGTCTTTTATATACTTCTATGAGTGCTGTTACATCTTTTTCGCAATACGATTTTATTCGTTCTAGATCATTCTCTTCATAATACACACGAGCTACCTCGCTACCATCTATATCATCTTTGGGAGTTGGTATACCAAATAATTCGCAAAGTAGAGCTAATGAAGTGAAATGTTTATAATCGCCAAATTTCCACATTTCCATAGTATCTATAAATGGTAATTCATATCTATTTTTATTTCGAGTATTTAAAATATATGGTATGGGAATTTGATTAATAATCATACGCCTAATAATAAATGGAAAATCGAACTCTTTGCCATTATGTGCACACAAGTATAAGTTTGGAATATTTCTAGTAAAGATAGATAAATCATCAGCAAATTCTTGTAATAATTTTTTTTCATTATCAGAATAATAAGATTTTGTTTTAATTTCATCATTTTGTATTCTACCAGCAGATATACAAACTATTTTCCCAAATTCAGCATAAATGCCTGCTCTCTCAAATAAAGTAGATGGGTCATCTTCATCATTTTTAGATAAATAAACAGATTTTTTATCCCATAATGATTTGAAATTTTCATCAAGTTCATCATATTGCGAAGCCATTGGCACAGTTTCTATATCTATAAATAGTATATTCTCGATTGGAATTTTTGCCATATTATTTTATATTTTTATAGGTTTAATGTAAACTTCTGTTGCTCCAATGCCATATTGGCGTATTGGTGCATCACCGTAATATAGATCAGGATAATTTTTTAATATTTTGTACATTTCACTTTTTAATACTCCAGCACCTACACCATGAATAAATACTACTTTATCTATTCCTTTTTCTATAGCAGATTCCAAACACTGTTTAAAAAATGATAATTGCACATTTAGAGCCATATCTGGGCTAATATTTTGTGGGTTATCTACTAATTTTTCTAAATGCAAGTCTACCTCTGCCAAATTAGGAGTTTTTAGATATTTCTCTATTACACTTGTCTCATTTATTATTCTTTCTTTAGATTTTTTGATATTTATTTCTGGATCTATTTTTTCTTTTTTATTGAGTTTATATTCTATCAATTCACTTTCTAATCTAATTAGCACAGGGATAGATTTCTCATTAAAAAATGGATTTTCCGAATAATTATCTTCTTTTAATAACATATTTTTCTTAATGGAAAACTGGTGTAGAAAAGGTAAAAATACTTTGTCTCGAGAAATGATTATTGATTGTAAAACATAATCAATTTCATTAGGCATATCTTCTATTTTGAGATTGCCGATATTGATAGCTGCATATTTTTCTATAATACCATGTTTGGTTTCTATTTGACCAATAATAACTTTGTGTAACACAAAATAAATATCCATAGAGGTGAAATTCACTAAATACACAGCATGTGGACTAGCAATAGGAATATTAGGGTTTTGTGGATTTATGGTTAAATATATCCCATCTTTAAATTGTTTTGTCGATTTGTCGGAGCGAATATTAGTGTTTTTACTTTTAGTATTTTCTATATTTTCGAGTTTATTCTCTGTAATTTCATCTACATTATTAGCTGATTTTACTAGAATCAACTTAGTTTCTTTCATAGGAATCTCAAAACCGAGACTATCCTCTACGATTACTAAATCGCCATAAATTTTTTTTACAATACCTTCTCCTATCTCATCGAGGTATTTTACTTTATCACCTATTTTAAATTTCATTTTATATAATCATAATATTTTCGTACTTTTTCTTTAATATCCCAAATGCAAGATAGACCTTTATCTATACGAACAAAATCTCCGGGTTCGAGATGATAAATTTCTCCTTCGCATTCTATCATTACCCTGCCTTCAATAATATAACATTCTTCGGTATATTCATAAGAAATTGAGAAACGTGAAACATCTTTTTCCCAAATGGGCCATTTTTTTATTTTATCTAATTTCTCTGCATCAATATTCTTATTTATAAATATTTTATTCATATTTTAAAATATATTAATTACAAAATTACAAGAAATAAATTAAAAATTCAAATTTTAAATTTATAGAATACTTATTATTTTTGCATAAACATAATTCGATGCTACCAATAATATTAGCAATTTTACCTGCCATATTTTTTATCTTATTGATATATTTTAAAGATAAATACAGTAGAGAGCCTATCAAATATTTAATATTTGCTTTTATTTTAGGTATGATATCTACTCTACCAGCATCATTACTAGAAAATTTAATTTTTTCAAATATCAAATTGGACATACCATTAGAAATTAGTGCTTTTGTCGAGGCTTTCTTTTTTGTTGCTTTTATAGAAGAAGGGATAAAATTTTTGATGTTTAGATGGTTTATTTGGCCTAAACATTATTTTGATGAGCCAATAGATGGTGTAGTATATATGGTAGCTATAGGTATGGGGTTTGCTTTTTTAGAAAATTTTGCTTTTATCTTTAATGATTTGTCCCATATATGGAGTGTAGCCTTAATGAGAGCATTGATGCCAACTCCTGCACATTTTGTTTTTGCAGTTGCTATGGGGTATTACTTTGGTTATGCTAAATTTAATTTTGTTAGAAAAAAGAAAAAATTAATGTTGTATGGTTTTTTGATAACTTTTATTTCACATGGTACTTATGATTATTTACTTATGCTAGTACCTAAATATCCACTTTGCCTATCAATAGCTATTGCTTTTATAATAATTTATTTAATCCTTGCATTAAGACTTATTAATCGTCATCAAAAACTTTCTCCTTTTGTAAAAAGATATAAATGGCTAAAGGAACAAAATAGAAAAAATAGTGATGAATTAAAAAATCAGTTAGATAAACTAAAGGAAACCCTTGAGAACAAGCACTTAGAAAAATAATTACTATAAAGTTGTGAAAAATATTTAATGTTACTATCAATTTTTATCTAACAAAACTTTTTATTCATTGGAATATGTCAATTAAAAAATTCAATGTAAATTT
>ERZ795052.3263-NODE-3263-length-18211-cov-5.697180_pt1 | contig 18211 bp, 10 predicted proteins | sample MGYA00375136_ERZ795052 | MGnify/ENA primary metagenome ERZ795052 (study PRJEB30181, sample SAMN05720156) | activated sludge metagenome | isolation source: Anaerobic digester | place: Japan | collected 2015-05-26 ... | reverse complement strand
CGTTCTGTATAACTATTTCGACACCAAGAGCTTTCAGCCTTTTGTTAAATGAATGCACAAGAGCCCTGGTTCGGCGGGCCAGGTCAATTATATTGGCCTGATTGTCGTTCACAAGGTTGATGGTCACCGCGTCAAGACCATTAATCCTGCTGTATGAAGTCTGCTCCTTGACTCCGAAGAATATTTCAGCAATATCTTTCAGAAGTACAGGGCCATCCTGTTTGACTGTGATATTCCCGATCTCAGAAACATCTGTGTATTCGGATGTTATGTTAACAAAGTATTTTTGCGTGCCGTCGGTTACACGGCCTGTAAATATCTTATTTCCGGAATTATTGTTCAGGAGGTTTCGCACCTGGTTCATGGTAATTCCATAAGCCTTGCAGGCTCTTTCATTAAGCCTTACCTCAATGGAGTTTTCCTGCCCGCCAAAAACCTCCACTCCTGCTATGCCGTCAAGATTTTCGAATTCGGGTCTGATATCACGGTCGGCTATGTTTCTTATCCGGTCAGTACCTCCTTCTCCTCTTACCTGCAGTTCCATAAACTGACCCGTAAGCTGTTCAAGATCCACCCTGATCACATTTATCACAAACTCCTCAGGTATTGAACTTCTGACAAGGTTAATCTTTTCCTGCAGCTTCAGATTGCTGTATTTGATGTCAGCCTTCTGCGTTAGATAGATAACGATTGTACCGCTCCGGGAAGTGATGTTGGATTCTATCTTTTCCACTCCCTCAAGTGTGCCGATGGCCCCTTCAAGAGGTATCACAGCCTGACTTTCAATGTAAGCCGGATCCATTTCAAGCGGGGTGGATACCTGGACAATGAGATTGGGCAGTTCGGCGTTCGGGAAAAGCTCAACAGGAAGCCTCTGGTACGAAATGTATCCCAGGATGGATAGCCCCAGGAAGAGCATGCTGATGAGGACCTTTCTTTTGATAATGAAATCCATTGTACCTCCTGTGGTTAAGCTTCAGACTGTTTCCCGGTAAGGAATGCCCCGGCACTGTCGATTATCCAGTAAAAGCAGGGTATGACAACAAGCGTAAGTAATGTGGAAGTGAAGAGCCCGCCGATGACTGCAATTGCCATTGGTGATCTGAGTGAGGCACTCTCTCCGATACCCAGCGTAAGGGGCAGGAGGGCCAGTATGGTGGTAAGACTAGTCATAATAATTGGCCTTATCCTTTGAGTACCGGCTGTCAGAATGGCATCTCTTTTTCCAAGGCCGCTTTCCCTTAGCTGGTTAATACGGTCGATAAGAATGATTGCATTGTTGACGGCAATACCTCCAAGCATTATTATTCCGATATAGGCCATCATATTAAGAGATTTGCCAAGAATCAGGAAAGTAAGAATGGTTCCGGCGCCAGCCAGCGGTATTGTTAACATAATAACAAAAGGCTGAATCAGTGATTCAAACTGCGCGGCAAGAACCATAAACACCAGCACCACTGCAAGAAGAAGGGCAAAGGAAAGATTTGCCATCGATTCCTTTCGTTTCATCTCCTCTCCAGTGAAAGTGATCCTGTAATCGGGAGGCAGGCTTATCACTTTCAGGGCTTCCTGTGCATGTTTAACAACCTGGTCGAACGGAACATTCTTTTTTACCATTGCATAGAGGTAAGCTGTCCTTGACTGATTATGCCGGGTAATTTCTCTCGGGCTTTTTACGATTTTTATAGCTGCAATTTCGCTCAACGGCACTTTTACGGAGCCTGCTGTTATCATCAGGTCTTTGAGCTGGTTCAGGCTTATATCTTCCAGTTTTACTGTAATATCTTTCATCTCCCCTTCCTTCTCAAAGCTTCCGGCCTGGGCACCCGAAAGGTAGCTCTTAACCTGGTTAACCACACTCTCAACGGTTACATTGTAATAACTCGTCCTGAACCTGTCGATTGTCACCTCAACCTCAGGATTTCCTTCATCAAGCGAAGTGGTGAAATTGTAAAGTGATTCGGAATCTTCCAGGATTTCCCTTGACTGACTCAGGATTTTTTCTATCTCCGCGTAGTCGCTACCCGAGATTTCAAGGGCAAATGGCGAGCCGGTCGTCCCGAGGGATGTCTGAAGGGCTGTTTCCTCTCTTGAGAATGTGACTTCAACATCCGGTATGTTTTTGATAAAACCCTCAATGAGTTTCATCGCCTCGTCAGTCTGTGAGGTGTACTTTTCATCAAGGATTATCTTCAGGGAAGCCTTATTTTCACCTTCATTGACATCTGCCTGGGTGTAAGCTGATGTCCCTGTTATTCCGGCCTGTGTGTAAATTAGTTTTATTTTTTCGCCAAGGATTTCCCTGATAATATTCTCCGTCATTCCGGCGGTGGACGCCGTTCTTTCAAGGCTGGTTCCTTCAGGCAGTTTTAGTTCAACCGTGAATTCGGACGATTCCGCCTTTGGCATGAATTCACTTCCCAGTTTTGGAATCAGCAGGGCAGTGGCAGCCATAATGACAAATGCAAGAATTACCACTGTTGTTTTTCTTTCAAGTATCCCTGCAAGGACTTTTTTGTACCATCCGAATTTCACCGGCGATGCCAGATTCTCAGCCTCTTTCTTCTCCCTGAAGAGTGAGGAGACAAGCATGGGGATAACAAGAAGGGCGACAAAGAGTGAAGATATGAGAGCGAATGCCACAGTGAGCGCCTGGTCCTTGAACAGTTCGCCCGAAGCTCCGTGAAGGTATACAATAGGCAGGAAAACCACTATCGTGGTAATCGTGGAGGCAGTGATTGCTCCGCCTACCTGGCCGGTACCGGTAATAACAGAATCAATGAACGGCATACCTTCCTCGCGGTTCCTCGTAATGTTTTCCAGCACCACAATCGCATTGTCAACCAGCATACCTGCTCCCAGGGCGAGCCCTCCAAGAGTCATAATGTTTATTGTAAGGTGATTGAAGTACATCAGATTAAAGGTTGCAATGATCGAAATGGGTATTGCAAGGCTTATTACGAGAGTGGTGCCGATACGCCTGAGGAATACGTAAATAATTATTACGGCCAGCAGTATGCCCAGAAGGGCAGTGTCGCGGACTTCGGAAATGGCACTGCTGATGTATGTGCCCTGGTCCTGGATATAAATGAACTCGTAACCGGGAAGTGCTTTTGAAAGAATCTCAAATTCATTCTTAAGCTTTCTGACAGCCTCAACGGTATTGTACTTCGGTTCCTTGTAGACCGACAGACTGATGCATCTCTCCCCGTTGATTGTTACAATATTTTCGGGTTCCTTGTTGGCATAGTAGATCTTTGCAACATCCTTAAGGTAAACGGGCACTCTGGATGAAGTCTGGGATGCCTGAGTGGCCGAAGCTGATGAAGAAACCTGTTTAAAACCCACGATTATATTCTGCAGGTCGGAGATATCCTTAAGCACGCTTACCCCCTTTACCACATATTTGGTTCCCATGTCAACAATCGAACCGCCTGAAACGTTTCGGTTGTAATTGCTTATCTGCGAAGCTATTGCGTCGGATGTAATTCCGTAGGATTCAAGTATATACTTGCTTGTTTCAATTACGATTTCACTTTCTTCCTTACCCGACAGTTTTACATCCGCCACACCGTCAATACGGATGAGTTCATTCCTGATGTAGTTTTCAGCGACCTTCCGGAGTTCATCCATATTGGTGATCCGGTCATTTTTCAGTCCGACCACCATAACGGGGGCGGAATTTGGGTCGTACTGGGTTATGGTAAAATCCTCAATGGAAGAGTTCTGGGCAAAAGAATTCAGTTCCTTCTGCAGATCGAGGAAGGCCTCATCCATATCCTTTTTCCATTCATACTCAACGGTAATGGAAGCTTTCCCGTTGGTGGTGGAGGAAGATACATCCACAACCCCGTTTTGCCTTAATGCCAGAGACTCGATCTGGTCAACAAAATTCTTCTCAATTTCCTCGGGAGGTTTCTCACCTGCCTTAAGCTCAACATAAATTTTCGGGTTGTTGAGGTTCGGGAAGAGGTCAGTGCCAAGCTTGCCGAAGGAAATAAAACCCAGCAGGACTATTCCTGCCACAAGCATCAGAACCGTGACGGGATTGTTAACTGCAAACCGTGCTATCTTATTCATGATATTATCTGACGATTTTTACCTTCGACCTGTTGCTGAGCGTTTCGAAACCTGAGGTGACAATGCGCTCGTTTCTGTTCAGTCCTCTTACTACTTCAGCTTCGGTGAGGTTCTCGAGGCCGGTCTCAATAATCCTTTCAACCGCAAGCCCGCGGTCTACAACGAACACTGTCTTTCCTCTCTGCCGTGAAAGGATTATGCTCCGGGGTATTACAATTACAGAATCTTTCCTCCTTGTTACTATGTCTGCCTTCACAAACATCCCGGGCCTCAGGAGCAATTGAGGGTTATTTACTGTTATAACTCCCTGGAAGGTTCTTGTATCGGCATTTATTGCAGGGGAAATCTGCGTAACTTTTCCATACAGTGTATCATTGGGTATTGTGTAATTTGTCAGTTTTACATTTTGTTCGGGTTTAACCGTGCCGGCATATTTTTCGGGAAGCTGAACATTCATATACATGGTCTGGTAATCCATTATTTTTGCTATCACTGAACCCTGGTCAACCTGTGTCCCCTGTGTGTAATACGGAAGTTCAACAATCACGCCTTCGATCGGTGCGACAATTCGTGTCTTTTCGAGCTGCAAACGTGCATTCTCAACGGTTGTTTTTGCATTCTCATAGTTTATGCTGGCTGTCTTAAGGTCCTTGAGGGTTATACCCCCTTTCTCATAAAGGGATTCCTGTTTTTTCAGTTCGCTTTCGGCAAGCTCAAGATTAAGTTCGCTTGTTTCGAGTTTTATTGAGAGTACAAACTCCCTGTCCTCCAGGCGGGCAATAAGGGCCCCTGCCCTGATCCTGTCGCCCAGCTGCCACTGTCTCCCGGTCTGGGGATTCTTCTCGAGATAGTAAGCAGCCGTTATTTTTGATTTCAGGGTTATTTCTCCCTTTGGATATACTGTCCCGGTAGTGCTTACGTATTCTTCTATTGATCTGAGGCTTATATCCTCAACGGTTACAGGTATCTCGACATCGGCCGTCAATCCCTGTTCCTGGTTCCTGCAGGCCGGGATAAGCATAATCAGAGCAGCGGTTATTGGCAGAAGATTCTTTTTCATGATTTAAATTTGAATATGGTTAAATGAAATCAGTTGTTTTCTATTGTCATTACCGGTGAAACAGGCTCTTTTTTCTCAAAGTCATACAACGTCTGTATCTTGAGGTTCAGCAGTTCCAGCTTGTATGATATAAGGGCATTTGTGTATGAAAGCTGCTTCTCCGAAAGCTGGTTCTGGTAGATGTTCAGATCCATACCTGTGAGATCCCCGTTCTTGTATTTTTCAAGATTCAGATCATATGTCAGTTGTGCATTTGTTATGGATTTCTTTGTAATTTCGATCTGGTTCTGCAGATTTATAAGGTTACGGTATATTTTTCTTATGCCCAGGATTACATTGTTTTCTTCTTCATCGAGGGAAACCCTGTTCGATTCCAGGGAAGCCTCCGAGGCTTTTATCCTAGATTTCTTTTCTCCCCAGTCCCACAAGGGAATTGTAAGCTGCAGGGAGACAGATTCGTTGTCGGTGGGGTTGGCGTAAACCTTGTCGAATTTTTCATTGTCTCCGAATAGGCCTACTGATAATCCGAGAGATCCCTTGAATTCGTTCAGTGCTTTTGTCTGTATGAGGTCGAACTGTGAGTTCTCGATGGTGATTTCCCTCTGTCTCAGTTCCATCCGGTTTTTAAGACCGTGTTCAATGGCAAAGGATACGTCGATGGGTATTGTATCTACCGCAATATTGGGAAGTACATTGAAATCCTCATAAAGGCTCATTCCGATAAGGACCTTGAAGTCGTCCTTGGCATTCTCAAAAGCGACCTGCTTATTTTCATAATCCGATTTGGTGGTGGCGAGGTTCAGCTCTGCCTGGAACATCTCTTCCCTTGCCGATAGTCCGGCGTCAACCTTGTTTTTCGATATCTCATAGCTTTGCTGCATGTTTACGAATGCCTGTCTTGCAATCTCAAGGCTCTGCTGCTGCTGATAAACATAGTAAAATGCCTGTGTAACCTGTTTTTCGAGCGACAGCAGCTGCAGTGCATAACTCAGCTGTGCATTTTCAAGCGACAGCTGCAACTGTTTAAGCTGCATTTTTGTACGGTTATATGTAAAGAGAGGCTGGTCGAGACTTATGGAAAGGTTGTTGCTGAAGCCTTTCGTCGTGGTGTTTGTGAATTCACTGTATGAATCCTTGTAGCCGAACCTGTTGACAAGCGATACTCTTGCATCGGTAAAAAGTATAGGCTGGGTGACGGTAAACATCCCGTAACTCTCGGTCGTATTCCGTGAATTCCATTTTGATATAAGATCATTGAATTCCCTGCTCTGGGTATATCCGATTGGATTTATTGTAAGTGAAAAGTTTGATTTAAGAGCGGCATTCTGAGCGTTAAGGTTTTCCTGGCTGCGAATCAGGTTAAGCCTGGTCCTTTTCATTGAAGGGCTGTTCGATTCAGCCACTTTCAGGGCCTCTTCGAGGGTTATTGCTTTTTGTGACACTACTGCCAGCGAAATGCAAAAGAAAACGGAGAAAAGAGCCGTTTTTTTAAGGCAGCATTTTTTAAAATAGTTTTTCATAGGAGTTATGCTTTAAGATCATTTCTTGATTACCCATTTAATTGCGTCGCCGATGACCACCCTGCCTTCGGTTTTGTTGTTCAGTTCCACTTTAACCGTGTCGGGCGAGAGGTAGTAGGTTCCGAGCCTGTTCCATCCCGGATCGGCGGTTTCCCAGTCGAGCACTATTTCTTCAACTCCGTCGTCGTGGTATACCTTGTAATGCATGTCACGGTAAGGATTCTGTTCACGGGTTCTTCCCTGGCCACCCTGTCCGGCCGGAGGTGTTCCCGGTGCTCCGCCCGGTGCTCCGCCTGGTGCTCCGCCCGGCCCGCCTCCCGGACCTCTGCCCATAGGCCCGCCTACTCCTCTTATCATTATCCTGTCGCCGGCTTTCCCCACATAGGCATAGACATCATAATAACCGGGTTCCCTGATAATTCCTTTCCATGTCACGCTTTTGTCGCCCTCGCCGGCCCTGGTATAGACAGCCGAACGTGCGTACCTGCCATAATATGAGGATAGTACGACGGGCTGCCAGTAATCGGGGGCCATAAACAGGTTGACAGACTGGTATACGGTCCCGGTACTTCTTTTTACTCCAAGGAGTTTTCGGAGCCTGTTCGTTTCTGTAACCGTTGAGGTGATAAAACCTTCATCCTCATTATCCACAATTATCTCTTCAGGGTCGGTGAATAAGGGCATTTTTTCGAGAAGCAGTTCGCCTTCGAAAGGAGCGGTACGTGGAGGGGCCTTTTTAATCTCCTGGATAGTCATGGAAATATCTCCCGGAATATTTTTCGAAAACAGGGTATTAATCTGCATGGCCCGGGGCTGGTTGTCAAGAACAATTCCTATTTTCTTTGCTTCGCCGGGGCCCAGGTAAACAATTTTCGAGATGTCGGCACTCTCCATTCCCCTGCCCTGCATTGAGATCTGCATCATCCGGCCTCCGCCTCCGCCGCCCCGGCCGCCCTGGATGGTCATGGAAAAAATAGCCTGGCCTCCTCCTCCTCTGCCTCCAAAGCCTCCGCCGGTACGGAATGATATGTTAAACAACCCGCCTGCCGGCTCCGGATTTCCGGCAATAAATGTAACGTTGTATCTGGTCCTTTCTCCCACTACAACCTGGCTTGCTTCAGGATCCGTGAACAGAAATCCCGGCTGCCCTTTTCCTGTAAACCATTCTTCCAGGAGAGGATAGAATTCGAAGCCGAACCGTTTCTTAACGTCATCATTGAACTTTAAGATATTTACCCTGGTGAAGCTGTTTTCGCTGAGGTATTTTTTGAACCATTCATTAAATTCTGTTATTCCTGCATTCATCCTGAGCAGGTTAAAGAGGTAATCACCCTTGATGGTCAGAACAACACGCAGCGTGTCGGGCGACGGATTGCGCGCCAGAAGATCACGGAAACTGATGTCACGTAAGATAAGGTTTGCCATGTCGTTGTCTGAGATATTACCGCTGATCCGGTCAGGCCCGCCTCCCGGAGGACCTGGAGTGTTAAGCTTCTGCAGATGTGACTCAAAAACAGAATTGACAACAGGATATTTATCCGAATAGAAATTGTTGCGGAAAAAATAGAAGCTTGGCCCCAACTGATACCTTGTTGGTTCATTCAGAAGGGGAATATTAAATGCCGTTACTGTAAAGCCGCTTATGAAAGTGCTTCTGAGAAAGTTATTCAGAATCCTTACATTCAGGTCTCTGTCTGTAATGACCTGGTTGTTCCTGGCCATCTGTTTTTTCTGTCTCTCAAACCTTTTGGCGAATCCTGCCTGCCTGATAGTGGATAGTTTCTCAGGTACAATAACCATGGACGGCTGGACTTCAGCCCTTGTCTGTGTATTTCTTTTGGGAAATGAATAGAAATTCACGGGTGATTCCAGAATGCTGAATGATCTGAAAGGATAAGGAGTGCCGAATCCCGACTCCAGATCCTTCATAAAACCTGAGATTATGTTCGGCAGGGTGTCTTTCAGCTCCCTGAATTGCTCCCTGTAATAGTCATTCCCGGGATAGTGCCACGAGATAAACTTTATTGAATCAACACTGATTGTATCGGCAACGTAGTTCCCCATAGCCACGCTAAGCCCTGTAAGCGGAAAGCCGGCCGAGAAACTGGTATAATCACCGCTTACCGACGGCAGTCCCTGAGATACAACATTAAGCCCGGTCTCGCTCTTAGCCTTCAGTGAAAAGGTCGTGAAATCAATCTTTATCCTTCCCGGATTGGAAGGATAGTAATTAAGCCCTGCCACCGGATACCAGTGAGCCTCGGGTGTCAGAAGCACGTAATCTTTATCGAGGAATGCCTGTCTCTTCCTTACATTGACCATCTGGATGCGGTACCTGTATTCTTTTATATTATCGCTGTAATCGGGATAGCAGAACGACTCAATGATCTTTCCCGACCACGATATCTCTATCGTATCGGATTCTCCGGGCAGAAGCGGCTTGTCAGGAGAAACTTTGACAATATGGCCGGATGTGGTGAAAGCAACGGGTTTTGCGTTCTTTTGTACCGATTTTACCTCCAGTCCGGGGTTAAGAGAGAAGAGGTATTCATTAATCTGAACGTCATTGTCATTTTTAATTATCATGCCGGCTGTGGCTTCAATGATGCTGCCTTTGTGGATAAGGTTTATATCGGATTTTATCACCGAGGGGAAATTTGATTTCTCGTACTGCCTGTTGGTCTCGATTACCTGCCTTTTGAGGGCTGCACTTTTCGTGTAGTTCTCAACTGTATAAAAGAGTGAGTATCCGAATCCTGCAACCGACAAAACCATAAGAACAAAGGCAACGCTCCTCTGCAGCCTCGATTGAGGCAGTCTCCTGAACATCAAAATAGTCGCCATTATCAGTGCTGTTCCGGCGAAGAAGTATATAAGCCTCTGGAAGATGATGGCTGCCGGGTTCTCAAAACCGATCAACCCCGACTTGAAAAGGGGGAGACCAAAAGCCATAAAATCGAAAACAGAACCCGCCCTGTGCCACAGGTAAAACATGTTAAGCGCTGCGTAACCCAGCAGGATGAAGAATGTGACAGCCTGGTTCCGGATAAGAAGCATAAGCATGAATGCAAGTCCAAGGCTGTATACTATTGTGGGGACGGAAATGAGTAGAATATATTCAAGGTAAGACATTAAGTCTACCTTCATTGATTTATTTATGATATTAACGGTAAGGCCGATAAGCAGTACCACCAGGTTAAGCGAAAGGAAAAGCCTGAGTATTCCCCATGTTTTCCCTGAAACATATTCAAAATTTGACATTGACCTGGTATAGAGAACTTCATTGGTATCGAGTTTCTTGTCCTTCTTAAGAAAATCCGAAGCGAGAAAGATCACAACAATGGCCTGTCCGATATTAAGAAGGTAAAGGTTGATCAGCGGTACCGATGAGGGAATTGAAATTAACTCCCAGGAATCGCCTCCGACAGGAGAGAACATACTGATGTTGATTATTGTAAGGAAGAAGAGGGCTACTATTGAAAACAGCCTGAAGAACCAGCTTCTCCTGAGTGTTTTGGCTTCATAGTGCGAGACTGTCAGAATATTATGCAGGAAGGCCATACTGTCTGAATGTTAAATGTTTAAGTCAGCGTGAATTTTGTGCTCCATATAATATACATACGCGTGTTCTATATTTGGTTCTATAAGTACCGCATTGCCGTCGGGAGGGGTGTCGGTCACAACCTGCACTTCCCAGCCGGTTTCGACCGGTATGGTTGAAATTATGTTATATTCCTCTTTTGCCTTTTCGAATTCGTATTCGGTGAGGTGCAGCCTGTAAACATGTCCCCTCGCTTCTCCGACCAGTGCCTCAGGACGCCCTGAAAATACAATCTCACCCTTGTTAAGCAAAGCCATTTTCTGACAGGTTGATGATATATCACCAACAATGTGGGTTGAAAGTATGATAATTACGTCGTTCTGGCTTAGCCCCGAGAGGATATTCCTGAACCTGATTCTTTCGTCGGGATCGAGCCCTGTTGTAGGCTCGTCCACAATAATAAGTTTTGGGTTTCCTATCAGAGCCTGTGCAATTCCAAGACGCCTTTTCATACCTCCCGATAACCTGTTGGCTTTTCTGTCGCGCACTTCGAGCAAACCTACCTGGTCAAGCATCCTGTCAACTTCCCTCAGACGCTCTTTACGGTTTTTCATGCCGGCAAGGGCAGCCGAATAATCAAGAAACTCCCATGTTTTAAGCGAAGTGAAAAACCGGAAATCCTGCGGCAGGTACCCAAGGATGCTCCTCAGTTCCCTGCGGTGATTCTGAATATCTTTCCCGTCGAGCAGAACCACACCGGAGGTAGGCTTCATCAGAGTTACCAGAATCCTCATAAGAGAAGATTTCCCCGCACCGTTGGGCCCGAGCAATCCAAATATCCCGGGCTCTATATCAATATTTAGGTTTTTCAGAGCCTGATTGCCGTTCGGATAAACCTTATTTAAATTGCGGATTTCGATTTTCATATATAATAATCCATTGTGTGGGTTTTAGACCTTTAAAAGACGGAAAATATTCCAAATGTTGCAGAAAAACAGACATTACTGACTTTTCTCCCTGAGAAATTGATTGCCGGAAAGTTAGGAAAATCTTTTAATAAACTCACTGTCATTATTCTATAAGATTCGGCAATCATTCTTAACGGCGTTAATAAAGTAATTTCTATTTTTGTGTATTAAATCCAGTCTGTTGAGCTATCAGATCAATAAGAGAAAAATAATCAATGATCCGGTTTACGGTTTCATTAATATTCCCGGAGAGTTTCTGTTCGACCTTATACAGCATCCCTGGATTCAGCGTCTTCGCAATATAAGGCAGCTGGGTCTCACAAGTTATGTATACCCGGGTGCGGTGCATACAAGGTTTCAGCACTGCCTGGGAGCCATGCATCTGATGAACCTGGCTCTCCAGACACTGAAGGGCAAAGGCGTTGAAATATCTCCTGAGGAGGAGGAAGCATCGCTGGCGGCAATCCTGCTTCACGATGCAGGCCATGGCCCGTTTTCACATGCACTTGAAGAGTCGATAGTTAAGGGAATTACCCACGAAGACATTTCACTGCTGCTGATGAAAAAACTTAATCTCGAATTCGGCGGCAGACTTTCGCTGGCAATAGAAATCTTCACCGGCAGCTACCACAGAAGATTCTTTCATGAACTCATTGCAGGCCAGGCCGACATGGACAGGCTCGATTACCTCAACCGCGACAGCTTTTATACCGGTGTGATAGAGGGATCGGTAGGTTCGGACAGAATTATCAGTATGCTCAATGTTTCCGGAGACCGTCTTGCCATTGAAGAGAAAGGAATTTATTCAATTGAGAAACTGCTTGTCGCCCGCCGTTTCATGTACTGGCAGGTTTATATGCACAAGACAGTCATCTCCTCCGAAACGCTTCTGGCAAACCTTCTGCGAAGAGCCAAGGAGCTTGCCGAATCGGGGAAAGACCTCTTTTGCACACCTTCGCTCAAATTCTTTCTCAGTAACAGGATTGGCCCGGATGACCTTACAGGTAACGGACTCTTCACGCCGGGAATTGTTGCATCACATTTTGTTAAACTCGACGACTCCGATATTCTTGTGGCAGCCAAATACTGGTGCGATGATTCGGACCGGGTGCTTGCAGACCTCTCGTGCAGACTTCTGAGCCGGAACCTTCTCGCAACGGAAATCCAGGATAAACCTGTTCCTGACAGAAGAATTAAACAAATAAAAGAAAAACTCGCGGAGAAGCTTGAAGTACCTCCCGGGATGGAGGATTATTACGTCTTCTCGGGCAGGGTTCTTAACCTGGCGTACGCACCGGACGATAAGGATGATCTGAGAATTCTTCTCAAATCGGGTGGGACTGCCGGCATTAACGAATTGTCCGAGATGGTCAGCCGCCGGCCTGTTAAAGAACCCGTTACCAGATATTATTTATGTTATCCCAAAGAATGTGTTTAAAGACCTTATATTATGGAATTTACAGCTGAAGCAATAGCCCGTTTTCTGAACGGTGAAATTGAGGGCAACCCTCAGGTAAAAGTGAATACAATCGCAAAAATTGAGGAAGGGAAGGAGGGAGCTCTTTCATTCCTGTCCAATCCAAAATATGAACAGTACCTCTACACCACAAAATCATCAGTGGTTCTTGTCAACAAAGGTTTTGTTCCTTCAGAAAAGGTAAACGCCACGCTGATAAGGGTTGAGAACGCCTATGAGGCATTTGCCTCTCTTCTTACCCTGGTGGCAAAGGCACGGCCTGAAAAAACCGGGATACATCCCACGGCAATAATCGAGGAAGGAGCTACGGTGGGTGAAAACGTTTATATAGGAGCCTACGCATTTATCGGGGCAGGATCAAAAATAGGCAACGGCTCAAAAGTGTATCCCCAGGTTTATATCGGCGACAATACAAGTGTAGGCAGCAACTGCATAATTTACCAGGGTGTGAAAATCTATCACGAATGTGTTATCGGCAATAACTGTATTATACATGCCGGCACAGTTATAGGAAGCGACGGCTTCGGATTTGCCCCCCAGAGCGATAACCAGTTTATGAAGATACCACAGATAGGCAACGTGGTGCTTGAAGATAACGTTGAAATAGGTGCCAATGTGGCAATCGACAGGGCTACAATGGGATCAACCATTATCAGGAAAGGAGTGAAAATTGATAATCTGGTCCAGATAGGCCATAATGTTGAAATTGGCGAAAACACCGTGATGGCGGGTCAGACCGGAATAGCAGGCTCCACAAAAATAGGCCGTAACTGCATGTTCGGCGGGCAGGTCGGTATTGCAGGGCATCTCAGAGTGGCCGATGGCGTGAAACTTGGTGCCCAGGCGGGTGTAATAGGAGATATTAAGGAAGAAAATGCAATAATGGTCGGCTCCCCTGCCATGGAACACAGGCAGTTTATGAAATCATTTGTCTATTACAGAAAACTGCCCGAATTAAGCTCACTTGCAGATAACCTGAAAAAGGAAATAGAGAAACTTAAAAACGGTTAATTCGAACTTTTTCATTGAAAAATGCAGGTATCATGACTTGTACCCGGTTTTTGTTCGAAAAAAAATTTGTTTTTTTGTACCGGAAAAATAAAATCTGATGTCTGAAAAACAAAGAACTCTTGCACGCGAAGCCACTCTGTCGGGCAAAGGACTCCATACCGGAATAAATGTAACAATTACATTTAAACCCGCCCCGGCCAACAACGGTTATAAATTCATCAGGACCGACCTGCCGGGCCAGCCCGTAATAGACGCCCTTGCCGATTATGTGACTGAAGCATCACGCGGTACAACCCTGTCTCATAACGGAGCCTCCGTTTCAACCATCGAACATGTGCTGGCAGCTCTAAGCGGACTTAAAATTGATAACGCTTTCATCGAACTTAACGGACCTGAAGCCCCGATAATGGGAGGCTCATCCCATAAATTTGTGGAAGCGATTAAAGAGGCCGGAATAGTTGAACTGAAGGAGGACCGTAATTATTTTCAGGTCAGGCAGAAAATTGTATTTTCCGACGAGGAACACGGGGTTGACCTCATAGTGTATCCCGACGATCACTTCAGCATCAATGTTTTAATTGACTACAACTCAAGGATACTCGGCAACCAGTACGCGATAATAGATACCATCGACCAGTTTGAGAAGGAGATTAGCCAGTGCCGCACTTTTGTGTTTTTTCACGAACTGGAACCGCTCTTCAAGGCCGGGCTAATAAAGGGAGGAGACCTCGATAATGCAATAGTGATACTTGAAAAGGAGGCTTCGCAGGAAGAATTTGACCGTATTGCAAAACTGTTTAACAGGCCCGGCATCAACAGCCATAAGGCAGGAATCCTCAACAATACAGAACTGAGATTTCCCAACGAGCCTGCACGCCATAAACTTCTCGACCTCATCGGCGATCTGGCTCTCGTCGGCCAGCCCATCAAGGGAAAGGTTGTTGCCACCAGGCCGGGGCATTATGCCAACACCCGCCTTGCAAAAATCATAAGGCAGGAAATCAAAAAGACACAATCGAAAAAAGACGTGCCTGTGTATGATCCGTCTCAGCCGCCTGTGTACAACATAGAACAGATAAAGGAAAGACTGCCGCACCGGTATCCTTTCCTCCTTGTCGACAAAATTATAAGTCTTGATGAAAACAAGGTTGTGGGATTAAAAAATGTGACGGGAAATGAGGCATTTTTCCAGGGACACTTCCCCGGAGAACCCATCATGCCGGGCGTACTCATTGTCGAGGCTCTCGCCCAGACAGGCGGATTACTGGTGCTCAGCGGTGTTGACGAACCTGAAAAATATTCAACCTATTTTCTCAAAATCGATAAACTCAAGTTTAAGCACAAGGTAGTTCCGGGCGACACCCTTCTGCTTAAAATGGAACTTACCGAACCTCTGCGCCGCGGCATTGTGGCAATGTACGGACAGGCTTTTGTGGGTAACAACCTTGTCGTTGAAGGTGAAATGGTTGCGCAGGTAATAAAGAATAAATAAGCAGCTTATGATATCCGGTCAGGCTTTCATTCATCCCGACGCCGTGCTTGGCGAAAACGTGGTTGTTGAACCTTTTGCATACATCGCGGGAAATGTAGTAATAGGAGACGGAACATGGATCGGTCCTCATGCAGTCGTTCTCGAAGGCGCAAGAATCGGCCGTAACTGCAGGATCTTCCCCTGTGCCACCATCTCAGGAATACCCCAGGATCTCAAATTCAGGGGAGAAGAAACAACAGCTGAAATAGGAGACAACACCACCGTAAGAGAAGGCGCAACCGTCAACAGGGGAACAGCATCGGTTGGAAAAACTGTTGTAGGCGACAACTGCCTTCTGATGGCTTATGTGCATATCGGACACGACTGCCAGATAGGAAACAACTGTATCATAGGCAATACCACCGGCCTTGCAGGAGAGGTAAAAGTTGACGACTGGGCTATTATAAGCGGAGGTTCGCTTGTACACCAGTTTTCAAGGATAGGCGGGCATGTGATTATCGGAGGCGGAGGCAGAGTGAGAATTGATGTGCCGCCGTTTATTAAGGCCGACAGGGAACCTCTCGCGTATATGGGCATAAATACTGTTGGTCTTACACGCAGAGGATTCTCAAAGGAAAGAATGGAAGAGATTCATAACATATACAGGGCTATTTACCAGAGCGGAATGAACACCTCAGCAGCCCTTGAATATGTGCAGAAAAACTTCGCACAATCGCCCGACAGGGATTACATACTTGAATTTTTCCGTAACTCTGAAAGAGGCGTCATAAGAGGACCCCGCTCCAACAGGGAATGAACACTCCCTGAGCTTCCTTAAAAATAATTCCTCTGTTACTCCAGTATTACAGTCTGGTTTCGCGGATACCTTACTGAATATGTCAGGATAATTTCTTTCGTTTCCCCGGGTTTAAGATCAAGATCCCATGTAACAGCCCCCGTTTCAGCATTGAGTTTCCCTCCCGAAAGCTCGGGAGTCTCCACTGTAATACTGCTGTTGGATGAAACGGGCACCTGGTCCTGAATGGATATTTTTACCGGGCTTTTCTTATTGTTACGGACGGTGATCAGGAATGAATATGTCTCTGTCTTGTTGGCTCCGATCGTTCTGCGCGTTGTAAAATCCTTTCTTTTTTCTCTCTTCACAAGAACGCCCGGATCGGTCCCGAGTGAAATTGTGAGGGTATCGCTCAGCTGGTTGACATCAAGAAATGATTTGCCCACATAGGTGTTTTCGAAATAGAGTGTTGCTTCGCCCGAAAGCAGGCTCATCTGAGCCCAGCCGGTGATATTGCCCGTAAGGTAGGCCAGGTTTGAAATCTTCGGGATGGTAACATATTTGTAATCAGCAGGGGTTGTTGTCCGCTGAATCTCTATTGTCTGTATTTTCCCGTCGGAAGGTATTGTATACGGAACGGAGATATCGAAGGTAATGCTCATCTCACCCTCTCTCTTCTCTACTGCCACGGGTGCGGCTTCGGCCTCTTTCTTCAGAAAAGTGTTCCTGTCGGCCATTGCAACAGATTCGAGCATCACCGGGGCTTCAGCTTTTCTCTGAATGCCGTAACCTTTTACTGTGACAGGCATGTAAAAATCTATAAACCATGGGTTAAGCACCGGCAGGGTACCCGATATCCAGGGGGTGGCCGTTGAAAAACTGAGCTTTACATTCTTCCACTCCGTTCCGGTATTCTGGAAAACATTGGCTTTGTAAAAAATGACAACAGGTTTGGTAATGTCATCAACCCGGATGTCGTATGTCGGATGCCATCCGGCATTTGAAACAATGTATGAAAATGACAGTTTTGCATTCAGAGGTTTGTCGGCACTTAAATTAACCGCAATCTCTCCCGAGGGCATCTGTCCTTTGTTTTTCCTGTCGGCCAGCTGCTGCTGGAGAGCAGCAACCTGCTGCTCATAATCCTTTATGAGCCTGGTCTTTCTGAGTTTTGCCGAGTTTATCTGTTCTATATTGGTTGTATAAACATCTATGAGCGCCTTGAACTGTTCAATCTGAATGGCCTGGGCTTTTGACATAACATCCCTGTTGGCCTGCATGAAGGAAAGTTTTTCATCGAGAGTGGCAATAGCTGTTTTTTCGTCTTCTATCTTCAGTTGAAGTGCCTCGATCTGGCTCCTGATATTCTTTATCCCGGGCTCTTCTTCGAGGTTGCTGAGGTAATTATTCCTGTGGTTCACGGAAAGTATCGTAAATTCTCCGGTACCTTTCACCTGGATGCTCTGGGGATCTATGTACGGTGATAATCCGGTAAGCCGGACTACCGACTTGCCTGCCGGGATTTCAACCGCAGCGTCTGAAGAGATCCTTGCGCGATCGGGATACACAACCACGCCTGCCGGAGGCGCTGTGATTTCTTTTTCTGCCTGTCCGTATAACTGAAACACGGCAGTGCATAATACAATTATTGAAAAGAAGCCTTTCTTCATGGAATTAATTTTAAGATCTAAAGATAAATATTCCTGTTTCGGCAGCAAAAAAGGTGCCGGAAACAGTAATGAAAAACAGAAGGCAGTATAAGGTCTTAATAAATCTGGTAATGACCTACAAGAGCCCCGTTAAAAAACTGCAGCCACACCGAGCAGAGGGTGCCTGTCTCATCTGCCTTTCCGAAATGGATTTCAAAACCGCTGTTGTTTACGTTTGTATCTGATATGACAGATCTTTTGTCCTTCGGAGGCACTTCACCCGATATTCCTGTGGTTACGGTACCGGAAATTTTCTTTGCCCAGTAATTACAGGGATATTCGTCCGTATTGTTTATTAGGGAGATAATACCTTCTCCATTATCCCAGGTGAGAACAAATCTTCCTTCGTCGATACTTATAATGACTCCATTGTTTTTCAAATAGATTCTTCCGGTCGACATTCCGTTTATACTCTGGGCTGTAATGTTTGTTACTGAAAGAGTGCCGCTTATATCTGCATCACCTCCCACATTGAGAGTTTTTGTGAGTGAGGTTGTGTTTATGCCAAGCTGCCTTGCCGCAAAGTCACCATAGATTAAAGGATTGGCAGCTGAGTTGGCAATATAGAGTTTGTCGCT
>ERZ795052.3258-NODE-3258-length-18219-cov-7.637360_pt1 | contig 18219 bp, 13 predicted proteins | sample MGYA00375136_ERZ795052 | MGnify/ENA primary metagenome ERZ795052 (study PRJEB30181, sample SAMN05720156) | activated sludge metagenome | isolation source: Anaerobic digester | place: Japan | collected 2015-05-26 ... | reverse complement strand
CGTGGAAGAGCCTTTACAACGTCCGCCACCGGCACTTCTCCCCGGGGGACACGATTTCGCTCAAGCGGGGGGAGACGTGGCGCGAGACGCTGCACATCAGCTCGTCGGGCGCGGCAGGCCGCCCGATCGTCATCGGCGCGTACGGGAGCGGTGAACGTCCCCTCATACTGGGATCGGACTCGAAAGCGTCACTCTCGGCGTGGACGATGGAGGCACCCGGTCTCTGGTACACGGGCGGCGTGCAGAAGAGACCGCAGATGATCTTCCACGACGGTGTCGGAAGCGTCCGCAGGAACGCAAAGGGCGAGCTTTCGGCGCCCTGGGACTGGTGGTACGACCCGGCGCGGCGGCGCCTCTACGTCCGCCTCGATGAAAACCCCGGGAAGCACGCCGTGGAGCTGGCGGCCCGCAACGGCGTCGGCTTCAGCCCGGCGAGCCACATCACGCTGCGGGACCTCGAGATCGCCTACGCCGACTTCGGGGTCGGCCTCTGGGGCGCAAGCCACTGGGTGATCGAAAACGTCTCCATCCACGACGTCACCGAGGTCTGCGTGCAGGGCAACAACGCCTCCCGGCATGTGACGGTGCGGAATTCCGATTTCCGGGACTGGAACTGGCGGGGCTTCAAGGCAAAGCCCGGGGCCGGCGAGGCCTTCATGGGTTACGGCGTGCAGGTGATTCACCCCGATTCGTCCGGCGCCAGCGACAACTGGGTGATCAGCGGCAACCGCTTCCGGATCGTGAACATGGAGAGCGGCGAGGACACGACGGCCGTCAACATCGACCGGCAGGGTCACGCCTCCCTGATTGCGGACAACACGATCACGGGGGCGCGCAGGACGGCAGGCGGCATCATGGTGTGGCGGCCCAAGGGCACGGCCCCGACGGTCATCCGCGGCAACGTCCTGAAAGACCTCGGGCAGATCGGCATCCTGCTCCAGGAGTTCAACGTGAACAACTTCACGGCGGGCGCCGTCGTGGAGCGGAACGTCCTGACGAACACCTGCACGGGAGATCACGAGGACCAGGAGGCGCTGCGGGTGTGGCCGATGAACGGGGCGCCCGTGACGGTGAGAAACAACCTCGTCAACGGGACGCGGGCCGGCCGGTTCGCGCACGAGGGCATCAAGGTGCGCGAGGCGGGCGCGGCCTCACTCTACAACAACACCGTCACCGGCACCGACATCGGCCTGTCCGTCCAGCGCCGAAGCGCCCGCGTCGTGGTGAAGAACAACATCAGCGCCGGGAACCGGGTCGCGGCGCTGCAGGTCGACGGCACCTCCACGGTGATCGAGGGCCACAATCTCTTCAGCGGCAAGATCCTGGGCCTGTCCCTTTCCGCATCGTCCCTTGCCGCCGACCCCGGATTTACCGATGCCGTGCGGGGAAACTTCAGGCTGCGTCCCTCGAGCCCCGCGATCGACCGGGGCGCCGACATGGGAGCGGGGCATACGGACCTGGAAGGCACCGCAAGGCCGCAGGGCGAGGGGTGGGACATCGGGGCCTACGAGCACTCCCCGGGCGGGGCAGCCGGCAAGTCCCTCCCGCAGGACAGGGCGCCTCGACGCGGCGAGTGACCCGCCGGACGGCGATGCGCGCCCTCAGCGTTCCTAGCGGGCCGTCGCGTCCGGGGGCGACTTGGGCCGCGCCGGATGAACGGCCGCACCGCCGCCCGCGATGAGGCCCCGAAGAACGGATCGGTCCAGCGCATCCATCACGGCGGCGAAGAAGACGGCCGCGTAGGCGGCCAGCGACAGCCCTGCCGCGAGAAGGACGAGCCAGGCGGGGGCCGCCAGAAATTTTGCGGCGGCCATCGCCGCGGCGAGCGCGAGGGCGAGAAACACCCCCCTGAAAAAGGCCGGCGGGAGCATCTCCTTCAAAGAGAGCCCCGTCGTCACCCCGGCCATCCTCATCAGGACCCCCAGGTCAAGCAGCGTGATGACGAGCCTGGCGAGCGCTGCGCCCGCCAGTCCCCAGGGCTTGACCATGAGGACAGACAGCGCCAGGAACAGGGGCACGAGGAACAGGTCCAGCCTGGCCTTCAGGTCCGGCCGGCCCAGCCCCTGCACGGCGGTGAAGGGAACGTACGCCAGGGCGTTGAAGAACACGCCGGCCGCCAGGATCTGAGCGGCAAGCAGCCCCTCGCGGGCATAATCCTTCCCCAGCCACAGCAGGAGAAGCTCCTCCCCGAAGGCGATGAGCGTAATCGTCAGCGGCGCCACGACGCACAGGATGTACTTCAGCGGCCGGCTGAACAGGGCGGCCACGCGCGCCCGGTCGGCGGCGCCGCTGTGGCTGAAGGCCGGGAAAAGGGCCGTCGAGATGCTCAGGGGGATGATGGAGAGCCGCAGGACGATCTCGGCGGGCGCCGCGTAGTACGCCAGGGCGGCCGCGGAGAGCAGGTAGATGATGATGAACCGCTCGGCGTAGACGAGAACGGGGCTTGCCAGCGTCGTCACCGTGGACCAGCCGCCGAACGAGAGCAATGACCGCAGCGTGGAAGCCCCGACGGAGAGGTCATCCCGAAGACCGGGATAGACGCGGAAATCGTAATGGAAGTACGCCGCAAGGACCAGGGCCCGGGAGAGGAGCAGCAGGAAGATGATGCCCGGCAGGCCGAAGCCCAGGGATATGCCGATCCAGGAAAGAAGGAAAACGGAGAGGTTCGAGGGGATCTTGATCGCGTTGATCACGTCGAAGCGCTGCGCCGCTTCCATCATCCCCTTGCAGGAGGACGTGACCATGATGACGGGGATGAAGAGGGCCAGAAGATACAGCGACTGCTCGGTCTCCCGTTTCAGCTCGGCGGGAACGGCCGGCAGCATGCCCGTCAGCAGCGGGACCAGCAGGATGAAGAGCAGAAGCGCGGCGCAGCTGATCGCGGCCTGTGCCGCCACCGCCGTCCAGAAGATGCGGGGAATCCTGCCTGTCTCGTTTTTGCCCAGGCATTCGGACACGTGCTTCGTGACGGCCCGGCCGAGCCCGAGATCGAAGATGCTGAAATACCAGAGCAGGACCCACAGGAGGGACAGGATCCCGAACCTCGCGTTTCCGAGCCCCGCGATGATGGGCGGGATGGCCATCACGCCGACCGCCAGCGGGACGACCTCGCCCAGGAGGTTCAGCGCCGTGTTGCGGGCCAGGAGGGACCGGCTGCCCGGGGTGTTTCCTTTGCCCGGCATGCTCATCCCGCCGCTCCCGGTTTCGCCGGGGCGCCGTTGCCCTGCAGCGCCTCCGCGGGGCCGGCGCTCCGTCCGGCCGTCGTGACGGCGAAGGCGACGGCGAGCCAGAACAGCGTCCCGAGGGGGTAGATGTGGAACATCCCGGCGGTGGTGTTCACGAGGATGAACCCGGTTGCGCTTGCGAGGCAGGCAAGGGCAGCCATCTTGTGCTCCTCACCCGCCCCCCTGAAGGCCGAGTGGCACGCCCCGACGGCGGCCGCGAGCATCGCGATGAACGCCAGAAGGCCGGCCAGCCCGTATTCCAGCAGGATCTTCAGAAAATGGTTGTCCGCCGCGGTGATGACGACCGTGTGATCCGAGTACCGCGCCTCGATGCCCGCCGCGAAAAACACGTTGGGCCCGTACCCGTAGATCCATCGGGCGCCCTCCATGTAGTCGATCACGGTCCTGAAGAGCATGACCCGGTAGTACTCCGGCGACGCCTCGTCCTGGGTGTGGGGGCTCAGGATGGGCGCGAACATCCGCTGTGCGGTCTCGCTGAACTGGTAGGCCACGGCGGCGTTGGCCAGCACGAGGGCGGCGAACAGGACGGTCAGGAGCGCCTGTTTGCGCCTCCTCGCAACCCAGTAGACGCCGACCATGGCGAACTCGATGGCGAGGCAGATCCAGGGCCCGCGGCTCACGGTCAGGAACACGACGGCGACAACCGCCAGCAGCATGAAGGAGTAGAGGATCTTCGCGTGCACGCGCCTGCTCTGCACGATTTCGACCAGGACGAAGGGAGCGACCAGGTTCATGTAGCTGCCCAGCGCGATGGGGTGAAAAAAGAAGGATTGAATCCTGGGGATGGATTCCCGCACGAAGAACCCCCTGTCGGGATACAGCGGGTTCGACAGGGTCAGGAACTCGTAGAGACCGAGCAGGCAGACGATGACCGTGGTCAGCAGGAGTGCGGCTTTCATGGGCCGCCACTGGTCCGCGCTGCGAAGGAAATACAGGGCCAGGTAGAAAAGTAGGAACTGTTCGATCAGGTCCCGGCCGATCAGCGCGTAGATGCTGATGAGCGGCTCGATGGACAGCACGGTGCTGACCGTCCCGCAGAAGAGGTAGGCGAGGATGAAATACCCCAGCGTAAGCCTGGGAATCTTCACCCCCTCGCCTTTCACGACGGCAAGCCTCAGCAGCAGACCCAGGAGGAATGCCCCCAGGATGATGCGGGAGGGCCCGATACGGGGCAAGGGGTCCAGCTTGAGAGCCAGGTCGGGCGGGAAGAGGATCGCCGCGGCGATGACCCCGATGAAGCAAGCCCTCGGGAAAAACACGGTGAGAGCGACAACGGCCAGGACGGCCGATATTCCGATCAGGAAGTATTCCATGGTTCGACACAGGCCCGGGGTCGGCAGCGGGAGTTGCCCCGGCCACTCGAGGCGGCCGGACCAGGCCCCCGCGTCACGGGGTCAACGCTTTTCTCCTGTACACCGATGCGCCCCCCGGCGCCCCCAGGAAGGCCGACGTCAGCGCCCGGTCGGGCATGAAGACCCCCAGGAACTCGTAATCGCGCTCGAGGTGAGACAGGAGCCGCTCCGTCGCGGCGGTGTGCCTGTACTGCCTGTCCGACGCCAGGATGACGAACCGCGGACGCCTGCTCATCGTATCGTCGATCTCCGCCGCCAGGTCAAAGCCCAGCGCCGTCAGGACGTTTGCCCCGTACTCGTATGCCAGGTGGTCGGCAAAGGGGAAACGGGTGGGCACGGGGGAGGCCGCCAGGTAGTAGAGGATGGGATGGTATCCGTAAACGAACAGAGGCTCCCCCGGCACGGATTCCCGCATGACATAGGACGCCAGCCGGCGCGGCAAATCGCCGTAGTCCCGGTCCTGCATCTGGTGGCGCTTGACCACGACGGTGCCCGCCTCGATGTACGCCTGCGGGTAAACAAGAAGCGCCATCGAAATCGTCGCCAACGCCAGCAGGGCCGCTGACGGGGCGGGTCCCAAGGAAAGGCCCGTCCGGCGCCATGCGCGGCAGAGGCCGTGCGCAGCGACGAGGCACAGCGTGGGAGCCAGCAGAAGAAAATGATGACCCAGGTAATACCCAGCCAGGACGATGCCGCCGCTCGTCACGGCTGTCCAGGCAAGCAGCCCCCCGATCACAAAGGACCCGGCGCCGCCGCGGTTCGCAATCATTTCGGCGGCGGAAAGGCCGACGAGGGGGACGAGGAACGCAAACGGGGCAAGGCCCGTGAGAATGTTCCCTGCGCGCCAAAGTTCAAAGGGCTGTGCGGCGCCGCTCAGGCTGTACGCGAGCATCAGGCGCCAGGCATCCAGGGATCCGGATAGCGCGTAGATCAGGATCGTCACGATCAGCGGCACGCAGAACCCCGCGAGACTGATCAGGCCCCGCCGAAGGGTATCCGCCAGCGCAGCCGCCGCTGTCCGGCGGCGGGAGAATTCCAGAAAAAAGGCAAAGAGGAACAGCCCGATGATGTCGAAGACGATGACCGGCTTGATTTGGTATCCGAGACCGAGGAGGAATCCCGCCGCGAGGCAAAAGCCCGCCGCCCGGGACGAAACAGGACCGGGGTCGAGGGATTTCAGCAGCAGGAGCGCCCCGGCCAACAGAAAGGGGTGCAGGACGATCTCCGCATTGGTCGCCAGGCCCCCGTTCGTTACGGTCATGACGAGGTAGAGCAGCCCGGCAAGGGCAGGGACGCCCGCTCCCGGAAACACCTTCGCGGATACGCGCGACAGCAAATACGCCGAGGACGCCGCGCCGAGGACGCCCAGCACGCGGATGGCGAAAATGTCGTCTGCAAAAAGCGCCTGCAGCGACGCGAAGAGAGTGAACAGGAAGAGCGGCTTGTAGTCGAAGAGCCGGGTCCCCGGCAGGTGACCGTCGAGCAGTTCGTTTGCGAGAATCAGGTACAGGCTCTCGTCCTGGTCGATCACGCTGTGGGCAAAAGCCGGGAGCCTGACGGCGAGGGCAAGAAAAAAGAACCCCGCAAAAAGAAGAAGGGGCCCGCCCGCGACAACCCGCGGCGTCGCCCCTTCCCCGACCTTCCCGGTGCCGTTCTGCTGCATAACCCTCGCCGGATCGGTGCCCCGCAGGTTCAGATACCCCGCAGGATTCGCCCTCCTCTGAACATGCCCCCTTCGGGTTGCATTCTACAACGGCGCCCCGCCGATGTCACCCTGTTTCGTCATCGGGACGTCAATCAGATCAGCCCGGCCTGCTGCTGGTAGCGGTAGACGATCTCGATGCCCTGTTCCAGGCTGGTTTTCGGCTTGTAGAATTGGAAGAACCGCCCGCAGTCGGCGACGCGGGCGAATACCCCCTCGGGCTTCGTGGGGTCGTTGATCACCTCGGCCCGGTGGCCGATGATGCCCGAGGCCATGACCGCGAGCTGCGCGAAGGAAACGCCCACGCCGGAACCGAGGTTCATGGCGTCTCCGGGCCGCATCCGGTTCATCGTCGCGAAAATGCCGTCGATGCAGTCTTCGATGTAGATGAAATCCCTGAGCTGCTTGCCGCTTCCCCACACGACGATCGGGGACTCCTTTCTCGCCACCCTCCGGATGACACTGGGGAAGGGGTAGGTGAAATCCTGGTCCTCCCCGTAGCCCGAAAACGGCCTGTAGCAGACGACGTCGAGACCGTACTGCCGGGCGGCGAACTGGGCCAGGAATTCTCCGGTCAGCTTGGCCCAGCCGTAGGTCATGTCGGGCAGCTCGAGCTTCTTCTCGAAATCGATCATGTGCTCCGCCAGGGGGACGCTGTACTCCGCGGTCTGCAGGCTGATCGGGTAGGCGGCCGAGGAGCTGAAGAAAAGGACCTTCCGCGGCATGGGCTTGGATTTCACCGCCCAGTTGAAGAACGTGGCGTCGATGGCGAGATCCGTCGCGACCGCGAGCGGGTCCCCCTCGATCGTCATCCGTCCGCCCACGACGGCGGCCAGGTGGACGATGAGGTCGAAATCCGCGGGCACGCTCTTGCTGTACTCGCGAAAGTCCCCCTTGCAGTACAGAAGCCTGTCCTCCTCGCCCGTCGAGGGCTTGAGGTGCGCCGGCCATTGCTCCAGGGCCAGTCCTGTGGACAGGTCGTCGACGACGGTCACGGCGTAACCGGACCCGAGAAGGCGTTTCACGAAGTGACGTCCGACGAATCCGCATCCGCCTGTGACGAGGGCCGTAGGTCTTTTCATGGTTTCCTCCCGTTGCGATGGAATGTTCTCCGCACGATTTCAAGCGTCAGGTAAAACAGGAAGGGGCTGTCGTCGATCAGGTAGCGCTTCCCGAGCCGCCGGGGTTCCAGCATCATCCGGTGAAACCACTCCAGCCCGTTGTCCTGCATCCACCGGGGGGCCCTCGGCTTGCTGCCGGAGATGATGTCGAAGGCCGAGCCGATCCCGATGCCGACGTTCGCCCCGCAGGCCTCGAGATTCCGCTTCACCCACCGCTCCTGGCGCGGCGCGCCGAGCGCGACGAGCACGATGCCCGGCTGCAGCGCCCGGATCTGCCGCACGAGCTCCTCGTTCTCCTTTTCGCCCAGCGGAAACGGCGTCGGCAGGGGATGCAGCGCCGCCTTCGGGAAGGCCTCCCGCATCTTTTCGGCCGCCCCCTTCGTGAGCGAGAAATTCCCCCCGATCATCGCGATGCCGCACCCGGTCTGCTGCGAGACCCGCGCGCATTCCCAGACGACGTCCGTGCCCGGCACCCGGCCGCGGATCGGCGTCCCGAGCAGCGAGGCCGCCCAGACGATCGGCATGCCGTCGGCAAACACGATGTCCGCCTTCCACAATTCCTCGGCGAAGACGGGGTCCCGCCTGGCCTTCATGACGAAATCGATGCTGCCCGGGACAAACTGCCTCCGCTGCCCCGACGTGACGGTGTCCCGGATGAGCGCCATGGTCTCCTCGAAGGAGATGGCGTCGAACGGGCAGCCCAGGATGTCTACGCGCTTGTACAGGGTCATGGTCATCGCTCCTTCAGGTTCTCTGGATGTGGAGGGCTCCGTATCTCGCCACGGTCCGGTAGGACACGGGTTTCCTCTCGAGGTTGCCGTCCCGCCACTGCCGGACGGCCTCGCCGACGGCCGGCAACAGCCTCGCCGGCGACTGCCTCTGGCGCAGGGCCATCTTCGCGGACATGGTGACGATGCGGCCCAGGATGGCGAGCAGCGCCACGGGAACGGGGAACCGGCGGTAGAAGATCAGGATGCCGTTGCGCAGCTCCGTGAAGCGCCGGTCCGTGACGCTCATCCTGCCCCGGGGGTCGAAGTAGTGCCGGATCGTGACATCGGGGGAGTAGAGCAGCCGCCAGCCCCTGTCGATCAGCCCGAGGGCCATTTCCTCCTCCTCCCGGGAATACTGCAGCTGCTCCCAGAACCCCTCGACCTCCCAGTAGGCGTCTTTCCGGACGCAGAATCCGGTTCCGGCAAAGGTGAAGGTGTCGAAGGTCCGGTTCGACCAGTCCCCGGGCGGCCGCCGGAAGACCCACGAAAAGGGGTCGATGTCATCGGAGTCGCCGCTCAGGACCCGGAACGAGACCAGGGCGAGCCGGCCGTTGACGCCGGGACGGAAGAATTCGGCGGCCCGTTTCACGCAATCCGGGTCGACAAAGGTGGCGTCGTTGTCGATCGCGCACAGCAGGTCTCCCGTGGCCCGGCGGGCGGCGAGGTTCCTCGAGGCGGGGACGCCCATGAACGCGCAGGGGACGAACTGCACCTCTATCCCCCTCGAGCGCATCCCGCGCGCGGCCTCCTCGATCAGGGCCGTGGAGCCGTCCGTGGAGCCCGCATCGAGCACGACGACCTCCAGCGGCCGGTAGGTCTGGCCCTCCAGGGAACGCAGGCACTTCTCGAGGACCGATGCGCGGTTGAAATTGTGGATCAGCACGCTGACTTTCATGTTGCACCCGTCAAGGGAATTCATTGATGAGACCATGCACCGCTGCCGGCGGTTCCCGACCGCACGGCGCGGCGGCCTTCGAGATCAGCGGAAACTCCTGTTCACGCCGTCCATGAACCGGTTCTTGTCGGACAGCGCCCAGTTGAGAAGGGCCCGTGCCCGAAGGCATCGGCCCTTGATCTCCGCCGGATTCCCCGCGTGCAGCGCCCGGCTCACGGCATGGGACAGACCCAGCGTGCAGACGCGGAGGGCGCTGCCGGCCAGGACGATGAGGACGAACAGAGCGGACGCCGCAGGCCCCCGATATTTTTTCAAAAACAGCCAGGGCGCCTGCCCGTCCTTCATGGCGTGCAGCAGTCCCTGTGCCGGGGACAGCTCCGAGCTCTTCCCGCCGTGATGCACCACGACCGCGGAGGGTTCGTAATAGAGCAGCTTTCCGGTCTTTCCAATCCGGGCGCAAAGATCGAGATCCTCCAGGTACAGGGGAAGCTGCTCGTCCAGCTCGCCGACGGCCTCCATCGTCGAGCGCGGGATCATCAGGGCCGCGCCGTGGAGGCACGGAACGCTCCGGCTGTCCCCGTAATCCCAGTCCCCGAAGGTCTCCCTGCCGAACACGCGGCTGCGGGGGAACATCTTGCGGAGGCCGAAGTGCCGGAAAAACGCGTTCGTGAGGTTCGGGAATTCCCGAACGTGAAACAGGGCGACCGAGCCGTCCGTCTCGATGATCTTGGGTGACACGCACCCCGCTTCCGGATGGTCCCTGAGGAATCCAACCAACCGCTCCACGGCACCCGGCCGGAGTTCCGTGTCCGGGTTCAGCAGGAAGAGATACTTCCCGCGGCTTTCCCGGATCCCCCTGTTGGTCGCCTTGGGGAACCCGATGTTCGCCCCGGCCGGGATCACCCGGACGTCGGGGAAGCCCCGGCGGACCGCCTCGACCGTCCCGTCGGCGCTGCCGCTGTCGACCGCGATGACTTCGAACGAGCAGCCCCGCGTGTTCTTCCAGATGCTCTCGAGGCACCGGGAAACGTAGCGCTCGGAATTCCACGTGACGATGATGATGGATACGTCGATCATGCGCTCTCCGGCCACCCCCGCCCGGGGTCTACGAGGCCCCCTGCCCCCTGAGCACGGCCGGAATCGTCTTGAACAGGATCTTGACATCGAGCCACAGCGACCACGTGTCGATGTACTGCATGTCGAGCTCCATCCACCTCTCGAAGCTGATGTCGCTGCGCCCCTCGACCTGCCAGAGGCACGTGATGCCCGGCCTGACGCTGAACCGCCTGAGATGCCAGTCCGTGTCGAACCCTTCGTAGTCCCGCACGGGCAGCGGCCTCGGGCCGACGAGGCTCATGTCGCCGAGAAAGACATTGATCAGCTGCGGCAGCTCGTCGATGCTGGTCTTGCGCAGCCATCGCCCGACGCGCGTGATCCGAGGGTCGTTCCGGATCTTGAACACCGGGCCTTCGACTTCGTTGAGGTCCTCCAGCTCGCTCATGCGCCGCTCCGCGTCAACGACCATGGACCGGAACTTGATCATCTCGAACCGTCTCTTGTTGAGCCCGATCCGTGTCTGGCGGAAAAACACGGGACCCGGGGAATCGAGGCGGATGAGGACGGCCGCGAGAGCGAACACCGGCGCCAACAGGACGAGGAGGACGGCGGAACCGGCGATGTCGATGCCCCGCTTCATCAAGACGGCAAGCTGCTCGTCCGGCGCCGAATTGAGGGTCAGCACGGGGAATCTGCCGAAATGGTCGACCGTGGCCTTGGCGATCTTCAAATCGAAGAGATCCGAGAGGAAGCGGATCAGAATGCCCTGCTCCTCGCAGAGCCCGACAATCCGGCGGATCTGGTCGTAATGCGATTTGACCGGCAGCCCGATGACCACCTCGTCGATGACCTCCGTCTTGAGCAGCTGCCTGAAGCCGTCGAAGTCGCAGAGAATCGGCCGGCCGTTGCCGTTGAAGCGCTTGATGCCTTCCCACTGATTGTCGACAAAACCCAGGATCCGGTACCCCAGGTCCGGGTGCCGGGCGACCTCGTCGGCGAAGTTCTGCGCCCTCTCCCCCGTGCCGATGATGACCATGCGCCTGAGGTTGTGACCGCTCTTGCGCAGGAGCTTGAGGCCCGCCCGCATGGCGAGCCGCGACCCGATCAGGAGGGAGCCGCTCATGACCCAGAACAGGAGCAGGGAGTAGTTGTCGATGATCATGATCCGGAACACGGCCTGCGCCATGAGCAGCAGGAGGGTGAACAGGGACACCGCCTTGAGGATGTCGACCATTTCCCCCGAGAGATTGCCGAGCCGACGCGAGCGGTAAAGGCCCGTGAGGTTGGAGATCGCGAGCCAGGCCACGAACAGGATCACGAGGATGATGAAATTCTCGATGCGGATCCGGACGGACAGGATTTCCGTCAGCCGCAGATGCGGGTTCGCGAGCAGGTAGGCCGTCACGACGGCATAGAAAAAGGACACAAAGACGAGCAGGCAGTCGAAAACCCTCGAAAGGTGGACAGGCAGACGTCTTCTGGATGAAATGGTCATGCTGGGAAAGAGACGGCTCTTGTGGGACGTGCAGGCGCGGAATCCGCGGGAAGTGCCGGCCGCACCCCGTCACGCCGCGCCCTGCCCCCCCGCGCGCGTGCGCACAGCCATCGAACGGATCGTGCAGTCAGGATGTCCGGCAGTGATGTCATTATAACCGATCCGTGGGAGAAGACAATACGAAGGAAGTATGATTTTTCATCGGCCCGCATCCCGGCACGCTCCGGCGGGGCCGTCTGAACGCGCAGAACGAATGATTATTGCAATGCAGAGGCTTCCGGGGTCACTATGGCATTGTATATTTCGTGCAACTGAAGTAAAAAGAGCAGGCAAGGCGTGAAAGCCCGCAGGGGGTGAAGAGGGACGATGAATGTGCAGAATTTTCTGGGCGAGCACGAGATCCGGGGGTTTTTCCGCAGGCGGAGGACCGCGATGGCCCTCGTCGCGCTGCTGGTCTTCGGGGCGGCGGTCCTTCTTGCCGTCCTGCTCCCCGACATCTACGTCTCCAGGGCCATCCTGCTCGTCGAGGCGCAGCAGCTGCCGGGGGAGTACGTCAAGACGTCGGCGATCGCGATCGATGAGCACGTGCAGTCCATGACGCAGCAGATCATGAGCCGGGGCAACCTGCTCCGGATCGCCGAAAAGCATCAGCTGTACGGCATCGCCGACGAGAAGACCTCGGCGGATGCCGTCCTGAAGAAGATGCGCGCCGACATCTCGATCAAGCCCGTGAGCAGCGAAATCGTCGAGAGGAAAACGTGGCGCCCCCGGGAGGGCGTCGTGGCCTTCACCCTGAGCTACGAGGGGAAGAGCCCCGAGGTCGTCCAGCAGGTGGTCACGGAGCTCTCATCCCTGTACGTGCAGCAGACCCTGAAGGACACGGGGGAGAGGGCGTCGAGCCTCAAGAGCCTGCTGCAGCGCGAACTGGACCAGATCAACGCCCACATCAACAGCCTCAACGGCAGCATCCTTGCCCTCCAGGAGAAGAAGATCGGCCTGGAGAGCGAGATCGCCCTGATCGACCCCACGGTCCCCGTTGCCGCCGGCGACGGCCGGTCCGCGTCCAACCCCCGGCAGCGCCTCCGGTACCTGCGGATGGAGCTCGTCCGGCTCAAATCGACCCTGACCGACAAGCACCCCGACGTCATCAAGGTCAGAAAAGAGATCGCCGAACTCGAGGAGAGGCTCGGCCAGGGTGAAGACCCGTCGGCGACAGCGGCCCGGATCGAGCGGCTCAAGGCCGAGCGGGCCAGGATCGTCGCCGCCTCGGGGCCCGAACACCCCGATGCGGTCAGGATCGCCGGTGAGATCGAATCGCTGCAGGCAAGACAGGCGGAGGCGAAGCTGGCGGTGGAGAGACCGGACAATCCCGAGTACGTGAACCTGAAAAAGCAGCTTGCCGCGACGGAAACGAGACTCCGGGCGCTCACGCGCGACTACGAGAGTTCCAAGACCCGGTACAACGAGGTCGCGAACCGGCTGGCGCAGGCCAGGGCGGTCCAGGCCATGGACGCCTCGGAAAAGGACCTGCGGTTCACGATCGTGGAGGCGGCGCAGCTGCCGGACAAGCCGGAAAAGCCCCGGCGCGCCCTGATCGTCCTGGCAGGGCTTCTCTGCTCGCTGCTGGCCGGCCTCGGGATCGGGGCCGTTCTGGAAGGCCTGGACCCCTCCGTCAAGTCGATCGACGACGTGCACAGGATCACGAAGCTGCCCGTCCTGTCCGTCATCCCCTACGTGACGCTGCAGGGCGAGAGGCACGCGGGACGCGCGGCTTCCGGCGGCCGCCCGCCTGAGCCCACCGAGGCTGCAAAGCCGGCGGATGCGGGCGGAGCGGCGGCGTGATGTCGGGTTCGGCAGTCCGCCCGGCCGTTCCGGCGGGGACGGGGCAGTGAACGAAAAAGCGAGGCATGGCGCAATGAGCAGACTCAAGAAGGCACTGGAAAAGGCAAAAGAGGCCCGGGGGGAGTTCCTCAAGGGGGCGGACCGGGCTGAGAAGCCCGGAGAGCCGGCAGCTCCGGCGCCCGGAACTTCGCCTGCCGCCCCCCGCGCCGCCCAGGTCGCGCCCAAATACACGGAAACGCGGGTCGTCGGGATCGACCTGGAGAAGCTCCGAAGCCGGAGCGTCATCTGCATGTGCACCGAGGACGAGGGCGACCGGGTCAAGATCCTGCGGACGCAGATCCTGAACCTGCTGAAGGAGCCCGGCCAGAACACCCTGCTGGTCACCAGCGCCCGGCCGGGCGAGGGGAAGACGGTGACGTCCATCAACCTCGCCATCAGCCTGTCCCACCAGATGGACCGGACCGTACTGCTCGTGGATGCGGACCTGCGGAAGCCCTCCATTCACGACTACCTCGGTCTGGGGAAGACGAGGGGCCTGACGGACTACCTGACCTCCGATGCCGACCTGTCCGAGCTCCTGATCAACCCGGGCATCGAAAAATGGGTGATCCTCCCGGCGGGGAAGCCGCTCACGAATTCCGCCGAGATGCTCGGGTCCCCCAGGATGGAATCGCTGGTGCAGGAGCTGAAACACCGGTATCCCGACCGGTTCATCATCTTCGACTGCTCCTCCGTCCTGACCTCCGCCGACCCGCTGGTCTTTTCCCGGTATGTCGACGGGGTGCTCCTCGTGGTCGAGGCGGAGAAGACACGGAAAGACGACCTGGCGAGGGTTCTGGAGATGATGAAGGACCGCCCGATTGTCGGCACGGTCTACAACAAGTACAGGGGCTGATACGCGGACGGGTTATGTACGAGACATTCTACGGGCTGAAGGAAAAGCCGTTCAACCTGAATCCCGACCCCGACTTCCTCTACATGAGCCGCGTTCACGAGATGGCGTGCATTCACCTCGAGTACGCCATCATGGAGAACAAGGGGTTCGTCATCATCACGGGGGAAATCGGATCGGGCAAGACGACGCTGATCAACTACCTCCTGCGCAAGATCCCGGAGGACATCGAGATCGGCATCATCAACAACACGCTGGTCAAGCCGAGCGAGTTTCTGCGGATGATCTGCAAGGAGTATGAGCTGCCCGTCGAAAGCGCCGACAAGACCACCCTGTTGACGCACCTGCATTCCTTCCTGCTGGAGCAGTTCTCCCGCGGCCGGCGGGTCATTCTCATCGTGGACGAGGCCCAGAACCTGCCCGACGTGACCATCGAGGAAATCCGTCTGCTCTCCAACCTCGAGTCCGAGAAGCATCACCTGATCCAGATCATTCTCGTGGGCCAGCCCCAGCTCAAGGACAAGCTGCAGCAGAAGTCGCTGGAGCAGTTCGTCCAGCGGGTGACGGTCCACTGCCACCTCGACGCCCTCGACAAGGCCGAGGTGGCGGATTACGTCCGCCACCGGCTCCAGGTCGCCGGGGCGGCGGAGCAGAACCTGTTCACCGATGACGCCCTGAGGGCCGTTTACAAGTACTCCCTCGGCATCCCGCGGCTGATCAACATCCTCTGCGACACGGCGCTGGTCTACGGGTATGCCGACGAAAAGAGAGTCATCGAGCGGGAGATCGTGGAAAGCGTCGCCGAGGCCAGGCAGATCGGGAGACTCTCGCGCCCCGCAGAGCCGGCGGCGGCCCCCGAGGAGAGCGCGGGAACCGGTTCCCCCTTCGTCCTCGACGGCGCCCCCGGCCTCGAGGGCAGGGTGCGGGACCTCGAGCTGACGGTGGCCGCCCTCCAGGCGGACATCCGCCACCTCGCCGAAGACCTCGCGGCCGTCACCGACGGCAGGGACAAGCGCGACAAGATCATCCTGACGCTGTTCCGGATGCTGAGAAAGAACCTTCGCGAGCGCGCCCGCCTGACCGTGGAAATGATCGAGGTGAAGAAAAAGCTGCTGCCCCCCAAGAATGCGGACGGCACGAAGCCGAAAGCCAGGACAAAACCGGCGCCGTGAGGAGAACGGCGTCCCGGCATCGGCGGGCTCAGGCCGTGCCGGCACCGGCGGGCGGGCGTCCCGCGGGCTTCCTGGCCTCGTAAATCATGGACTCGAGGGCGAGGAAGTCTGCAGGCATCCGGTCCACGTTCTCCAGATTTTTCAGGTGTTCGTCGCCGCTCTGCAGGATGGGCCACCGCCGGATATCCCCGAATCCCGAGTGTTCCAGGGCCTGGCGCAGGACCGTTTCGCTGTAGATGAACCGGTGCGCCCAGTTTCGCATGAACAGGTTGACCACGAAGGCCTCGTCGGCAGACAGGGCCTCCGGCATGTACGTGTCCACGGACCAGCGCAGGTAGCGTTTCTGCAGATCGGACTTTTCGGGGCCGCACAGGCCGATGAGGAATTGAAGGTCCGGCGTCGAGATCCGCAGCACCCCCCCGGGCTTCAGGACGCGACGGCACTCCGCCAGCATCTTCAGGCCGTCGCGGAACGGCAGGTGCTCGATCATGTGCTCGCTGTACACATAATCGAACGTGCCGTCGCCGAAGGGGAAGCGCCGGCGGGCATTGAGGTACAGTACCTGTCCCGATAAAGGGCGGAGATCCGAATTGAGCCAGCCCTCTTTGCTGTTCCTGCCGGTGCCGAGCTGCAGTTTTTTCACGCCGTGCGATGCGAGATACTTCCGCTTGATGAAATAGTCCGTTCCCGTCAGGCGCCTCTTTATCACCAGCAGCCCGAAATAAACCGCCTTCAGGAATTCATATAATCGCTCCCCCTTACCCTCCACGCTTCTTTTCCCCCTCCACGCTCAGCCCTGCACGCTCCACGCTCTATCTTCTCTCTATTCCCAGCTTCTCCATCAGTTCATAGAGCGTCGGGCGGCTGATGCCCAGCTCCTCGGAGGCGCGGGTGATGTTTTCCTTGTGCCGGGCCAGGACCCTCAGGATCATTTCCCGCTCGAGGGCCTCCCGGGCCGCCCGGAGGGTCATCCCCTCGAACCGGCCCTGCGGTTCCGCCAGTTCCAGGTCGACGGGTTTCACCTTGCGGCCCTCTGCCATGATGACGGCCCTCTTGACCCGGTTTTCCAGCTCCCGGACATTCCCGGGCCAGGGATAGGACGCGATGGCCTCCAAGGCCTGCTGCGTGAACCCCGTGATCTTCTTCCGGTTCTCCTTGACGGCGCGCTGGAGGAAGGCGTGGGCCAGAAGGAGGACATCGTCGTCCCGCTCCTTGAGCGCCGGCAGGGAGATGGACACCACGCTGAGGCGGAAGAACAGGTCCTCTCGGAACTTGCCCTCCTGCATGGCCTGCCTGAGGTCCTTGTTCGTTGCGGCCACGATGCGGACAGCCACCCGGATCTGTTCGCGGCCCCCGACCCGCTCGATGACCTGCTCCTGGAGAAACCGCAGCAGCTTCACCTGCAGGGTCAGGGACAGCTCCCCGATCTCGTCGAGAAAGAGCGTGCCGCCGTCGGCCATTTCAAAGCGCCCCTTCCTCTGCATGTGGGCTCCCGTGTAGGCCCCCTTCTCGTGGCCGAACAGCTCGCTCTCCAGCAGGTTCTCCGGAATGGCCCCGCAGTTGATGACAACGAAAGGCCCCTTCCGGTACAGGCTCTGCCGGTGAATCGCCTGGGCAACCAGTTCCTTGCCGGTTCCGCTCTCGCCCGTGATGAGGACGGGGACATTGGTGCCGGCGACCTTTCGCACCGTGGCGAAGACCTCCTGCATCCTCGGACTGGTCCCCAGCATGCCCTCGAAGTCCCCTTCCCCCGCCTTGAGCTGCAGCTCCGCGTTCTCCCGTTCGAGCATGGAGACATGCAGGGCCCGCCTCAGAATCGTCCGGAGCTCTATGATGTCAATGGGCTTGTAGAGGATGTCGTAGGCCCCCCCGGAGACCGCTTTCAGGGCGTGCTCCTTCTCGGCGCGACCCGTGACGATGATGACCTTGATGAACGGATCGATGGCAAGCGCCTCCGAAAGGGTCGCAAACCCTTCCTCGACGCTCGCGGGGTGGGGAGGCAGCCCCAGGTCCAGGATCATGACGGGCGGCCTTTTCTCGCGCAGCTCGGCAAGCGCCGCTTCCCGGTTTTCGGCCAGCATGACCTCGCAGTCCGCGGCCAGCGCCCATTTCATCTGGGTCCGGACGTCGTCGTCGTCCTCGACGATCAGCAGGGGAAACCTCGAAGCGTGCAGCGCGGAGCGTGCAGCGTGCAGGTCTCGATCAGCCATCGCCTTCTCTTTTGCAATGTCTCCGGACACGGCTAAATCCCTCCTCGGCTTTTATGCATTGCGGAAATCAGGCCCATGAGCAGCCTCGATATTTCATCCTGAGCAGGATGCAGTTCTTCGAAATCGTTCATTTTGAGATATCCCAGATCTTTCGCCAGACAGAGCAATGTCTCCAGCTCGCCGCACGACCCGCGTGCAATGTGCAGAAACTGGACATATTCTTTCTGATGGCCCCTCCTGTAGCCTTCAGCAATATTGCACGGTATGGAGACCGCGGCGCGCCGCATCTGTGAAACCATTGCGTAGAGTTCATGGCCCGGGAAACGATTTGTCACGCGATAGATGTCAAGTGTAAGCGCATAAGCTTTCTGATACGCGATCAGATCTTTGTAACTCCTCGTCTTCATCCTTCTCTTCTCTCTCCCTTCACGCTCAGCGCTCCCCGCTTCTTCCCCCCCCTGCACGCT
>ERZ795052.3251-NODE-3251-length-18240-cov-6.372010_pt1 | contig 18240 bp, 13 predicted proteins | sample MGYA00375136_ERZ795052 | MGnify/ENA primary metagenome ERZ795052 (study PRJEB30181, sample SAMN05720156) | activated sludge metagenome | isolation source: Anaerobic digester | place: Japan | collected 2015-05-26 ... | reverse complement strand
CATTGAAAATTTTTTGCTGTTTTTTGATTTTTTAAAATTTAGTTGATTTACTTTATTATTGAAAGTACTGTCTTTGTAATTTTAATATGTTTTCTTTTCCAGAGAGGTGTATATGCCAGAGATTAAGGTTCATATTTGGTTTGAAAAAGAGGGTGGAGTCTTTTTTGGTAAGGGTAGGTATGAGCTTTTAAAGATGATTGATAAGGTTGGGAATCTTAAACTTGCGGCAAAGGAACTTCACATGTCGTATAGAGCAGCATGGGGTAAAATAAAAAAAACTGAGGAGATTCTTGGTAAGCCTTTAATAGAAAAGAGCTCAAATAAAGAAGGCTATCACCTAACTCCTCTCGGCAAGTTTTGCATAGAAGAATTTGAGTCAGTATATAGAGATGTAAATGACTACTGTAGTGAAAGAAGTGCAAAGATGATTGCAAAAATAAAAAACTTTGATATTTAAGAGTGTAAATTTTTTATTTTTATTTCTAAGGACGTCTTTTGCTGCTGCAATAAATTATTGGAGCATTTTATTCCATGTAAAGATTAAAGAAGTGGTATTGTATTTTTTTTGAAATTTTTATTTTTTTTATTGCCATATAAACAGTTGGATCTTTTCGTTTAAGTGCTAATCTTTATATATAAATCATTGGAAATTTTTCATAATTCTTAATTCTTAGAGTCGGAGGGCATATGGATGACTTTCTGATTTTTGACGGTATCTCAAAGAGCTTTGGCAATCATAAAGTTCTTGATAATGTCTCTCTGACAATAAAGAAGGGTGAGATCTTTTCTCTCCTTGGGCCAAGCGGTTGTGGTAAAACTACATTGCTGCGAATCTGCGCTGGTTTAGAGGAGCCAGATTCCGGGAGAATTATACTAAATGGTGAAGATATCACAAATTTGAGTCCAAATAAAAGAGCAGTCAATACTGTGTTTCAAAATTATGCTCTATTCCCTCATCTCACTGTATTTGAAAATATCGCCTTTGGACTTAGAATCGCTGGCTTTAAAGAAAGCGTTATAAAAGAAGAGGTCTATAAATACCTTGAACTCATACAGCTAACAGATCATGCAGATAAAAGACCAGATAAACTAAGTGGTGGCCAAAAACAGCGAGTTGCAATTGCCAGAGCTTTAATAAACAAGCCAAAGGTCTTGCTCCTTGATGAGCCATTGGCTGCCCTTGATCTTAAACTCAGGCAGAGAATGCTTGTTGACCTTGATAATATTCATGACGAGGTTGGCATTACTTTTTTGTATGTCACTCATGATCAAAGCGAGGCTATGAGCTTAAGCGATACAATTGCGGTTATGAATGAAGGAGTGGTTGAACAGGTTGGCACTCCTACAGAGATATACGAAGCCCCAAGAACAAGCTTTGTTGCTGCCTTTATAGGTGATACTAATTTTTTTGAAGGTGACGTTGTTGCTGTTAATGAACCTTATAGTACTTTGCATATAGATGGCTTTACAGATGTGATTGTCTATAATGACAAAAAGATAAAAAAGGGGGATAGAGTCTATCTCTCTATTCGCCCTGAGAAGTTTACTATAACCATTGATAAGCCAAAATTATCTGAGCGCTACAATATTGTCAAGGGCAAGGTTGAGGAAATAATTTACATGGGTTACCACACAAAGTATTGGGTCCGAGTAAATGACTTTCTTGTGGAAACCAAAAGGCTCCATGACAGATATATGCTTGATGAGAAGATGATAACATGGGGTGATGAGGTCTGGCTTTCATGGCACGCTGATTATTGCTATATGCTCGAGCAATATAATCTTGAGGATGAGGCTTTGCTCACTCTTCCTGATGAAGAGATTATGGCAGAGATAGAAAACTCTGAAGAAGGGGAAGAGTGATGTCTGCTGAAGTGTTGAGAAAGCGAAAGGGTGAAATCCTGATTTCGATCCCTCCTATTTTATGGCTGATCATTTTTTTTGTAATTCCAACTTTTTTAGTTATTGCTATGGCCTTCCGTAGTGCAGATCCTTATGGAGGAATTGGTCAGGAATGGACTCTTGATACTATAAAATCCTTAGGCAATCCTGATTACCCTGTTATTATATGGCGCACTATCTGGCTTAGCGTTTTATCCACTGCTGTTTGTATTTTGGCATCTATACCAGCGGGATATTATATAGCAAGACTCAATAAGAAGTATCAGGATATCTTACTCCTGTTTATAATTGTTCCATTCTGGATAAATTTCTTGATACGCATATTTGCATGGAAGGTTTTTCTTCATCCAGAAGGTTTTTTCAAAGAGGCACTTGTTGCCTTAAAGATTGCCGCTCCTGATACCTTGCTTTTGTATAATACAGGTGCTGTGCTTGTGGTTATTGTTTATTCTTATCTTCCCTTTGCCCTCTTGCCTATATATGCTGCTGCAGAGAAATTCAATTTTCATTTACTTGAGGCAGCCTATGATCTCGGTGCAGGGAGATTGCAGGCCTTTGTGAGAGTTTTTTTGCCAGGAATCAAACAGGGTATTATTACTGCAATTGTTGTTGTCTTTATTCCTGCACTGGGCTCTTATGTAATTCCTGATATTGTTGGAGGGACACAGGCTGAGATGATTGGCAATAAAATTGCTCAAAGAACTTTTATTGATAGAAATCTCCCCCATGCAAGTGCTCTATCAACTATTCTTGCTCTGGCAATAATTATTCCATCAGCTGTTGCTCTTACAATGAGATTTTTTAAAGAAAAGAATTCTACTTCTTTGAGGCTAAGGTGATGAAGAAGAGAAGTCGCTTTCCTTTTTATGTTACTGTTGCAATACTTGTATTTTTTTATTTGCCAATTATCATTGTCTTTATGCAGTCTTTTAATGCCTCTCGCTTTGGAGGTGCATGGAAGGGGTTTACTCTTCTGTGGTATTACAGGCTCTTTGCAGATAAAAATATCTGGCATGCCTTAAGCAATACCTTCGTAATTGCCTTTGGCTCAACCTTTGTCTCTATTATCCTTGGGACAATGGCAGCCTTTGCCCTTTATAGATACAAAACAAAATTGCAAATAACTCATAATATCTTGATCTATCTTCCTCTGGTTATTCCTGATATACTAATGGGTATAAGCCTGTTGCTTTTCTTTGTTTCTCTCCGCATTGAGCTGAGTCTTTTTACAATATTGTTATCTCATATTACTTTTTGCATGAGCTATGTTGCTATGGTTGTACTTGCGAGGTTTCAGGATTTTGATTATTCTACTTTTGAGGCAGCCCTTGATCTTGGAGCAACCTGGTGGATTGCAGTGAAAAGAGTTCTGGTCCCATATCTTGGGCCTGGAATTGCTGCAGGGGGTTTACTTGCCTTTACACTTTCCCTTGATGATTTTGTTATAACCTTTTTTGTTGCAGGTCCTGATTCCACAACTCTTCCTCTGTATATATATAGCATGATGCGCCATGGTTCACCTTCGGTGATTAATGCACTTTCTGTGCTCATGGTTATATTTACTTTTATAGTTGTCTTTATTAGCAAAAAACTTATGGAGGTTAAAGAATGAAAAAATTACTAACATTTTTTGCTGCTGCGCTTATGGCTTTTGTTTCCTGTAGCAAAAAGAGCAATGAACTGCACATCTATAATTGGGCAGATTATATGAATCCTGCTGTTATAGAAAAGTTTGAAAAGGAATATAATTGCAAGGTTGTAATAAATTATTTTGATTCCAACGAGGCTCTTTATGCCAAGCTTAAGGCTGGAGCTACAGGATATGATGTGCTTTTCCCTACAAGCTATATGTCAAGACTCATGTATGAACAGAAGATGATCCGTGAGATTGATCACTCAAAACTCAAAAATATTAAAAATATTGACATGGCATTTGTTAAGAAAGGTCTTGATCCACAGATGAGATACAGTGTTCCTTATATGATGACCTTTACAGGGATTGCTTATAATAAAAAGAAAGTTAAAAATTTCAAGCCATCGTGGTCAATCTTTGAGAGAGATGACCTGGCAGGAAGAATGACTTTGCTCAATGACATGAGAGAGGTAATAGGGGCAGCGCTTAAATATAATGGTTATAATTATAACAGCACAAATGATGCTGAACTTGAAAAGGCCTTTGAGACTGTTATCAAATGGAAGAAGAATATAGCCAAGTTTGATGTTGATGAGGCAAAGAGGGGGCTATCTTCAGGAGAGTTTTATCTGATACAGGTATATAATGGAGATGCATTACAGCTTATTGCAGAAAATCCTGACCTTGCCTTTGCAACACCACAGGAGGGAACTGCTTTAAGCCAGGACGATTTTGTTATACCCGTGACAGCAAAGAATCTGGAACTTGCCTATAAGTTTATAGACTTTATGCTTGAACCGGAAAATTGTAAAGCCAACATGGAGTTTGTATATTATCTTGCACCAAATATTGCAGCGCAAAAACTCATGAGTGAGGATTTTTTGAAGGACCCGGCTGTAAATCCTCCTAAGAGTATTTTAGATAAAAGTGAATTTTTGCAAGATTTAGGCTCAGATAATATTAAATTCTCCGCATTATGGGATAAGATTAAGTCCACAAAATAATTTCTATGAATCAAATTATTTTGCTGCCTGAGGATTTTATATCCCATAACAGGGTTTTGCTTAAAGGTAGAAGGTTTGAACATCTTGTATCTGTTTTGAATTCACAAAGAGGTGATAGACTGAAAGCTGGACTGCTTAATGGAAAGGCAGGTTCAGCTTTTTTAATAGAGAGGAACCAGAATTATGGAATTCTTGAGGTTTCTCTGACTGAGGATCCTCCTCCTCCAATACCTCTTACCCTTGTTGTTGCAATGCCAAGGCCAAAGAGCTTTAAAAAATTAATTCATTATGCAACTGCCATGGGCGTTAAAAAAATATATGTAATAAGAACATGGAGAGTTGAAAAGAGCTATTTTTTCTCCCCTGTCCTTGAAGAAGATTTTTTAAGGGAAGATATGATACTTGCTCTTGAGCAGGCCTGTGATACAATATTGCCAGAGGTTTTTGTGCGTAAACTTTTTAGACCCTTTGTGGAAGATGAGTTGCCTCTTATTTCTCAAAATACTATTAAACTTACAGCTCATCCCTATAGCAATGCTCACTTCCCAAGATGTGTCAACAAGCCTGTAACCTTGGCTATTGGGCCTGAGGGAGGCTTCATTTCTTATGAGGTTGAACTCCTTGAGAGCTTGGGATTTACAACTGTAAGTCTTGGGGAGAGAATTCTCCGTGTAGAGAATGCTCTCCCTGCAATCATTGGCCGCTTATTTTAGATCCCGTTGAACCATAGTAGCAGCCCAACAAATATTGAAGTTATCAGTGTCAGAATAAGTGAGAATACAAAGGCAATTCTGATTACCTTGTTTTCTTCTCCTATCCTATCTATTGATGCAGCTGCGTTTTGAAGCTTTGCTGGAGAAATAACGCTTGCAAGACCTCCTCCAAAGGCAAGTCCTGCTGTGACTATTATAAGCCCTATAATGGGCATTGATAGATTTTTCGCTGTAGTCATTGTATATTTTGCAAACATGGCAATTGTTGATGCCTCGCTGCCTGTGATAAATCCACCAAATAGTCCAATAAATGAAACTATATAGCCATAGGCTCCCTGAAATGCAAAGGCAGAATAGTCTGCCAAAACCTTAACCATGCTGGCAGTAGTAAATTGTCCTGTTTCCATAGAAAAACCAGACATGTTCATAATTTCTCCCATGGCAAAGAAAATTGCTGCTGCAAAAACAGGTCGTGGAGCTCTTTTTATCCATATAGACCATGTTTCCTTTAGTTCAGAGATTTTTGGCTTGATAAAAGGGAATGAAACTATTATACTCACAAAGATCCATGTATAGGCCTGCCATAGGGCTCTTGTTTCAAGCGGTTTTCCATTTGCAGTAATCCCATTTATTGGCAGTTTAAGTTCCCTGTAGAGAAAATTAAACATATCCTTTGGAATATTAAGCACAAGTATTAGAATGATGAGAATAATCCATGGGGAGAAAGCCTTTAGCAGTGAATATTTTTTTTCATATTCCAGCTCTTCTTGAGAGAGTTTACTTTTATCAATTATTTTTTTACCTGTAAGTTTAAGGTATATTGCCATGGCAACAATTACAGCCATGCCACACATGACTCCTGTTAAAACTACAAGGTTGTCGAATTTGTTTGTCCAGTAAGAGACTATTGTAATTACAATACCTGTGAGTATCCCTGGAATAAGACCTTCCTTAACTGCCTTCCATTTACCAACGATCCACAACATGCAAAAGCCAATGAGAGTTGATACTACTGGCAAAAACATGAAAAATACCTGGCCTGCCTGACTCAGAGTAATTTCATTGCCCTTTCCAAGAAAGCTATTGGCTATATCAACAAAAACTACAATAGGAGCCCCAAGTAAGGCGTATGTGCATAAAGAGTCATATCCTATTGCAGGAAGAGCAATAGCCACATAGGTAGAGTATCCCATTGCAACCAATATTGGTGGAAGTAGGGACACAGGAGTTGCGCCCACTGCAACCATAAGGGTTCCAAAGCCAATATTGATCATCATTATCTGCACAGCGCGATTTTCACTTGAAATTGTTTTCACAAAGATAATGATTCTCTTTAAAGCTCCTGTTTTTTCCATATAGGCCATCTGCAATAAAGAAGTGGCTACTATTAATGAAACAGAAAATGATCTGATAAGCCCTGCAGCAGTTGATCTTGCAATTACCTCAAGACTTGTGTTAAAGAAAAGAAAAGCAACAATAGAAATAGCTAACCAGCCTACAATACCACTGACATCTGCAGCCTTTTTAAATATGATAAGCATAGCAAGAAGTATTGCTATTGGCAGAAGGGTCAGCAGCAACATACCTAAGGACATATAAACCCCCTGTAAAAATTTGTAGTATTAAAACCCTTTTTGCCTTAGTTGTCAAGATTTTAAATTACAAAGGATATTTCTGTTTCAAAGGATTGATTTTTTGAAAATTTGAGAGTCCCATTAAGCTGTTTTACAAGCATATCTATAAGCTGAAGCCCAAAGCCTTCTGTTGAATCAGAGCTTTTTGAAATTCCAGGGCCATTATCTTTATATATAAACTGGATACTTCCCTCTGTTTTTTTTATTTCAAGGTGAATATTAGGGGTATCCTTAACAGGGACAGTATATTTTATTGAATTTGTTATGAGTTCATTTACTATTATCCCAAGAGGATAGAGCTTTTCGGAGTTTAAGTAAAAGTTATCACAGTGAAAGGAAAAGGAGATTTCTTTTGTTCCATTAAAAATATCGAAGATGATCTTTGTAAGATCTAAAAAGTATTCTTTAACATTGAGATCAAAATTTTGATTTTTTAGGTAAAGTTTCTGGTAGAGTATTAGCATGCTTTGAATTCTTGAAGCAGATTTGAGTAATATTCTTTTTAAATTTTCATCACTCAATGTTTCTGCTTCCAGTGAAAGCAGACCAAAAATGCTCAGCATATTATTTTTTATTCTATGGTGAGCCTCCTTCATGATTATTTCCTTTTCTTGCAGAAGCTGTTTGATTTTTTCCTCCCCAGCCTTGCGATCTGTAATGTCAATCCCTGTTGCAATATAATGAGTTGGATTTCCTTCTTTATCAAAAAAGCAGCGATTGTGCCATTCCTGATAAAATATTTTTCCATCTTTTATAAGGCGCTGTTCATGTTTTTCTATGGGATTTGAAGGTGTAAGAGATTTTAGTCTGTTTCTTATTTCTTCAGCCTCCTCTGGCTCCATTAATTCAAAGAATACTTTTCCCAGTAATTCCTCTTTTGAGTATCCTGTTAATTCACATAGTGCATTATTTACGTAAGTAAGAGTTCCATCTGGCAAAAAGGCGCTTACATAGGCTGGAAGATTTTCTGTTAAATGGATAAATTTTTCTTCACTTTCTCTTAGCTTTTGCTCAGTTAGCTTTCGATCCGTAATGTCTCTTCCTACTCCCAGTATGCCAATTGGCTTTCCTTCTTTATCGCGCAATAGTTTAAAGGTAGATTCGCTCCAGCAGATTGTTTTATCCTTTTTGTAGTATTCAATCTCAAGAATTATATATCTATCGTTAGTGGGATCTTTTAGCATTTCTGGATTAAGATATTCTGAAGCAAGCTCCATCAGCTTTTCATAAGATTCCTGCGACATTCTTTCTTTGAATGGAATTGTTTTTAATTCTTCAATGCTATATCCATGGCGTTTAATAACAGAAGGTGTTACATATTTTATTTCCATATTCATATCCAAGAGGACAATACCCTCTGTCATGTTTTCAGTTGTGAGAGAAAGCAATTCATGGCTTTTTTGTAAATCTGCACTGTGGAGTGAAGATTTATAACCAATGTTGTCTGTTTCGTTTAAAAAGTTTTCTTTGTCCATAGTTATAATTTTTATTATTAGCTTCTGTGAGTCTATTAATAATAAATATTATTTATCCAAAGACAAATTAATGTTTAATTTTCACTAATTATTTCTTAATATAATTTTTAGTGTAAAATAAAGAGAATGTTATCTCCGAAGCCGAAGGCTTTGGGGATAATAGAGTATTTTTATTTTATAAGGAAGTTAAGTAGTAAATATTGTTGAATGTTAGAGAAATTTTTTTGCTCTTGTAATTTAAGAGGATTATACTATATAAATATTATTTAAGTCCCTTCGATATGTTGAAGGGCAAAGGATTTGGCAATGACTAAATATAAATATATTAGATGGATTCACCTTAAGGAATACATAAGGCTTAAATCCAGAATTTTGTTCTTTTTTATTCTTGTTTTGCTTTTGATTAATCTCTTATTTTTCATGTTCCACTCTTTTTTTATAGATGATGATTACCTAAGAATAATTCCAATTGGAAGTTCATTTGTTTTTCTTTTACTTACAGGCTGTGTTTTCTATTTTATACGGGATTTCTGGAAAAATATTGGTAACTTAATATTTCAGATGATAACTGTAATGGACAATGCTCCTACACTTATTTATATGAAGGACAGAGAAGGGAGGTATTTGTTTGTCAATAGAGCATGGGCACAAATCATCAATATTAGCTATGATGATGTTCTTGGCAAAAGTGATAAGGAGATTTTTCCGGAGATCTATGCCTCTGAACTAATTAAAAACGATCAGGAAGTTTTTGATAAAGTTGATATGATTGAATTTGAAGAAAAAATTGAAATTGATGGAATAGTTCATACTTACAAAACTCTAAAATACCCAATAAAAGATGAGAAAAACAATGTCGTTGCTATTTGTGGATTGTCCACAGACATATCTGAGAGGAAACTGGCAGATAAGGCTCTTGCTGAAAGTGAAATTAAATATAAAAATATAATAGAGTTTGCCCCTGATGCTTTTTTTCATGGTGATGCCCATGGTAACTTTTTAAATGTAAATATTGCTGCAGAGATTTTAACAGGCTATTCAAGGGATGAGCTGCTTAAAATGAATATGAAGGATCTCTTTGATGAAAGAGAACTTCTGGAGAAACCCTTGAGGTATGACCTCCTTGATACTGGAGCTATTTTAAAAAAAGAGAGGCACATAAGGCGCAAAGATGGATTGTTGCTTACTGTGGAGATGACCTCCAGAAAAATGGCAGATGGCACTTATCAATCTTTTTTTAGGGATATAACAGATAGAGAAAAAACTCAGGAAAAATTAAAAGAAACAGAGACTGTTTTTTCACATTTTCTGGCAAACAGCCCTGTATATGTATTTTTTAAAGATGAGAATATCAGAGCTATTTATCTTTCAAAGAATTACGAAAATATGCTGGGTATGCCCCTTGAAGAGATTCTTGGGAAGACCATGGATGAGATCTTTCCATCAGATCTGGCAAAGGGTATGATTGAAGATGACAAAAGGGTGTTGCAAAAAGGGGAAATTGTCTCTGTAGATGAGGAGCTTAATGGGAGATATTATACTACAATTAAATTTCCTTTGACTATTGGTGATAAAAAATATCTTGCAGGATATACACTTGATATAACAGAGAGGGTTCTTTCTAAAAAACAGGTTGAAGAAGAAAGGGGAAAACTCTTTGTAACTTTACGTAGCATAGGAGATGCTGTTATCACTACAGATGCAGATTGTAATATTACTTTAATGAATCCAACAGCGGAGGCCCTTACAGGTTGGAGCCTGGATGCGGCTATGGGTAAACCTCTCTGGGATGTTATTAGAATTAAGGATCGTAATACAGGATTAAATTGCTGTGATATTATAAAAGAAATATTAAGTCAAAAGAATAAAGTCTTTCCTGAAGAGACAATTCTTGTTAAGAAAAATGGGGAGGAACTTTACATTGAAAATACCCTTGCTACAATCAAGATCAAAGAGTCAATTATAGGGCTTGTAATAGTCTTTAGAGATGTATCTATAAAATTAAAAACAGATAAGCTGCTTCAGAATGCTCAAAAGCTTGAGTCTCTTGGGGTTCTTGCAGGAGGCATAGCCCATGATTTTAATAATCTTCTTGCAGGGATATTCGGTTATCTTGAACTTATAAAAATTTATGCATTCAATAGTGAACTACAAAAGATAACTTCCAGTGCGGATAAAGCTCTTTCTGTAATGTCAAGGGCAAAGTTTCTTACTCAGCAGTTGCTTACCTTCGCCCGTGGTGGAGCACCTCAAAAATCATTACTCAATATTAATGATATTCTTGAGAGCTCTGTTGATGTAGCTTTCAATGGAACAGGTGTTATTGGTGAGCTTGATGTATCAAAGGGGCTATGGAGTTGTAGCGCAGACAAAGCGCAGTTTTGTCAGGTTATTGACAATTTACTTATAAATTCAATTCAGTCCATGCCCAATGGGGGAGTTGTCACCGTGGAGGCTGAGAATTTTTTAAACAAAGGAGATAAAAAGATTCCATCGATCCCTGAGGGGGAGTATATAAAGATTTCAGTTAAAGATAATGGCATAGGAATACCTTCGGAGATCATGCCAAGGATTTTTGATCCATTCTTTACAACTAAAAAAGACCACACTGGCCTTGGCCTTTCTATAGCTTATTCAATAGTAACCCGTCATGGTGGGACAATAGTTTCGGAGTCAGATGGAGTCAGCGGATCTACTTTTTCAATTTATTTTCCTGCAGATAGTGGCAAGGATCGAAATTATCAGGGAGACAGTGCAGAGGGCTATGGTAAATTTCAAGGACGTGTTCTTGTGATGGATGATGAGCCCTTTGTTCTTGAGACCACTGAAAAGATATTGTCAAGCCTCGGATTTTCTGTAGATACTGCCAGAAATGGTAATGAGGCTATTGAAATGTATATGGAGGCAAAGGATAAAGAGCCATTCACTTTGCTCATATTAGATTTAACAATAAAGGGAGGAATGGGAGGTCAGGAGACCTTAGATTATATAAGAAAAATTGACTCTTCTGTGTTGGCCATAGCTGCAAGCGGATACTCTTCTTTACCTGTTATGTCAGATCCATCTTCTTATGGTTTCATTGGAAAACTGGAAAAGCCCTACAAAATTGAGGATATGGTTGAGTTGATAAAAGATATTTATGAATCAGGCCGTGTAAATTAAAATGTGGATGTTTAAAAAACTCTTGCAAATAAGTAAAAAATGTTTCAATTGCCCCTATGAAGATAAAAAAATATCCATGGGGCAATCCAATTTTGTTAAATTGCTATTATATAAAAAAATAGGAATTGAGGTATTTTTTGGCTTATAAAAAGAGTGAACAGACAAAGGAAAAGATTTTACTCTGCGCTGAAAAGGTTTTTTCTGCAAAGGGCTATTATGAGGCTCAGATATCTGATATTGCCAGGCTTGCAAAAATTGCCAAAGGAACTATTTATCAATACTTTGAAAGCAAAGAAGCTCTCTTTGTTTTTTTGATTGAGAGATATGTTGAGCAGTGGGAGAGTTATGTTTCCCTTTCCCTTGATGACTTCCTTGGAGATGTCAATCCTCAGGAATCTGCTCATAAGTATTTACATCACCGTATAGAAAAGACCATGATCTTTTTTTCTGAAAATCAAGATAGGGCAAATATTGTCCTTAGAGTAGGATTGGGCCTTAGAGATGATATAGAGTCTGCTATAAAAATTTTTGAAAACAAAATTATGGAAGCAATAATTAGAGATATAAAAATAGGCCAGAGATTTGGCCACATTAGTAAAAATTTAAATATAGAACTTGCAGGTAATGCAATTCTTGGAGGTATACTGCGCATTTCTTATTTTTATTTTGTGTTGAAGCAGGAAACCTTTGGCTTTGGAAATGTTGATGATTTTTCCAATGAAGTTGTTCTTTTGATTGAGAATACTCTCGCCATGTATAAATAATCTTATTTTAACTAAGATTTTAATAGTTTTACTTGTAGTTAAATAAAAAATATTATTATATTATTTATTTTTTATAAAAAAAATAGCATAAATATTGACTTTTTATTAAAATATTTGTAATTTTTTTCCGACTCACATAAAACTGACTATTCAGTTTTTGTTTAAAAGGGGGGAAATATGGTCGGATTATTTTAAGATTTATATTAATTTTTCTTTCATCTCTGCTTATTGCTCAATGCGGTGGAATTTCAGGTGGTGAGCCTGCACCTTCCATTGATGATGGTCTATCCTCTGATTTTTTTATCAAGGAGTTAACCTTTTCAAGTGGCACTTTACGTTATCCCTTTAACCCGGATGATTGGAGCAATTATCTGGAAGTGCCCTATGAGACGGATTCTATAACAGTTAAAGCAACTCCTAAGGATATATGGACAAAGCTTTATATTGGTGATAAAGAACTTATACCAGGCGTGGATTCTGAGCCAATAAGTCTGAAACCTGGTGAAAATATAATTAAGATAGTAGCAATTTCTGAAAGTGGTGAGGAATTAACCTACGTAATATATGTCACTCGTTGTTCTCAGAATTACTCTGTTGCAAATTTATCTGAATTGACCATCGATGGGGTATCACTAAATCCATCCTTTGAAAGCTCTGGCAAAAATAGGAATTTTTTTGCTATAACAGAGAGGGGAGTAATTAACCTCCATGTAACCACTGTAGCCCAAAGTGAAGGTGCCTCTGTTTATGTTAAGGTCAATGATGATACTGTGAGCAGCCTTTCGGAAATATCTTTAAATCCAGGGATAAATACAATAGTTATCACTTCTATTGCCCCTGATAAAAAGACAAAGCTTATTTATACTTTAACAGTTATCCGTCAGATAGATTCCTCATCATCTAAACTGGCTTATTTAAAGATTGCTGGTGGGGATTTTGATAAGGAATTTAATCCAGATACCTTAGAGTATTCCATAAATGTCACATCCACTATGAACCCTGTCAATCTCTATGCAGCAGCACAGGCCTCTGGTGCTACAGTTGTTGTAAATCTCAATGGAACTCCTGTTTCTGATACTTCTTCTATCAGGCTTACTCCTGGGAAATTGAGCCTGCTTACTGTTATTGTCACAAAGGGCAGTTCTTCTACTACCTATCATATAAATGCTCAAAGTCTTCAGGGAAGCGATAATGCAAATCTTTCATCCCTAAAGGTTATGGTGGGAACAAAAAGCTTCAGACCTCTATATCCAGGGACATTCAACAGGAATGATAATTATCATGATCCGAATAATACTATTTTTGATAAAAATATAACAGATTATTGCTCTGTTATTTATGGGTTTGATAGTGTAAAGATTATAGCCACTGCTGAGGATACCACAGTTAAGGCTATCCAGTTTCTTATTGATGGTGAAATTGTTCAGTCCACTCTTGAAGGCGGAATTGCTATCTCAACTATTCCTCTTGAGGAAGGCCTTGTGAAGAAGGTTGAGATAGTTGTTGTTGCAGGAGATGAAACTACCAGAAAAACATATTGCCTTTATGTTAAGTTGCTAAATCTTGATGAGTTTTACTGGGGAGTTTATGCTCCTTCCCTTGATAGATCAAAGGCTGAAAGATGGGAGCCAAAGCCTGGTGCTGGAGGAAGTAAGACTGTAAATGGATATGTAAGCGGAACAATGAACTGGTCCATAACCTTTTCTCCCACAAGCACAATAGTTTTAACAAATTATAATGATGGAAAGTTTGGATTTAAATACAATGACGGAGGCTTTATTGCCCATGGAACTCAAGAGGCTGCTCTTGATGGAGTAGTAAGCAAAAATGGATACAATGTCACAAAACCTGGAACAGTTTTTTATCTTAAGACAGCAGAGGGCGAGGAGGTTGCTCAAATTGGTTATCACATAAAGGTCCAAGGTGGAGATACTGTTGAGGGTGCAGATTCATGGGTTGATTTTACTTATCTTGGGCAGAAGGTGAGAAAGCCCTATAAGCTAAACAAGCCATATCCCTTCTCTGATAGCTATGATTGGAATATTTCATGGGATGATGGGTTTTAGGAGGCCAATATGAAGATTTTGTTAATGCTGATTTTTATTTTATCATCGGTCTCTGTTGCCTTTTCTTCTGAATTGCATCAGGAAGATGGTATTTTGTCAAACCATTCTGCAGAGTATGTTCGTTCTCTCAATCGCAATACATCAACGGATCCTGATGCAGCCTTCTATAATCCTGCAGGCCTTGCCTTTATGAGCGGTAATGGCCTTTATGTTTCTTTTTCTACTCAGACATATTATGTAAAGAAAACTCATTCCATGGATTTTTATGCTCTCCATAAACTGGACTCCCAAGCTCTGCCACAACGTCCTCCTCATAAACAGGAGTGGTTCAGGGAATGTTTGCCTGATGAATATATGGCGGAGCTTACTGCTCCTGCTTTGCCAGGAGTTGACATTGTCTGGAAAGAGGATGGTTGGGCTGCCTTTCTTGATATTGCTGTTATGCAGGCTGCAACTGACATGACATACCGCAATGGTCTGGCTGTTCTTGATTGGGGGACGCTTTTAAGTGAAGAAACAGCAATGACAGAGGGAACTCATCTGATTCAATATAACAGAAATGCAGAGGCTATAAGGAATGAGATGTATATTGGCATAACACTTGGTGGTGCTTATGAAATAACAAAATGGATATCAGCTGGCGGTGGAATAAGATTTATTAATGCTGAAGGCGATATGAAGATCAAGATGAGCAATATAACCTTTGTTGAGGATGATGGCAGTGGTCCTAATTTTAAGCCTATGCCCGATGAGGAGGATAGCTGGGATGTAGATACTGAGACCAAGGGTTTTGGTTATGGCTTAATTGCAGGAACACATATAAGACCTGAGACTTTGTTATCTTTACTCAAAGGATTGGATTTTTCCTTCAGGGTTGAGTATTACCCTGCAATGAAACTGGAAAAGAATACTAAGAAGTTTTTGATACCAACATTGATTGAAAAAAGTGGTAAGGCTAATATATTCAAAGATGGTTCCGATGGAAAGGAAATGGAATTCTCTCAGGGAGTTGGAGAGAAATATTTAAAGGTTACATATCCAACCACTTTAAATTTTGGTCTATCGTATTTCATTTTTGATTGGATGAAGATCTTAAGCTCTCTTCAAATTTCACTTAGATCTATGAGAGATCTTGGTGGAAGAGAAAAAGATTATACTAATGGATATCAAGCTGGATTTGGATTTGAGTTTATTTTGAATCCACAGCTTACTTTAAGCATTGGTTATCTTTACAACGATTTTGGGATAAAGCCAGATAAACGCACAGAGGCCGATCCCCTTTTAAGATCCCACCAAATTGGTTGTGGCGCTGCCTTTGTAATAGATGAGAATCTCACTTTGAATGTTGGGGCTTTCTATCAATATTTTATTCCAGCTACTGCTTATAGCACTGAGTATGTTAATGTCAGCGAGCCCACTGTGAGTTATTTGCGAAAGGACTATGATGAGATGCGCTATAGTTTTTCTGCAGGCATAACATATAGATGGGCTTTTGAAACTGAGGAAAAGAAAGCAGTGCAAAAGGATGAAAAGCTGCCAGTAAAAGGGAGCAAATCAAAGTCTAAGAAAAATTCAGCTTCTTCTGGCACTAAAAGTAAAACTAATTCTGTGATGCCAATGTGAGGTGTTCCATGAAAAGACTATATATTATTCAGTTAATTGCTCTTATATTAGTAATCTCCTGTGGTGGAGGAGGAGAATCTTCTGATGGAGGTGATGGCAGCTGGCCTTCAACTCCTCAGTGGATAAAGGCTACAGAGGGATTGTTTAAAGACAGAGTTGAGATCTCATGGGAAGATTCCTCTGATGCTACAGGTTTTGTTTTATATAAATCCATAGATGACAGGAGTAATTTCCGTGTAGTTGCAACTGCCATTGAAAGCAACTCCTTTGTTGATGAAAAGGTGACTCCAAATAGAATCTATTATTATAAAGTTGCTGCAGCCCATGGTGATTTATGGAGCGATCCGACAGATGATGTAAGGGGATTTGCTCATGAGGGTAAACCTCTTGCTCCATCGGATGTTGTTGCATCTAATTCAAGGATAGGTGAAATTGTAATTCAGTGGAAAGAGGTGCCTCAATGTGATTATTACAAAATATTTAGATCTGATAAAAAAAATGGTATCTATAGTGAAATTGCAACAAATGTTACCTCTACAAATTATATAGATAGCTCTGTGCCATTAAGGGATAAAAATTATTTTTATTACATTCAGGCTGTAAGCAATAGTGATGGTGAAGGAGAACTCTCTGATGTGGCAATGGGGATTGCCCTTGAGGATATTCCCTTACCTCCACAAAGTATTTCTGCTACTAACGGAGTTTATGGCAATAAGGTTGATATTACCTGGAGTGCTTCAGATAAAGCTTCCATGTATGCTATTTATAGAGCTATTGACGAAGATGGAGATTTGCAAAGTGATGATGCTTCCCAATATGTTCTCATTGCGTCTAATGTAACAGCTCTTTTGTATGAGGACACAAATGTAACTGTTGATCAGTTGTATAGATATAAAGTTGCTGCCATAAGCTCTGGAGGGGAAGGTGAAAAGAGCAGCAGTGCGCCAGGTAAGAGTAAAAGTGGTGCTCCTATACAAACTCCTGCACCTCAAAATCTTAGAGCCACAGATGGGGATTATGATATAATAACTATCACATGGGATGCTGTGACATCTGCTACAGCATACAGTCTCTATAGGAGCGATAGTCTGAATGGGCAATATACTTTAATAGCCAATAGAATTACTGAAAGCTCCTTTGTTGATACTCCACCATCTCTTGTGACAAAGTATTATTATAAGGTAACATCATGGAGTGATGGAAGTACTCCTGTTGAAAGCTATTATAGCCTCTATGATGATGGGTATGCAATGCCAAGGATTCCAGATATTCCAGAGGGCATTACTTCCTCCATAAATAGAACTGATGGAAAAATTGTTTTATCCTGGTCTGCCTCAAGTAGAGCTGATTCTTATAATCTATACAGAAGTGATTCTCAAAATGGAACTTATAATCTTGTTGCTTCAGGAGTTTCTGATTTAACTTATAGTGATGAATTCCCCTCTATAATTGTAGGAAAGAATTATTATTATAAAATTTCTGCTGTGAATGTCAGTGGGGAAAGCTCTATGAGTAGTTATATTTTTGGTAATACCAGGCTGGCAATACCAGGTAATTTTAATCTCTCCTATAGCAATAAACAGGTTTCTCTTTGCTGGTCTCCGGTTATTGGAGCCACATCTTACAGAATACAGAGAAAAAAATTCTTAGAGACCTCTTATAAGGATATAGGCACAACGGATCAATGTAATTTTATTGATACAGGTCTATCATGGGGCCAACATCATTATTATAGGGTTCAGGCTGTCAATAATAGCGCTTCTGGAGATTTTACAGAAAGTCAAAGCGTTTATGTTATATGGTTTTAGATTTTTCATGGGGGATTTATGAAGCGAATTATACTAAAGCAAAAGCCTTCCTTGATTGCAAGCATGGCAAGAATTTTGCAAAAGAGAAGTGCTAAAAAAGCAAATTTTGAATTTCCATATTTAAATGTTTTTATGGAAGATGTAACTGTGGATAGGGAAAATCTTATGCTTTATAGACATCTTACAGGATATGAAGATGATGGGGTTTTGCCAATCTTATATCCCCATGCAGTTGCAGCCCCTTTTTATATGTTTATGCTCAGTCAGAAGGAATTCCCTTTAAATCTTTTAGGAGCCCTTCATCTCAAAAACAGGATTATATCTTACAGGAAAATATCTGAAAAGGAAACTTTTTCAATAGATGTTAGAATGGGGAAGGTTAGAATTTTATCAAATGGCATTGAGTTTGATTTTTCTGTTATACTTTCACAAAGAGATGAAATTTTATGGAAGGGG
>ERZ795052.3241-NODE-3241-length-18282-cov-5.432106_pt1 | contig 18282 bp, 18 predicted proteins | sample MGYA00375136_ERZ795052 | MGnify/ENA primary metagenome ERZ795052 (study PRJEB30181, sample SAMN05720156) | activated sludge metagenome | isolation source: Anaerobic digester | place: Japan | collected 2015-05-26 ... | reverse complement strand
AACGGTTTCCCATAGACTTACTCAAGTGGATCGGACCGAGCGTCTCCTCGATCTCATCACCTACTTACTGAACGCGCGCGAGCCGGTTTCCTGGAGAGCGATTCGTAGTCAATTCCCGGAAGACTATGAGCAAGGCATCGAGGAGTCCAAGCAGCGCAAGTTCGAACGGGACAAGGCCGAACTTGTCTCCCTGGGTATTCCTATCGATTACCAACCGGCCTCGGAAGGAAAGTCCGAAGGATATGTCATCCGTAAGGAGAAGCTTTTCCTACCGGAGGTTCGGTTTTCACCGCGGGAGTGCTCCCTTCTAATGCTGGCCGCCGAAGCGGTGCTGCATGAAGCGGCCTTTCCGTATCGCGATCAATTGGAGTCGGCACTTCACAAGATCCTCAGCCTGCAACCGACCTTGACGGCACCACCGGACGGCGTAGCCATCCGGTGCACCCCCGCCACGGCATCGCCGGATCCCGACATGGTGCGCAAGATCCGGGACGCCCTCGAGCGCCGAAAGACACTCACGCTTCGTTATCATGCCTTCTCAACCGGTAAGACGACGCAGCGGAAAGTCAACCCTTACGGCTTGGTATTTCGGCGGGGAAAGTGGACTCTCGTGGGGTGGGACCACATGCGCAAGGATATACGACAGTTTGTACTGAACCGCATCGCGCGCTTGGAAGTAAATCCCAGGCGTCCGGGAAGCCCCGACTACGAGGTGCCGTCGGACTTCTGTTTGCATGTGTACAGCCAACAGCAACCGTGGCACCTGGAGTGCCATGAGCCTGAGGATGTGGTACTTGAAATTGCGCCTCACCGTCAGAATGAGCTGCTACCGCAGCTACTCGGAGCGGAGGAATTGGGGGGCCGGCGCTTCCGTATCACTGTGACGAATCGGGCGGCACTCATGGCTTGGATACTGGAGCAAAAAACCGACGTCCGGGTGGTTTCGCCCGAGTCGATCCGGAAAGATCTGATCCAATTGCTTCGGAAGCTCGCATGAGCGTTGCCGATCATATCAACCGAATTTTCTTTATTCTGAGTTACGTATCTCAGCATCAGGGGATCCGTGTCTCGCAACTGGCGAACGCGGTCGGCCTAAATGCCGAGCAACTCATTCGGGAGCTGGAGTTCATCTCGTTGATCGGCAAACCACCCTTTAAGCCTGACGACTACGTCGACATTTACGTTGAAAATGACCGGGTTTTCGTGGAGTTCGACCAGAGTTTGAATCGCCCGCTACGGCTGATCCGTTCCGAAGCGGTCGCCCTGCTGCTGTCGCTGGAACTACTCGATCCGGAGCTCGATCCGGAGGGGGTGGATTCGCTGCGGCGAAAAATCCAGGACGCCGTCGAGCACTCCGTGGATGCGGAAATCTCATCGGCCGACAGGGTCCTCCTCGAGAGGCCCCCGCGTCCGGTTTCAGAGCACTTTCGGCTCATCCGCGAAGCCATTGAGGAAAAGCGGAAGATCGAAATCACTTATTTTAGTCTTAACCGAAATCGTACGTCCCGCCGAGTGGTCCGTCCCTACCACTTGATGAAACGATTGGGGGCCTGGTACCTGACGGGGTACTGTGAGCGCCGCAAGGATCTAAGGACGTTCAAGTTCGAACGGATTCTTTCGGTACGCAAAATGCGCAGCCGGTTCGAACCCCCGTCGGATTTGGATTTAGATCGCTTTCCCACCGATTTCCGCCAACCGATGGGCGAGTACGAGGTCCAGATTCAATTTGATCGTAGACTGGCCCCCTGGCTGACGGAACGATGGGGAGAAGATGCATCGGAAAATGCGATGGGTGTTCTCCTGACCCTTTCAAACACCTCGCTTGAATTTGCCTCTCGCCTGGTGCTGAGTCACCTCCCTTATGCGGAACCGATCGCACCTCCTGAATTCGTGGAGAAGGTCCGAGAGGATGTTCGCGAGTTGCTGCAGCACCATGGCGTAGAATCTGAGCCATGAAGGCTACTCGGGCATCGGTTTTCGCCGTTTTGGCCGTATGGCTTTTCGGGGCTGCGACTTTCTCCTACGGTCAGGTACCCGGAAACCAGTCCGCCTTCACTGAAACCGAGCAGTGCGACTCCCTAGCCGAGCCGTGCAAACCTTCGTCGAAGGAGGATTCGGAAGTTTCGTTCTTCCCGCAGTTACTGCAAGATCAGGAAAAGATTTGGGGCGCTCCTTGGAAGAAGGACACATGGCAGGATCCCGCCACATACTGGGCGTTAGGACTGGCCGCCGGGTCTTTCGCCCTCGACGGGCGACCTTCGAGACGGCTGCGGGAGAACTGTAACCTCGACGGATTAGATGACGTCTTTGCCGGGCAAGCGGCGGATGTTGCTCTGACGGCCTATCCTTTCGCACTATGGGCCGCAGGCGCCGTTCTCGATCGGCCCGGTTTAACCGACTATGGCCGCACCGCCACGAGGGCCGCCGCCGGGGGCATCACTGTCGCCCTCGGTTTGAAGCTGGCCACTCAGCGGTCCCGCCCCCATAACGGCGACACCTACGCCTTCTGGGAAGGCGGGAATTCCTTTCCTTCCGGACATGCCACGGTAGCATGGGCCATTGCCGCAGCCACCGTCCGTCATTTCGACGAACATCGGTGGGTACCCTGGGTGGCGTATCCTTTGGCCGGGCTGATCTCGTTCACCCGCATCAGTTCGGCCAACCACTACGCTTCGGACGTTGTAGTGGGATCGACTCTTGGTTTCGCCGTCGGATGGCAGATCGGCGGGGATAAGTGAAGCTGCCACCATGAACGACAGTCGAGCACTGAAACTCGAGGATGGGGAGGTTCCTGGTCTAGGACGTTTGAGGGTTCTTCACAACGCGGCTTCGAATACTGCAAGGAAGAAGTCTTGGAGACTTCCTGCGAGGCCGTCGACCTTGGAAGGCCGTACCCGGCCTTCGATACTCGGAATCCCTCAAAGAAGTGGCTGGGGGACAGGGACTCGAACCCCGATACCGTGGTCCAGAGCCACGTGTGTTGCCGTTACACCATCCCCCAACTCAGGCCGAACATTATATAGCAAAGGAAGGCGTTCCCTCTTCCCGCGTCAGCAACTACGACCCTGGCGCAACCCCCGCGACTTGGAGGCGCGCAACGGCCGCCTCCCAACGCTCCATCACTTCCGTGTAATTCAGCTCACTCGAGTGGGAATGTAAAGCCGCCTCCGCCTCGGATCTGGCCGCCATAGCCGCTTCCACGTCCACCTCATCCGGAAACTCAGCCTCCTCCACCAGAACCGACACCCTATCCGGCAAGACCTCCACGAAGCCCCACCCCGAGTAAAGGACGGTTCGAACTCCGTCTTCGACAAAGCTGACCAGCCCGGGTTTCAGCTCCGAAAGCAGGGGAGCATGCCCGGGGAGAATTCCCAGGTAACCCTCTCGACCCGGGACCGTCACTTCCTGCACGGCTCCGGCGAACACCTGCCGAGTGGGTGCCACAATCTCAAGATCCAGCTTCTCCGGAAGTATTTCGGCCATATTGTCACGCCTGCAGTTGCTTGGCCTTCTCCAAGACCTCGTCGATACCCCCTACCATGTAGAAGGCCTGTTCGGGAATCTCGTCATGCTTGCCGTCGCAAATCTCCCGGAACCCACGAATGGTGTCCTCGATCGGAACGTACTTTCCGGGTATCCCCGTGAATTGCTCGGCCACGAAGAAGGGCTGCGACAGAAACCGTTGGATCTTCCGCGCCCGCGACACGATCAATCTATCTTCCTCCGACAGTTCATCGATTCCCAAAATCGCGATGATGTCCTGCAAGTCCTTGTAACGTTGCAGGATGTTCTGCACCGTCCGAGCCACGCCATAGTGTTCTTCCCCAATGACGCGGGGATCCAGGATGCGGCTGGTGGAAGCCAGAGGATCCACCGCCGGGTAGATACCCATTTCCGCGATGGACCTTTCCAGGTTGGTGGTGGCGTCCAAGTGTGCAAACGTCGTGGCTGGAGCAGGGTCAGTGTAGTCGTCGGCCGGGACATAAATAGCCTGAATCGACGTAATCGAACCCTTCTTGGTACTGGTGATACGTTCCTGGAGCTCGCCCATTTCGGTGGCCAGGTTCGGCTGATAACCCACGGCTGACGGCATCCGGCCCAGCAGTGCCGAGACCTCGGAGCCCGCCTGGGTAAAGCGAAAGATGTTGTCGATGAACAGCAAGACATCCTGGCCTTCGTCATCCCGGAAGTACTCGGCAACGGTCAGACCGGTGAGCCCCACCCGCAAGCGGGCTCCCGGGGGCTCCGTCATCTGCCCGTAGATTAGAGCCGCTTTGTCGATAACGCCCGATTCTCTCATCTCCAGCCAAAGGTCGTTTCCCTCACGGGTTCGCTCGCCGACACCGGCGAACACCGAGAACCCTCCGTGTTGAGTCGCGATCCGGTTGATCAGCTCCATGATGATGACGGTCTTGCCGACACCCGCACCTCCGAACAATCCGATCTTGCCGCCCTTTGCGAACGGCTCGATCAGATCGATTACCTTGATGCCCGTTTCAAGCATTTCCGCTTCGGTACTTTGGTCTTCCAGAGAAGGGGCCGGACGGTGAATGGGATACCGTTTCTTGGCGGGAATCGGTCCCATGTTGTCCACCGGTTCCCCCAGCACGTTCATGACCCGGCCTAAAGTTTCGCGTCCCACCGGCACCGTGATCGGTTCGCCTGTGTCCACCGCCTTCATGCCACGCACCATCCCGTCGGTGGGTTGCATGGCCACACACTTCACAACTCCGTCTCCCAGGTGCTGAGCTACCTCGACGACCACGTCTATCGGGACCGGAGTATCCATCCCCTCCGAAGTCACGTGCACAGCGTTATAGATGTTGGGCACATGGCCGCTCTCGAACGAAACATCCACAACCGGGCCCATCACCTGGACGACCTTTCCCACCGTTTGCTGCATCTCACTCACTCCTAGCTTCTTGAAGAGCGTTCGCGCCGCTGACAATTTCGATGATTTCCGTCGTAATCGATGTCTGTCGCAAGCGATTAATCTTCAGTGTCAGTTGATCGATCATCTCGGCTGCATTCCGCGTCGCCGAATCCATCGCCGTCATACGGGCTCCGTTCTCGGCCGCCTCCGACTCCAACATGGCACGATACAGTTGCGTCTGCACGTGACGGGGCAACAGACGGTCGAAAAGGAGAGCCGGAGGCTGCTCGTAGATGTAGTCCACGGGGGTTACCCCCTCGGGCAACTCCAATCGCCGGATGGGCAGTAAGGGCTCCAAAACGATACGCTGGGAAATGACCGACTTGAACTCGTTATAGACAACGTAGACGGCGTCAAGCTCACTCTTCGTGTAATGCTCGATGACCGCATCGGCCAGCTCCTTGGCATATTCGTACCCGACCCGACTCATGATGTTCAGATATTGATGGCGGATCGGCCAACGACGATGGCGAAACCATTCATAGCCTTTGCGCCCCACCAAAGCCAAACTCAAGGTCCGATTCGCCGCGTCACTCTCGATGAATCGAACCGCCGACTTGATCAAGTTGGCGTTGAACGCACCGCAAAGCCCCTTGTCGGCGGTGATGACGATAAGCATCACCCGCTCACCCTCCCGCACTCGCAGTAACGGATGGCTGGAGGGATCCACCCTGGTAGCCAACGAATTGAGAACCGCCAGCATACGATTGGCGTACGGTCTGGCCGCCAAGATCCGCTCCTGTGCACGCCGCAAGCGTGAAGCCGAGACAAACTTCATCGCCCGCGTAATCTGCTGGATGTTCCTGACGGAGCGCACTCGGCGCCGCAGATCGATCAGGTTTCCGCTCGGCATATGTTCTCCCCGGCCACGAGGCTCACGATGCCGCGGCCGTCATCTGTTCCCGGAACCTTTCCTTGAATTCCTGAATGGTCGACGTCAACTTGTCCCGAAGGGTGTCCGTCAGCTCTTTCTGCTCTCGAATCCCCTGGAGCAGATCGGAATGGGACGTCTGCAAATAGTCATAGAGACCCGCTTCGAATGAAGCGATCTCCTTGATCTCGAGATCGTCCAGCAAGCCGTTGGTACCTGCGAAAATAATGACAATTTGGTTCTCTACCGGCAGTGGCTGATACTGCGGCTGCTTCAACACTTCCGTTAACCGCGCGCCGCGGGCCAGCTGCCGCTGGGTAGCCTTATCCAAATCCGCTCCGAACTGAGCGAAAGCGGCAAGTTCTCGGTACTGAGCAAGGTCGAGTCGAAGTCGTCCGGCCACCTGTTTCATGGCCTTGATCTGGGCCGATCCACCGACCCGGCTGACCGAGTTCCCGACGTTGATGGCAGGCCGGACACCGGAGTAAAACAAATCCGTTTCCAGAAAGATCTGACCGTCGGTAATAGAAATCACATTCGTCGGAATATAAGCCGAAATGTCTCCCGCCTGGGTTTCAATGACCGGCAGCGCCGTTAGACTTCCGGCGCCTTTCTCGTCACTCAATTTGGCCGCCCGCTCCAACAAACGGCTGTGGAGGTAAAACACGTCGCCCGGAAACGCCTCGCGCCCGGGCGGACGACGCAGCAAAAGCGAGATCTCACGATAGGCCGCAGCATGTTTGGACAGATCGTCGTAAATAATCAAAGCGTGTTGACGTCTATCGCGAAAGTACTCGCCCATCGCACAGCCGGAATACGGCGCCAGGTACTGCATCGTGGCAGGATCGGAGGAAGTCGCGGAAACTACGATGGACTTATCCATCACTCCGAACTCTTCCAACGTCTTGATGACCCGCGCCACCGTCGATCGCTTCTGACCGACGGCCACGTAAATACAGTAGACGTCGGTATCCCTTTGGTTGATGATCGTGTCGATGGCGATGGCACTCTTGCCTGTCTGCCGGTCTCCGATGATCAACTCGCGCTGACCTCGACCGATCGGAATCATCGAATCGATAGCTTTCAAACCGGTCTGAAGCGGTTCCCGAACCGGCTGTCTTTCCACGACACCCGGAGCAAGACGCTCGACCGGCAGGAACTCCTCGGCTTCGATCGGTCCCTTGTCGTCCAGGGGCTGTCCCAGAGCGTCCACCACCCGACCCAGCAAGGAAGGTCCTACCGGGACCTGCAGAATTCGCCGGGTCCGTTTCACCAGGTCACCTTCGCGGACGGCGTGGATATCTCCGAAGAGAATGGCCCCGACGGAGTCTTCTTCCAGGTTCATGGCTACGCCGTAGACGTTGTGGGGAAACTCCAGCAATTCCAGGGCCATCGCCCGATCCAGGCCGTGGACGCGAGCAATTCCGTCTCCTGCGGAGATGACCGTTCCGATCTCGCTGACGTCGACACCGCCCTGGTAGTCCTTGATTTGTTCTTTAATGATTCGAGTAATCTCGTCCGCCTTAATCGCCATCGGTCTGTCTCACCTCTTCGTCTTTCCGTCAGATCCCGGTCTATTATGAAGCGATCAGTTTCTTTCGGATCTGGTTCAGGGCCGCGCGGATCGAGCCGTCGAACACGGTCGAGCCCACCTGAATGACAACTCCGCCGATAAGCGCCTCGTCGACCTTCAGTTGCAAGCGGATCTCACCTTGCAAAATACGCTGAAGCGCCACCCGAAGTTCTTCCTCGCCGGCAGGCTCCAAGGGCTGAGCCACACTCGCCTCGACTCGCAAAATCCCGGCTCGGTCATCCAGAAACCACTGATAGGCTTCGAGCACTTCACTCAGCCGGCCGATTCGATTCCGCTCGACCAAAAGGAGCAGAAAATTCCTGGTCAGAGGGCTTACCTTCAGTAGCTCGCACACCTTCTCAATGATCCCTTGCTTCACCTTAAGCGGATAGGCCGGGGTCACTAAGCTGCCGCGAAGATCCGCTAATTCCTCCATCAGGCCCGCAAAGGACCGCAACTCCTCAAAGATTTCCTTCTCCCGCCCTACTTCAGCCGCCACTTCACCCAACGCCTGAGCGTATTTTCTGATAGCCACAGTGATCACGAGACGCGCCCTCCTCCTCTCAGGTCCTCCAGGCGCTGCAACGTCGAGGTCAGAATCCGCCTGTGCAAGGAAGGATCCAGGCGCCGCCGAATTTCGGCTTCCGCCAGCTCAACGGCCAGATCGGCGGCGTATCTACACAACTCTTGTCGAGCCGAGCGCACCAGTCCTGAAGCCTCCCGCTCCGCCATTTCCAGAAGGCGTTTCGCTTCTTCTTCAGCCCGAGCAAGAATCCGTTCGCGTTCTCTTTCCGCCTCTTCTTCAGCGCGGCGTCGAATTTCCGCCAGTTCCTCCTCCAACCTGGCCACTCTCTCCTCCGCCTCAGCCAGTTTGCGAAGGGCCTCCTCCCTCTGGCACCGGGCTTCCTCCAGTTCCCGAGCTATCGTCGTCCTGCGCCCGGAGAAGAAGCGAGCCAACGGTTCCCAGGAAATGTAAATCAAGAATCCGACAAGGACTAGGAGATTGAACCATCGCCCAACCGTCTCCCACCATCCCCACGACGACTGCTCCGCCTCAGCCGCCCAGACAGGCAGGGTAACCACCAGCCAGGCGGTGACACCCGCGACGACCTTTACGACGATATTCCTTGTCACAGCAACTCCACTCTGTCGAGGGAAACAACCAAGCACGCGGTCGCTATGCTGATGTGCAACTCCGCAGCCTAACTAAACGGCTGTACCGCCGCTAGGACTGCCCCAGTATCCTGGCGGTGATAAGGTGGGCCAGGTCTTCCGCACTCTCCTCCAACCGCTTGCGCGCTGCTTCCATTTCCCCACTGAGCAACCGGCGTGCTTCGGCCAGTCGCCTTTCCGCTTCCTCACGAGCTGCCACGATTCGCTCCTGGCGCGTCTTCAGTGACTCGCGCCGCATGGACTCCGCCACCTCGTAACCTTCGCGGCGGGCCTCACGGATCCTGGCCTTGCAAGTTTCCTCAACCTCGGCGATGCGTCGCCGGGCTGATTCGGCCTCCGACCGAGGGCCTTCGACACGACGACGACGTTCATCCAACGTGGCCCAGAGAGGCCGGAAGAGAAACGTGTTCATCCCCCACAACGTCAGAAGGAAAACTACAGAAGCAACCGGCAGAGTCCAATCCAGCTCCAGCATAAGGAGCTTGAATTCTTAGCAGATTTGCCACGGGAATGCAAGCCGCCCGCGTGTGCAGCGGCACCTCGACCCGGCGATGCTCCGAAGCTTCCAGTATCGGAAAGCACCTTCGGACTCTGTTCGTTAAACGACAAACCCGAAGCGTCTGTGCTAAATTACGCGACGTTCATTTCACTACGGAACAACGGGTTTCGACGTGCTAAAGGGGAAGGCACGTCGTAAGTTCCGGGTGGTTGAGGTGGAGGACTAGGCATGGCACTTTTCAAGAGGAAGCAGATCGTCAAGCTTTCCAGAAAACCCGACGTGACCGACAAGATCCCGGTGGTCCCCCTGAAGGTCCTTCAGGTTGGGATTCCTTTTTACCGGGACCCGGAGTGTACCCGGCGCGTCCCCGACGCGACCCTGATGGTCCTTCAGGCCCTGGACCCAACCGACGAAGTCCAGGAATTCGATATCGTTCCGACGACCCTTGAATACGAGGTCGGCCAATACGTCACTCTCGGTTTCGAGAACAAGCGTCTCTGGGAGGACTGCTACTACCGCGATCCGGAGACGGGAGAGGTCCGGAAAGCGTGGACCATTCACGTCGACTTCGTCGGAGATGTGGTCGACTCCCATGCCGTCGAAAAGGACCTCGAGCGGATCCTCGATCTTGAGAGGCGGGTACAAGAAAAGATTGAGGAAATCGCTCGACGAAAGGCCGAGCAGCAGAGTGAGACGGTTCACTGAGGTACCAGCCCCGCTTTCTCAGTCTCGGCCCTCGGAATACTTTGCACGGGGCACTGACCGCGCTTCAGTTTTTGCACGTGCGACGCGGGAATTGGGCGAGTTTCCGGCTCCCCCGGCGCCACAGTCCGGGCTCACCCAAAGTCAACCGACCCGTGTGGTAAGACGACCTAGGCACTGAAACCCGTCGACAGGAACGTGCTCGCCGGTCCCCCGGTACCGGCGAACGCTACGATGCGACTGGGAACAAGGCGCTTCGTGGCTGCCGCCGCGGTCCGTGCAACGCCGCAGGTCGGAATCTCCGACGATTCTGCTCTAGCCTCAGATCACGGTACCGTCGGGAATCTTGGCATTTTTCGGAATGATCACGATCCCGTCCCGAACATAGTAGTTCTCGCCGTCGTGGTCCCGCAAACCTCGCTCGTTTAAGATCTTCACACCGGCTCCGATCCGAGCGTTCTTGTCGATAATCGCGCCCTGGATCCTACATGCGGGACCGATCCCGAGGGGGATGGGATCGATCGGCTCGTCGTCGTAAAAATCCGCGCCCAACACCAGTGTCCTTCGGATTTCCGTACCTTCCCGGATCATGCTTCGGATCCCGATGACCGAGTCTTCGATCGATGAACTGTGGATCTCACACCCTTCCGAGACGATGCTACGAGTCAGCCGGCAGTTAAGAATGCGCGACGCCGGAAGAAAACGCGGGTGGGAGTAGATGGGCGCTTCCGGAGCGTAGAAGCTGAATTTCGGATTCTCGGCGGTGAGATCCAGGTTGGCCCGGTAGAACGCCTCAATGGTTCCGATGTCTTCCCAGTAACTGTCGAAGACATAACCATACACCTTGTATCGAGGAATGGCCGCCGGAATGATATCCCGGCCGAAATCCATTTTCGGTTCTTCGCTGAGGACCTTTACCAGACTCTCGGTGTTGAAAAGGTAAATTCCCATGGAAGCCAGGAGGCACCGGTCTTCAGAAACCCCCAACGAAGCCAACACCCGCACGTCCACCTTCAAACGCTCGATCACTTCCGGATCCTGAGGCTTCTCCACGAACTCGACGATCCGACCCGTGTTGTCCATCCGCAGAATCCCCAACTGGTGAGCGTTTTCCCGGGTCACTGGATACACGCACAACGTAATGTCTGCGTTCTTCTCCTTGTGATGCCGGAGCAGCTGTCGGTAGTCCATCCGATACAAGTGATCGCCGGAAAGAATCAGGATGTACTTGGGTCGGTACGTGAGGATATGCCGGAGCGACTGCCGTACCGCATCGGCGGTTCCCTGATACCAGGTGACGCTGTCCGGCGTTTGCTCCGCCGCCAAAATGTCGACGAAACCTTCCGAGAAAAGTCCGAACCGATACGTCTGCGTGATATGACGGTTCAGAGACTCGGAATTGTACTGCGTCAGTACAAAGATCCGGTTGATCCCCGAATTGATGCAGTTACTGATAGGTATATCCACCAGCCGGTACTTTCCTCCGAGCGGAACCGCCGGTTTTGACCGGATCAGTGTGAGAGGAAACAACCGAGTACCCTTACCACCTCCGAGAATGACCCCTACGACACCCTTCACGCGGGCCATTCTAGCAGCTTACGGGTGGGCTGACGACACACCGCAAGAGCATGTTGTTGATTCATAGAGGAATTCCCCACACTAGTTGCCGGTCGAAGCAACCGGCCACTACAAGAACCGACACTCCCTGTCACTCAGTTAGGCTGATCCCAGCCGGCCAAGAGCCCATCGGGCGTGCTCGGCTACCATCCCCTCTCCCCTAGCCAAGCGTTCCAGTACCCCCCTCGCTTCGGCCAGCCCGCTGTTCCCGAGAGCCACCGCCACGTTCCGCAGAAAACCCTCCCACTTCGAGCGGCGGACGGGACTGTCGCGGAACTCCTCCGAGAACTCATCCGGACCGACCTCAACTAAACGAACCAAATCATAACGTCGCCCCGAATCCCCGAAAGCGAGGTCCCCTTTCCAGGCTGCCCGACGATTCCAAGGGCACACCTCCTGGCATATATCGCAGCCGAAAATCCAGTTCCCCATATCGCCGCGTAGCTCCAAGGCTATCGACTCCTTCAGTTCGATGGTCAGATACGATATGCAGCGTCTTGAGTCCACCACGTAAGGAGCCACCACGGCACCGGTGGGACAGGCGTCCAGACAGCGGGTGCACGTGCCGCAAAAGTCGGACGCGGGAGCATCCGGCTCGAGCTCTGCAGTCAGCAGCATGACCCCCAGAAAAAACCAGGACCCTTGTTGCCGCGAGACGAGATTGCTGTGCTTGCCCTGCCAGCCCAGTCCCGCCTGAGCCGCCCAGTACTTCTCCAAGACCGGTCCGGTGTCGACATACCACCGGCTCTCGGTTCCCGGCAAACAAAGCTGCAGCCGGCGCCAAAGAGCCTTTAGCCGTCTCCCCATGACTTGGTGGTAATCTCGCCCTCGGGCATAGCGAGCGACCCTGCCCATCCGAGGATCACTGAATTCGGTACGGTGTTCGGCTCCATACTCCAACGTCAGACATAAGAGCGATCGCGTCTCGGGGAGGACAAGGCGAGGATCCAGTCGCTTCTCAAGATTGCGCTCCAGGTAGTGCATCTCCCCCTGGTAGCCCAAGGACAACCAACGTTCCAACCGCACCGGATCCACCGGTCCCGCCCGGGCCACTCCCACCGAGTGGAAGCCGGCGTGCAGGGCCATCGCTTTCACTTTCCGAGTCAGTTCTCGTCGATCCACGCCAGGCTTCGCATCTTCTGCACCAGCGTCTCAAGCGCCGCGCGATCAACTTCATCAAAGGCGCCGGGCTTGTCTGAATCCACATCCAGCACGGCCCGAACCTCATCTCTCTCGTCCCACACCGGCACCACGATCTCCGAACGGGAGCGCGGATCACAGGTGATATGGCCTGGAAACTCCTGAACGTTCGGTACCACAATGGTTCTTCCCGTCTCCGCCGAGGTCCCGCACACGCCCTGTCCCAGATGGATCCGCAAACAGGCGGGAAAGCCCTGATACGGACCGACTACGAGATCCGACCCGAGACGGCGGTAAAAGCCGACCCACAACCAGTCGAAGCTCCCGCGAAGCATGGCACTCAGCGTGGCCATCCAAGCGATGGGATCGGGCTCTCCCCGCAAGACTTCAGCCGTCTGCCGAAGCAAGATCTCGTAGCGCTCGGATTTGCTCTGTGAACCACCGGTTAGAGCGTCGCTGTCGATCAACATAAAGATTCATTCCTCCCGAGCGGCCAGACGTCGTGCTCGACGTTCGAGAGCAGCTTCAAAGCGCCGTTTCTCTTCCTCAGTTTCGGGCTCCAGAGGAGGCACCGCTGTGGGCTCGCCACTGTCGTTCAGGGCCACAAATGTCAGAAATGCTGACGTAGTTCTCTGCCGCAAGCCTGTCCGAAGGTTCTCAGACTCCACCGCGACCTGAATCTCCAGGGAGGTCCGAAAGGCTCGAGTCACCACCGCCTCGATCAGCATCACTTCCCCCACATGCACCGGGTAATGGAAACGCACTGAATCCACACTTACCGTCACCACCGGTCTACGGCAATGACGTGAAGCGGCGATCGCCGCGGTAAGATCCATCAGGTGCATTACCCTGCCCCCTAGAACCGACCCGTGAGTGTTGGCATCGTTTGGTAAGGCCAGTTGCGTCATCGTCGTTCTCGACTCGCTAACGCGCTTAGGTTCCACAGCCACACCTCCGGAACCAGCATAGCCGAATCCCGCAGCAGGATGTAGGAGCCGCGACGGTCGACTGTCGCACCCGACTGTGCTAACGTGCTTGGCATGGAAGTCTCCGATCCGCAGACTGTTACCGTGTTGGTCTGGATCATGGCGGGCCTGGTTCTCATAAACGGCTTAAGTATTGTCATGACCACCGCTCTCTGCGCCAGAGCCGTTCGACAATGCCAAATCGGTCTAGAACGAACCATTCTGAAGGCTAGGTTCTTCTGCCAGGAGGGCACCCGACAACTGGAGAGGTTGGCCGGCACTAGAGAGAGATTCCAACATGTACTCCAATCGGTCCGACAATCCCTCGACGGGGCGTATGCCGCCGTGATCGTGCTCGACGGAGGAGTGGAACGGCTGCTCCGCAGCACGCGGAATGCGACCCTCGAACTGGGTCGAGAGGTGGAGTACGTTCTTCTCAGGATCGAGCACCAGACGGCCCGCTTCAGTCGGATAGGCCGACACTTGGCCACCCACCTGCGAGCGTTGCGACGCGGTGCCGCCGCGGCGGTGGAAGCCTTTGGAGTGCCGACCCGACGCAGCGTGGTCACCGACGAGGACTGGTTCATCTAGCCTGCGGTGGAACCGATCGAGCGAATCCGCAACGTGTCGAGGCGCGGGACGTTTCAGCAAATCCGCCTCGCCTTCCTGACTACTCAGCTTGCAGGAGGCGCTGACGAACACCCTCGCTCAGCAAACGCAAGGCTTCCGACAGTGTTGTCAGAGAAGACTTCTCGTAACCCGAAACCTCGATCAGGCCCGGCGATTCAGGCAGAAAGTAGTCTCTCAATCCATCGCGCAGTGCGGCGCGGATCCGGTCGAACTGAGCCAAATAGGAATTGACGATGACCCTACGATGTCGGCTGCGGGGGAGCGAAATGAGCCAGTTGCCGGATCGGTCATGCAAAAAATAGCCTCTGAAGCATCGCTCGAATTCCTTAGCTCTTTCTTCAACCTCCGCCACCAAGCTGTTCCAGCGCGAATCCTCGGGATTGCCCCGCAATTCGAGCCCCAAGAAATAGAGTTGATCTAGATCTCGACCCAAGGCAAACAGTTGTCCGATTCTCTCTACGACACGCTGGGGTTCCGGGGCGACGAGGAACCGACGGCGATCCAAGCGTTGGTGAAGAATGAAGGGAAGGTTTCGCTCCATCCTTCGCAAGATCTCTGCTTGGGAACATCCGTCACTCAACCAACCGAATTCTGCGAGAAGAGGAGTGTAGTCGACGCTTGAGTAATCCAAGTAAGCCAAACTGCGCTCAAAAGCTTCCTCCGAATTCGCCCGCGTGATATGGGTAACTCCCGGGACATCTACCACCGCTCCGATCAGAATGGCGAAGCCGAGCACAACTCTCATGGCTTGGCGTATTACATTCCATTCTAATGAGCTCAGGCTACGGCGTCAACAGCGGTCCCGACAAGCCGGCACGCCATCCCCCGGGGAGAACGCGCCGGAGGCGACCTTCCGTCCGCCGCGTGCCGCAGGATTTCCTCCAACCCGCGCTCGCACCTGTCGAGGCTGCACCGTGCCTCAATCGACCTCCCACTCGATCAACAAGGTCCCATCCAGACGGACGATACGGACGACGGGACGGCAACCCGGCCCCTCGCCTTCGCCCAAAACCAGCTCGTCACGACCGTCCCCATCCACATCCAAGGCGGCCAGGCTCAGACCTGCCGAAGGCTGCCCGTCATCGAGGGCGAACTGGCGTACCATGGGCCATCCCGCTCGATCGGCGAAAATTCGAACCCATCGCGGATACCCCAGCAGCGGCCCCAGGGACACCGCCAATCCGCCTTCTTCCCGACTCAGCCGAACCGGAGTCAGGGAAAGACCATAGGTGGCGGGAAACGCCATCTTCCAGGTTCTCTTCGCAGCGGTCGTTCCCTCCGTCTCCACGACCAGGAATGCAGCCGGGTTGACCGCGATCGGAGAGCCCCAAAAGACCCGCCGGACTCCTTCAAACTCTCCGCTGCCGGGAGGCAGTCGGAGCATGCGGATTCCGTTGACCAGAATCTGGTCCACTGGGGCCTCTCCTTGGTCCAGGAGCCGCCCGTCGGCGGTATACTCCGCCCATACCGGCGGAGCGCCCGGACCAGGACCGGCAGCTACGCAGATTCTCCCTGCAACCGCCGCCACAAACGCTCCGTAGCCGGCCGGTAATGCGTCGGCCGAAAAGTCGTGTAGCAAGCGCCCCTGCGGACTAAACACTCGGACTCGGGGAGGATTGGCCGCACCCGGACCGGGGATGACCACTACTTCGTCCCCCGGTTCAGGAGCCACGTCGCCTACGACCATTCGTCCCGAAAATCCGAGTCCTGGAAAAGCCGTCCAGACCGCCAGGGGAGATCCGTTGCATTTAAACACCCGCACCTCGGCCGGCCGCCGGGGGCGCGGCCCCGGCAACGTGGCGATGAATGCTCGACCGCCGCCGTCCCAACCCGCCGCCACCTGGATTCCGTCGCCGTAAGCTGCGAACCGGTACCCCGGCCGCCCTACTTGGAATTGGTGAAACAGAGGATCTCCTTTAAAAAAGGCGATCAAGACGAGAGCCAGAACGGCATGGGAAAGCCAGACCGCCGGCAGATTCGGTGTGCTACGAAACAACCGGCACCAAACCACCCCGGCCGAGAACGTCAAGGCGGCGAGAGCGTAATTGGGCAGATGCAACAAGCCGAAAACGGCGGCCGCGAGAACCGGAGGGCACCAACGCTCCGACCATGAAGTCCGTTCCCGAATGGAAACTTCCATGGAGCTTCTTTTCGAGACCCGTCCACCGCTTCGGCCGTCCGCCTCGCCGAAACACACGTTCGCCGCTCTTTGCAGTAAGAAGTCTTGCAGGAAATACTGCTGGAGGGCCGCCCAAACCAGATAGATCAAGGCGTCGGACCCGAGCCGGGGCGTGCGTCCCGAGAACCATCCCGCGCAAGCCACCACTGTGCCCGCAATGACCGTAAACGTCCCGAACCGTATGCCGGCCGGCTGCAAGTTATCCAAGCGCCAGCCCAGCTGGAACCGTGAATCCTGGAAGACGATATGTCCCAGTATCGCAGTACCGACAGCCAGGCCGTAAGCCGCAGCAGCCCATGCACCGTGGAAGAAGTGCATCCGTCCCCACCAAAGGTAGCCGCCTACGACAGCGGAAAAAACCAAAAGAAGAATGAGACTCGCGAGTCTTGGGTGCTTTACCCTCATACTTCGCCTCGCGCTCCCTTTCCGGACGGAACCACCTCCCTTTTGCGACACATAGAAGCACTCGAGGGTACCGTTTCGATCATCTCTCCGCGCGACGAAGTATGATTGTAAGCCGTCCGATGATTTCGAAATTCCGGGGAAGATCGCTTCGGGCCCTGACATCCCGAATAGATTGCAGTCTTAGGAAATTAGGCCGCCGGTGAAAGAGAAAGCCACATTCGACGCGACAGCCGGGAGTGGCACGCTGACTCTCGGTAAGCCGACAAACGCCGTGACCCATGGGAGCTCCGGCTGGAAGCCTGCCTTACCCTTTCCGGTCTGTTTCCCGCTTTCCGAAACCGGCTGTTTGCGTGCGATTCTGCCGTTCGTCCGCAGGATTCGTCGTGTCGAAAGGACCAGAGTGGCTGCCGCCGTCATCACCCTTCTCTTGTCGCTGGGAGCGACGTCGGCGGAGACTAAGGGGCTGGAGACGATTCCCGAACGCATTGTTTCCACCGCTCCCAGCATCACGGAGATTGTTTTCGCTCTCGGAGAACAAGATCGCTTGGTCGGGGTCACCTCTTTCTGCGTCTATCCCCCGGAAGCTCAGGAGAAGACGATTGTTGGCGACTTTGCTTCACCCAACATGGAAGTCGTTCTGAACCTCCGGCCCGATCTGGTCGTCGTCTTGGCCGATCGTCGGGATCTGGCCGAGAAACTGCACCGCCTGGGCATGGACGTCATCGCCGTCCGCCAAGATACATTGGAAGATGTTCTGGAGTCGATTCAACTTCTGGGACGGCGCCTCGGTGCCGAACAACGGGCCGAGGCTCTGGTCGAGCGGCTCCGGAGCGGATTGCAAGACCTGCAGTTAAGACGGGAGTCGCAAAGCGAGCAGGCTCCGTCCGTCCTACTGGTCGTGAGTCGCCTTCCGGGTAGTTTGAGCGAAATCTACACGGTGGGCCGAAGATCCTATCTTCATCAGTTACTTGAAGTCGCCGGTGGACGGAATGTGTTCGGAGATCTTCCGGTTTCATACGTCAAGGTATCGTTGGAGGAGATTCTGAGGCGAGACCCCGAGATCATCCTTGACCTATCCCACGAACACGATGACGCTCCCGACTCCGCCGCTTCGACGGGCCCTTGGCAGCGCATCACCCAACTGCGGGCGGTTCGGCAAGGACGCGTTCGTTTCGTCGACGACACTCGCTTCGTGGTGCCGGGGCCCCGCATGCTGGCGGCGGCAAAAGAGTTAGCGGATTTATTGGCATCTTTAGTGAAGATTTCCACTCATCCGGATGCAAAATGAACGTTTCCCGACCATTGGTGTACCGCTTAGAGCAAGTCACCTTCGCTTACGGTAACGAACCTGTTCTTAGCTCTTTGGATCTCGAGCTTAGGCCCGGCGAGATCCTGGGAATCTTGGGGCCGAACGGCGCAGGCAAGACGACGTTACTCAGAATCCTCGGGGGACAGATCCGACGGTGGAGTGGAAGCGTTGAGTTCCTCGGGCGTAATCTCAAGTATTGGCGCCCGAAGGAGCTGGCGCGACACATAGCCTACCTGCCTCAGAAGACGAATCTCGCGTTTCCGTACACGGCCTACGAAGTTGTCCT
>ERZ795052.3227-NODE-3227-length-18345-cov-20.606889_pt1 | contig 18345 bp, 16 predicted proteins | sample MGYA00375136_ERZ795052 | MGnify/ENA primary metagenome ERZ795052 (study PRJEB30181, sample SAMN05720156) | activated sludge metagenome | isolation source: Anaerobic digester | place: Japan | collected 2015-05-26 ... | reverse complement strand
CCCTGGAGGGCTACGACGTCATGCTGCTCGACACGGGGGCGGGGATCGCCGAGACGGTCCTGCAGTGCAACCTCCTGGCGCCCCGGAACATCGTCGTCCTGAACCGCGAGCTCACGTCGATCACGGACGCCTATGCCCTGATGAAGGTCATGCACCAGATCTTCGGCAGGGACGCCTTCAGCCTCGTCGTCAACGCCGTGGCCGATGAGCGCGAGGGCGAGAAGATCTTCCGTCACGTCGACGGCATCTGCCGCCGTTTCCTCGGTTTTGCCGCGGACTACCTGGGTCCCGTCTACCGGGACGAGGCGGTGCCGCGGTCCATCCTCCGCCAGGCGCCCCTCGTCCTGGCCGACCCGGGATCGAAGACGTCGGCCTGCTTCGACCGCATCGCCGGCGCCGTGCAGCGCTGGGGGCGGCCGTCCCCCCCGGTGCAGGCGACTGCCGGAACGGAGGTCGGCGCCCGGGGAATCCTGCATTGACGGACGAAAACCCTCCAGCCGCACGGTTTGAAATCCCCCCGGGGACTTTCCATCGGCTGCCGGTCACCGGCCTCCTTCCCCCGAGCCCTGTTTTGCCGGAAAATATTCATGGACATTTCGTAAAAACGTGATACCTTTGGGAACTAATCATTATGTTCGCGGTTTCATGGAGGTTTTCATGAAAAGTGCCAAGGGCAAGCTCTTCGCGACCCTCTGCCTTCTGATGACGCTGTTCGTTCTCTTCGGCCCTTACGGGGACAGCCGGGTATCGGCCGTCGACACCTCCACCTACAAGAGCCTCAAGATCTTCAACGAGGTCCTCGACATCGTCGAGAAGAACTACGTCGAGGAGGTCAAGCAGAAAAAGCTCATCGACGAGGCGGTCAACGGGATGATCAAGTCCCTCGACCCCCACAGCGCCTACCTGACCCCCGACCAGTACAAGGAACTCCAGGTGGACACGAGCGGGACCTTCGGCGGCCTCGGGATCGTCATCTCCATGCAGAACGACCAGCTCACCGTGGTCTCCCCGATCGAGGACACGCCCGCGTTCAAGGCGGGGCTGAAGGCCGGCGACCGCATCCTGAAGATCGACGGCCAGATCACGAAGGGCATGTCCATCCAGGACGCCGTCAAGAAGATGCGGGGCCCCGAGAACACCAAGGTCACCCTGACCATCCTGCGCAAGGATTTCAAGGAGCCCAGGGACTTCGAGATCACCCGCGCCGTGATCAAGATCAAGAGCGTCAAGCACAACGTCTACGACGACAGCATCGGCTACATCCGCATCTCGGCCTTCCAGGAATCCACCGTGGACGAGCTCAGGAAGGCCCTCCAGCAGGTCAGCGGGAAGTCCGGGGACCTCAAGGGCATCGTCATCGATGTCCGCAACAACCCCGGGGGGCTCCTGGAGCAGGCCGTCAAGGCATCGGATGCCTTCCTGAAGTCGGGCACCATCGTGTCGACGAAGGGCCGCGCCAAGGCCATCGAGAGCAAGTTCGTCGCCCGGGATGACGGCAACGAGCCCACGTGCCCCATCGTGGTCCTCGTCAACGAGGGCACGGCCAGCGCCTCGGAGATCCTCTCCGGCGCCCTGCAGGACAACGGCCGGGCCATCGTCCTCGGGATGCCGACCTTCGGGAAGGGCTCGGTGCAGACCGTGATCCCCCTCGAGGACGGCTCCGCCCTGAAGCTGACGACCGCCAAGTACTACACCCCCAAGGGCCGCTCCATCCAGGCCGAGGGCATCAAGCCCGACATCGTGGTCGAGCCCATCCGCCAGGCAGAGGGTCCCGAGACCGCCGAGGCCCAGATGCTGCGGGAAAAAGACCTCAAGGGGCACATCCGGGGGGATCGCGAGGTCGAGCAGAAACCCGCCGAAGGCAAGGGCAAGGAGCAGGACAAGGGCAAGGACAAGACCGATCTGCAGCGGGACAATCAGCTGAAGAGCGCCGTCGACATCCTCAAGAGCTGGGAGGTATTCAAGCGCATCGGGAAAAACTGAGAGGCGCGGGCTGACCCTTGAAGCGCAGGAAGAAAAGGCGATCTTCCGAAAGCCCGTGGACGAGGGTGTCGCTCGTCCTCCTGGTCGCATGCATCACGGGCCTCATCGCCCTCTGGCTGATCCCCGAAGGCGACCGGCGGGACGGCGCCCCGCCCCCGCCATCGAAGGAACCCGCCGGGGCAGCCCCGCGTGCCGTCCCGGAGAGGACCGGCACGGCCCCGGCCGGCGGGAAGGGCGCCGGGGGAAAACGGGTCGCCATCGTCATCGACGACATCGGCTACGATCCCGACGCGCTGGGAAGGCTGCTGGCCATCGAGGCCCCCCTGGCCTTCTCGGTGCTGCCGCACACCCCTCATGCCCGATCCTGCGCCGAAGCCATCCACCGGGCGGGTCGGGAGGTTCTCCTGCACCTTCCCATGGAACCCCACGGCTGGCCGGAGCGTGACCCCGGCCGAGGGGCCCTGTTTGTCTCCATGACGGCGGGCGAGATCCGCCGGGTCCTACTGGAAGACCTGCAGGACGTGCCGCACGCGCGGGGGGTCAACAACCACATGGGCTCGAAGTTCATGGAGGATCGGGAAGCGCTCCGCGTCGTTTTCGGCGTGCTGCGCAAGAGGGGCCTCTACTTCGTGGACAGCCGGACGACGGAAGCCTCCGAGGCGCGCAAGCTGGCCGCGGAGCATGCCCTGCGGTTCGCCGAGCGGGACCTCTTCATCGACGAGGCCGAGGATAGCAGCCGGGCCGCGGTCCACCTGGAAAAGCTCCTGGAGACCCGCGACGCCTGGAGCGAGCGGCTGCTGATCGGGCACCCCTACCCGGAGACGGTGAGCGCCCTGGAAGAGACGATCCCCCGGTTCGCCGCCGCGGGAATCCGCATCGTGAGGCTGTCCGAGCTCGTCGACGGCCGGCAGGCCCCCCGGGGCGCGGGCCCGCACAGAAACCCGAACAGGAACCGAACGCCATGAAGAAACCCATCCGGACCGCAATCCTGCTGGCCGTCGCACTGGCGGCCATGGGCGGCCTGTTCGCCCCCGCGGCGGCAACGCAGGCCGCGACGCCCGATTCGTCGCCTGACGCCGCCTATCACTACTCGATCGGCACGATGCTCTCCCTCGACGGCCGATACGGCGAGGCGGCAAGCGAATACGAGAAGGCCCTCGCGCTGGACCCCAAGTCGGCCTTCCTGGCCGGGGAGCTGGCCTCGCTGTACGTCAAGATGGGCGACCTGGACCGCGCGCTCACCGTCTGCGAGCAGTCCCTCGTCCACAACCCCGAGCGCGCGGAGACCTACGCGCTCATGGGGAGCATCTACCTCTTCAAGAAGGACTACGAGAAGGCCATCGGGGCCTACAGGCGCGTCATCGCGCTGGACCCGAAAAACCACGACACCTACCTCTACCTGAGCGTGATCTACGCCGAGCTCAAGCGCTACGACGAGGCCGTGGCGACCCTGCAGTCGCTCCTCGAGAAGGACCCCAAGAGCGTCATGGGCCACTACTACCTCGGCAAGATCTACGGGGAGATGAGGCTCTACAAGGAAGCCGCGGCGTGGATGGAAAAAACCCTCGCGCTGAAGCCCGGCTTCGAGTCCGCCCTCTCCGATCTTGCGCTGCTCTACGAGATCCGGAACGAAACCGGCAAGGCCCGGGAGATTTACGGCCGGCTCATCGAGGAGCACCCCCTGCGCATGGGCTACCGGCTGCGCCTGGCGAAGCTCCACATCCGGGAGAAGCGCTACACCGAGGCCATCGGGATCCTCGAGGAGGTCCTGAAACTCGACAGCCGCAACCGCGAGGCGCGCATCACCCTGGCGCTGGCGTACCTGGAAACCCAGAAGGCGGATCGCGCCGTCGAGGAGCTCAACACCCTTCTGGCGAGCGCCCCCAACGACCACGAGGCGCGCTATTTCCTCGGGGGAGCCTACGAGGAGAGGAAGATGCCCGGCGAGGCGCTCGAGGAGTACGATCGCATCCCCGCCGCATCGACCCTCTACGGAAGCGCCCAGGTCCGCGCCGGCTACATCCTGAAGGGACAGGGCAAGACCGCCGAGGCCATCGTGCGGGCCCGCAAGGCGCTGGCGGCCAAGAAAAACGATCCGGCCCTCTACGGGCTGCTGGCCGCTCTCTACGAGGCCGACGGCAAGCTCGCCGAGGCCGAGGCGACCCTCAAGGAAGGCATCGCGGCGGCGCCGCAGAACACGGACCTGCGCTACCGGCTCGGGATGCTCTACGACAGGACGGGGCGCCCCGACGACGGCATCCGCGAGATGGAGGAGATCCTGAAGCAGGAACCCGACAGCCCCGAGGCCCTCAACTTCATCGGCTACAGCTGGGCGGACCGCGGGATGCGGCTCGACGAGGCCGAGGCCATGATCAAGAAGGCCCTCTCCCTGAAGCCCGGCGACGGATTCATCACCGACAGCCTCGGCTGGGTCTATTTCCGGAAGAACCGGCTCGACGAGGCCATCCGGTACCTCAAGGAGGCGGCAGCCATCCTGCCCGAGGACGCGGCGATTGCCGACCACCTGGGGGATGCGCTCGAAAAGGCCGGCCGGCTCAGGGAGGCCCTCGAGCAGTACGAGAAGGCCCTGAAGCTCAAGCCCGACATGAAGGGGCTGCAGGAAAAGATCGACACCCTGCGGGTTCGCCTGGGCGGCAAACGATGAGGCAGGGCCTTTCTCAAGAAGAGGGTAAGAGGGTTAGAAGGTAAGAAGGGTGGAGAAGCGTTCATCATGAATACGGCCGGAAGCACATCCAACCCTCTCACCCTCTCACCCTCTCACCTTCTCCCTGCATGCACGGGCAGAACCGGCGTCGTGAGCCGACTTGTGGCAGCGGCGCTTGCCTGTTGCCTCATCGGGTCAATGGCCGGCTGCGCCCGCGAGGGGGGGCTCGCCGTCTCCGGGAGGGACATGCCGCCTGCGGAAGCCCTCTGGGAGAGGCTCGTCGCCGATGACGCCCCCGGGAAGGTCCTCACCGGCATCCTGCACGTCACGGCGAGCCTGCCCGGCAAGAGACACACGTTCAAGATCGCCGCGGCGGCCATGCGGCCCGACCGCCTGCGCCTCGAAGACCTCTCGGTCATCGGCCTGCCGGACTTCATGCTGACGGTGAAGGGCGAAGAGATCCGGATGTTCATGCCCCGCTCCGGGGAGTTCCTGATCGGGACGGAATCGTCGGAGGAAATCCGGCGCATCTTCCCGCCGGCGGTGCGTCCCCTGGACCTCGTGTCCCTGCTCTACGGGCAGCCCCCCGGCATCCCCGGGGCGAAGACCCTCAGGGGCTCCGTGGACGGAAGCCGCTTCCGGGTGGACGTCTATGCGGGCGGCAACTGGGCCCAGTCCCTCTGGGTGGATCCGGCCACGGGACGCCTGGCGCGGCTGGAGATCGCCGGCCGGAACGGGGGGACGGCATACACGGCGCAGTTTCACGACTTCACGGAGGCCGGATCGATCTCCGTCCCCGGCCGGATCGAGATCGAGACGGCGGGCCCGGCGACCGTCCGCCTGTCGCTTCGCAACACGGACACGGAGCTGGCGGACCGGGACGACGACGGGGACTTCTTTCTGCTCAGCCCCCCCGAGGGCGTCACCCCCAGGGCTGCCCGGTAAAAAAAAAGGCGCCCGGCCGGCGCCCCATGGAGAAATCCCCCTCTGCCCCTTTGCAAAGGGGAACGGAGGGGGATTTTTATTTACTTCAGCTCCGAGAGCTTGGCCTTCGCGACCCGCGCCTGGTTCGTGCCGGGGTACTTCTTGATGACCTGGTTGTACACGATCCTGGCGCTCGCCTTATCCCCGAGTTTCTGGAAGGCCATCCCCTGCTTCAGCAGGGCAAAGGGCACCTTGTCGCCGTTCGGGTAGTCCTTGACCACCTTCTGGTACTCCACGATGGCCCTCTCGAACTTGTCCTCCACGTACCAGGTCTCGCCGATCCAGAACTGGGCGTTGTCCGAGTAGGCCGTCTTGGGGTACTGCTTCAGGAACTTCAGGAACTCCTCGCGGGCCTTGACGTACTGGCCCTCCTTGAAGAGCTTGTAGCAGGCGTTGTAGGCCGCCTCCACGTCGTTTTTCGGCTCCGCCGTCGCCTCGGCGGCCCCGACGCCCGTCCCCTCGACCTTTGCACCGTTGGGCGTCTCCTTCTTGGCGATCCCGAGGAAGTTCTCGATGTAGCCGATCCGGAAGGCCATGTCGTCCAGGCGGCCCTTGAGGTTCTGGCCCTTCCCGACGCCGGAGAACTCCTTGTGCATCTCCTCGACCTGCCCCCGCATCGTCTGGACCTGGTCCCGGACGCTGCCGAAGTCGGCGCCGAGGTCGGCCTGGTTTTTCCGGAGATCCCGCGTCGTGTCGGCCTGACTCTTCTCGAGCGCGTCGAGCCGGGCCTGGAGCTTGTCCACGTCGGCGCGCAGCGCCGCGATCTTGCTGTCGGAGTCCCGCTGTGTTTTCTTGAGGTCATCGGTCGTGGCACAGCCGCCGATGCACAGCAGCACGATGGACACCAGAATGACGGTCGTTCGTTTCACCGTAAGCCCTCCCCTCGCCGTCCGCTACTTCTCGGAATACACGAAGGTCGCATTGCGGTTCTTGCGCCAGCAGGCCTCCGTCGGCTCCGTGCAGATCGGCCGCTCCTCGCCGTAGCTGATGGTCTTGATGCGCTTGCGGTCGATCCCGAGGTTCTGCAGGTAGCGCGCCGCCGCATCGGCCCTCTGCTGGCCGAGGGCGAGGTTGTACTCGTTGGTCCCGCGGTCGTCGCAGTTGCCCTCGATCGTGAGGCTCTTCTTCGGGCTCGCCTTGAGCACCTGGGCCACCTTTCCCAGGATCTCGCGGGCCTCGGGGCTGAGCTCCGCGCGGTCGAACTCGAAGTAGATCCGCGAGAGGTCCTTGAGGCTCGCCGCCTCGGCCGCCGCCCGGTCGCGCTCCGCCCGCTCGCGGGCCTCCTGGTCCCGGATGGCCTGCTCGCGCAGGGCCCGGTCACGCGCTTCCTGCTCGGCCCGCTGCCTGGCCAGTTCCTCATCGGAAAGCCCCGGCTTGGTCCCGGCCTTCGTCACGTCCTCCTTCGTGGCCTTCTTCGGGGCGCTGCACCCGCTCGTGAGCGAAAGAGCCAGCACGAACGCCATGATGATTGCCGGAAGGACCCCGTATCGCCTCATTGCCTTTCCTCCTTTGAACCCTGCGTTCAACCCTTCGGGCCCGATGAGGCAAGTACCCGTAAGGAAATTGTTTTTGACGGGATTGTCTTAAACCATCCCTCCGGTGCCGTCAATAGAAATTTAGGTGGGGCGACCACGTGGGCGACACGTAGGCGTCGAGCCCCTCGTGGATGACGCGCACGTTGGTGCCGTTGGCGTTCATCACGCAGAGCCTCGACTTGCCGCCCGCTCGAGACACGAAGGCGATGTAGCGGCCGTCGGGCGACCAGGCGGGGTTCTCGTTGCGGCCGCCGTTGGGGGTGAGCTGCACGGGCATCCCCCCCTCGGTCTCGATGACCATGATCTGGAACGAGCCGCCCGCCCGGCCCTCGTAGGCGATGCGGTTTGCGCGGGGGTGCCAGGCCGGGGAGGTGTTGTAGCCCCCCTCGAAGGTGAGCCGCCGCACGTTGGCGCCGCCGGCGTCCATGAGGTAGATCTGGGGCGTGCCGCCGCGGTCGGAGACGAAGGCGATCTGTTTGCCGTCGGGCGACCAGGTGGGCGAGACGTCGATGGCCGGGTCATGGGTGAGCCGGGTCATGCGGCCGTCGGCGAGATCCAGGATGTAGATGTCCTCGCTGCCGTCCTTGCTCGAGGTCACGAGCATCCGCTTCGAGTCGGGCGACCAGCTGGCGGGGAGGTTCAGCCGGCCCGTCGACAGGATCCGCCTCGTCGTCCGGCGGTTGAGATCCATGACGTGCAGGTCGGGGTTGCCGTCCTTGTAGGACAGAAACGAGATCTGCCGGCCGTCGGGCGACCACTTGGGCGACAGGGTGATGGAGCGGAAGTTCGTGAGCTTCACCGGCTCCGTGCCGTCGTAGTTGACGGTGTAGATCTCCGAGGAGCCGCCCTTCTTGCCGGCGAAGGCGATCTTGGTGTCGAAGAGGCCCTTTTCGCCCGTCAGCGCAACCAGGATCTCCTGGGCGAACCGCACGACCATCTCCTTGCGCTCCTCGATCTTGCCCGTGTAGCGCTTGCCCACGAGGAGCTTTCCCTGCACGACGTCGAAGAGGCGGCACTCCAGGGTGAGGTCGCGGCCGCTCACCGTGAACCCGCCCGTCACGAGCGACTCGGCGCCGATGCCGCTCCAGGCCGGAAACTGGATGTTCTCCGTGGCGATGCCGAGCTTCGCCTGGTCGACGAGGAAGGCCTTGCGGTCGAGGACGTTGAAGTAGCCCGTGATCTCCAGGGTCTTGCCCAGGGTGTCGGCGAACCAGGGCGAGAGGCTGTCCTGGCCGGCGGCGTTGTTCATGTTCCTGAAGGTCGTGACGGCAATCGGGAACTTCTGCGCCGAGGGGGAGTCGATGTTGATGTAGACCTTGGCGCCGGCGGCCGGGACAGCGGCCAGGGCCAGGAGAATGGATACGAACAGGCACTGCACGATTCTTCGCGTTCTCATGGTTTCTCGAACACCTCCCGATGTGACCTTCGGCAATCCCTCATCGATGAAATCCCCCTTGCACCCCCCTTTTCAGAAGGGGGAACGAGGGGGATTGTTCTTCTCCTCTGCAGCGCGGTCCCCTCGACCCTGCCGATTACCTGCGGTAATCGGCGGAGCGGAACCTGATCCCCAGATCCACGCTCGAGTCCTGGATCCAGGACGGCAGCGGCGGGAAGGGGTCGGACTTCCGGATCGCCCGGTAGGCCGACTGGTCGAAGTAGCTGTTCCCCGAGCGCTTCTCGAACCGGATCTCCGTCACCTGGCCGCTGCGCAGCACCCTCACGTCGAGGACGGCCTCGAGGTTCCTGTCCGCCAGGATGCTCTGCGGCAGGGCCCAGTTCTGCCGCACCCGGGACCAGATCTGCGCGTAGTACTGGCTCATCAGCGAAGCCGCGTTGCCCTGCCCCGAGAAGGGCTGTCCGCCGGCATCGGCGGCGTCGGCTCGCTTCCGCATCTCCTCGATGGCCTGGTTGAGCCGGGCCGCGTCCTGCTTCTGGGCCGGCGCATCCTGCTTGAGCAGCGGCGTGGGCGTCTTGGTCACGATGCTCTTCTTGAGGACGATCGCGTTGTCCCGCACGCTCTCCCGGAGGGCCTCGCTCATGACCTCCCTCGAGAGCGCCGCCGTGGCGCTCCTGGCCGGGCCGGCCGGGGCGCTCACGAGGTCCACGGAGTAGGCCGGCCCGAAGGTCCACGTGCGCGACGGGAAGGCCGGCGAGAAGAAGAGCACGGAGAGGGCGATGGCGTGGATGAGCAGCGACAGCGCGACGGCCGCATTCAGGCTCGACGGGCCGTCGGGTCGCCACCTGAGGATTTTCGCCGTCATCTCGAATCCCTGGGCGGTTCCGTGATCATGCCGAGCTTGTCGATCCCGGCTTTCCGGACCTCGGACATGACCTGGACGACGAACCCGTACGGGACCTCCTTGTCCGCCCGCATGAAGAGCTCCCGGTCCGTCCTGGCCTTGAAGATGCTCTCGAGCTTCGCGCTCAGGTCGGGAAGCGTCGTCTTGAACTCGTTGATGTAGATCTCCTGCTTGCCGTTGATCGTGAGCACCAGCTTCTCCTCGCTGACGTTGATGCTCTTGGCCTTGACGCGCGGCAGGTTCACGTCGATCCCCATCTGGAGCATGGGCGCCGTGACCATGAAAATGATGAGCAGCACGAGCATCACGTCCACCAGGGGGGTGACGTTGATCTCGGAGAGGGGCTTGTTGCCGTTGTCTGTTCTTCGTCTGAAGCGGGCCATGGGCTATTTCTGCAGGTAGTGCCTCTCGACGATATTGAGAAACTCGGAGGCGAAATTGTCCATCTCCAGGGAGATGTTCCGGATTCGGTTCAGGTAGTAGTTGTAGAATACCACCGCCGGGATGGCCGCGGCAAGGCCGAAGGCGGTGGCGACGAGGGCCTCGGAGATCCCGGGCGCCACCACGGCCAGGGTGGCCGAGCCGCGGGCGCCGATGCCGCGGAAGGCGTTCATGATGCCCCACACGGTGCCGAACAGGCCGATGAAGGGGCAGGCGCTGCCCGTCGTGGCGAGAAACCCCAGCAGGCTCTCGAGCTTGGAGGACTCGGTCCCGCAGGCCCGGTGAAGGGCCCGCTCCACGTTGTCGATCCCCCGCATCTCGATGCCCGGCCCGTCCAGGAGGTCCGACGGGGTCCCCCTGGAGGAGGTGCGGCTGACCTTGCCCAGCTCGAGGTAGCCGGCCCGGAAGACCTCGGCGATGGTGGAGTGGGGGTATCGTTTCGACTCGGGCAGCACGTCGGAGAGCTTGCTCGAGTTCATGTAGGCTTCGAGGAACAGGTTGTTCTCCTTCTCCGTCTTCGAGAGGACCCGGTACTTCATCAGGATGATGGCCCACGAAACGATGGAGAAGAGGAGCAGCAGAAGCAGGACGAACTGCACCATCGGTCCCGCGTCGACGACCATCTGGAGGAGATTCCCCCGGAATTCCCCCCCGAAGTCAACGGCGGATACCGCAAAGAGAGTGCCCATGACGACCTCCGGGTCCGGCCCCCAAATGCGAGGAGACGATGGAGCGAGACCTCGCATCCATCGCCTTGGGGCAGCGACCCTGACAATGTAAAGTGGCCTATCTGTAATGGATATGGACCTCGATGTCAACCCTTTTCCGGGCAGGACCGGGTTCAGGGTTCAGGCAACGGGGCCGGGGGAAGAATCGGAAAAACAAAGGGTTTCCGACGAGGAGGCCGGATGGGCGATGGGGGCACAGCCCGGTTCGTTTTCGGCGGCCGCTTGTATGGATTCCTTGACTCCGGCGCGGGCCTCTGCTATAGACCTTGCAACGCCCTTTTAAGAGCAATCCGGAGAGATTGAAAAAGGTCGCCCCCATGACTGTCACCGTTGCTTGTCGGCTGCCGAAAGAACAGGGCCTTCCCGGATGAGGGAAGGTTTTTTTTTGCGTGCCGGGAGGGTCCCGGGTGCGGACCGCGGAGAGGAGGGACATGAAAAAGCGAAAAGTCGTCATGGACGCCGAGGGGATCGAACGCTCCCTGACGAGAGTGGCCTACCAGATCCTCGAGAAGAACAAGGGGGTCGAGAACCTCGTCCTCGTGGGGATCCAGAAGGGCGGGGTCCTGCTGGCGGAGCGCATCGGGAAGAAGATCTCCCGGATCGAGGGGGTCCCCGTCCCCGTGGGCAAGCTCGACATCACGCTGTACCGGGACGACATCATGACGTCCGGCAGGGCGCGCCAGATCGGCAAGACGGACATCCCCTTCTCGCTCGACGGCAAGAAGGTCGTCCTCGTCGACGACGTGCTCTTCACCGGCCGGACGATCCGGGCGGCCATGGACGCCCTGATGGACTTCGGCAGGCCCAGGCTCATCCAGCTGGCCGTTCTCATCGACCGCGGCCACCGGGAGCTGCCGATCCGGGCGGACTTCGTCGGGAAGAACCTCCCCTCGTCCCACTCGGAGGAGGTGCTCGTCAAGATCTCGAAGCGCAAGACCTCGGACTCGGTCACCATCGAGGAGGCGTTCTAGCGAACCCACGGCCGCCGGGACGAGGTGCAGGGCAGGCGGCCCGCCTGCCACCCTGACTTATAAGTAGACGGGCGAGAGGCCTGTCCTACGCTGATCCACGGGGTTTGTCATGAAACTGGCCAGAAAAGACCTCCTGGGCATCCAGGAGCTGAGCGTCGAGGAGATCAACCTCATCCTCGACACGGCGGACTCCTTCATCGACGTCTCCACGCGGGAGATCAAGAAGGTGCCCACCCTGCGCGGCGTGACCGTGGTGAACCTCTTCTACGAGCCCAGCACGCGGACGCGGACCTCCTTCGAGATCGCCGCCAAGCGCCTGAGCGCCGACACGATCAACATCGCCACCTCGACGAGCAGCGTCGTCAAGGGCGAGACCTTCATCGACACGGCCCGCAACCTCGAGGCCATGAACCCGGACATCATCGTGCTGCGCCACAGCGCCGCGGGCTCGCCCCACATGCTCTCCCGGGCGGTCCGGCAGTCCGTCATCAACGCGGGCGACGGGGCCCACGAGCACCCCACGCAGGCCCTGCTGGACATGATGACCATGCGGGAGAAGAAGAAGCGACTCGCGGGCCTCAAGGTGGCCATCGTGGGGGACATCGCCCACAGCCGGGTGGCCCGCTCGAACATCTACGGCCTCACCAAGATGGGGGCCACGGTGAGCGTGGGCGGCCCCATCACCATGATGCCCCGCTTCATCGAGCGCCTCGGCGTGGAGGTCCACTACCGGCTCGAGGACGCGATCCGCGACGCCGACATCATCATGATGCTGCGCATCCAGCTCGAGAGGCAGGAGACGAACCTCTTCCCCTCGCTCAGGGAGTACGCCCGGTACTACTGCCTGAACCGCACGAACATCGCCGCGGCCAAGGACGACGTCCTCATCATGCACCCGGGCCCCATGAACCGCGGCGTCGAGATCTCGCCGGAGATCGCCGACGGGCCCTACTCGGTCATCCTCGAGCAGGTCACCAACGGGGTGGCCGTGCGGATGGCCCTGCTCTATCTCTTGTCGGGAGGCAAATCATGACGATGCTGCTCAGGGGCGGAAGGGTGATCGACCCCTCCCAGAAGATCGACGATGTCCTGGACGTCCTGATCGAGGGCGGGAAGATCGCCGCCACGGGGCGCAACCTCGTCGACGACGCCAGGGGGAGGAAGAGGGACCCGGCCCTCACGGTCCTGGATCTCAAGGGCAAGCTCGTCGTCCCGGGGCTCATCGACATCCACACCCACCTGCGGGAGCCGGGCTACGAGTACAAGGAGACCGTCGAGTCGGGGTGCGCGGCGGCCGTGGCGGGCGGCTTCACGTCCATCGCCTGCATGCCCAACACCAACCCCGTCAACGACACCCGCTCCGTCACGGAGTTCATCCTGCGGCAGGCCCAGAAGGCCGGCCTCGCCCGCGTCTACCCGATCGCCGCCGTCAGCAAGGGCTCCGAGGGGAAGGTGCTCACCGAGTTCGGCGATCTCAAGGAGGCCGGCGCCGCCGGGTTCTCCGACGACGGCAGGCCCGTCATGCACTCGGGGCTCATGAAGCGGGCCCTCGAGTACGCCCACTCGCTGGAAATGCCAATCCTCGGCCACTGCGAGGATCGGCAGCTCTCGAAGGGGGGGCTCATGAACGAGGGCCTGGCCTCGACGGAGCTCGGCATGCCGGGGATCCCCACCATCTCCGAGGACATCATGGTGATGCGGGACATCCTGATCGCCGAGTACGTCGGGACCTCCGTCCACATCTGCCACGTCAGCTCCGCCGGCGCCGTGCGGATCATCCGCCAGGCCCGGGAGCGGGGCGTGCGGGTGACGGCCGAGACGGCGCCCCACTACCTCCTGCTCACCGACGAGGCCCTCAAGGGCTTCGACACGAACTGCAAGGTCAACCCGCCCCTGCGGGCCGCCGAGGACGTGGCCGCCGTCCGGGCGGGGCTGCGCGACGGGACGATCGAGGTCATCGCCAGCGACCACGCCCCCCACTCGGCCATCGAGAAGGAGGTGGAGTTCGAGTACGCCGCAAGCGGCATGGTGGGCCTCGAGACCTCGCTGGGGCTGTGCTGGAAACTGGTGGAGGAGGGCGTGCTGACCCCCGCGGAGCTCATCGCCCGGATGACGGTGCACCCCGCACGCGTCCTGCGGATCCCCGGGGGAACGCTGAAGAGGGGCGCCGATGCCGACGTGACCGTCATCGACCCGAAGAGGGCCTGGACGGTGGACATCCGGACGTTCCGCTCCAGGAGCCGCAACTCGCCCTTCGACGGCTGGAAGCTCCCCGCCAAGGCCGTCCTCACGATCGTCGGCGGGGAGATCAAGTACAACGACCTGTAGGGTGCAGGGCCGCGGGTAGAGGGTGGAGGATAATCCCCTTCCCTGTCACCGGTCAGCTCCATGAAGACTTCTCAAAAAACGAAGGCCATTGTCCTGCGGTCGCTCGACTACGGCGAGTCGGACCGCATCCTCACCTTCCTCACCGACGAGTTCGGCAAGCTCAAGGGCATCGCCAAGGGGGCGCGGCGCAGCAGGAAGCGCTTCGCCAACGCCCTGGAGCCCTTCTCGCTCACCACCCTGCAGTTCTCCCGGAGGGGACGCGGCGGGCTTGCCCTCATCGAGGGCTCCGACGTCATCCGCCACTTTGCCGGCATCCGGGAGGACCTCGACCGGGTGCTCGTGGCGGCCTGCGTGGCGGAGCTCGCCGAGCACTTCTCCGCGGAGGGAAAGAAAAACCTCCCGCTCTTCGACCTTCTCGCGGATTTTCTCGGCTTCATCGAGGCCGGCCGGATGACGGAGACGGCGGAGCGGTTCTTCGAGCTGCGCCTCCTGAAGGCGGCGGGATTCGAGCCCGTGCTGGACCGCTGCGTCACCTGCGGGATGCCCCTGGAGGACATCGCATCGCCGCGGTTCGACTGCCGAGAGGGCGGAATCCGCTGCCCGCGCTGCGCCGTGAGCGGCCCCGAGTTCATCCCCGTCTCGGCCGGCACCCTGCGGACGCTGCTGATGGGCCGGGACATCGACTTCGAGAGGATGCCCCGGGTCGCCCTGTCGGGCCCCATGGCCCGGGAGGGCCGGGAGGTGCTCGGCTGCTTCATCCGCCACCTCACGGGCCGGGAGCCCAGGTCCGTGAGCGTGCTGGCGGAGATCCGGAAGCGCTACGCGCCGTAAAGAAGAGGGTAAGAAGGTGAGAACGTGAGAAGGTTGGAGAAGCAGAGATCTGGAATCAGGCTCTTTACCCCCCGGCTTCTTACCCTCTTACCATCTTACCCTCTTACCCTCTCTTTTTCATTGACATGCCCCCCTCTAAATGCTACTTGTCGCGCTCGACAGATCCCCGTTTTAACAGGCGTTTTACGCGACGGGGAGCGTCTTCGATCAACCGGCGGCCCGCCGGGCCGCGCAGCGGGAGGTAACGGAAGTGACCTTTCAGGAATTGGTTCTTGCCCTGGACAAGTACTGGGCCGGCAAGGGCTGCATCCTGCAGCAGCCCTACGACCTCGAGGTCGGCGCCGGCACCTTCAACCCGGCAACGTTTCTCCGTTCCCTGGGCCCCGAGCCCTGGAACGTGGCCTACGTGGAGCCCTCCCGGCGCCCCACCGACGGCCGCTACGGGGAGAACCCCAACCGGCTCCAGCACTACTACCAGTACCAGGTCATCATGAAGCCCTCGCCGATGAACATCCAGGACCTCTACCTGGACTCGCTCCGGAGCTTCGGCATCAACCCCCTGGAGCACGACATCCGGTTCGTCGAGGACGACTGGGAATCCCCGACCGTCGGCGCCTGGGGCCTGGGCTGGGAGGTGTGGCTCGACGGGATGGAGATCACCCAGTTCACCTACTTCCAGCAGGTGGGCGGCATCGACCTCAACCCCGTCTGCGCCGAGATCACCTACGGGATCGAGCGCATCGCCATGTACCTCCAGGGCATCGACAACGTCTACGATCTCGAGTGGGCCCACGGGATCAAGTACGGCGACGTCCATCACCAGGGCGAGGTGGAGTGGTCGCACTACAACTTCGAGGAAGCCGACGTGGAGATGCTCCGGAAGATCTTCGACATGTACGAGGCCGAGGGGATCCGCATGGCCGAGCGGGGCCGCGTGCTGCCCACCTACGACTGCTGCCTGAAGTGCTCCCACACCTTCAACCTGCTCGACGCCCGGGGGGCGATCAGCGTCGCCGAGCGGACCACCTACATCGGCCGCGTCCGCAACCTCGCGCGCCTCAGCGCCGAGGGCTACGTCAGGCAGCGCGAGCAGATGGGATACCCGCTGATGGGCAAATTTAAAAAATAGGCTGCAGGCTACAGGCTGCAGGCTTCAGGCCATGGGGGAAAATGCGCTTTCCTTCCATCCTGATGCCGGACGCCCGATGCCCGGTGCCTGAAAATCGGAGATTCTCAATGGCGAAGGAGCTGTTTCTCGAGATCGGGACGGAGGAGATCCCCGCGGCCTTCCTGCCGAAGGCGATCGCGGACATGGAGGAGATGATCCGGAAGGAATTCGCCGCAAACCGGATCCGGCACGGCGCGGTGAAGGCCATGGCCACGCCCCGCAGGCTCGCGCTCTGCGTGGCCGGCGTCGCCGAGCGCCAGGAGGACCAGCTCATCGAGAAGCTCGGCCCCGCGAAGAAGGTCGCCTACGACGAGCAGGGAAACCCCACGAAGGCGGCCCTCGGCTTCGCGAAGGGACAGGGCATCGACATCTCCGAGGTCGAGATCATCACGACCGACAAGGGCGAGTACATCGGCGCCCGCAAGAAGCTCGAGGGCGAGCAGACGGCCAGGCTGCTGCCGACGCTGCTTCCCCGGTTCATCCTCTCGATCCCCTTCAAGAAATCCATGCGCTGGATGAACCTCGAGATCCGCTTCGCCCGGCCCATCCACTGGATCGTGGCCCTCTTCGGCGGCGAGGTGATCCCCTTCAAGATCGAGAACATCGCAAGCGGCGACACCTCCCGCGGGCACCGCTTCATGAGCCCACGGCCCTTCAAGGTGAGGGGCTACCGGGACTACCTGGCGAAGACCCGCAGGCGCTTCGTCCTCGTCGACCCCGAGGAGCGGCGCCGGATCCTCCTCGAGGAGGCCCGCAAGGCGGCCGCGGCCGTGGGCGGGAAGATCCTCGAGAACGAGGAGCTCATCGGGGAGGTCTCCTTCCTCGTCGAGTACCCCTCCGCCGTGCTGGGCAACTTCGAGAAGGACTACCTGAAGCTCCCCAAGGACGTCCTGACCACGACGATGATCTCGCACCAGAAGTACTTCCCCGTCGTCGACGGGTCGGGCGATCTCATGGCCCACTTCGTGACGATCAACAACACCGTGGCGAAGGACCCCGCCGTCGTGGCCCGCGGCAACGAGAAGGTGATCCGGGCGCGGCTGGCCGACGCGAAGTTCTTCTTCGAGGAGGACCAGAAGACCCCCCTCATGACGCACTTCGAGCAACTCAGGAAGGTCGTCTTCCACTCGGCCCTCGGCACGTCGTACGACAAGGTCATGCAGTTCCGGGAGCTGGCGGCCTGGATCGCCGACAGGGTCAACCCCGCCCTGAAGGACACCGTGGACCGCACGGCGCTGCTGGCCAAGGCCGACCTGGAGACGAAGATGGTCTACGAGTTCCCCGAGCTCCAGGGGACGATGGGGCGCGAGTACGCCCTGATCCAGGGGGAAAACCCCGTCGTCGCGCAGGCCGTCTACGAGCACTACCTGCCCACGTCGGGCGGCGGCGACCTGCCGCGGACCGAGGAAGGCGCCATCGTCAGCATCGCCGACAAGACGGACACCATCGTGGGCTTCTTCGGGATCAACGTGATCCCCACGGGCACGGCCGACCCCTACGCCCTGCGCCGGCAGGCCCTGGGCATCATCAACATCATCCTCGACAAGGGCTACCCCATCGAGCTGCCGGAGCTGGTGGACCGCAGCCTCGCCATCCTCGCGAAGAAGCTCAAGCGCCCGCCCGGGGACACGAAGAGGGACGTCCTGGAGTTCTTCAAGGGCCGCTTCGCCAACCAGCTCGTCTCCCAGGGGCGCCCCTACGACGTCGTGGAGGCCGTGCTGGCCACGGGTCTCACCGACCTCGTGCAGGCGATCAGGAAGATCGAGGCCGTCGAGGCCACCAAGGGCGACCCCGACTTCGAGCCCCTCGCCGTGGCCTTCAAGCGGGTGAGCAACATCCTGAAGGACTTCAAGGACGGCCGCGTCGACCCCGCGCTCTTCGAGAACGAGGCCGAGGGTGCCCTCTACAACGCCTACCTGGAGATCCGCGGGAAGGCCGAGGCCCTCATCAAGGCGGGAGACTACCGGGAGGCCCTGCTCGAGATGGTCCGCCTGCGCAAGCCCGTGGACGCCTTCTTCGAGGCCGTCCTCGTCATGGCCAAGGACGAGCGGGTGAAGTTCAACCGCCTCTCCCTGCTCGAGGCCGTGGCCAAGCTCTTCCACCAGGTGGCGGACTTCTCGAAGATCGTGACCGAAAAATAGGGAAGCGGGGCACGGGATTCGGGCCCCGGAAGAAGACAGGAAAGAAAAGGGATCGGAGAGACAGCTCTTCGATCCCTTTTTTTGATGGCCCGACGTTGCCCGGGTCCCTGCAGCAAACGCGTTCACACACCCGCCGCGGCGGGCGATCCATCCGCATTGCCCGGAACGGGGGCACGTGGCGGACCGCTTGAAAATTTCATGACCATAGCATACTCATTCATGAACACCGCTTTGAGGGGGTAGCCATGGCAAACCTTCAGATCAAAAGCA
>ERZ795052.3226-NODE-3226-length-18347-cov-14.632080_pt1 | contig 18347 bp, 16 predicted proteins | sample MGYA00375136_ERZ795052 | MGnify/ENA primary metagenome ERZ795052 (study PRJEB30181, sample SAMN05720156) | activated sludge metagenome | isolation source: Anaerobic digester | place: Japan | collected 2015-05-26 ... | reverse complement strand
CAGTTGCATATTTGCCTTCAATCTTTATTATCTCTCCAAGTGTTGTGTCAACGATTCCAGGGTGTAAGTCACTAATTACAAATTTTCCCCCATCTTTTGACTCAATGAATTTGTATCTTATTTTGTCTCCTTTATTAACTTCTATATCATCGATCATATAGGCAATGATACGATAGTTAAGATAATCAAAAATTTCATGCATACCTTCTTGATCAAGAGGCCTTACATACACCCCTATAAGAAAGGGTGGCTCGTTTAGCTCTCTTATTCGTTGTTCAAGTCTATTAATACGGCCTTCAAGAAAAATCTTAATTTCATTTTTTAACATTTCTCGTTCATGTTGTATTTGGTTTACGACTTCCTGAGCTGATTCTATTAGTTTTTTAGTTTCTTCTTTTTCAAGAACTTTCTGAGAAATACCTTTTTCTTTTAAAATTTGAATTAAATCGAAATATCCGTATTCTTCTCTAAGATATGATCTAATTTCTTCAGTTTTTTTTAAATCAGAAGATTCCACAATTAAAAAAAGGCAATTTCTTTTAAAAGTCTTTTGAAAATAAAACAATTTTAGACAACTTATACAAAAGCTGAACTTCCGTAACCAAGTAATCTAATGTATAATCCAGTTGCAAAAAATAAAATAGAAACAAGCATTGTGATATAATCCCTTTTTCTAAGGGAAATTTCTTTCAAAAATGTTCTTTCTCCGTATCCAAAACCTCTTGACTCAATGGCAATTGCAAGTTCTTCAGCCATTCTTATAGATCTGATAATAAGAGGGGTGATTATGGGGACATAATTTCTAATTCTTTTAAAAATTGGGCCTTTATCAAGCTCTAAGGCTCTTGATCTCTGGGCGTCCATTATTGTATAGGTTATTCCTGCCAAAGTTGGAACGTACCTTAAAGATATTGCTAAAGTCAAGCAGTATTCATATGGGACTTTAAATTTCATAAGCCCTAAAACAAGATCACGCTGAAGCGTAGTCATTAATAATAAAAATGTTGCAGTAATTATGGCAAGTATTCTAAAGGTCATTGAAAGTCCCATTCTAATGCCATCTTCGCTAATTCGAATCTTCCAATATTCAAAAAGTATATTCCCTGTTGGTTGGAAGAATGGCCACAATATTAAAGACATTAGAATTAGAGGTAATACGGGCTTTATGTACATTAAAAGTTTTTTAATTTTAATTTTACAAAGAAACTTAATTATTAACAGAACGCTAAGCGCTATAACTCCTAGATAAATTGGGTCTTTGTACAAGAGTGCAAGGCCAAAAATCGATGCAAGAGTAACAATCTTTGTTCTTGGATCAAGGCTGTGAAAAAATGAAGATTCCTTGACGTACATCGAGTAACTAATCATAATAAATAAATAAAAGATTTAGATTTAAATGTTTAGGATTTATCTGTGCCAATGATTACAGTTCCAAGTTTTTCTCCATCAATGTTATATTTCTCTTTAAAGAAAAGATCTGTTGGAACACAGAGGCTTGCTGAAATTCCGTTTAAGTCTTTAAGTTCTTCGATTTCTTGTGCAGGTATCACAAAGTATGGTTTCCCTTGAGTTTTTACATTAGTGAATATAACAAACTCCTCTCCCATAAAAAGAACATCATTTCTATTTTTATATTCAGGTATCTCATCTTTTCTTAAAAGCTTGCCAAGAGTATTTCCTGAAGGATCTTTCATTAACGTTAGGCTTTGATCATGTTTTCTTTCAGAAAATGTCTCATCAATAAAAGTCAGAAAGATTAATTCTTTTGATAGGACTTTCCAAACACCTTCATTTATAAAGTCCATCATCCCTCCAGCAGCTTTATTTTTTTCTGCTTGGATCTCAAATTCTCTGATCTTGCTTATCTCTTCTTCAGAAAGAAGAAAGGCATCTAAAATGCCTTTTATAGATTTCAATTTTTTCAATATATCGTCTTCAACAATCATGATTATCCTCAAAGGTAGCCTTTTGCTTTTAGAAGTTCAGCGTTTAATATTCCTCCGCCTGCAGCACCTCTAACTGTGTTGTGAGAAAGACATACAAATCTTATGTCAAATACTTTGCATTCTCTTAATCTACCTACTGTTACAGCCATACCTTTATCCGAATCCCTATCTTTTCTTGGTTGAGGTCTATTGGGCTCTTCTCTATAGAGGATTGGTTGTTTTGGTGCAAAGGGCAAGTTTAATTCCTGAGGTTCAGCTCTAAATTCTTTCCATATTTTTTTTATCTCCTCAAGTGAGGGCTTTTTTGCGCCAAATTCGAGACTCACACAAGCAGTGTGGCCATCTATTGCAGGTACTCTATTGCAGTGGGCAGAAATTTTGATACTTGTATCATTGACAATTTTTCCATTGACAATTTTTCCCATAATTTTTTGAGGTTCTATTTCTGATTTTTCTTCTTCTCCAGATATAAATGGAACAATATTGTCTATCATATCAAGTGAAGGTACCCCAGGATATCCCGCTCCAGAAACTGCTTGCATTGTTGTAATAATCATTCTCTTTACTTCGTATCCTGACTTAATTAGTGCATAGACAGGTGCCATATAACTTTGTAGTGAGCAGTTTGGTTTTACAACTAGAAATCCCTTATCCCATCCATTAATCTTTTTTTGGTGTGGGATTACTTCAATGTGATTAGCATTAATCTCAGGGATTAACATTGGGACATTGTCAACATGCCTATTAGCTGATGCATTAGAAAAAACAGGTATCCCTGCCTTTGCATATGATGCTTCAAGTTCTTTTATTTTTTCCTTTTCCATTTCAAGCGCTGAAAAAACTAAAGAACATTTGCCAATAGCTTGGCTAACATCATTTGCATCCCCAACTATAAGATTTCTAACTTTTTCTGGAGGATCTGTTACCATCTGCCATTTGCCCATTACAGCTTCTGCATAGCTTTTTCCAGCACTTTTAGGTGATGCTGCTACATATGTCACATTAAACCAAGGATGATTATCAAGTAATCTTATATAATTTTGACCTACCATTCCTGTAGCTCCAATGACACCCACGTTTATCTTTTCCATAAAATTCACCAACTCTAAATTACGTAATTCTTTAATACCCCTATTCCTTCAATTTTAGCCTCTACTATGTCTCCCCTGTTCATTGGTCCAACTCCAGGTGGTGTGCCAGTTGCAATGACATCACCGGGCTCAAGAGGCATTATTTCAGATATAAATTCCAATAGTTCGTAACAATTGAATATCATGTTTTTCGTTGAAGAATTTTGTTTTGTGATTCCATTTAATTTCAAGGATATTGGAAGATCAAATGGATTTACACTAGTTTCAATCATAGGGCCTATCGGGGCAAAGGTGTCGTATGATTTGGATCTAGTCCATTGTGTATCCTTTTTCTGTAAATCTCTTGCAGTTACATCATTAAACACTGTATACCCCAATATATACTCTTTAGCTTCGTCTTTTTCAATATTTTTTGCACGCTTTCCTATGACTATTCCAAGCTCTGCCTCATAATCGACTTGATTTGAAGTTTCTGGGTATATTATAGGGTCTTCTGGACCAATCACAGTGCTTGCTGGTTTTATGAATATGATGGGGTTTTTTGGTATTTCCATTTTAAGCTCCTTTGCATGATCTCTGTAGTTTAGACCAACTGCCACAATCTTTGTTGGCATCGTTGGCGGAAGTAACTTGACTGAACTAGGATCTATCTCAGTTTCAGTAACTTGAAACTCTGAAAAGAGATCCCCTTTTATTTTTTTTATTGTGTTGTTCTCAAAGATTCCATTTTCTATTTTGTCATTATTGTTGTATCTAAGAAGCTTCATCAATCCCACCTTTCTACTTTACTATTGCAAATACATCACTCATTATTGCTGCAGCTGTTTCTATCTGGCCTGCACCTCTTCCCATTACAGTTATGTCTTTGGATAAATCTGTTTCAAACACAGCAACATTTAAAGTTCCTGTTACCGCAAGTGGCGAGTTTAGAGGAACTGGTGTTGGTTCAACTTTTGCACCTTTTTCTGTAACTTCAACGAGCAATTTTATTATATTTCCTTTATTCTTTGCAGCTAAGACATCTTCCATTGTTACGCCGGTGATACCTTTAACTTTAACATCTTGAAGTGTCATAGATTTTCCCATTAAAGCATTTGAAAGTATAGTGGCCTTACATGCTGCATCCCAACCTTCAATGTCTTGGGCAGGATTTGCTTCAGCATATCCTTTTTCTTGAGCTTCTTTTAATGCATCTCCAAATTTCTTTCCTTCAAACGCCATGTTAGAAAGTATATAATTTGTAGTACCGTTTAAGATTCCTTTAACAGAGATAATTTTATTCCCTTTCAGAGCTTCTTGGGCAAGATTTATGACCGGCATTGTTCCCCCAACAGTTGCTTCGTATCTAAATTCCTTGCCACTTTCCTCTTTGGCTTTGATTACTTTTTCATAGTAAAGGGCCAAAGGTCCTTTGTTAGAAGTAACAACATGCATTCCTCTGTCAAAGGCTTTCATAATGTGATTCAATCCAGGTTGGGCATCTTTAATATTTGTTGGAGTGACTTCAACTACTATATCGGCATCCATGTTTTCTACTGCCACTTCCCCGTTCCATTTTTTATTTTTAGACGAATCAGGATAATTTATCACAGGTGATCTTTCTTTATTGTGGTCCATTAATTTAGTAAGATCAATTCCATCTTTGTCATAGATAGAATTCAACATGTCAGCAACACATACAATCCTAACATCAATCCCATAATTTTTTTTGTATTGTTCTGCTTTGTCTCTAATTACCTTGCATACACCCTTACCTACAATGCCAAATCCAACGACGCCCAAACGTACTTTTTTCATAGCAAACATCCTCTTAAATATAGTGAATACACTAATTTTATTCTTTATTTAAAAGTTTCGGGAAAGTAATTATTTTTATTTTTTTAATTGTACTGAAAAAAATCAATACCGAAACGCTTTTAAAAAGGCTTAATGAAAGAGAATAAAGCTATATTTTAGAAGGTGAAATAGAATTGGAGCTACCTTTTTGTGAGATCTGTTTGAAGACCGGAATGCTCTGTCCAGGATGCACTGCAAAAATTAAAGATGGCGAACTTAGTGACAACGACCTTGAAATAGCTAAAGAACTTTACAGGCTTTCTCAAGAAAATAAAGGCCTTAAGGATGTTAAATTCAAGAGGAGTATTAAAGTTGGCAATCTTATAATTATTCTAATTGAAGCAGGAGAGATAGGAAGTATTATTGGTAAAGGTGGCAATGTAATAAGAGGATTAAGTAAAAAATTGAACAAAAAAATAAGAGTTATTGAAGAAAGTAAAGATGTTAAAAAAGTTGCTGCAGATCTTCTATATCCCGCAAAAGTTTATGGGATAAACATTGTTTACATGCCTGATGGTACAATAATTAAAAGACTCAGATTAGGTAAAGAATTTGAGCGAAAACTTCCTATTGCAATAAAAAGTGTAAAAGAAATACTTTTGTTGGTCACTGGCGAGAATGTCGATATTGTATTTGAATAATTTTTCTAATACTTTCTTTTTATTATAAAATCACAAAGTTCAGTTAAGAATATTTTAGATTCTTCTTTCATGTTTTGATCAATGGATTTTTTAGCTGTTTTTATGAATTCTGACTCCTTTTTTATACAGTAATCTAAAGCACCACATTTTTTCATTATCTCTTTTATTTCCACAATATCTTCAAAAGAAGCATTTCTATTCCCTAAGATTGCCTTAACTTTCTTCAATTGATGCTCATCTGCTAATTCAAGAGTTTTGATTACAAGTAAAGTATTCTTACCTTCTTTGATATCACTGTCAATAGGTTTTCCGGTTGTATCTTCCTCTCCAAAAACTCCGAGAATGTCATCATGCACCTGGAATGCTCTTGAGAGATTTATGGCATATGTATCTAAAGAATTTATATCGGCCTTTTCCGTAAAAAGAAGTCCAACTCTTAATGGATATTTAAAAAGTATTCCAGTTTTATGGTCTATCATATCAAAGTATATGTCTTCATTCCCGCCATTTTGTTCCATTAGAATGTCTAATAGCTGGCCTTCATTTAATATTTTATACATCTCTCTCTGCATCATCATTGCTTTTGTAATAATTTTGTCTTCAAATCCGCATGATCTTATTGCTTTGCCACTTAAAGCATAAAGTATGTTGGAACCTAGAACAGAGAGAGCATAAGAATATCTCGAGATTGCCCTCTGTATCATGAGTAATTGGGAAAGTCCATCTTTTTTAATCCAATTCTCACCATCATGGTAAGGTGAAATGTCAAATCGTGTAGACTTCAAAAATTTATCTGCATATATTGCATTAAAAGTTTTTTCTCCGTGTCTTATTATGTCTTCATCCATTGAATCATCTAGAATGAGAGATGAAGAATGAAGAAGCTCAAATGCTATTGAAACTCTTAATATATTTGGATTATAGTCTGCATACCCGCAATAAGCCATAATGCACATTATTGGCCTAAGTCTTTTCCCTCCAAGTAGAGTGTGGTGTCTTATGTCTTTATAGAAATCAAGCAAGACATCATTTTCCACAGATTGAAGTTCAATTTCGAAGAATTTTTTAATCTCATCCTCAACTTCTTTTTTGAGTTCACCGGTGGCTTTTATAAAGTCCATAGTCACACCTTTAACAGATTTTTTACCTTTAGTTTAAATAAGTTTTGAAGATATCTTTTAAAGAGAAGCATACACATCATTTTAGATGGCAATAAAATATACCGATGCTAACTCAAGCTATACTGGGAAGTTAGCAAAGGGTTGTAGATTGTGTATTAAAGGTAAAAAATCTGTACTATTTGTCACAGGACTGTGCAATATTAACTGCTATTATTGTCCAGTTTCAAACGAAAAGAAAAATAAAGATATTTCCTATATTAATGAGAGGAAAATAGAGAAAAAAGAAGATATTCTTGAAGAGGTAAAAGCTTGTGTTTCAAAGGGGGTCAGTTTTACTGGTGGAGACCCCCTATTAAAAATAAATAAGTGTCTTGAATATGCTAAATTAATCAAAGAAGAAGATAGTAAAAGCCATATTCACTTATATACAGGAACTACAGATAAAAAAATCAATAATTTAAAAAAATTAGAAGGGTATGTTGATGAAGTTAGATTTCATGTAAAGAATGAAAAGGAAGTTGAAGCATTAAAAAATATTTTGGACATGGATTTTAATTTTGGAATTGAAATACCCTCAATACCTTCTGAATTTGAAAGGATAAGTAAAATAATAAAATCAGCCTCTTCATCCGGATTTTCATTTATCAACTTAAATGAGTTTGAGTATACAGAAACAAATTGGGATAATCTGTCTAAAAGAGGATTTAATTTTGATAATGACACTAGTATGGTGGAAGGAAGCAAGGATCTTTCAATACATCTCCTAGAAGAACACCAAGATCTTCCAATATCTATTCATTTTTGCCCCTCCGTTCTTAAGGATGCGATTCAACTAAGGAGGCGCTGGGAAAGAAGGGCAAAGAAAACTAAAAAATATTATGAAGATATTGAAGATTGCCTTATTGTAAAGGGTGAGTTAACTGGAGATATTATAGAAATAATAAAATATCTTAAAGATGAACTTAAAATCTCAAAAAAGATGTATGAAGTTGATAAAAATAAGGTATTTACTCATTGGGCAATAGCAGAGGAGATATCAGAGAATAAAAAGTTATCAAAGAAAATCAAAACAGCAATAGTAAAAGAATATCCAATCTATAAAAGATTGATAGTGGAATATATTCCACTTTAAAATAATTTTTTAGTAATACTTGAGGATTTTGGCAATTTGGGCTTTCTTGTCAAGATTCCAATTAACACCCCAAGTTCCATTGTAACTGCACTTAACAATACCCCAAACAATATATAGATTGTAGTTGAGACGCTAGATTTAGTGGATCCAATTGCTATTTTGACTAATTCGATACGGGCATCAACTTCGTTTACTTTTTCTGTTAATCCAAGTTTCTTATAAGCTTCTTTTGACTTTTCATATTGTATTAGTGCATTTGAATAATTTTTATTGGTATAATACTCATTTCCTAAAGAATAATATTTTTCTGCTTCTTTAGCTAGGGCAGAATCTTTTATCGAAAAAGAAACAGATTGTGTTGTAGCTTTTTTATTACCAAATGCATCAAAATATTCAACTATGATATCCGCCCTATAGTTCCCCGAAGGAGCACCATTTTTTGCAGCAATATTTAATGATATGTTTCTTGATTCATTTGATCTTAACATTCCTACTGAGCTTATGTCAAAGGAGGAAGTATAATTATTATTTGAAGGAGAGCTAAGTTTAATGCTGTTGGCATATCCCTGTCCATGATTTGATATTTTAAATGGTACATTTACACTTTGCCCAGGATACACCTCATTTGGATAAGAAGACAATTCAATTTTAACTGAAGGAAATTCCTTAACTACCTTGAAATCGATAGATTTCATTAATAGGTAAGGTTTACATCCTTGCCTGCAGTTTCCAATTTCACCCTTAATCTTTAAAGGGATTTTATAAACACCTGCCTCGGCATTTGGAGACACTTCAAGGGACAATCTTACAGATACTTGGTCTTGAACATTAATGCTATGATCCCCATCACCTGGGGCAAATTCCTTTTCCCCGTCTAATACTGTGATGTATTTTTTAATTTCTATCGGAACATCACTTAAATCTATCAGAGCTTTAAGGTCCCAAAGCATTTCAGATGTTGTATTGTGTAATTTTACGTCTATGACTACCACCCTATTAGGCTCAATTTCCAAAGGATGGATTAATTCAATCTTTGGATCAGCATCTGCAGCCCCACAAAACGGTAGTAAAATCATTGAAATGAACAATAAAGATAAGGTCTTCTTCATCATGAAGGATACTATATAATAACTCTTTTAAGCGTTACCCCAATTATTATTCTAATGAATAGGCGTTTTTTGTCAATTTTCACCTGTTTGATTCTGATATGTTCGCTAAATTTCATCTATGGAGTGGACGAAAAGAAAGATGTAACTATAATGATTCACCTATATGAAAAGGAAAAGGAATCATATACCATATCAGGCGATATTTACAACTATGAAATTAGGCTCGTTGATACAGATATTTGTGATAAGGACTTATACGTGTCCTCTTGCATCAATACAATTGAGCTAAACATAGTACAGAAAAATAAATACACTAACGAGGTAATAAAAACTGTAGTTGTTCCAGACATTGTTAAACTTAGGGATTTTCCTGTTGATATAGATTTTGAAGATATCAAATTTGATAGTTTGTATGTATTTACCATATATTTTGATCAAGGTGCTGCAAACTTTAAGGTGAGCTATACAAAAAAAGATGTCTTGAGAAATATGATCCCGATATATTCTGGAGAAATGGGTGAAAATCCCTTCTTATTATACTTTGGAGAAACTGACAATTTATACACAATGACCATTAATAGAAGTGAAAGTAGACTTATTGTTAATGTCAGGAACAATCAAGATTCAAAGACATTATACGGCCTTCAAGATGATATTCTACCATTTGGAAAGATAATGGTAAAAGTACTAAATCAAACAGATACTGGAATAAAATTCATCGTATATTCTAATTCAAACATCAAATCTTTATCAAAATCAAATACCTCATTGAAGAAAGGAGAGGCTGGAAACATTGGTGGAATGGATTTTAAGATTTCTGATTTGGCAGTATTATTAGTTACAATAAATGTAGAAAACAAAGATTATGCAATCAGAAATAGATCTTTCAAAAACATTGGTGGTTATATCTTTGAGGTAAGTGGTATCACAGGAGATACTGCTAATTTAAACATTTATCATTCACCTTCTGTCAATTTGGTAGATTACAATCCAAACATTATCCTTACTGTTACTAAAAAACTTGAATTTTATGAAGGGGATATATTCGAAATACCTTTCACTATTGCAAATATAGGAAAAGTTGGTGCAAAAAATATTACAATTAATTTAGAGAACTCTGGTGAGGACATCATAGAAGGAACTTGGAAAGGTACATTAAATCCAGAAGAAACTAAAGACCTTAAATTTAAAGCAAGATTTAATAGCGAGGGTGAATATGAACTTGTTTTTAATGTAAACACCGCTCAATACTCTGAGAAATTTCAGGAAAAGGTCAACATCAAATCTAAAGTAACTTCCATATTAAAAAAAGGCACGATGAATTCCTTAATTTATATCACAAGAGGCTATATCTTGACCCAGGACAGAATTAGGATGGTCCAAGACTCTATTAATATCTTCTTCCTTATTGGGATTTTATTATCATCAGGAATCATTTTAAACTCGGCCAGGCAGAATCTTCCAACTGTTGAGAAATCAAAAGATTCTCCGAAGAAAAAATCAATAAACAGAAAAGATCAATCGATTAAATCAAAAAAGGACGAAGTTACTATAAGTCAAGAAAGACTTAAAGTTTCTAAACAAAGAAGAGCACAAGGTCTCAAAAGAGAAAGTATTAAAAAAAGAGAAAAATAATTATTTTCTTTTTCTCATTAGTAGGTAAACTGAGCCCAACAAAGTCCCTCCAAGAATTCCAACTTCCTCGAAGGGGACATTTTTATTTCCATTATTTAGTTGCTCTGCCTCTGGTTTATCCACAGTTGTAGTATTGTTTTCAGGTAAAATAATAGCTTCTTTTTTTTGGAGTAAGCGGTATATATTATTGTCATTGGAACCAATTAATATATCTAACTTACCGTCCTTATTAATATCTTTAATAAAAAAAGTTTCAATCCACCCATGGGTCTGGAATGAGTATTTTATATCCCCTGTGTTATAATCAATTATATACAATGTATTGTCTTTGCACCCTGCGATCAAATAGTTTTTATCTTCTTCCTTCATTGCCTCTATCTTGAATATTCGATCAGGTAGATCAAATCTTTTAAGGTAGATTCCTTTTGAGTCAAGAACTATTATCTCCCCTTTAGTGCCAGCAAGGATTAGCTCTTCTTTCCCATCATTATTAATGTCAAAAAATGTTGAAGCACTAGACTCAGCTTCAGTTCTAAACTCCCACATCTGCCCTAAATTTCTGTTAAGTGAATAAACAACAGTTCCCTTCCATGTTTGGGTGTCCTCCCTAAACCATCTTGAAACATGAATCATATTGTTATATTTATCAAGATATAGATCTCTTAAAATATGATTTGTTTCATAGGATTTAGTTAGTTTGCCCGCACCGTCAAGTATGTATGTATTGTCCCAAGATACCACCATGACCTCATTTATCCCGTCATCATTTAGATCAACTATTAGTGTTCTAAAGTTGTATCCTTTTGTTTTGTAATTCCATAATAAATTCAACTTATCGTCAAAGAGATAGACATTACCATCATCTGCACCGACAAGCGTCTCAAAGGTTCCATTAGAATCTACATCACCAATATCTATATCAAGAACTGAACCCAAAATAGGAATGATAGCTATTTCCTTCCCATTGTTATCTAAAATGTAAATTAAGGCATTGAATATTTCATTCTTTGAAATAACTCTATTCTCAGTCCCTAGAATAATTTCATTTTCAGCTGAGCCATAGATATCCATTACTTTAATCATGGAAAATGAATTATTTGATTCAAGAGTCCATTTAGAATTTCCTTTATCATCAAGACATAAAAACTTTTTACCTGCCGTATAAGCAAGTATCTCATAATTTCCATCTCCATCAAGATCATTTGCCATAATTTCGAGTATATCGAATTCATCCTTATGAATAATGCTGCTTTCAAATTCAATTGCCATCACTGAGGAGATCATTCCAAAAGAGAATATTAGGAGAGTTATTATTGACATGAGTTTAAATTTCATATTATCACAAATCAGATTGATTATTCTTTTATTTAAAACTATTCTTATATTGGTGCCGCTTTAATTTTAAAAATATGTAGAGTATATAATTTATTATCCAAAACTTTTTAAGGTTTGTTTTGAGAAATAATTTAGGTGTAGTTATGCCTCAAGACAAGGAAAAGAAATTTATCTTATTTTTTGAAGAAATAGATATCGATGATATTCCTTTAGTAGGTGGTAAGAACGCCTCTCTTGGAGAGATGATAAGGAACTTAAAAAATAAAGGGATAAAAATTCCTGAAGGATTTGCTATAACGTCCTATGCTTATGATTATTTTATAAAAAATGCTGGAATTGAAAAAAGGATTAAGGATATTCTAAAAGACGTTGACACAAATATCTATGAAAATCTGGCAACAAGAGGAGAAAAGATAAGACATACAATAATTGAAGCTGAATTCCCTGAAGAATTAAAAAATGAAATAATCAAGGCCTATAGTAAGCTAGAAGAAATGTATGGAAAAAATGTTGATGTTGCAGTTAGGTCATCGGCAACCGCAGAGGACCTTCCAGATGCTTCCTTTGCTGGCCAACAAGAAACCTTTTTAAATATTTCCGGTGCCGAAGCGCTCATTTTAGATTGTAAAAAATGTTTTGCGTCTCTATTCACAAACAGAGCTATATCGTATCGGCATGACAAGGGCTTTGATCATTTTTCAGTTAAACTATCAATTGGTGTTCAAAAAATGGCAAGAAGTGATACCGGATCAAGTGGTGTCATATTCACTATCGATACAGAATCAGGATTTAAGGATGTAGTTTTGGTCACTTCGATTTATGGTCTTGGGGAAAATATTGTTCAAGGTGTTGTAAATCCTGATGAGTTTTATGTATTTAAACCGACATTAAAAAAAGGTTACAAATCAATAATTAATAAAAAACTTGGTGCAAAGCAACGAAGAATGATATATTCCGATGACCCCACTGAGAGTACAAAGAATATCAGAGTTGAAGAAAAAGATAGAAACAAATTCTCAATTTCCGATGAAGATGTGCTAAAGCTTGCAAGATGGGCAGTAATAATAGAAGATCACTATTCCAATAAAAAAGGCAAATACACTCCAATGGATATTGAATGGGCAAAGGATGGAACAAACGGAGAGCTTTATATTCTTCAGGCAAGACCTGAAACCGTACATTCTCAAAGAGACTTCAATACAATAAAAACATACATCCTAAAAGAAAAAGGTAAGAAACTTGTAACAGGTCAGGCTGTAGGGGACCTTATTGGGCAGGGAATGGTAAACATAATAAGAACCCCAAAAGAAATCTCTCTTTTCAGAGAAGGGGAAATTCTTGTCACAGAGATGACAGATCCAGACTGGGAACCTGTTATGAAAAAAGCTAGCGCTATTGTGACAAATAGAGGCGGGAGAACTTGTCACGCAGCTATAGTTTCAAGAGAACTCGGGATTCCATGTATTGTAGGAACTGATAACTCAACTGAAGTGCTATCAGACGGTCAAAAAGTTACAGTAAGTTGTGCAGAAGGAGAAATTGGCGCAGTATATGACGGATTACTAAAGTACGAAATAGAGGAAATTGACATACAAAAACTTCCTGAAACAAGGACTAAAATAATGATGAATGTTGGCATACCTGAAAAGGCATTTTACCAGTCACAGATACCAAATGATGGAGTGGGATTAGCAAGAGAAGAATTTATCATTAATTCTTACATAGGGATCCACCCGATGGCGCTTGTTAACTTTGAAGAACTTAGTGAAAAGTCAAGATATGATATTTCAGTTGCGGAAGTTATTAAACAAATTGAGGATAGAACAGGCGGATACCAAGAAAAAACGCATTTCTATATAGACAAACTTAAATATGGAATATCCATGATTGCCGCGGCTTTCTACCCAAAGGATGTTATCCTACGTCTTAGTGATTTCAAATCCAACGAATACGAAAATCTAATTGGAGGTAAATTCTACGAGCCAAAGGAAAATAATCCAATGATAGGGTGGAGGGGAGCATCTAGGTACTATGATGAAAATTTTAAGCAAGCATTTGCACTAGAATGTAACGCCATTAAGCGAGCTAGGGAAGAGATTGGATTAGCTAATATCAAAGTTATGGTCCCATTTTGTAGAACTCCTGCAGAGGGTAGGAAAGTTGTAAATGCTATGAAAGACTACGGCCTTGTGCAAGGTGAAAATGGTCTTGAAATATACGTAATGTGTGAAATCCCCTCGAATGTCCTTGCTGCTGATGAATTTTGTGAAATATTTGATGGATTTTCCATAGGTTCAAATGATTTAACTCAACTTGCCCTCGGTCTCGACAGGGATTCAGAGCTTGTTTCAAGCATTTATGATGAAAGGAACATTGCAGTGAAAAGGTTAATTAAAAAAGCAATTGAAGTTGTAAAGTCAAAGGGCAAAAAAATTGGAATCTGTGGACAAGCGCCTTCTGATTTCCCAGAGTTTGCATCCTTCTTAGTCGAAAGCGGTATTGATTCCATAAGTTTAAATCCTGACACAATCATTAAAACTAGACTTAATGTATGGGAAAAAGAAAAAGAAATGGGGTTCATATAGTTAATGTTAGAATCGATAATTTCATCAATCGTATTAGGGATAACAGCAGGATTATGCCCTCTTAATCTTTTTTTTATTCTCCCTATTTTTCCAAAAGTCTTGGGAGAAAAGGCTCCACTAAATGCAATTATATTCTCATTGGGGGTTTCTACAATTTTCATACCCTTAGGATTGTTAAGTAATTTTGGAATTTCTTCAATAGTTAGCGCTGAGAATAAATACGGATTTCTGTTAGGGGCGGTAATTTCAATTGTAATAGGATTAATTCTGCTAAGAGTAGTAAAGATTAGTTATATAATGTCAGTTAAAAAAGAAAAGAAGTTTTACGGTTCAACACCATACACTTATGGCATTTCATATGGATTGATTACCATAGCTAGGGCGGCCCCTCTTTTATTGTCGTTAGTTTCAATAGTATCTTTAGAAAAGAATATCCTGATAGTCTTAGCTTCTCTTCTAATTTATTCATTTTTAGTTGGCGCTCCACTAATCATTATCTCTTCAGTTTTCGGCCTAAAGAAAGTTGAAGATTTTGTTAAAAAATACTCTAAGACTTTAGATAGAATTAGTGGCATATTACTTATCTTAATTGGGGCTTATTATATATTCTTATTCCTCTATGGATAAATCGATATTTAAATGAATATACGTTGGAGTAATATTATATATAATATAGAACAATTTTTATAATTTATTTTAATTTTTAGTATTATGTTCTAATATAATAGATAAACTTAAATAGGAATATGTCATGCTTCAATTGCCAGGTAAAGGTGATACCATTGAACGTTTCAGAAAGATCGTCCACGATTAGTTATGCAATTAGAGACGTAGTTGAATATGCAAGAAAACTTGAATTAAAGGGAGACAAGATATTAAAACTAAATATAGGAGATCCTCTGAAGTTTGATTTTAGGACTCCAGAGCCTATGGTAGATGCCATTATCAATGCTGCTAAGAGTAACTTTAATGGTTATGAAGACTCTCTTGGAAATACAGAACTAAGACGAGTCATAGCAGAGAGAGAATCAAAAAATAACGGAAAAATATACTTAGAGGATGTTGTCATAACATCAGGTGTGACTGAAGGGGTGAATTTAGTCTTTGGTGCAACTCTTGAATCTGGAGATGAAGTCTTAATTCCTGGGCCTGGATATCCAACTTACACAGCTTATGCTAATTTCTTTGGGGCAGTTCCAATTTCTTATAGAACTATAGAAGAAGAAGGTTGGGACATTGATGTTGAAGATTTAAGATCCAAAATAACCGATAGGACTAGGTGCATAGTCATAATTAATCCAAACAATCCTACTGGTGCTACATACTCTAAAAAGAATTTAAGGGAAATACTTGATATCGCATTAGAACATGATTTATTTATAATATCTGATGAGATTTATGATAGAATCACTTTTAACGATTCTTTTGTTAGCCCAGCATCTATGACGGATGAAGTTCCTATATTGACATTTAACGGTATTTCAAAGATTTACCTTGCCCCAGGTTGGAGAGTCGGGTATATTGCCTTCTATAATTGGGACACTCTTTCTGATATAAAAGAAGGAATAATGAAGGAACTTCGGGCAAGAATAGCTGCAAATTCAGTGTGCCAGATGGGCGCTATTGAAGCCTATAAGAGCAGTGAAAAATACGTGTTGGAAATGGTTTCAAAATTGAAAGAGAGAAGTGAATTCGCATACAAGAGACTAAATGAAATACCAGGAATAAGCACTACAAAACCAATGGGTAGTCTTTACATCTTTCCAAAAGTTGAGTTAGAAAATAGGTGGAAGGATGACAAAGAGTTTGTTTATGAATTCTTAAGGATGAAAAAAGTTCTTTTAGTTCACGGAAGTGGATTCTGCCCTATTTATGGTAAGGATCATTTTAGATCTGTCTTTCTCCCCCCTGTTGATATGATGGAAGAAGCTTTCACAAGACTTGAAGATTTTATGAAGAGCAAAAAATGAAATATAGATAATTATTTATATTTTAGTTCCCAATATATAGTATGCGGGCCACAGATCCACAAATCCTTGAAGCCATTAAGAGTGTTCTAAAAAAAGACACCACAATTCATTCACAGAAAGAGCTATTTGAAAAAGTTAAAAAAAAGCTATCAAATAATGAAGAAGTTCAAATATCTGCTGAGAGGATAAGAAGAATTGCCAAAAAAAACGGTATTAGAATTCAAGTCCACTCAAGGAAAGGTAAAGAAATAAAGACTTGTCCTTTTTGTAATAATGAATTTCAAGATATACTTTCTGAAGATCTTTTTGGAAAATCAACAGTGATTGGCAAATTATGTAAAAATTGTAAGTTTGAAATAGGGGTTGGTAGAAGCCCAGCAAGATATATATTTAGAAAATAAAAAAGGCCTATAATCTAAAAAATCTTCTTTTGTAAACATTTTCTTTTATCAGCGCTTCTGCTACAGCCTTTAGGAGGCCTATAATGATAGGTCCATAAAGAAGTCCTATTGGGCCAAGCATATATAATCCCCCTAATACCCCAACAAGTACTATGAAAGGATGAAGTTGATTCTCATGTTTACAAAACTTGGGGTATATGCAATAATTGTATAAAATTTCTAATATCACAGCTCCGTAGATTAGTAGTAAAACTCCTTTGATATAATTACCAAGAAATAAATGGTAAATCCCAAGAGGGATAAAGATAGTCCATGAGCCTACGATTGGAAGGAAGGATGCAAGCCCCACCAAAAGGCCTAACAAAAAAGAATATTGGACGCCTAAAACATAAAAACCTATAATAGAGAGTAATCCAGTAATCAATGCACTCATTATATTTCCATACATTAGCTCCTCCATTACCCCATTTATAGGTTGAAGTATCTCATGTATATCTTTGTAGTATGAAGGGGGAAGTGCTTTTCTAACAAAATTTTCAATAGAAGCTCTTTCAGACAAAAAGTAATAAAGTGAAAGCATAAGTATTACTAAATTTAACAAAGTCATATGCAGCTGACCCATAGTTTTTGAAAATAAGACTGTTATATCGATAATCTGGGGGAAAAATTCTAAAATCAGTTTATGTAATGGAGATTCAGGCATATACAATCCAAAAAGTTTTAGTATAGTTAAATAAGAGTGTGTCCTGAATATCTCAATTAATAAATCAAGCTCTTCAAGAGCTTTAAAGAATGCATATAACAATGTAACTAGGATTGGTGCCGATACAAAAAGAGTTGTAAATGCTGCGGAGAGATTATTACTTTTTGTTTTTTCATATATTTTATTATAAACAGGAAGGAATGTATAAGCAAGAACAAGGCCTCCTATCAGCCCAGGGATAACAGGATAAACTAGATATACGCCTAATAGGATAATCACTATAGCTATAATAATTTTAACATAAGAAGTTCTATCCATTGTTACTTATTTATTTGACTAATATTTAAGATTTACCTAAATCATAAAGTAAATTAAAAATAAATTGAATTATCAATCAGTTGGGCACTCTTCTTCCCATGGCCTGATGCATTTTTTTAGTCCTTCGCACCATTTGTATCCAGCAGCTATTAGGCATCCATGCTCGTCGACATCTCCACCGATTGTGCATGACTCTTCCCATGGCCTGATACATTTGTTCTTTACCTCACACCAAATGTAGCCAGCAGATCCTTTGCATCCATGCTCATCAACGTCACCACCAATACTACATGTTTCTTCAAAAGGTCTGTAGCATTTTTTAGTGTATTCACACCATTTGTATCCGGCAGCTATTAGGCATCCGTGGGAGTCTCTATCGCCGCCTATTGGAGGCTTTGGTGGGTCTGGAACACATGATTCTTCCCATGGTCTGTAGCATTTTTGTTTGTATTCACACCATTGATACCCTGCAGCTATTAGGCATCCGTGGGAGTCTCTATCGCCGCCTATTGGAGGCTTTGGTG
>ERZ795052.3225-NODE-3225-length-18353-cov-5.491256_pt1 | contig 18353 bp, 12 predicted proteins | sample MGYA00375136_ERZ795052 | MGnify/ENA primary metagenome ERZ795052 (study PRJEB30181, sample SAMN05720156) | activated sludge metagenome | isolation source: Anaerobic digester | place: Japan | collected 2015-05-26 ... | reverse complement strand
GTGCAATTCATCCCCCACCTATAGAGGTGGGGGTCTTCTTGCACTTTTTGATAAAATTCATATGCCATTTAATATAAAACCATTTGAAATAGATAATATGAAAGAATTAAAAACATCAACGTTCAATGATATAATTCTTTCAAAGTATATACAAGATGATTCATTAATGATTAAGTTAGTAGATAAAGATAATGATATACATTATTATCAATGCAATGCTAAGTTCTCACACTGGTATGGAGAGTTAAATGATAAAGAAGTATATCGTTATCTGTATGAACTACTTGACAAATTGTGTAAGATATATATAGGAAAAGATATTTATAATGATTTTAACATATTTGCTAATGCATTAGTAAAAGAATTGATAAGCACATTCAACAAGAACTATATTATAGATGTTAAGATGGTGGATAAATATGTTACTATGGATCTTATGATTAACGATAAAGATAATGTTCTGCTTGATATTATGATTGAAACTATTTTGCCACTTAATATGTCTAGAAAGATTGCTGATAAATATAACAAAACCAATAATGCAATAGAGGCCACAAGTCCATGTTTTATGATGTTTTCTCGTGAGCACACATCTATGTTTGGTACTGTTGCTTGTGCTATAGTTTGTGTAGATCAATACGCACATAATATACGTACTGAAGATGAAGTTAGATATATACAATCTGCACATCATTTGTGGATGCCTTTAATCAATAAGACATTAGATGTTATATTAAATAAGTATAATAATTATGCTGGGATTATGGATAATGTGAAAGAAGTATGTGTAAATCCAGAAAGATCATTTGAAGATCTATATACTGTAATGAAATATTGTGGTGTAGATATTGAATATACTAATATATTATAATAAGATTATTATCAGGAGGAATACATATGGATACTAATCAGGCAAAAGAATTTTTATCTGATGTTTTTAAATCTGCATCCAATAGAATTAGAAGAGAACGCAGCAAACCAGTCAATAAAGATCCTCTCTACAGCCAATTACTAAATATTAATAAAAATCCAACTAGTGAAGAGCTAGAAGATATGATAAATAAAAAGTATAAGTCAATAATTGATGGAATATGCAAAGATATATTTAAAAAGAAATATAAAATAGATCATACATCTATTTTGTATTGTCCACCAAATCTTAATAATAATAGTTACCCAATAAGTAGTAGAACATACACTATGTTTAATAATACAGATCTAAACTGGTCTAACTTACTGCTTATTCATAATTATCCCATGTATTGTAAGTTTGTTATTGGTGGAGATAGTATAATATGTGGTGTAAATGCATTATTTGATAATTATAAAGTTATTGATTGTGCTGATTCGTTTATATATACACTGGCACATATTAATAACTCATATATTGAAGCTCAATTTAAACCACTGTTGACTAATGCTGAAAAGTATTTAACAACAGTTGTAAAGAATATAATAAATAAATATTGTGAAATATTCAATATAGACAAGGGTTTAACTTCTGTGATACCTTACACAAGCACATATGCATTTAATAATATTTTACTTAGAATATCAGCATTTAAATATCTTAATAGTGGTAGTGATGATCGTGATATATTATTATCTTTGGATATTGGTATGCCATTTAGTGATGTAATAATCAGAGAAGAGATATATAAAAATAATACAGATAGTACAGCTTTAGATATAATTGGTAATCATATTATAGAGACATTAAAGAATAGAACTAAGTTATATCTGAAAGAATATGATTATCATGCTAATAACAATGGTTATATGTCTACATGGGGAGATATACACAACCACTATTATAAAAATACAACATTATCCAAATTGATTATAGATCATAATTCAGAGTTTATCAGATGTTTTAATGATATTAAAAATGATATAATAAAATCTTCTCAAACAGATCTTCTTGGATCTATAATCAAAACAACAATAGATCTGTTTAATAATAAAACTTATATGTTCAGTGATATGGCTACCAATATTAAATATTTAAATAAGAATATGTGGCCAATGATTATTGTTTGTGAATACTAATAATTGGGAGGTATAGTTATGATTGATAATATGGATTTAATTAGAGACATGTTTGATTGTGCACAAAGAAGTATCAATGATGAACTTAATAAACAACTTGATGCTGAATCATATGAAGCAATAAAAAATATGTATTCGTTGCGAGATTTAACTTATACCATAGGTTCAAAATATAAAGATATAATAGCATATACATGTGATAATGTATTTAAGAAAAAGTATAAAGTTGATAATGTATCAATATTTTACTGTTCATCTTCAGATAGAGAAGTATTTCCTGGTTTTGTAAGAAGTGAAGAGTTATCTCCAAAGTCAAGATGGAGAGATACAATGTTTATTAGTACAGATCCAATCTTTTGTAAGTTAAGAATTGGTGATATATCTATTTTAATAGAAACAGATGGCATGTTTGAAAAGTGTAGAAAATGTACTTCAACTAAATTGATTAAATATATAATAGCTAGAACAACAGATAACATTAAAACACAAGCCAACTCATTTATATCTAATCATTTAATTAAATACATAGATCCAATTATAAATAATATAGCAGATGAGTTGTGTCATGTATGCAGTAATATACAAAGATCAGATATACATAAAGATATAATGGCAGATATAAATAATATTGATAATCCTGTGATTAGATCTTATATTAAGATTAATATGTTTGATAATGATGGTGATAATATCTCTGGTCTTTTAATCATCAGCCCATTCTTACATGATTTTACTATAATGGATATGCTCTTCAGACAGACTACTGACCTTGATAATATTAAGAAGAATCTTATTAATTCCATGCTGAGTGAAATTAACTTAAGTATATATCCACATGTGGTTAAAGGATATAATCTTGGCAAACTTCCAGATTGGGACAAAGCTCTTGTTATCAACACTATGCAGATGATTCTGTTTCACTTATTTATTGATAATAAAAACAATCTATTTGATGCTTGTACTTATATGCTTGATGATATAATAGAATATTATTACTCAAGCATTTGTGGAGTTATGGCACAACGTTATATTGATCTTGAAACTGATATTAACTATTTATTTTCTAATATGATAACTCAAATAAGATATTATTATAATGATATACAACAACTTAACATTATATATGAATATTAGTTCATAATATCATAATTATAATAATTATATTGGAGGAATTAATATGATAGATAAAGAAACTGATATAGAAAATATATCTAAATCACTTAACAATGCAATAAGAAAAGAATTAAAACAACAAGTAGGGAAAGATCCTTTATATCTAGAGAATAAGATGGAATGTTCAGAAGATTGTAGAAAGATAGCAATGGTTAAATATACTAATTCATTAGAAAAAGCAATTAAAGATGTGTTATTTAAGAAATATAATTTTAAGCATGTTTTTGTTGGATATTTTACTGATTCCAATTATAATAGAGATATTCTAGATGTAAAGATATATTATGATATCAATAATGGATGTTATTATCTAATGGAAGATTATACCTGGAATAAAACTATAACTCAAAATGGAAAACTAGATCCTCTTTATTGGAAACTTGTAGACTCTAATAATACTGTTTATATATTTAAAAGTGATATAAAAGTAAATAATATTGTACAGTTGTATAAACCTGATGTTTATTGTCTTTTAGCATTTGATATATTTGATAAACAATTATCTAATAATCTAACTACTACAATTATAAATTATTTTGATAAACATTTCAATACAACACTTAATACATTATTAAAAGAACTAAGTGATGATTATATAATAATAACAAAGCAAGATAGTAATTATCATTTAGGCATATCATACACTTTAACTATTATGCATACAAATAATGCAATTGACATAGGATCAATTACATTTAAGTTTAATTTACAAGATATTAAAAATATAATAGATACAACAACTATAAGTGATGATATGAAAGTTAAAAGGATACTTACTAATATACATTCCAAAATAGATATCACACCTATTGGTTTTGATAGATCATTATGGAAATACAGAAATACAGATGATATTGAAGTTTTAATTAATGAATTATGTGATGCTACCAATATATTAAAGCATATTTTTATAAATAAAGATAATTGTGAAAAGATAAACAATACATTATTTGATATTGCCAAAAAGTTAATTGACAATAGAGCAACTGATGATGTTCTTGCAAATTTCAATGATGATGTTGCAAAGTTGTTCAAAGAGCCAATGGTGTTTATGGATGACATAGTTACAAAAGTTAGTTATAGAACAAATGGAAACTGTCCAAAATTTAAAACAATGTTGGGATTGCATAATGATCTTTAAAGGAGGATTATCATGAGTGGATTAGTTGGAACAACACAAGCTATAAATGATATTAATTCTGCATTAGAAGAAGAATTTAAAGTAATAATTAAAAATGACCCATGGTGTACTAAAGAGATACGCAATAGATTGCAGAGTAATGATCATTATAAGGAGGCTGTTGCAGAAAAATATAAAGATACTTTAAAGAAAGTATGTAATGAAATACTGCTTGATAAATATAATTTTAAATCATTTAAAATTGGATGCTTAACACCATATAATTATAAAAGTATTAGTAATTATGTTATAGCTATACAAGAGACATATGCTGGGAATGCTAAATATCTAATAAATATTGACAGACCTTGGAATTACACATTTAAAGTTAATTCATTCAACAAGCAGCCACTTATATCTAAGTTCGTAGATAAAAGAAACAGAATTCATGTTGTAAGATCAGATGCAATGTATAAGTCTTATAGATATTGTGGTGAAAAGACATTTTATAAATATATGCTTGAAAATGTATTTTATGCAGAAATAAAGACTGTCTTTGCAGGAGAAATACAGTTAGATAATGCTATTAATTTTATTAAAAATGAATTAAAAAATATATTTAGATCATTTGGTGATAATATAGTAATAAAAGTTGGAGAAATAAAATATTATAATGAATCTTCACTTAAAATTGGAATAAAAGATCCCAATACTAATGCAACTGTAGATTTACACGTACCATTTGAATATATGTGTCTTAAAGAAATAATTGATCCATATAATGTTTCTATAGATGATAAATACAATGCTTTATTTAACAAAATGATATCAGACATGGTTATTAATATTGATAGAGGTGGTGTGATTCATCTTGAAGGAGATCTACTTAGGGATAATACAAGACAAATACTTAATTGGACTAAAGCATATTATAACTTTCTCAATTATTTGATCTTGGATGATGATAACTATAATAAATTGTATGATTGTATTCGTAAAGTAGCTGCTATGATAGTTGATGAAGCTATAAGAGTAGACCCATCATATAATTTAACATATTATTCTCATTTATTATTTACAGATAAGAGTATATTTATTGATGATATTCTTACAATGATGAAGTATAAACATGATATAGACACCATTATATCTCATATGATAGTAGACTCAACTGTTAGCTAAAGACAAGTAGACATCCACACATATTTGTGTTATAATATCTGTAACCATTGGATTGGAGGGACCATATATTGGCTATTGTAAAATTAGAGGATTTTGAACACATTAGACTTAGACCAGGCATGTATGTTGGTACCACAGAAACACCCATCAATCTACTATTTGAATTGATTGATAATAGTGCTGATGAATGTTTAATAGGTGCTTCTAACTATTTGTGTATTATATTGGATTATGATTCACATAAATACACTGTTTTAGATAAAGGTAGAGGTATTCCACTCAAAGCTAAGAATTTTAAAGAAGATGCTCCAGTTATAATAGCTACCAAGTTATTTAGTGGTGGCAAGTTTGATAATGAATTATATAAATACAGAAGTGGATTACATGGTGTTGGATTAGTTGCTGTCAATGCATTATCATCTGAAATGGAAATCATAACTATTAAAGATAATAATACACATCGTCGTTATATATTTCATGGTCAAAATGTAGCTGTTGAAGATATGCCATCACAGCAATTTAGTACACTTGTTTCATTTATGCCAGACCCAGCATATTTTGATAGTATAGACATTGATAAAGATATCATAATAGATAGACTTAAATCAATTATGCTTTGTTGTAATAATGATAAACTCAAAATCCAATTAGTTATCAGAAAGAACAATAAGACAGATGTAATTGATATACAAAATACTTTATTAGATGAGTTTAAATCCAACTGTACAGAATTTATTGAGATAAGCAATACACACAATGGAGAAGAGTTTACATTATATCTTGGTTATAAAGATGATGACAGATCTAAAGATATTATAAGTATTGTCAATACATTACCAATCTATGATGGCACACATATTAAGATGTTACAAAAAATAATTAAAGATTATATGTATGATAAAGCCCAAAAGAATAAGTATCATATACGTAAAGAAGATGTATTGGTTAGAATGCATGCTCTATGTATTTTGAAGATATCAAATCCATCATTTTCAGGACAAAGCAAGTATGCACTTAACAATAAACAAGATAGTCTGAAGAATTTAATATCTGAAACTAAAATAACCAAAACATTAGATAAGTATCCAGACTTTGTTACAAATTGGCTCAAAAGTGTGGAAGAATATAGAATTGATCTTGATAAAACCAGGAAAGTTAAGAAAAATGGCAAAGGATCTACTGTTGTAGTTGAAGGACTAAGAGATTGTACTTCTCCCAATATTGAGGAAAGAGAACTGTTTATACTTGAGGGAGAATCTGCAGGTGGCACATTATTACAATGTAGAGATGCTACAAAACATGCAGTATTACCATTAACTGGTAAGATATTAAATGTGAATAAAGCATCTAAGAACAAGTTCTTTAATAATAAAGTTATAATGAGATTGTTCCAAGCAATGGGAGTTACTCCATTTACAGATGATATATCTCAATTGCGTTATGATAAGATTATTTTATTATCAGATGCTGATCCTGATGGTGAACATATAACAGTATTGTTATTATCATTATTTGATTATGCTGCACCATCTATAATTAAGAATGGTAAATTGTATGTGGCAGTAACCCCATTGTTTGGATGTTATATCAATAAGAAGTTTGTGCCAATATTTGATGAAGAAACATTAAAGAAGTATAAGGATAAAGGTATTCATATTTATAGATACAAAGGTCTTGGTGAGATGCAACCAGATGAGTTAAAAGCATGTGCACTTGATCCATCTACAAGAAAGCTAATACAGATATTGTCAAGTCAAGGTAAACTTACTATTGATAAGATATTAAAGGACAAAAAAGCTTTAGTTAAAACATACTTTAATGTAGGAGGTTAACATTATGGGTAAAGTTAAGAATACTAAATGTTTGGATATGAAAGAATATGTGATAAAACATAAGATACCATTCAGACCAGATTTGGTTATGTTGTTGATATATAAAAGAGATCAGATACTACCAATGTGTGTGCAAAAGAAAGCAAAGAGGTATTTGGTACCAGTAAAAGACTGCATTCATTGCAAGAAGAAGAAAGAAAGAGTAACACACAATATAATCTCTCTATTAAGTCCAAGAGAAACATTATGCAAGAAACATGCATCAATATATGATTATGAGCAATGCAAAGATAAGATTACCAAAATAACATACAAAGACAAAACATATTATCTGTTTGGGGAATATATATTAACTGAGATGCCTACAGATCCAGATGGCTTTTATGTAATATGGATGGGCACAATTAGACAAGATAACTTCTCAGTATATGCAATCAATAAGAAATACTTTGAAAATATAGAAAGTAATGCAATAGACATTACAGATGATATACTATCTAAAGAAGCATTACAGTTGAATGAGTGGATATTGTATTTGGGTGGAGATAGACCAATTATGGAAAATATCAAAGAATAATTATAAGATGGTGATGATTGATGGAAACAAAAGATATTGTCAGTATCACAAAGGACTTATATTATGATTATGCTAAATATGTAAATCTTGGTGGAAGGACAATACCATTGGTATATGATACTCTTAAAACAGTACAACGTAGAGTATTATTATCTGCATATGAATTGACTAAAAGTGGTGATTTTGTCAAGTCTGCTAAAATAGTTGGCCACACTATTGGATCATATCATCCACATGGTGATGTAGCGTGTTATGGTGCATTAGTGACAATGGTACAACAAGGACTGATGGAAGGCAGAGGCAACTTTGGCTCAACTGCAGGACTGGATAAGATTGAGCCAGCAAGTTATAGATATACTGAATGTAGATTAAATCCAGAGATAAAAGACATAGCATTTAGATATATAGATATAGTACCTCATTTTGAGAATGAATTAAATACACAAGAGCCATTATACTTACCAACAATGTTGCCTTTGAATCTAATAGCATTCTCAGATCAAGCTGAGCCAGTAACTGGAATTGGTGTTGGTTATAAAATGAAGTATACTTTACCTTTATTTGATAAGAAGGAGATAATAGAACTATTTATTAAAATGATAGATAATCAATTAACTGGCAGAGAGAAATTGAATCTTGTATATAAGAGTATTAAAGTCCCTGCCCCAAAAGCATTATTAACTAAAGGTGAAGCTAATGTCAAAATGGTTGCACATTATAGTGTATCTGATAATGGTAAGGAGATAATCATTTATGATTTTCCATACAGTCAATTACAACTACCAACATCAATGCTTTCTAAAATTGAAGGGACTCCTATTGATAAGTCTACCAGGACTACAGAAGTGATAGTTAAATTAAACAAAGGTAAATATGCTAATGATTATGATTTGGATAAAATATTATCAGCAAACACAACGTTTAATATGATGTTTCATGATAACAATCAAATTAAGATATACTCTGTATATGATCTATGCAAGTTAATATATGATAGCTATAAAAGCACAGTGCTGATAGATCTTAATAATAAACATCAGAAGTATATAAACAATATCAATTATCTCAAGCTTTTAATAAAGATAAAGCCACATGTTAAATCATTAGATATAAGTGACATTGCCAGAAAGGTTAAAGAAAATGAAGATGTCATAGCAGATATATTTAAACATACTACATTAGACACATTGGCTAATGTAGAAACTAAGTTGGAGGAGGAGCAGAAAAGATTAAATGAAATTGAAAACAATATAAATAATATAGATGCGTTTTGTAAAAAGCAATATGAAGAACTAATATAATGATTTATTATTATGAGGTGATGCCATTGGATAATACATTAGTACTTAATGATTTACATGATTGTATAATGAATAATTTAAATGTTAACACAAATTCAATAAAGAAATATACATATGACAGGGAAAAGGAAATTCTCAAATATACAGAAGATTTGTATAATTCATTAGTTGTAAAATATATTAAAGATAATGTGTTGTGTGAAAATAATGATACTATATATGTTGCTTTTATATATGATGATTATTATCCACCATTTAGAGCATCAATTGATTTTCCACATAGCAAATTAAAAGATCTAATACGAATAGTAAATAAACCATATTGTTTTATTAAAGTATTTCATAACAATAATGATGTTGAATTTATGGCATTTGATCCATCAATTAGTACAATATATAAAGATACTCAAACATTGACGTATATGAAATATATGTGTTATGATACAATACAATTAGATGTGAATAAGTTAAAGAATAAGTTTGAACAAGTACTAAAGAAGATATCAAATAGAATAAGTTTTATCTATGATTTAAATGTACTCATAACAAGGATATACTTTGGTGATAAAGATGCTTCATATTTTGAATTTAATTTATTGCATTATATTTCTACTAGAGATCTATTTAATGGTGCGTTGGAATATGATATAAATAATTTCATAAAAGATACTTTCAAAGTATGCATGTACTTAGAGAATGAAGATATGTCTGACCTAGATAGTTTTTATAAAGAATATCCTCATAGTAAAACTACTAAAATTTATAAAATGTATGATAACTTATCTATAATATTACAAGAAATGCAAAATATATTACAACATGAAGATCTTATTGATATATTTGTAGAAAAATACTATAAACAAGAAATACTATCTAAAACAAAACATTTGATTTCACTTCAACAAACATTCAATGATTTTAAACATTTAAATTATTCATTTACAGATATGTTCACTAAAATTAGATACTTACTACCTACAATAAAGTTACCAAATATAAAAGAATATGTTTTAAGTGGTAGCTACGCATGACCAGATATAGAACATTATTTATATCAGACATACATCTTGGATCTAGATTGTGTCATGCTAAAGATCTATTAGATTTACTAAATTGTTTATCATATGATAATATAGTGCTTGTTGGAGATATAATAGAACAATCTAGATTCAATAACATTGAGAGATGGCCAAAAGAACAACAAGAGTTATTCAGTATGTTGTTTTTCAATACAAGCAATAATAGAAGTAAGATAATATATGTTGTTGGCAATCATGATACAGATATTGGTAAATATACCTTTAATAATATTGACAATATTGAAATAGTGGAGTATACTACATATACTTCTTTACATGGTGCTAAGTATCTTGTTGAGCATGGACACAGAGCCAATTCAATTAGAATACATGACAGTTTAATAATAGTTTGGGTAGTATTGTATGATTTAATTGGATATATATTCAGAATAATTGATAAGATGTTGAAAACCCAATCATCTTTGTATATAATCAGACGTTGTATTAAAAATATCATGATGTTGTTAACATCATATAATAGAAGATTAGACATGTTGATTGGATATTCTGATTGTGATGGGATTATCTTTGGACATCTGCACAAACCATCTATAAAACATAGAAATGGTTTGACATACTTGAATTGTGGTGATTGGATTGAGCATAAAACATTGCTTGCAGAAGATTATAATGGAGAATTTCATATTTTAAAAGGCTAACATTGTATTGGATATATGTAATATCTACTAGGTGGTTGTAGCTTGAAAGTAGAGATAGTTAATATTAATGATGAATTTGCTGGCTTACAAGAAGTAACATCACCAAGGATATTTTATAGAAACAGATTTGATCCACATGGATTGTTTTCAGAGCAGATATTTGGTTGTGTAGAAGATTATAGATGTCAATGTGGGAGATATTATGGCAAAGAGTATTTGGGTGTTGTTTGTGAGAACTGTGGTGTCACAGTTACTAATAGTGATGTTAGATTGTATACTTTTGCTAAAATCACTGTTCCTGACATCACAGTTCTCATTAACCCAATTGTATTGGAATTGTTAACAAGATCTATCAAGATACATGATATACAATTGGAAGATGTTATAATTGGCAAACAGAAAGTTATTATAGATAATAATCATATACATTCATCTTCATCTGATCGTGCCAAATATGGACCAGTCTTCTTTAAAGAAGAGCTATTACCATTGTTATTAGCAGAAAGTAAAAAGGTAAAAGAGTTTTATAATGTATATAAAGATTATCTATTTATTAAATATATACCAGTTATACCACCAGATACTAGGCCAATATCAATGGGTGGTACATCCAGACAATATTTTATTGATGAGATCAATGAGTATTATCTAAGAATAATAAGAAGAATAAGCAATATGAAATCTTCACCATTTATACCAGAATATACACATGTTGCACTGCAAAAAGATCTCAATACTTTGTTTGATACATTGTTGGGCAAGTTTGAACGTAAAAGTGGATTTCTCAGATCATATGTATTGGGCAAAAGAATAGATTATAGTGGTAGAGCAGTTATTACTGTAGATGGTGGAAATATGCCAATTGGTTATTGCAAGATACCTTATAAGATAGCAAAAGAAGTATATAAACCAAATGTAATACCAATCATATCAGAACAGACACAGTTAACTCCTCTTCAAGTGTTATTAGATTATAATAAAGAAGAATTGCAACCAATTATAAAGAAAGTACTGAAAGAAAAGTTTATTGGTGATTATGTATTAATAAATAGACAACCAACTCTTCATAAAGGATCTATTCAATCTATGAAGATATATGATATCATAGATGATGATGTTATTGTTATACATCCACTTATAACAGAAGTATATAATGCAGACTTTGATGGTGATCAGATGGCAGTATATGCAACACATACACTTTCTAAACCTGAAGCCAAATCCAAGATGTGGGTTGATAATAATATTAAATTGCCAAGCAATGGCAGTATTAGTCTCAGATTTAAGCAAGATATGGTATTAGGATTGCACAAACTGACATATGATGTAAGTGATGATTTAAAAATAGAATTTCTGGGAGAACTTACCACACCAGAAAGAGTTGAGCTATTTAAAGAAGTTATACCCAAAAGATTTCACAATAACAAAGCTATATTTTCATTATTTAATACAGTCTTTGATAAGAAACATATAGACACATTGATCACTACATTGGAAAAGAAACTATTAAAGAATGAATGGTTGACTATGGTTGATAAGCTATGCAGGATTGGATTTGAAAATAGTCATTCAACATTATCATTAAATGATTTTATAATTGAAGATCCACAGAATCCACCTCAGAATAATGCAACTGAGATGATTACATCTGGGGCTAGGGGTTCTTGGGATCAATTGAAACAAATAGCTGTATCTAAAGGCTTTATATCTGATATAACTGGCAGAATTATACCAAAAGAAATCAAAAGCTCTTTGATCCAAGGATTAACACCAGAAGAATACTTCATTAGTGCTTATGGTGGTAGAAAGGGATTGATAGATACTGCAGAGAATACAGCTAAATCTGGATACTTGACAAGAAAGCTAATATATCTATTATCTCCTTTAGTGCTTGATAAGAAAGTAAAGAATTGTCATAAAGAATTAAATAATACCAAATACTTTGAATTATATGTTAGAGATGAACGTATTGCCAAATTGTTAGTTGGTAGATATACTAAAGAATATGGACTTATTACAGATCCTTCTATTATAGTTAATAAAGTTATAAATCTAAGATCTCCAATTGCATGTACTGCTGATGGCATATGTCAAACATGCTATGGACAATTATATGATGTACACAAATCTCATAATATTGGTATAATAGCAGCACAAAGTCTTGGTGAAAGAACAACACAGTTAACATTAAGAACTAAACATACAAGTGGATCTGTATCTCCACAACTTGGTAAACTAGATAAGTATCTATATATTGATGAAACTGATAATACTTTGATTGCTAAACAAAGTGGAGCATTTAGAATATATAATGATGATACTATTGAATTTAATTTTAATGAAGAATGTTTTTTCTTGGACAATTATGAGACATTTGAACTACTACCATCATGTGATGCACATGATTATGAAGATTGGATAGAATGTGTATTTGATGCTGGAGAAAGATTGGCAACAATTGAGTTGGCTGCAAAAGATATTGTATCTGCTGTAAATTTGGTATCATCATTACTTAATAAACCAGAAGAAGATTGTCTATTATCTGATTATCTATATAATATACTGGATATCTATGATGTATATGCATCTATAGATCTTGTGCATTTTGAATGTATATTGGCAATGTTAGCAAGAGATGAATTCAACCATGAGATACCATATCGCAAGTCAGACAATGGATATAAGCTATTAGGTATTAATAAAGTGATATCCAAAATGCCAGAACAAGCATTAGCATTTGAGAGATTCTCTTATTATCTTAAGAGATTTGTGGCTGATAAGGAGCCAGTTGATATTAAAGAAAGCAGTTTACTTAGATCTCTCTTATTCTTTGAATTTAATCAATAAGGAGACAAAAGTTGAATAACTTAATCTATAGCACTGGTGTACAAGATAATATATTTGATTATAGATTAAAAGAATATGATAATATAATCAAACATGTAAAAGACATGTTAAATGATTTGGGGTATGAAATTGTAAGTACAAACTATATGTTGTCTGATCCAACATATCCATCTTACTTTTATGAATGGATATTGAAATCACCAGATGGTAATAAAGAGAAGATATATATACCAGATACAGATAAGACATTATCTTTTGTATCTGGTGGTATTAGATGGATGCCATTATTTCAAATAGCAGATCCAGCATTATTTAGAAAGAAAGGGAATGTTGTTCTTCACAATACATATGTCACACTTGTATTAGATATAGAGTTTAAATACTTTACTATAAATAATAATAATGTGCCAATTATGCTACTGATATTAGATGGTGAGAAGAATATAGAATCATCAATGCACAAACTCAATATATCTGAATGGACAATAGTTACAGATCCAGTATCATCTAATATCAATATTCCATATAAAGATAATCAATACATATCAATTGATGCATCTAACTGTAATGAGAAAATCATGAAACTATTAAAACCATTTTCAAATATGTTATCCAAACATTATCAATCATTTGCATCCAATGTATTTAAAGCCAAGAATCAAAATGGTATCAGTTATTTGCATGCTTGGTATGGGAATAAACTTGATAACATTGTCAGTCTTCTTAATGTTAAAGATTATGCTCAAACTTGTGAATGGTTAGATAATCCATTTACAATGATGGATTTAATCTACAGTATTTATACTAATCCAGACGTAAGCATTAATATACCTGAAAGGGAGATAAATGATATATCAAAACGTATAGTCAGATTGAATTGGTTATTATATAAGTTTAATAAACAATATTCTAAAAACAAGATTGGAGAAATTAGCAAGATATATGACAATTCATTTGTGGATATATTAAATACAGATCAGAGACGTATATTAGATGATACACTAAATCCACTTAGTGAATTGTCTTTAATGTCAAGAATAATATACAATGGACCTGGTGGAATTAAAAAAGAAAGTAGCAATTCCAAAGTTAGAAATCTGCATGATAGTTATCTTGGAGTGATATCTGCAATAGATACACCAACTGGACAATCTATAGGTATAAGTCAACACATTGTGCCAGAAGCAAAACTTGTTAAAGGTAAACTTAAAAATGATAATGATGACTATATATTATCCATATGTGAACAGCAAATACCATTTCTAAATAAAAATGATTGCATTAGAGTGGAAATGGCATGCAACCAAATGAGACAAGCTATTGCATTAAATAATCCAGAACCTCCACTTATTAAATCTGGATATGAATCAGCATATGTTGATTACACATCATATATGATTAGAGCCAAAGATGATGGTAAATGTGTATATAAAGATGATGATATTATTTATATTAAGTATAATGATGGTAGTGATGATGTAATCAATATTCAATATAGAGGATATCAGGGATTTGATAAAACATTATATGCACAAATAAATCAAGGAGATTCATTTAAAAAAGGTGATGTGTTAGCCTGTAGTAGCAATACTATTAATCCTAATACTGGTGAACTAATGTTAGGTACTAATCTCTTGGTTGGATTCTTAAGTAGTGGATGGAACTTTGAAGATTCAATAATAATATCAGAATCTGCTGCCAAGAAGTTGAGTTATAGAGAAATTACTCAAGATAGAATAGAAATTGATAATGATATCTTGGTGAGCTTATTAGAAGACAGATATCAGCCAATCATAGAGAATGGTTATCCAGTCAAGAAGGGTCAACCCATATTAAGAATAAGTATAGCAGATATAGAGAATATATCTTCATTGATTCCATGTTATAAAGATGTATTATCACCATCAGATGGTATATTCTTCTCCAATATTAAAGTAAGAAAAGTATATACAAAAAGTTTGTTAATGAATAAGTGGTTAAATGGTACACTTAAAAAGCATAAAGAGAGAGATAAGATAAAGAATGTCATATTTGCTAATTCACCAAACTATAAAAAATATAAAACAAAATACTGTTACACATATTATACAAGGAATATAAAAGCTAAAACATGCACTATAGATTATACAATAATTAATACCAGACCAGCTATAATTGGATCTAAGTTGTCCAATAGACATGGTAACAAAGGAGTTATATCATTGATATTGCCAGATGATCAAATGCCAAAGTTACCAGATGGCACACCATTGGAAGTAATATTAAATCCACTTGGTGTGATTAGTAGAATGAATATTGGCCAATTGTTTGAAATTCATATGACCTGGGCAATGAAAGCATTTGTAAATAAGATTAGAAATATTGATGATACAGATGAGTTTCTGAATAAATGTATTGAGTTTATATCTATAGTTGATAATACAAAAGACAAACAATATACAGATAAGATGTATGAATACATAATATCATTGACAGATGAGCAGAAGCAGAATCTTGTAAATGATATTAAGACTAATGGATTGGTTATAATTCAACCACCATTTGAATCATGCACATATGATCAACTGGATCAGTTAATGAAATATGCTGGTGTTGACTATACTGAAAAAGTCACACTCAGAAATGGAGAAATCACAGATTGCTCAGTTGGATATATGTATATGATGAGACTTGAGCATGAACCAGATCATAAGATATTTGGAAGAAGTGTTGGAGAATATGGCAAACATGAACAAGCTCCAGCAGGAACAGATGCACACAGATTTGGAGAAATGGAAGTTTGGGCCTTGCTTGCTTATGAAGCTTATGATACAATTAAGGAGTTCCTAAGTATCAAGGCTGATAATCCTGATGAGAGATACAGATTGTTCTATCATCTGTATGAAGGCAAGGAAGATTTATATGAACCAAAGAGCTTTGAAACTATAACAGCTAACACATTTAAAACTTATTTAAGGGGGTGTGGACTAAAAATTACATTTTAAGTTATTTACAAAGCATCATTATCAACAAAATTATTATAAAATAAGGAGGAAGAATTAATGTTTATTATTAAGGAGAGCACTATCTTTAGTGCTAATAATGCAAGGCAAGCTGCTGTAAGAATTGTTAGTCGTGCATCATATGAAGTTGTATCAGATGAGAGTGGTAATATAATTAAGGATCAGTATGGTAATTATATTTATACTGGACGTGTTTTTAAACCAACAGTATATCTAAGAATAGCTAAAACACTCAATCCAAATATTGATATGAGCAAACCAATAATCAAAGGAACAAGAGTGTTTGATTGGGAGAATTCAATTGTATTGAAGTTGACCAATGAAGAAATTGCAGTATTGTCTATGTTAGCAGACCCATTTTATATCTACAGATGGGACAATATGCTTACTGAACAGAATCAGAATGGAAAGAAGAGTGAATTATATACATTCTTCCATTCATCCAGAGGACAGCAACCAGCAGAATCCAAAATGTTTTCTGTGCATTGCAATAAGAAGACTGAAGATACTATATTTGTTGTGTTGTCTGCAATACATATTAAACCAGATGGAAGCAAAGATAAAGTGTCTTTATCTTTAAAGATACATCAGGCACATATGCTTGGGTTAGCAATGACTGGATTCTTATTAAACCAGGGCCTGTATAATGTTAATATAAAGGATTTTACTCAACGTGAAAAGACTCAGGAAGATAATTCAAATATTGTTGAAGAAGATGAACCAATAGCTGAAGAAGAGCAAGTTACTAAAGTTGATATTGATGAATCTGCTGATGGCACCATAGGTGCTGAAATTTTATCATTGTTTAATTAGATGATATAAAGTGGCTGGTTGTTTACCAGCCACTTTATTAACATTTAATGGAAGGAGATAATCATATTGATATCCATTACTGGAGATAATCATTTAGGAATTGGTAATAGAAACAAATTGTATTATAATAAAGCATTTGAAAATTTCAAACATGTTATAGATACAGTTGATACAGACATGTTGATAATAGCTGGGGATCTATTTGAGTTTGCCAGACCATGGCCAGATACATATATAAAAGCAAAAGATATATTAAACAATTGTAAAGCATCAACTATCTATATATTACTAGGAAATCATGATAAACGTATGAGTGATGGTTCGTGTGCAGCAAAAGTATTAGAAGATAAGATAAAAGATACTAAGAAAATTATAGCAGTTGATGAACCAATTGAATATGAGAATATATTAATGGTTCCATATTATCATTATATGTTTGATTATATTAGATCATATAGTGGCAAATGCAATATATTGGTATCTCATTTCTCAACTATAGAAAATCATAAATATGCTGGTGTTATATCAGAGACAGATGAGATGTTTAACAAGTTTGATCTTGTTATAATAGCAGATACACATGATAATATAGACAAACCTAAGTTTATTACAACTGGATCAACATTCTATTGTGATGTTGATGAAATGATGAATGGAACACCAGCATATATTAAATTAGATAATGAAAATGTTAAATATGAAAGAATATTGTTTAATGA
>ERZ795052.3220-NODE-3220-length-18366-cov-10.081263_pt1 | contig 18366 bp, 17 predicted proteins | sample MGYA00375136_ERZ795052 | MGnify/ENA primary metagenome ERZ795052 (study PRJEB30181, sample SAMN05720156) | activated sludge metagenome | isolation source: Anaerobic digester | place: Japan | collected 2015-05-26 ... | reverse complement strand
TGGTACTGGTTTCGGTCACGGCAATTCTGATACAGCTTCTGTTTCGGGAACGCATTGGTTTTGCAACGATTCTCGATGCACTGATTACCGGACGACTCACGCAATTGTTCATCGACATTTCCCCGTATCCCGAAAACCATAGTACGCTGCTCGGAATCGTTCTGCTGATAATCGGCTTTCTGATTATTGATCTCGGCATCTATGTGTATATGTCGGCGGAACTCGGCAGCGGTCCGAAGGACGGTCTGATGATTGTTATGGGCAAAAAGCTGCCGAAAATACCAATCGGCATGATCGGGGTACTGCTGTGGTCGGTAGTTACACTGATCGGTTGGATGCTTGGCGGCTCTGTCGGTATCGGAACACTGCTGTCTATTTTCGGTGCGGGTTTTATCATGCACATCTTTTACGATGCCATAGGATTTGAGCCGAGGAAGCTGAAACACAAAAGCCTGAAAGAGACATTGAAGTCTCTCTCAGGCAAATGCTTTTAGTCTATATGCTGCTGTAACCACGCTAATAAATATGCCTCGTCAAATTCACCCGCAGCAATGCCGAGTATAAGATGGATAAGTTCTAAGTCCTCATATTGCAGTTCAATATGATTGACTGCAAGAAAGACAAGCATAGCGTGTGTACCAATTCTTTTATTACCGTCTACAAAAGGATGATTTTTTATAAGCCCGAATCCAAGGCGGGATGCTTTTTCAAGAAGAGACGGATATAACTCGTCACCGCCGAATGTCTGAAACGGAGCATTTATAGCTGAATCAAGCAGCCCTTCATCACGAATCTCCACAGAGCCGCCTGATTCGGCTATTAATGCTCTGTGGAGCATCATGATCTGTTCTTTCGTTAGTCGTTTCATTTGGCGAGTTCCTCATAGACAGCGGCATTTCTTGCAAGCAGTCTCTTGGAGATCTCTGCGACCTCATCGCTGTCTGCATCCTGCAGTGCATCAGCTTCCTGAAACTCCACCACAAGATAGCGAGGAGTGTTATTTTTCAGGATAACAGCGGAGCCGAACTGATCTACCAGTCTTGCAACCTTGGAAAAATTCTGGTTAGCTTCGGTCATCGAAACAATAGTGTTGGTATCAATTTTCATGCTAACACCTCCCACTTATAGTATACCGCACTTTTAGGATAAATTCAACCTATTTTTCAGATTTTTTTGTAAGGAAGGCAGGTGATCCGCATGGCAAACAGAATCAAGGGTATTACCGTTGAGATCGGTGGAGATACCACGAAACTCAGCAAAGCCCTTGAAGGTGTCAATAAGAACATCAAAAACACGCAGACGCAGCTCAAAGATGTCGAAAAGCTGCTGAAGCTCGACCCGACCAATACAGAACTGCTATCGCAGAAACAGCGATTGCTTGCCGATGCCGTATCATCGACCAGTGATAAGCTCGAAACGCTGAAAAAAGCCAGCGAACAAGCTGCCAAAACCAAAGACAATTACGATGCGTGGAAGGCAAAGTACGACCCTATCAAGCAGAAAATCGGTGAGACTGAGACAAAACTCCGGGAACTGAAAGAGCAGAGCCGCATCGCCGATGAGCAGCTTTCCCGCGGTGAGATCTCGCAGGAGAAGTACGATGCCCTGCAAAATGAGATCAAGCAGACAACTGATGAGCTGAACGGCTTGAAACAGCAGGCAAAGGATGTCTCCGATGAATTCGGTCATCCGATACCTCCGGAGCAGTACGACGCACTTCAGCGAGAAATCGTCGATACGGAACAGGAACTGCAAAACCTGCAGCAGGAAGCCGCAAATTCTCAGACGGCACTTGTAAAGATCGGTGAAGCGGGAGCATCTATCGAAAAGGTCGGCGACAAAATCGCTACAGTCGGCACAAATCTGACAAAATATGTTACTGTGCCGATCCTTGGACTCAGTACTGCTGCGGTCAAAACGACAGCGGATTTTGATGCATCTATGAGCAAAGTCTCTGCTGTATCCGGTGCTACCGGTGAGGACTTAGAGGCGCTGCGTGCAAAAGCCCGTGAGATGGGTTCTCAGACAAAATTCTCCGCATCGGAAGCCGCCGACGCTATGAACTACATGGCTATGGCAGGCTGGAAAACCGAGGATATGCTGAACGGTGTCGAGGGTATTATGAACCTCGCTGCAGCTTCCGGTGAAGACCTCGCTACAACATCGGATATTGTCACAGACGCTCTGACGGCGCTCGGTATGAGCGCAGATGATTCTGCACACTTCGCAGATATCCTTGCAGCAGCATCGAGTAACGCAAATACCAATGTGTCTCTCATGGGCGAATCCTTCAAGTATGTTGCGCCGATCGCCGGTTCTATGGGAGCGTCTGCGGAAGACCTGTCTATCGCACTCGGCCTTATGGCTAATTCAGGTATCAAAGGCTCTCAGGCCGGTAACAGCCTGAAAAATGCACTTGTAAACCTGACAAAGCCTACTAAACAGCAGGCTGCCGCAATGCAGCAGCTCGGTTTTATCAGCACTGAAACGATTCAGAAAATCGACTTTGCAAAGGTTGAGAAAGCTGAACAGGCTGTTGAGGATGCGACGATCTCCCTTGATAATGCACAGGTAAAACTGAACGATGCGATCAGCAAGTACGGCGAGGGCAGCACTCAGGCACAGCTTGCAAGCAACAACTATGAAAAGGCACAGCTCAAACTTGCACGGGCGCAGGAGGCACTTGCCAAAGAACAGGAAGGTGTCTCAAAGGAGATCGCCGGGGCAAATACACTCATGACCGATGCAGACGGCAATATGCGGTCGCTCGGAGATATCATGGGTATGCTCCGTGAGAAAATGGGCAAGGTCAATGTAGAACTGACAGATGCCGAGGGTAATGCCCGTGATTTCGATGATATTGTTGCAGAACTATCTACGACCACAGAGGGTCTTGCACAGGCAGAGCAGATGCAGGCGGCTGCCGCTATCTTCGGTAAGCAGAATATGGCAGGTATGCTTGCGATCATCAATGCCAGCGAAGAGGACTACAACAAGCTGTCCTCTGCAATCTACGGCTGTGAAGGCTCTGCAAAGGGCATGGCAGACACCATGCAGGACAACCTCGCAGGTCAGATCACGATTCTGAAATCACAGTTGCAGGAGCTTGCAATCAGCTTCGGTGAGATCCTGATGCCTGCGATCAGGTCTATTGTCAGCAAGATTCAGGCTCTAATTGATAAATTTAATGCAATGTCTCCGGCAACGAAGGAGACTATCGTGAAAATTGCACTTGTGGCGGCGGCACTGGGACCGCTGCTTCTTGTTATCGGCAAAACAATGGTCGGTATCGGCAAGCTGATGCAGCTTGTAGCGAACCTGCCTTCCATGATCGCAGGCGCAAAAGCCGCCTTTTCATCCTTCGGCGCAGCCATTGGCGGTATATCCGCACCCGTAGTCGCTGTCATTGCGGTCATTGCCGCTTTGGTAGCGGCTTTTGTGCATTTGTGGCGCACGAATGAGGACTTCCGAAATAAGATCACGGCGATCTGGGAGCAGATCAAGAGTATCTTCTCCGGGTTTTGTCAGGGCATTGTTGACCGTATCAATGCGCTGGGCTTCGATTTCAAAAACATCACCGAGGTCATCAAGGCTGTATGGGACGGACTCTGCAAGTTCCTGAAACCGATCTTTGAGGGACAGTTCCAGCAGATTGCAAATATCTTCAAGGCTGTGACAGACATTATACTGAGTGTTCTGGATATTTTCGTCGGCATCTTTACCGGCGACTGGAGCAGAGTGTGGGACGGCATCAAGGGCATCTTTGCGGCTGTATGGAATTTCATTAAGGATACGCTGAAAAATGCGCTGAATATGATCTGCGGTATTTTCGGCACCGATCTTAGTGAAGTAAAGGACTTCTGGGTAGGCGTCTGGACGAGCATCAAGAACTTTTTTGTAAACATCTGGAACGGTATAAAGAACTTCGTAAGCACAGTCCTCAATGCGATCAAGAACTTTTTCACAACTATCTGGACGGGGATCAAGAGCTTTTTTGTCGGTATCTGGACTGCGATTTATAACAGCGTCGCAGAGAAAATCAACCTCATAAAAACTATTATCACGGTCGTTTGGAACGCGATTCATACAGCGATCAGCACGGTGCTGAATGCGATCTGGTCGGTTATCACGACTGTATGGCAGACAATATACGATTTCATTTCGCCGCTGCTAGAGGCGTTCAAGTATCTGTTTGAGACGATTTTTGAAGCGATCCATGTGATCATTTCCCGTGTTATGGACTGGATCCACGAAAAGATCACTACAACATGGGAGACCATTAAGGCGGTCGTAACGATCGTTCTTGAGGGCATCAAGACCTTTTTTGAGACGATTTGGAATGCGATCTCTACCACTGTCAGCACAGTAATGGATACAATTTCCAATGTGATCTCTACAGTATGGAATGCGATCAGCGGCTTCATCTCCGGTATTCTGAACGCCATATGGTCGGTGATCTCCTCTATCTGGGAGAGCATCAAAAATCACATCACCAATACGCTGAATGCAATCCATGCGGTCGTATCTGCGGTGTGGAACGCTATATCCAGTTTTATTTCATCAGTTCTCAGCACTATCCGCAATACAGTTACAAACATCTGGAACGGAATCAAAAATACAGTCAGCACTGTCATGAACGCAATAAAAAACACTGTCTCCAATATCTGGAACAGTGTAAAATCTGCGGTCACAGAAAAGATCACAGCCATCAAGGATACGATTGTCAACGGCTTCAATGCGGCAGTAAACTTCATTAAAAATCTCGGCTCTCAGGCATTTCAGTGGGGCGCAGATATAATCAACAACATTGTCAGCGGTATCAAAAACTGTATCGGCAAGGTTGCAGATGCTGTCAAGGGCGTAGCAAACAAGATCAAGTCTTTCCTGCACTTCTCAGTACCAGATGAAGGCCCTCTGGCCGATTTTGAGAGCTGGATGCCGGACTTCATGCAGGGGCTTGCGGACGGTATCAACCAGAACGCCGGTGTTGTTGGTGATGCAGTCAACAGCTTTGCAGGCAATCTTGCAGAAACGATCAGTACTGTTATCAAAAATGCTCTGTCCAACGTTGTCACAGCTGTGCAGAGCTTCATGGAACAGGTCTTTGGTACAGTCAAAACAGTCTGGGCGAATGCAAATACTGCAATTGATGCGACCATGTCACAGATCAAAAACGGCATCACAGGCGGATGGAAGGCCATTGTTTCCGTGGTTGAAAATGCGCTCGACGGCATCAAAAAGGTCATCACCACAACATGGAAAGCGGCTGCATCTGTTATTGAGGCCGCATTGAACGGGATCAAAAAGATCGTGACTGCGGTCTGGACAGCAATGAAAACGCTCATCAATACCGGACAGCTTGACATCAAAAATGTGATCTCTACAACATGGAATGCTGCGAAGGATGTAGTGAATACTGCGCTGAATGCGATCAGAACCGTGGTGCAGTCTGTACGGAATGCGATGCCGGATATCGTGAGAAATCCAATGAATCAGGTAAAGGACGCTGTGCTGTCTATCTGGGATAATATCCGGAACGGCATCGGTGAAAGGCTCGGCGGTGTGCGTGATGCAGTCAGCAATGCAATGAGGGCTGTCTATGATGCGGTCATGGACAAGGTCAACAGTTCATGGTCGTGGGGACGCGACCTCATGCAGAACCTTATCAACGGTCTGAACTATATGCTCGGCAATCTCATCAACACCGTTGCAGATGTGGCACGGGCGATCAGCGATTACCTGCATTTCTCTGTTCCTGACAAGGGGCCTCTGACAGAATTTGAAAGCTGGATGCCGGACTTCATGAAGGGACTTGCCGACGGCATCAATAAGAGCAAGAAATACGTCGAGGCGGCTGTGTCCGGTGTGGCTGATGCAATGACGCTGACAATGCAGTCCGGGCTGAATGTCGATATGGACGGTATCTCCGGAGCGATGATGAATGGCAGCAGCGGCGGTGTGGTCAACAATTACTACAACAATGACAACAGCCGCACAGTGAATCAGACCAATAATAGTCCGAAATCACTGTCACGGCTGGAAATCTATCGTCAGACACGGAATGCGCTGAATGTGTGAAAATAGTCTTGTCAATGATCAAGTAAACCACGATACGTTTTATCAATCCCAATTGCGCCAAGCGGGGCGGTTATAAGAATTGCCAATACAGCTACCGATAGTACGATTTTACCGCATGGAAGACCAAGCGAAAGCGGTACAGAGCCAATAGCAGCCTGCACTGTGGCTTTGGGGAGATATGCGATAATACAGAATAATCGCTCCTTTGCGTTAAGGTCAGTACCGAGCAGACACAGAAATACACCGACAGCCCTGAATATGAGAGCTATAAAAATCATCAGTACAGCCGCACCACCTGCTGATAAGGTATAACGCACATCAACTGCCGCACCCACAAGCACAAATAGCATAACTTCTGCACCTATCCACAGCTTTCCGAATTTCTCCGATAGACGTGCTGAAACAGAATTGACGGACTTCAGCTTTATAATACAAGCTGCAGCGACAACAGCGAGGAGTCCCGAAACAGCAACATAAGGCTTCACGAGCGTTTCTACGCTCATAAGCAGAAACGAAACACCAAGTAAGATAATGACTTTAGTACTGTTTCTGATCATGAAGTGATGTTGATATGATTTTTCAAACAGAAGATAGATACAATAGCCCGCAATCGCTCCGAGTAATATGCCAAGCACTATTGATACGGGAATATTCAAAAAGTCTGCCATTCTTGCCGATCCGCCCTGTGCCATCGTCACGAATGTGGAGAACAGAACAATAACAAAGATATCATCGCAGGATGCTCCAGCAAGAATCATTTGCGGTATACTTTTTTGTGTACCGCATTTTTCTTCAATCAGTTTTACCATTCTCGGCACAACTACCGCTGGAGATACTGCGCTTAACACTGCTCCCATAACGGCAGCTTCAACCCGGTTTACGCCGAGCAGAAGCGGGGCGAAAACAACGTAACCGATTATTTCACAGCAGGCAGGTACAAATGACATCATAACTGCTGGTCTGCCAACACGTTTCAGATCTGATAAATTGAGTGAAAGTCCTGCTTTTACAAGTATTATGATAAGTGCTATTTGTCGCAGTTCTGATGATATTCCAAGTATCTTCGGATCAAGCAAATCAAGCACATATGGACTTATGATAATACCTACACCAAGCATTCCTATGATGCGAGGCAGCCCGATTTTATCAACAATAGCAGCAACAGAAAGCCCTAAAAGAATAATAATAGCAAGTGATAATAGCATTGTAATACCTCCAAAATAAAAAAGCTGACAACTTCTGCGTATAAGGCAGAAGTCATCAGCTTGATAAGCGGTTTAGGTTTCCCAAAGGAGAGCATCATTCCCTGTATTCTATTATCCATATTATAGCATCAATATGCTTACGTGTCAAGTACACAGGAGGTGATTTCGTGTTTTTTACACTAATTCTTGAAAATTCCAACGGCGACCGGGTGGACATGACCGCTACCGCAAACCGGTATATGACCTCAAAGATCGAGGGGCTTTCTCCGCCGCCCGGAACGATCAGCACCTCCTCCTACGCAGGCATGGACGGCAGCTACCTGAACAATGCCTTCATCGAAAAGCGGAATGTGGTCATCCATTTTGAAATGCGCGGTGTGGGCGTAGAAAAGCGCCGTCATCAGCTTTACAAGGTGGTGAAACCGAGCAGATATGTGAAAGTGTATTATCGTACCGCAGGCATCGACGTGTTCACTGAGGGCTATGTCGAGACCTGCGAGGTCAATAATTTTGAAATGCTTACAACGGGACAGATTTCCATACTCTGCCCCGACATTTATTGGTATTCGACCGAGTCGGTCATGGCGTATTACTCGCAGATCACCGGAGCATTCACATTCCCGTTCCCGACTGAAAGTAATCCGGAACCCTTTGTACTCGGCAAGTATAATACACAGAACATCATGGAGATCATCAACGATGGTGACGAGATAGGCTTTACTTTGCAGATTGAAGCCCTTGAGGACGCCAGATCACCCACGCTGTACAATGCGGATACCGATGAGTATTTACAGATAACCGGAGATATTCTCGCCGGTGACATCATTACTGTCACCACAAAGACAGGTCATAAAACGGTAACGCTCGACCGAGGCGGCGTGAAAACCAATATCATCAATCGGCTAGTGTCCGGTTCGACCTGGCTGACGCTGCGTGAGGGAAAGAACCGTTTCTATCTCCGTGGAACAGGACTGCAAAATCTGAGAGTGACTATCGTTCACACGAACGCTTATCTGGGGGTGTGATATGCAGATTGAAGTGTATAACATGGAAGCAGATGAGAGTAATCTGACGATCACACTGGAAGCAGTATGCGACAGCTTTTCCTCGCTCCTGTGGGATATTGAATATTATCAGTGCGGCAGCTTTGAGGTGTATATCGCCGCCAATCCGGAGAATCTTTCGATTTTTCAGACCGGGCGCATCGTGGGCAGAGATGATGACAGTCAGCATTTCGGCATGATTGAGTCCGTACAAATCGACACCGATGCAGAGAACGGCGACTACCTGACAGTGCGGGGGCGCTTCCTCATGTGCCTGCTGGAGCGCCGCATCATTCACCCGACATATAATGTCACGGCGCAGAAGGCATACAGCGAAATTGTGCATGATATTGTCAGGCAGAATACACTTCTCAATGATAACCGCCGCATTCCGGGCTTATCCTTCGGCACTGTATCTGGCAGTTGCTGGGAGCAGACAACGACGTTGCAGGTATCCTATGAAAACCTGATGGAATGGGCATACACCATCTGTGAAAAGATCGGCGGAACGGCAAATATCCGGCTTGTGAAGGATACTGGTGAGACCTACAAAATGGTGCTTGACCTATCGGAGGGAACTGACCGTAGTCTGATGCAGGAGGACAATCCACATATCTTTTTCTCCGACGCCTACAGCAATCTGTTGTCATTCTCATATGCTTCAGATTCTGCTGTTACTCGCAACTTCGCCTATATCTATGGTCGCGGTGAGGGTTCAGAGCGAAAACACACCACATATTGTGTTTCTGATGAGCCGACCTATCTCGACCGCTACGAGCTGTATGTTGATGCGAAAGACATCTCCGAGGAGGAACAGGTCGAAGGTGAAACAGTGCCGATTCCGGAGGAGCAGTATATTGCACTGCTGAAAACACGCGGGTCCGAAAAGCTGGTCGATCCGAAAACTGCATCGGAGTCGGAGATTGCTGCCAATTCCACACAGTATGTTTACAACCGTGATTATATTGTCGGTGACTATGTGACCGTAGAGCATAAGCGTTTCGGAATGATTCAGCCGAAAGTGCAGCTCATCGGTATGATCGAGGCTTTCGATCAGAACGGCAGAAGCCTGACACCGACATTCAGAAAGGAATGATATTATGGCATTTTCATGCGGCTTTTTCAATTCAAAAGGTCTTGACCGCACCTATACGGCGGAGGACTTCACAGCATATCTGTCCAGTATCATCTGCAACGGTATCCTTGATACCTACGGTCAGAACTTCAAACTGACAGCGGCAAACAGCGGTCTCGGTGTGGTTCTCGGAACCGGAAAGGCGTGGATCAACGGACACTATTTTATCAACGATTCACGGTATGTTATCGATCTCACGTCGTATCAGGACGAGTCCTTGCCGAGATATGTCGGTATTGCAATCTATCTTGATACCACAGAATCCGTCCGTAGTGTTTCGCTGAGACTTTTCCCTGGCACTCCGGCTGAGAACCCGCAGCTTCCAACTATCCCACAGGATGAAGATCATGTTCGTCTACTGATGTATGCTGTACGCATGAATCCGGGAGCTTCACGAATTACAGAGAGCGATTGGTTCGATTACCGCGAGGACAGCAATGTCTGCGGTTACTGCAAGTGCATTCTCGGCAAATGCAAGGTCACTGACCTTATGGCGCAGATGGCACAGCTTATCGCAGAGGTGCAGGAAAACAACGAGACCATTGCCGAGCTGACCAATAAGGTGGATGAGCTTGAAGCGGAAGTCGAAGATATCGGAGATATTGTTGCTGCCGGTCAGTGCGGTGAAAATGCGTACTATGCGCTCTATTCCAGCGGAAATGTGCTTGTGAAGGGTACGGGCGCAATGTATGACTACGACATTGAATCGAATCGTTCACCGTTCTACAGGAACGACGCAGTGAGATCAGCCGTTGTTTCCGAAGGCATTACAACCGTTGGTGAGGATGCCTTTGAACGCTGTCTGAATCTGGAATCTGTATCTCTCCCGACATCACTCACCTCGATCGGCAGCGGTGCATTTATGCCTGCGGATGAATATCCGAGTGCCGCCGGAAAGCTGAACAGCATTACAATTCCCGATGCCGTTACAACAATCGGCGGTGGTGCTTTCTGGGGTGCTGCTCTTACTTCTCTCACAGTTCCTCATAATGTAGCGACGGTTGGAAAGTATGCTTGCCGTGGTTGTACGCGGCTGACATCAGTCCGATATGAAGGCTCCGTGATCGGCGGCTTTATGTTCGTTAACTGCACAGCTCTCACGAGTTTTACAATGGCGCACACGGTCACAACAATCGGTGAACACTGCTTCAATTACTGCAGCGCACTTGAAACGATCACTTATGAAGGCAGTCTTGCGGATTGGGCAGCAATCACGAAGCAGTCCAACTGGGACGGCAAAGGCGGCATGGAGGTCGGACAGTCGGGGCTTACCCGTATCCAGTGCCTTGACGGATTTATGGAATGGGATGCAGAGAATCATGAGTGGAAAGTTGGTGAAGAATAATGTGGAAATTTCTTGTAAAAAACCAGAGCATTGAGATCGTGGAGCGTGAGATCCTCGCTGACCACCAGATTCAGTATGTTCAGTTCAAATTCACCTTTGACGGTGACTGGAAGCGTTTTCACAAGGTAGTACAGTTCTCACAGTGTGACGAGGTGTATTCCGTTGTACTCGGCACAGAGGGAACGACTTTGTATCTCCCTGCGGAGCTTCATGCGGGTGCGGTGAAAATGGCAGTATTCGGCTATGATACGGAGTCAGATACGACTGTGAGAGCTACAACTGTTCCGGTCACACTGAATATCCGAGAATCCGGCTTTGAGGGTGATGAGCCGCCAATCCCGCCAACACCTGATCTGTATACACAGCTTCTGAAGCGTATTGAGGACGCAGAACACGGTCTTGACGGAAAATCCGCATATGAGATCGCTGTGGAGCACGGCTATATCGGCACGGAGGAGGAATGGCTCGAAAGCCTCAAGGGTAAGGACGGCGTGACACCGGATATGTCGGAGTATCCGAAAACCTCTGAGGTCACAACGATCATTGAGCGTGAGATTGCCCCCGTAGCGGAGGAGGCACACAGCCACTCCAATAAGGAAACGCTCGACCGCCTGACACCGGAACTGATGCAGGAGCTTGATGGTTTGCAGCAGTTTGAGGACAGAACACAGTACGAGATTCAGACACTGAACGAAGCTGTGGAGAACCTCAGACCGAGCACGCACAGCCATGCGAATCTCGATGTGCTGAATGCACTGACGGCGGCGCTTCTTGCTGACCTGCAGGGCTTACAGCAGTTTGAGGATGCAACCAACTATGATATCCACGATATCCGTGAGGCTCTGCTTCCTATTAGCTCTGCGGCGCACACACATAACAACAAGGATGTACTGGATACCATCACAGAGCAGTATATGCGAGATGAAGCCGCTTTCCATGCGCAGACAGCAGACGCTCTGCATGGACTGTCAACCGGACTCAGTGAAGTATCTGCGCAGGCACATTCGCATACGAACAAGGCAGTGCTGGACGGCATCACGCAGGAAATGCTTGACGATATCGCATCCATCGCAACAGTTGTCGGACAGGCCCACTGGCATCACAACCTCACAACACTGAACAGCATCACGGAATCCCATGTAACACGCTGGAACGAGGCATACACTACAGCCATGAATCTGACTGAGCGTGTGGGTGTCAATGAGGGAGTATTCGAACGCTTCAAGACTGAGATCCTCTATGATATGCAGGGCGCAAGGACTTCTATCTCAGATATTTACACCCGCCTTTCAGTAGTTGAGGAAGCCCTCTCCGGAGTTGAGACCGCACTGGCGGATATTGTGGAGGTGAGCGAATGAGTATCGGAAACTATCTGACTGCTCTCGATGAGCAGAGGGATGCTTTAGCCCGAAATCTTGTGACAATGGGCGTACAGGCTTCGGAGACAGAAAAACTGAATACGCTCGTGCCGAAGGTGCTGCAGATCCCGCAGACAAAGCCGGATGTCACGCTGTTCAGGGCTTCCATTGACGCGCTCCACGACTACGGCGAAAAGCTGTACACCTTCTATAACGACGGATACCGTTCTCTTGCCGGATTTGCAGAGAATTACCCGCATTTCTGCTGCGAAGAGAACAAATACGCGATCTACTACAATCAGCCGGATTTTAACTGGGGGCAGACCATTTATACGATGTGTGTAGAGCCTGTACACATCAGCAGTAACCGCAAAATTATGCTGAGCTATAAGTCGGGTGCAACGGATATCGGTGAGATGTGGCTTGTTCCGAAAAATAATACCGGACTTTCTTCGGCGGAAACTGCAAGGTATATCTATGAGGCTATCCAGAATCACAGCGCTATTTCCGTGCCTTTCGGCTGGCTCGGCACTGTGGGCAACTATGTCAATGTGCTTCACGAGTGCAGCGGTATCAGTGCCGGAGAGTATTTTCTTGCATGGAAAGCGATCACCGACAATACCAGTCCGATGATCCGCACTGTGAAGGTAGTGGATGTGACAATTTGAAAGGATGATTGAATGAAAGAAAATATCTGTACAGCCGCCGGGGGTCATCGGCGGCTTTTTTGCGGCGCTGCTCGGAGGGTGGGATTCAGCATTGGCAACACTCCTCATTTTCATGGCAATCGACTTCACAACCGGACTGATCACCGCATCTATGGGCAGAAGCAAGCACAGCAAGACCGGCAGGCTGAGTTCAAAGGCGGGCTGGGTCGGTCTTGCAAAGAAGTTCTGCATTCTGCTCATGGTGGTTGTGGCTGTCCGTATGGATATCATGATCGGTACCACATATATCCGAGATGCGACCTGCATCGGCTTCTGTGTGGATGAGCTGCTTTCTATTATTGAAAACACCAGTCTCATGGGAATCCCGTATCCGCCTGCTATTAAGAAAGCTATCGAGGTGCTTCAGAAGAGAGCGCAGCACATTGACGATGATATTCAGGAAATGATCGATGAATTGGAAGACGGCGATAAAAAATAATGCAGCCGATCGCTCGACTGCATTATAAAGGAGATGGTGTATTAAAGATTGATCTTGAAATCAGGTGAACCTTCACCGTTTACAGTGAAGTATGCCACTCCCTCTTCGGGCTTGACATAAACACGGAATTCTGTTACAGCCTTCCGCTTGTGCGTGGACTTGTATGCCTTATATGCCTTTGCTGCGATATCGCTGATGTCAAACTCCGCATTCCCAAGCTGAAGCGTGGTGATAAGAACAGGCTCTGCTTTCTTGTCAGCCTTCTTCGCTCTGGGCTTGCGTGTTTTCTTTTCGGGTGTTTCAGCGACAGGGACTTCAACGACAGTCTCAGCAATCGGCTCTGCGATGACCGGAGCAGTTTCAACAACAGCTTCGACTTTCTTTGCCGCAGGCTTTCTGCCGCGCTTCTTGGCAGGGGCTTCGACAGCAGGTGCATCAACGGCTGCTGTTTCTGCAACAGATTCTACAACTTCGGCTGCTGTGATCGGAGTGGTCTCTGCGACTGCTTCGACAGTGGCTTTTTTCTTGCGTGTTGTTTTCTTTGCAGTTTCGGTTTTTGGGCTTGCAGGTTTTCTTGGCATTGTTCATGCACCTCCGTGTTTTTTCTAATTATAGCATTAGTATACCGTTTTTGTCAAGCCGTAATCAGCGATTTTACGCAGAAAGGAAAAGAAAATGAACAAGAAATATGAGTATTCGGATACCACACAGCTTTCCCCGCATTTTAATGCAAAAGAGTTCCGCTGCAAGTGCGGTAAGGAACATGAATTTATGATCTCCAATGAGCTGATTGAGAAGCTCGAAAAGCTGTATGCCGCCCTCAACTGTTCCAAGATCATCGTGACTTCCGGCTTCAGATGTTCCGCACACGATAAGACAGTGGGAGGTTCCGGCACAGGTCAACACACGCTCGGCAATGCCGCTGACATCTGCTGCTACGGTCAGGACGGACAGCCGATTTCTTCCAAGGTGGTCTGCTGTAAAGCGCAGGATATCGGATTCAGAGGCATTGCAAATATTACCGCCGCTTACCAGTACACTCATGTCGATGTACGTCCCAACGGCAAGTGGTACGGCGACGAGGTGCATGGTAACAGCACTGTGACCGATGATTTCTACAAGTACTTCGGGGGTGAGGATATGAAGGGTATTGATGTGAGCGTTCACAACGGCAATATTGACTGGGGTAAGGTCAAAGCTGACGGCATTGATTTCGCCATTATCCGTGCAGGCTACGGCAGACTGGCATCTCAGAAGGACGAGAAGTTTGAGCAGAATTATGCAGGCGCAAAGGCGGCGGGTATTCCCATCGGTGCGTATTGGTACTCCTACGCCATGACCCCGGAGGAAGCAGAACTGGAAGCCGATGTGTTCCTGTCCGTGATCAAGGGAAAGCAGTTCGAGATGCCTGTGTACTTTGACCTTGAGGAAAAGAAGCAGTTCGACCTCGGCAAGGAACAGGTCTCGGCTATTATGCGTGCGTTCCTTAAAAAGGTTGAGAGCGCCGGCTATTTTGTCGGACTGTATGGCTCTGCTTCTTCCCTGACCACACATACTGCCGATGATATCAAGTCCTGGTATACGATCTGGCTGGCGCACTGGGTCGATGAGACCAATTACAGCGGCGCATATGGCGTCTGGCAGCATTCTGAGAAGGGCAAGGTTGCTGGCATCAACGGCAATGTGGATATGGATATCTGCTATAAGGATTTCCCGACTACTATCAAGAGCAAAGGGCTGAACGGCTGGGGTAAGGCAGAGCCAACTTCAACGCCTGCACCCGATAAGCCCGATACCACCGTGACCGCTACCATCATGATTGGCACGGAAACCTACAAGGGCACGCTTATGAAGGAGTAAAACAATAGGGCAGAGGTAGTTCTCTGCCCGGTACATACTGTGACAACTCAGAATTTACAAGTACAATCATTTATCAATAATATTTAGAACTGCCAAAAAAACGAATAATCCTGTAAGTAAAACTACAACAATATTTTCTTTTATAGCCCTTTTCAGATCAAGGTCTTGCTTCTTCATAGCTAACAGAACTTTAATGACCAAAAATGACATAATTACGGGTATTACAAGAAATGACGGAAGGAACTCCATACTTAGAATGAACAAAAACAATAATATCAACAAATAAACGATAGTATTAGTTTGCATCATTCTTTCTCTTAGCTCCGCCTTTCCTCTCGTTATATGGGCTTGAGCCATTATATCTGCTATTTTGTCTTCGGTATTCTGATGATTCCTATATTGTGAGATAGGCTCAGATGGGGTATCTTCTCCGGGCATAAGCGGTTCGAGAACAGGCAATTCATCAGTATTATTTAATTTATCATTCATATCAATTTCCTTAATTATATTTATCATATAAATTCCGATTTGTAGGGGAGATTAGATTGCCCCTGTCTGTTTTAATTATACATCCAATCCCGGAAAAAGTCAATGTGCTACGCCCACATAGCCATACATTTATACATATCCATGCTAACAGAAACGGAGGTATGCTATGGAACAGCAGAAAATCATTGACGAAGTGAACTACCACAAAGCACAGGCCATTACAGAATCACTTTGCAAAAGCGGACTTATTTCCTTTGACGAGTATGACAAATTGACGCAGTTAAACAGGCAGTCTTTCTCTCCCCTTTTTGTGGATCTATTGCCGAAAACGCTTGATTTATCAGGAAGTCAGAGCTAATATAGATACCAACAAAAGGAGGTATTTCCATGAACATTCGAGTGATCGAAGCGCAGAAGCCGAGTGTGAAAAAGAAGAAACGGCGTGTGGCTGCATACTGCCGCGTCTCAACCGATCATTCTGATCAGCTTGAGAGCCTTGAAACGCAGAAGGCACATTATGAATCATATATTCTGCTTCATTCAGAATGGGAATATGCCGGCCTGTATTATGATACCGGAATTACCGGCACAAAGGCTGAGATCCGTGATGGACTGCAGAATCTTCTGACAGCCTGCCGTATCGGAAAGGTGGAGCATATCCTTGTGAAATCCATCAGCCGCTTTTCCCGAAATACCACGGACTGCCTTTCCATTGTCCGGGAACTGCTGAATATAGGTGTGACCATCTATTTTGAAAAGGAAAACATCGATACCGGCGATATGGAAAGTGAGCTGATCTTATCTATACTCAGCAGCATGGCAGAAGAAGAATCTGCTTCCATATCAAAAAACGAAAAGTGGTCGATCCAGCGGAGAATGGCGGCTGGAACATATAAGATAGGGTACGTTCCCTACGGATATCAGCGGGATGAAAACGGAGATATGATAATTGAACCCGCCGAAGCCGGCGTTGTGAGATTTATCTTCAGAACGCTTCTTGCAGGAAATAGCACTGATACAATCGCATCCGCTCTGCAGCAGCAGTGCATCCCCACAAGGAAAGGCGGAAAATGGTCAGGCTCAACTGTAAGAGACATTATTGTCAACGAAAAATATGTCGGCGATGCATTGTTTCAAAAGACATATACCGACGAATCCTTCCGACGCCACAACAATCATGGCGAGGTTAAAACATATCTTGTATCCGAGCATCACGAGCCGATCATCAGCCGCGAAGATTTCGATAAGGCAAATGCCCTGATCAGACAGCGAGGTGCGGAAAAAGGCATCGTAAGGGAAACAGGAAAATATCAGAACCGTTTCGCTTTTTCGGGGAAGATCATCTGCGGGATATGCGGCGGCAAGTATAAGCGTCGGATCCACAGTCACGGTGCTGAAATAGCATGGGTCTGCAATACACATATAGAGGATATCCGAAGATGCTCCGCCAAATATGTGCGTGACGATGTACTGAAAGCTGCATTTGTAACGATGCTCAATAAGCTCATATTCAGCAGAAAGCTGATCCTGAAGCCTTTGTACGATACGCTTAGAGCAGACAGTACGGATGAAAGCATTAAGAGAATGCAGGAGCTTCAGCAGCTGTTGGAAAAGAACTCCGAGAAAAAGCACACCCTGCGGCAGCTCCGTGCGCAGGATATTATCGATAATGTGATGTTCAATCAGGAAATGAACATGCTGAGAAAAGCAGCAGAAGATTACAGAAATGAGCTTGCAGTCCTGGGAACATATACATCTGCAGAAGCCTATGAGATCACAGAGCTGGATAAGCTTCTGAAATTCACTGAAACAACGGCATTACTTGACGAGTTCAGCGATGAGCTATTCACTGCTTTTGTAGATCACATTATAGTATATGACCGGGACTGCATTGAGTTCAGGCTGAAATGTGGCCTCACGCTGAAGGAGGTGCTGTGATGGGCCATACGCCATACGGATACCGGATTGAAAACGGTGCTGCCGTGATCAATGATCAAGAAGCAGAGTGTGTCAGACGCATTTTCGATAACTACATCAGCGGAATGAGCCTGAGAGAAGCCGCCAGTGCCGCCGGACATCCGCTCGTACACAGTACAGTGAAACGTATGCTGACAAAGAAGTATTACTGCGGAGATGATTTTTATCCGGCTATCATAGATATTGAAACATATCAGAAAGCGGGCTCTGAATTACAAAAAAGAGCCTCCGATATGAATCATATCGGGAAAACAAGGAGAACAATACCGCGGCCTAAGACCGATTTTGTGTTTTCAGCCCCACTGACACAGTACGACGATCCATACGAACAAGCCCAGTATCTGTACAGCCTCATAGAAAGTAAGGTGGTCAAATGGCAAAAGTAACGGAAATACCGGCAAAGAAGCAGATCGGCAGTCTGGCTCAGAAAAAGGAAGTCAGAAAGCTGCGTGTGGCTGCATATTGCCGTGTTTCCACAGACTACGAAGAACAGGCGTCCAGTTATCAGACGCAGATAGAACACTATACCGATGTGATCGAGAAAAATCCGGACTGGGTGCTTGCGGGGATATTTGCAGACGACGGTATCAGCGCAACATCGACAAAGAACAGGGAGCAGTTCAATGAAATGATCCAGGCCTGCAAGGATGGAAAGATCGATGCTTTCACTATCAGTTGAATACAAACAAATAAAAGGTCAACCGCCGAAAAACACGCAGAATAGCGGCAT
>ERZ795052.3217-NODE-3217-length-18379-cov-4.673106_pt1 | contig 18379 bp, 37 predicted proteins | sample MGYA00375136_ERZ795052 | MGnify/ENA primary metagenome ERZ795052 (study PRJEB30181, sample SAMN05720156) | activated sludge metagenome | isolation source: Anaerobic digester | place: Japan | collected 2015-05-26 ... | reverse complement strand
CATCACCAGTATGGTGAATGGGATCGTGGCGGCCGCTGGCGGGATTGTCACCGCGATCGCGAACGCCCTGAACAGAGTCCGGGCTCTCTTTCCATTTTCCCCGGCAAAAGAGGGGCCGCTCGCGGAGACTCCTAACTGGGGGACCTGGATGAGCCAGGGGATGGAGAAGGCAGGGCCGGAAGCCGCGAAGTCAGCGAGTGAGAACCTGGCCGCCCCGGTCGCCTCTGCTGCTGGTGGAGCCGGAGGAGGATCTTGGGGCGGTGCCGGAGGGTCTGTGAACATCGCCGCCGGGGCCATTGTGATCAACGGAGCAGGATCGAATGCTGAAGAGATTGCAAACCAGGTGATCCAGAAGATCAGCCAGCAGATGGCGAGCAAGCGCCAGCAGAAGGGATATAGGACATCAACATGACGACGATCACATTTGATGGAGTGGAACTGAAGAACCCCTCTCCCCTGAGGCCAAAAGTCATCTATAACTCTCACTTTGAGATCGAGATCGAATGTCTTACCGAGGACTTCGCAGATATTACCGCGATCGTGGCTAAAAGCGGGATCACGAAGACCTCAGTCCTCCTCTCTGGGAAAACAAGTGTCCAGACCACAGGGACAAAGGGATCGCTCGTCATCACCGGGGGAGACCTCGCAGGAACTTATTCAAACTGCGCGATCATAGGAGAAATCACTTATGAGGAGCTTTCTGGTGGGACGAGATGGAAATATAAGGTGAGGTTAGTGAAGGATTATGCCGCCTGAAGAGATCGTCACGGGTAGAGTGGGATTCGAGGAGATAGAAGTGGAGATGGTGATCAGGGGACCGCCACCCTACTGGTGCTCCTGTAAGTGTCCGGAGTATAATAGGGACTCCTGCCTGGCATGTGAGATCCGGCCGGTGAAGTCCATCGATCGGGGATCAATTCAACCTGGTGGGGAACTCTATTTTATCCCCCGATATGAGATCGACAGAATCCTGAATGAGAGGGAGGAAAAAAAGAATGGTAACTATTTCAAATGACGGACTCGTCTGGGCTGCAAAGAGGGCGGCCGGGATCGATTCCGTCGCACCCATGACATACTTGGAGCTTGGGACCGGGACGACAGCAGAGGCGAACAATCACACTGCCCTGGTGTCACCTATCACTGACTCTGGACTCGCAAGAGCGGCCGCGACATGCAGTTATGAGGCGGATTATAAAACTGTCCTTCAGAAGACCTGGACGGCGTCGGGAACGAAGGCGATCCGGGAGGTCGGGGCTTTCAATGCCGCAAGTGGTGGAACGATGTGGTTCAGGCACTTATGGGCTACCGCCAGGAACGTGGACAACGGAGACTCAATCCAGGTCACATGTAAGTGTACTCATGGACGAGGATGAGAAAAAGGAGTGACAAAACATGGGATTAGGTAAGACATACACAAAACTTCTGGACAACAAAACAGCTGCAGCTTCAGGCAGCACAACCTTAAACGATTGCACAACCGAAGACCTTAGCGCCGCTCTTCAGTGCGCGATCGAGGTGGATATGACATTCAATGCGTCTGCCACCGCTGGGGCCACGGTCAAGGTCTTCGCTTCGGGAGATGGGACGAACTTTGATACCGTGGAATATGCCACTCAGAGCGTCTCGGTCAGTGCCGGGAATTCGGTCCAGGTGACATTCCCGATCAATCCGGCAGTGAAATATTTCAAAGTACAGGTCACAAACCTCGATACCACATACAGTCTCACCGGGATCTCGGTCTGGTCCATCGTCCAGGAGTAGGGTCATGCCGGCCCCCGGGAACTATCCATCCCTCCAGTCGTCGGGCCTCGCGGTCATTCCGGAGGCTCACCAGACCCTCCTCTCGGCCGGTCTCCGGGAGAAGGAACGCGGGAGCGGGAGCAGCGGGAGCGGGCCATATCCTAACTGGCCATACCGGGGAACCATTCAGATCACAAATCCCGTGAATATTGCCAATTATCAGCATCTTCTCATCCTGTCCTGGTTGCCCGGGATGAAATTTGATTTCTCAGATATACGGTTTGCACAGCAGAATGGAACGATCTGTCCATATTGGATCGAGACATATACTTCGAAGATCAGCGCGAGAGTCTGGATCAAAGTTCCAAGCGCAAAACAGGGGCAGATCTACCTCTACTACGGTAACCCGTCTGCAACCTCCGGGAGTGACGGAGATGCCACGTTCCTCTTCTTTGATGATTTCAATGATAATTCTCTGAATTCAACCAAATGGACAATCGTGAGTGGCGGGGGTTCGGCAACTGTTCTCGAACAGGGTTCTCAACTCCAAATCCGCGGTGACGGCTCGAACCGCGCCTATGCACGTACTGTCAGCTCTTTCTCTGCACCGTACATTCTCGAATTCTCTGCCAAAAAAGGTGAGAATATCGAGACTATTGTGCATTGGGACGGGGCTTTCCAAGGTGCCTATGATCTAATTAATACCGGTTATTATGCCCCCATTTTCGTCTCATGGGTATCTCCAACCGTGTTCCAACTCTCTAAAGCTTGGGAGGATACCAAGCAATCCTATTCCTCGTCTCTCGATTCAAACTGGCATTCCTATTCGGTGAGATTGTCATCATCGGGTTTCACCATATCTCTTGACGGAACTCAGATCCTCTCAACTTCAGATACTTATCGAACATCCGGGTACATTGGGTTCTCCGCAAGAGAGACTCCCAATGCCATTAATGCTTATTATGATAATGTCCGCGTCAGAAAATATGGCAGCCCTGAACCCACTCTTACCCTGAGACAATACGGTCCCCGGCCGGATACTACAATTATCTATTATCCATTTCTCCCCTCACCGCTTGGTATCCTCCCAAGCGGTGATTTCTTCGACGAACTGATCGAGTTTACCCAGACGATAACAGGAGAGACTCCAATTGTCTCTCTCAACCCTACCATCACATTTATCCAGACAATGGTCGGATCCACCCCAAACACTGATTATTTTGAAGCTCCCATTACACCCACCCAGACGATGAAAGCAAAGATATTCGCGAAGATCTTTCTGAATCTCTCCCTTGTCAGAACGAAGTCGATCACGATCTCGAAGAGTATCCAGGATACCCTATGGCGGGCTGACATCTCCCTCCACCAGTACAAGAACCTGGATATGACGGTCCTCCGGCATTGCACTTATGCCACGACCGATCATAATGGTGTATCCAGGACCCTCTTCACCGGGATCCTCCCAGGGAATCAGCCACAACTCGCCCCGGCCGATGAGACGAGCCGGATCACAGGATATGATTATGCCTGGTTCTTAACACAGAGGAAGGTCCCAGAGGCATATCTCCATAACACCGCCGCGACGAACCCGGCCACCGTGATCACCGGCCTCCTCGGCGGGAATGACTGGATGAGCGAGACCGGGATCGAACCGTATTCAATCCAGACGGTAGATGAGTGGGGGGATACCCTGAACACTCGGGTCTTCGACTTCGACCGGACAACCTCCAGGATCCAGGCGATCCAGAGGATATGTGATTATTGTCGGTATGTGTTCATCGTGAAATGGCGGGACATCGGAGGGGGGATCTTAAATCCCTGCGCATATTTCTGCCACGAAGATGACATCGACACCTATCTCGATCTCCCTGCTGAAGTGACCTTCACGAAGCCCGATCCATATGTGGACGATAAGATCACCTGGGATGTGAAGGGAGACGAGAGATATAATAGGGTCACGGTCTATGGTCGGGAGTCAAATGGGGCCTCCATCTCCTTCACTGCTGAAACCCCCGATGTAACGAATGGAGATGAGATCCCCGTGGAGTTCGTGGAGAGTTCAGGAGCGTTCACGACCGCTGCACAGGTACAGGCCAGGGCTGAAGAATTGTTAGATTATTTCAGCACGGAGGCAAAAACTTACACAGTTGTACTGAAAAACAGGGTCGATTTAGAACTTCTTCAGAAGGTCCGATTTATCGGGTGGACCGAGATCCCAGAAACATCAATGAGAATCATCTCGATCTCCTATACTATTGATGATGCAACCGCCATGAAAAAGGTAACAATCCAGGCAACGAGTGAAACAAAACTTTTGCAGATCAAGAGGATGTACCGGTGTTCTAATCCTGACCCACTCAGCGAAGCTGAAGCCCTGTTTGATGCGAAGGCTGCTGCAATGCCGGGGAATGATGTGGGAGTCGTTACTGCGATTGACGAGACATCCGGGACAGCTACAGTTCTCCTGGAGGATGGTAGGACCGTGACCGCGAGGATCATCTAATGGATATTGGAGATACGGTCTTAGTGGTCCCTTCAATAGGGGAGAACTTCGCTACACCTGTAAAAGGTGCTGAAATAGGGGATACTGTGATCCTTTATAATCTGAAAGATAATACTAGGATCGCAGTCCCTACCCTCACCTTTGATTTAGGATCAACGTGTTGGGTATCACCCTCTTTTGATTTCGCAGGATTTAATTTCTCACTGGACTTTAATATGAATTTATTATCACTTGATCTGGAATTATTCCTCCCGCCCTGGATACTCCATAAATTTGCAATGAAAGTAACAACTGTATATCCCTCACCCCCTGGAACGTGGTGGGTATATGGGGATAGTCCCAAGTATGGATCAGGTCTTCCTGGCTGCAAGGTCGTAGCTGGTGGATCTCACGGGGGGGATCTCACCATTCAACTGGAGGACGCTGGCCTATTACCCTATGATATGAATATGGAAATAAAATTCCTTGAAGGAAATCAAATTGAATTATGGGTTTACAAAGACCATATCCCGTATTATATTGATGAGATGTATTTCGATGGGAACTATCTTTGTAAGTGCGGGGATGAGACTGGGAAAGTGGGAGGACCATTCGATCAGACATACCACGGGTATTTTTACTTATAAAACCAAAATTATTATCGGCCACGAGACCTAGAAGAATTGAGGGTAGTGGTTGATAAGGACTTCACCCCCGTAGTGTAAAGACCTTATTAACCGCTACCCTGTCCCCTTTTTATATTTGAACGCTCAGATGGGATCCTCATGGCAATGATCCGATCTCTCTCTGAAGTCATCGACCATTATCGTGAGAAGGGGGACCTCTCCCGGGAAGAGGAGGCCCTCATCACCAGGTATCTCTTCGAGCGCCAGAGCGAACGGGGGACCACCATCCCGAGCATGGTCGCCAGGACCCACGAGCTCATGACGGCCTCCAGACATCTACATAAGGCTGGGGGCCGGCTGGACCTGGTCACGACCCAGGGGGTCCTCGAGACGGTCATCGGGATCCGGGAGGGGGGATACTCAAAGAACTATACCCATAGAACGATCCAGACCTTCAAAGCTTTTTTATTCTGGTGTATTGACGAGGGCCTGAATGACCAGGTGGAGGAAAGGAAGATCAGGAAGATCCGATCTCCCGGGATGGACTGGCATACAAAAAAGAGCGAGGACCTCCTGACCCGGGATGAGGTGGACCAGGTCCTCGAGGCCTGTCAGTCATCCAGGGACCGGGTGATTATCGCGGTCCTCTATGATGGAGGCTTCAGGCCCGGGGAGCTCCCGACCATGACCTGGAAGGACATGATCAAAGATGATTATGGGTATCGGATGGAGTTCATAACACCGAAGACCGGACACGAGAGGTTTATCAGGTTCACGATGGCCGTCCCCTATATCAATGCCTGGCGGCTGGATTATCCCGGCCAGGTCCTCCCGGACTCTCCAGTCTTCCTCCAGACTCGGGGACATTCCCGGGATTATGAGCCCCTGGCCCTCGGTGGGATCCAGTCATTATTTAAGAGGATCAGGAAGAGGACCGGGATCGCGAAACTGACGCCGGCGATATTCAGACCCACCAGGATGACCCATGAGAACGAGGAGGGGATGGATCAGACATACCTCATGATGAAGAACTTCGGCCATTTAAAGACCCAGATGCTCGCGGTTTATGTGAAGCCTAATAAAGCGCATATCGACCAGGTCGCCCTCGAGAAGGCGGGGATCAAGAAGAAAGAGAAAGAGGAGAAGCTCGGGACCCTGGCCCCGATCATCTGTCCCGAGTGTCAGACGATGGCCCCATCGGGATCTCAGTGGTGTCCTGCGTGTGGGTATGGCCTGACAGACGATGCGAGATCGTTCATCCAGAACATGGAGCGGGCCATGAAGAACCCCGCGAACCTCCGGGCCTGGGCTGAGTACCTGGAGAAAAAGGGGTCTGAAGAATAATATTTATATAGTGTTCTCGTTTCTCTCTCTCTCTCTCTCAGCTCGGTACTCAGTAGCATAACATAACGTTATGCTACGTTCGATCAAGATCGGCACTTTCACACCCCTATCGAAAGATTATAGAATGGTGAATATGGATTGTTCGGTTCGGTGCTGAACGATTATGGAAATAGATAGGGGAACACACCAAAATATCGAGGGTCAGATTGTGCGTGAAGTATTGTTATCACTCGCGCACTCCGAAGAATGGCACAACCTTAAGAAAAAGAACCTTAATCAAGATTAAACTCTTTTCTCACTTGTGGGTCTGACTCAGCCAAGGAAAGGATCTTCTTCTTGATCCTCTGGGTCTGGACCTCCGGATCGAGTTGATTCCTGATCGCCTCTCTTAAAGAATCAGACACATCTCGATAAACTCCTTTATCCACGAGATCCTGGATCTCTTTTTTCCAGGCTGAAGGGACCCTCGCATGGATCATCTCATCGGCCACCTTTGTATCTCCTGTGCTACAGATAAATATTATCTTTTATATATATACCTATGTAGCACTTGTAGCACAAGAATTATATTGTAGCACACTTATTACAATGTAGCACAGGAGATGTGCAACAAATGTGGATTTCAGTAAGAGCAGACCACAAAACAAAGGAAATCGCGGAAAAGGTCGCGAAATTCAGGGGGAAAACCCAGAGCGCGACCATGCGCGAGCTCCTCCTGGAGGAGGCTGCCAGGATCGGGATCTCTGTCCCGGGTGGGGCTGAAGCATGACCCCGATCCCCGCCACCCAGGCCGGCCTCGCGGCCTTCGAGAAGCGGGGACCCGCGTCCCGCTCATTCGTCCAGTTCATGAAACAGACCGGACGGGTCCAGATTGTCGAACAGAACACAAAGAAGGAGAATTGATATGTTAGAAAAGAACGAGACCCGGCCCACGGCCCAGCGCTTAACAGAGGCCAGCGGGATCCGGGCTGTCAGTAATGTCTCCCCCTGTGGGGAAAAATATGTATGTGAATGTCCCGGGGTCTCCCGCGAGATCCTTGTGAGGGCTCTCATCACCCGGCCCCCGAACGAGGACCGGATCCGGGGGGTCTTCTGAATGTCGAAGTATGTCGTCAGGGACAGTTTCACCGTCATCCAGGAGACCTATATCTTCAACGCCAGGAAGGAGATCACACACCGGCCCGATGTGGTCGCCAGCCTGGTGGCCATGGCGGTCCAGGAGGAGGCTCCGGAATGGGTCAGGGAGATCCAATACAAGCCCCTCCCGAACGGTGGCCACTCAGTGGTGGGACACTTCAGGAAACAGAACTTTAGCCTGGAGTACCTTCAGAACCTCGCGGTCAGGACCCTGGATGAGGTCTTCAAGGTGTACTCGAAGATCGAAGACGACTTCGTGAACTTCGAGAGGTTCAGAGAGCTGGAAGTCATTCCGCCCCGTGAAGTGGAGGCCTGATCTCTATGGTTTACCGTGAGATTAAGGGCCTCCGTATCTCGGTTGTGAGGGGTCCGGCCGGGCGCGAGAGTGCCGGCCTCTATGTGGTCAGGGTCAAGGGGAAGAAGATCGCCGAGTACGGCCTGACCCTCCCGTCCGGGAGGAGGAAGTGGATCGTGACCTGGGGACCCTATGAGGGCCTCGTGGCCCAGACCCAGGGCGACCTCGAGGGTCTCATCGCCATGAACTATAAGAGCGAGATGGCGGCGAAGACCATCCTGGCGGGAGGGTCCTCATAATGCCAGCCTTCGAGTGTAGACAATGCGATCCAGGGTGTTATCTCGAGAGCGACGAGGATGACGCCAGGACGCCGGAGATATGCCCCTGGAAGGGTGGAGAGATCGAGGCCGTCTGGGTGGAGGCTGATTAAATGACCCGCCATGAGTATGTGGCGATCTGCCACCGATGTATGAGGATCCTCTCTGAAGTGGGGGCCACCCGGGGCCAGGCAGAAGACGCGGCCTTTATCCACTTCCTCGCGACAGACCACCGGGCGATCGTGGGGAGGCAGATCCAGCCTGTGATCCACCAGGAGGCCGGAGAATGATGGCGAAGAGCCAGGCCCAGGCCACTATGATCTCTCCCTCCCCCTGTCCCCTCACAATTGTCTGGGGGAATACGGGGAAGGTCATCCATGCCACCCTGGGCGAGGCGATCGAAATGGCCCTCGAGAGACAGGAAGAGGCCCTCCCCGAGAAGGTCCGGATCAAGAAGCAGAAGAGGAGGGAGAGGATGGCGGCCGAGAAAGCGGTCAGGGATGGAGGATCCTGATATGGCGGCCTGTAAAGGATGCGGGAAATCGATCACCTATCACGAGGAGGGCGGCCAGTGGGTCCCCTATAATCACCCGGAAGGTGGCCGCCACCGATGTGAGGAATACCAGAAGATAAAGGACCAGGAGAAACAGCAGACCCAGGAACCCGCTCAGACCACCCAGGGCAAGGCCGCCACGGGGTCAGGAAAGGAGGCTCCTCCCCAGGGTGGACAATCAACAGGATCAACCCCCCAGCCGCCACCAGTGACCCAGGATAAGGCACCGGGTCCAGCAGATAAGGAACGCCTGATCGTGCTCCAGTCGTCGCTGAAGGTCGCGGCATCCCTTTATGGGATGTCGAACCACCCGAGCGAGGACTTCGATCAGGTCGTGGAGAAGGTCCTCGAGAAGGCCATCCAGATCACCGGCCGGCTCTTCCGGGAGGCTGGGGGATGACTGATTATCTTATCCTTTTCGGGTATGCCGTCGCGACCGCTGTGATCCTCCTGGGTCTCTATCTCTTCGACCGCTGGAGGCGATTCTGGTGACCCCGTCGATCTGCGAAGGCGGGGTCTTCCGGGACCTGACGGAAGAGGAGCTCTATCCAGAGCCTAATGTCTGGTATTGTGCTGAGTGTGGGACCGAGTTCTCGCCATCTGAGTATCTTCCGGATGAGTGCATCTGTCCCACCTGCGGGAGGAGGATGACGAGATGATCCGATCATACCACCAGAAGCACGATCTGAGCCAGACCCAGCTTAAAGCCTATGGAATGAAGGCCGAGAGCCAGGAACGGGAGATCCTCATATTCCTCAATAGGATGACCGAGCTCGAGCCCTTCTCATTCACCTGCGAGACCCTCGAGGAACTCGGGATCCTGGGGCCTGGGACGCCACACTCGTCATATATACGGGCGATCGCGAACCTCCGGAAGCGAGGGGAGATCATGAAGATCAGCCAGATCGAGGGACAATATCGCCGCCCCATTAACCTGTATTGTCTGAAGACCACCAGACCGCCCTTATCACAGGGGTGAATGAATAATGTCAGATGAGAACGTCAGCATCATAAAGCACATCACCGTCCAGGAGACCCCGGTCTTCCAGGACAGCATCGAGATCGGAACACCAGGAAAGGGGGGGAGCGTGAAGATTTATTTCGATGCCGGCCGCCCCGATGACGCCGAGCGGAGGATCAGGAAAGCCCTCGAGCTCAGGGAGATGACCCGGGAGATCGTGGAGACCGGATCCTCAGAGAAGTCCTTCCAGGACCCCCCGGCCCCCTCTTCTCTCGCGAACAAGATCGCCCCGGGGGTGTCGTCCTGATGTCCTATCACTATGATGCCACAGTGACCGTCCAGGTAAAAGACCACGACGGGACCAATGGATCGATCACCCGAAGAATCAAAAGGGAGGGTTTTTCTTCGGATGAAGGAATCGCCTCTCATCTCTTGATTGCTGAGATACTCACCTCCATCAAGGCGAGCGACATCGCCCCGGGATCCGATAAGGCCCAGGCTCAGCTCGATGCCTTTGATGGAGGCGAGCCCGGATGAGTCGCCCCCACCCTATCCTTAACCCCTGGGATCTCCCATTCTTGAGACATGGGTGGCAATGTGATGAATGTGGTCATCTCCTAGTCCACTCCGACCTTCTTGGGCGGTATGAAGGCCCAATCTTCAGGATCCTGGGGTATCAATGTCTCGCGTGTGGTCACGAGATTCGGAAAGAGCCGATCCTCGATAACTTTAACTGGAAGATTCTCATGTCTGGGAGGTCATCATGTCTATACTTCAAGAATATCACGACCAGGTCAGTAGGTTCCTTGATGAATACCGAATGAAAGATCGGAAAAACGAGATCATCAGCCGAGATTATCTCATCGCCTTAATGATCGATCAATATCCTCATCTTGGGAAAGTATCACCCAAAGCCTTGAAAGGGATGGTCACTGCTCTTGTGGAGAAGAAGGGGGGGAGGCGTCTTGAGAAGGCGAACTCCCGACACCTCAAGTACTTCTGGCCGGTTCTACCTGACCAGGAGGTACCATTATGACCACGGCCGTGAGAAGGTCGAAGTCGAAGTATAACGCTCATCGGGTCACAACCAATGGAGGCCTCACATTCGACTCGAAGAGGGAGGAAAAGAGGTACTGGCAACTGAAGAACGACCCCCAGGTCATCGCGATCGAGGTCCACCCTTCCTTTGAGATATTCCAGCCGTTCAGGAAGTGTCTCCCCTGTCGCCTCATACTCAGGAAGACAAAGGGAGATCGCTGTCCTGTGTGTGGCGAGAAGACGATCGCCTTCCGTGGGATCTCCTATGTCGCTGACTTCAAGGTCACCTATCAGGATGGCCGTGTCGAGATCGAGGATGTCAAAGGGGTGGAGACAGAGGCCTTTAAACTGAAGAAGAAGATGTTCGAGGCTTCTCACCCTCACCTGACCCTCCGGATCGTCCGGTGATTGTTATGTTATGTTATGTTATGCTACTGAGTACCGAGCTGAGAGAGAGAGAGAGAGGGAGGCGGGAGAGATGAGCCGCGACTTCAGAACCTCGGTCTATCTCCCCCAGGATCTTCTCTGGCTCGCTCGCTATAAATTTGGCGATGATTTTAACCTCTCTGACTTCACGAGGAAGGCCCTCATGGCCCTTGTGAGTGACGGCCAGCCGATTGAGACCCCACTCTCCCAGATGGTCCGGGAGGCCGTGGCCAGGGTCAGGTCTGATCTCCAGGCTCAGCAGAAGATCACAGAAGACGCTGAAGCTCAGCAGAAAGCCGCCCAGGAGTATCTCGAGACCAGGCAGAAAGCGATCCGGGACGCCTCGATCGCCATCCTCATGAAGGTGGGACACTTCGACCGATACCTCCCGGAGAATGACGTCCACGGGGACCACACCGAAGCCCTCGATAAGATCCTGACGAAGGTCTCGAAGCTCAGCGGCTACGATGTCGAGCTCAGCGACCTGGTCCATGCCTATCGCGAGCTCCAGGCGGGGGTCGGTATGTCATGACCGGAGAGAATCAGGACCTCGCCGCCCTCCTTCGCGAGATGACAGATGAGATCAAGGCTCTCCGGGTCGCGGTCGATCGCCTGGTGGAAGACAACACCACCAGGGAGATCCGGATCAAGCTGGTGGTGGACGAATGAACGAGAACCACGATCCCCTGGCCTGGGCCAGGTATATGGAGCTGGACAGCCCAGCCCCTTATGACATCACCCAGGCACTCGTGAACGAGTATAAGGGCCAGGCCGAACAGATAAGCGCCGAGATCGACCGGATGAAAAAAGCAGGGCGGCCCCATGAGGAGATCGAGGACCTCGTCTTCCGTGGCGAGAACATCCGGGCCTTATTATCCGACATCTTCTATAGGAGGCTCAGGAAGATCATGGCCCTCGCGAGAGACTGGCCCCGTATTGATATGAAGGACCAGTGTCTTCTCCCATGGGAGAGGGTCTTCTTCGAGAGGGTCGTCACCCTGGTGGAGGAATATCGGGCCGAGGGGTGGATCGAATGACAACCCTCGAGAAATGGGGGGCGATCCCACCAGAGAAGCCCACCGAGGCAGACATCACCGCCGGGACCGTCAGGGTCCTCGCGACGAAATACTCAGCGAGGGAGGCGATCGACTATGCCACGGATTATTATCACCGGACGGGGGTCGAGCCGACAGTCATAAAAAAGAGGGAGAGCGAGAGCGTCTGGTTCGTCATCGTGAACAAACCAGCCGCCCGGGGTGGAGAGCGCCATGTCTGAAGTCAAGATCCCATTCTCACCTGAGATGAAGAAAGCCGCTCTTGAGGGAATGAAGATTGCAACTACAAGGGGAGAAAGAAAAGGATTCCGGGGAGACACGTTCAGATTGGATGGGGTCAAGTTCAGGATCCTGGATGTCCATCTCATCCACCTGGAAAACGTCAAAAATCTCCTCTATACGATTGAGGGATTCACTTCTCCCAGAGAATTCGAGGACACATGGAGGAAGCTCCACGGCGGTCAATTCTCCACCGATAAGGTATATTATATCCACTTTTTCACCAGGATCCCGGAGGTGGCGAACCATGGGGATTAATTGTTGTGATGTGTGCGCCCTCTTCGGTCTCTGTCACGATCCCCGCCTGGACGGGAATCGAGATTTCTGGGCTGTCATAGAGGAATGGGGGATCCAGCCTCTTATGGCCTGCGATGCCCTCCACTATTCCAGCGACCTCCCTTATCTCCGATTCATGGCCAGGTGGGTGGCTGAGATGATGAGATATTACCACCGGAATCGCCTTCTGGAGGTTGATCTATGAGAGTAGTGGATGTCTTGGATGTCTGCGAGCAGCTTGAGTATATGGCAAGGAGAGGGAGAGAGCTCGCGGCTGGACAGTATCCAGAAGGGGAGGTCCCTATCCAGAGACCAGAGGATCGTGGCCTTCTCTTTATTTTTGAGTGGATATGGGCGCTCAGACCTGAGGAGAAGAAATGACCCTCCACATCCTGGTGGATCCCGTGGATGAACACCTTGTGAACACGATCAGGAATCCACTGGATGGGGAGATCCGGCGATTTGTGAGGCACTTTACAAAAGAGGAGGGCCGGCCGCTCGCCAGGATCATCGTGACCGGGGGGAAGGTCAAGGTCATCCAGGCGGGAGAAGAGGAGGTCCCGCTGACATGAAGACCGCCATGACCATCGAGACCAATCAGGTCCACCTAATGGACTGCGATAAAGGTATGGCGATCCTCGAGGATGAGAGTGTGGACCTGATCTTCACAGATCCCCCTTATATTAAGGAAGTCTGGGGGAATGCCTATACCGTCCTCGCCTCCCATAGTATCCGGGTCCTCAAGCCTTCTGGATTCTTGATCTCATATTGCGGGCAGATCAATCTCAACCGGATCATGAGGATCATGGACGATGCCGGACTCGTATATTACTGGATCATTACTCAGAGAAACTCTGGGGCAAAAACCCTCGTCCATGCAAGGAACATCATCGCCGGATTCAAGCCGGTGATTGTTTATCAGAAACCCCCGATCAAGGCTCTCAACCGGGTCTCCCTCGACGTCATCAGCGGGACCAGGTCGAAGGCTTACCACGCCTGGCAGCAGGACATCCATGAGGCGATCCATCTTATCCGGACGTTTGCGAAGCCCGGGGACCTGGTCCTGGATCCCTTCACTGGGTCAGGGACCACACTCCTGGCCGCGAAGCTCTTGGGGATGAATTTTATCGGATTCGAGATCGAGGAAGACACGATCGAGATCGCCAGGATGAGGCTCTCCCAGGAGCCACTCGACCTGGCCAGCTTCGGGGAAGTGGTGGTGTGATGGGAGGAATAAATAAGTGGTAAATAAATGTAAGGTCACACCCATACACACACTCATTTTTTGAGGGGATATAACCATACAAAATATAAAATTAATACTTTTTTTATATTTTTTGTAATATACTATTTAGAATAAAACAAATATCTGATTTTCCGGCCGCCATAAAAACCGGGACACTTCTAAAAATACTTTTTTCAATAGGGGCCATAGCCTTCTATGAAGACGTTAGCCACTCTTCTTATCGGGATCTTTGTGGTGGGTCTGGCCATCCCAGTCATGGCTGTATCCATCTGTCCCTTCGGTCAACCCCCTGAGGAGGAGCTCGTCCCCTCCCTGGTCACCACCACCGCGAGCGTGATAGGGTCCTGTGAGGGATCGACTATGTTTAGCGAGACGAACACCTGGCAGTTATTAGGGAATAGCTCAGGAGTCACTTCCGTGGCCACGGATCTCCTTACTGGTGTGGGGATCACGAGCCTCGCGACAGAGTCAACTTTTACCTCGATGGGGCCATCGTCGATTCCGGTCTCGGTGAAAGCGATCGATTTTCAGGGATCCGGGGGCGCACTCTCTGACACCTTCTATATGTCTCGTATGATCAATGGTGGAGACAAAGGGGCCGCCCAACTTTGTGAAGATGTGTATGGCGGCGGGTCTGTCATGTTTAGCTCAGGGATGTATGGATCAGAACTGAGCGGCCAGGTCTCTCCCGGGTCTGGGATCCGGGTGACATATCAGAACGCAGGAGGCCCGACCCAAGCAGTCCAGCCGGCCCCCTCAGCCATGATCGGGACGATGACATCCTTCGGGAAGACGCACGCGATCTATGGCGGCCTGTCATGTGATGGTGTAGCCTCCCCCGAGCTCGAGACGACTCATGAAACCAGGGCCTCGATGAGCGGGAAGCTGAATATGGGATTCAGCTTCACATATGACTCCTTCGGCCCTTCGTAACCTCTTTTTTCCTCTATCGGGAAACATCACACGATCCAGATCGCGATCAGACCGAGGATCGTCAGCAGGAGACCAATGAGGAACACCTTCCCCCAGAAGGATCGCTCTTTCTCTGTAAGTTCAGCCATAAAAAAGGAATAGCGACACTCATTTAAAAAATGCTCTCAGCTTTTTAAGGAAATCATTAATTGAGTTTCCCCCTTCTTCAAAGATGATCTTATTGAACGAGGCATCCACACCTTCAGGGACACGGATGGTCTCCTCGATGACCCGGGCCGTTACCCTCGCGGTGATGGTGGCCTGGGCCCGGATCTTGTACTCACGCCCCCCTTCGAGCATTGCCTTGACCTCGCTAACATTAGTATATTTGTCCTGGTCAACCATGATCCAGGAGCAGGTGAGCGGGACCTCTGTCCCGTCCTTCTTCTTCATGACCGCTGAGATCGTGGTGAGAACATAGATTGCCTGAGCGATCCGGGTCTCCTCGTTATCAAGGAAGACGAAGGCGGGCCCGGCCATCGTTTCCCAGTACTCCCGGCTGATCTTCAGGTTACGGAGGAACGACCCCCATGAGTTCAGGGCGATCAGTTTCCCATCTTTATAGGACGGCCAAAAGAGCGAATGAGATCCGGCGATTGCCTTCCCCGGAGAACATCGCAGGGTCCCGTCCGGGAGAGGGTTGGTATAATCCTCCCAAAGATTGATCGGCATAATGATCCCACGGCCGCCATTTGTGGCGATCGCCTCCAGGAGACCCTCCCAGGTGGTGATCTTCGCGTAGCTCCTGATCCGATGGCCGGCGGCCGTTGTCCGGAGTTCCTCGATCGTCTTATCCGATAGTTCAGGGGCGCGGTCGGTTGTCTTTGGGGTCAGTACTTTGTCCCAGGTGACGCCCCCGATCTCCTTCAGGATCTCAGGGACGAGCTCAGTCCTCGAGCCTGGGGCGGTGATGTGGCCCCTTTTCCTGGTGAGGCAATAGATCCACCACGGCGAGAAGACCGTCCGGAAGAACTGATCGAAGATCATCCCGGTCGCCGGATCCACTTGGTCACGGACGATCTTGGTGGTCTCCGGCCGATCACCAGTCACAGCCAGATAATTTGCCTGGGCCGCGAACGCTCCCGCGTGACCAACGCAGGAGGGGACCCCGGCTTGGTTGAACTCCGGGAGAAATGGGATTAGGGGGGATTCGTACTCATTAGGGACTCCTGACCCGGCCCCCTCAAGTCTGGCGGCCTGGATCTTCTCATATTCATAATACCTTGATCTCTTGACATCAGCCGGGTCGATCGCGGGGTCCAGGTAGAACCTGATTGAGTACCAGGTCCACCCATCCCGCTGGGACCTGACCAGGAGGCCCTCAGTCTCAAGGCGGTCGCATGTGAGATCGAGAGCTGCGAGGAGAGATTCGTCCTCTCCATGTTCAAGGAAGAAGATCGTCTCGAGCTCGGCCAGAGACATCGATCCTCCTCCCTCTTTCAGGGTCCGGAAGACCCAGGAAGTATATGACATGAGAATATCTGGTCCAGGTGGAAAAAATTCTTTTATAAATGTCACGGGACCGGGACACTTCTAAATGTATTTATTAGGTTTTTATCTAGACTTTTCCATGTCAGAGATTATTGAGATCCTCATGTCCGTGGGTATCCCCATGGCCACGGCGATCGTCTATTCTTCGCTGATTTATCGAAGGAGGGCTCTCCTGAAAGGTGAAGAGTTCTCCCCTGCTAAGTTCTGGGGGACCCTGGGACTCGCTGGTGGTATCGGCCTGGCAAACTACCTGATGAACGGGGCGATCATTCCGACCGAGGGCCTTCTCGGGATCCTCGAGGCGAGCGCTGGGGCGGTCATCATCACCGAGTCCCTGATCAAATTTGTGGGGGCTAAGTTCACCGTCTCCCCGACTGTGACCAAGCTCTCCGAGGCGATCTATAACTACCTGATAGGAATCCAGCCTCCCGAACTGGTGGGAACGACAGATCAGATGAAAGGAACTCCCGTGATTGTGTCGTCCGAGGGGACACCCCGGGGAGCAACACTATATGAGCGGGACGGGATCAAAGTTCGCCTTAATCCGAATCCTGACCTCGCACATCTCCCAGACGAACTGGTCTATCAGATGGTATTCCCGAGTGGCAAGACATGGAACGGTAACAAAGACATTATCGAGATCCTGATGAATGACTCGGATGCCTCAAAGGCCTGGCGAGCAAGGCACGGGAAATAGATCACTTCCCCTTATTTCACTATCCACGCCGGAGAAGTTCAAATGGCTGAACATTTCCCTTGTAAGGAAAAGGCTGGGGGTTCGAATCCCTCGTCCGGCTTGCCAGGAGTTTAGTGACAATCACAGGTATGATTCACACTTATAATGACACAACTGAGCACGACCCTTCAAAAAAAGGACAGGATACAATAGCTTGTATGGGGGTCAGCACCCCACTCCTGGCTTCATGAGAAAGAAACGGTCAAGGTCAAAAATCCCATTTAATTCGAAGGATCCAAGATACCATAAGATATGGTGGATGATCAACCGAGGCGGGAAGACACTGGAGGAAGCACTCGCGATCGTCAATGGGGAGGGTGAGAAAGAGGATCCCCCGAAGCCACGATCATCTCCTGGGAAGGTCCACATCACCATCACCGCCGATACCACACAGGCCGCCCAGGCAGTCCATGACCTCCAGGCCAGGATCCTGGAATGTACTGAGGCCCTCGCCAGGATCATGAACGTGAAGCTCGAGGGGAATATCAACCCACTTGAGGCCCTTTTCTATATCGCCGATGTTCAGAAGGAGATCCTGGCCGAGCTTAAGGCTATAAGGGAGGCCCTCCAGAAAGGAGGGGCCTGATGCCCCCAAGTAAAGATCCGGACGCTCAAAAAAAACGAGACGCCAATCGGATGAAGACCCAGAGCGCAAAGGGAAATCTCTGGCAGAAAAACCACCCGGAGGCCTGTCGTGAGAGGATGAGACGGATCCGGGCCACGATCGGGAGAACAGATCGCCGATACGCTCAGATGATCTCTGACCAGATGAACCCTTTGAACATCTCCTTGGATGAGGACGAGCCGATCCTGGTCACATCAGACTGGCATATCCCGTTTGAGTCATGGCCCCACATTGAGCTCCTGGACCAGGTCAGGAAGGATCATGATGTCAAGTTCCTGGCGGTCGTGGGTGACTTCTGGGACTGTGATAATTATTCGTTGTTCACCAAGATGCCTCCCATGGAGTCCTTCCAGGGAGAGATCGAGGCCGTCGCATTCGTCCTGAAATGGATCAAGAGGCGGTTTTCAAATACCTTCTTTTCAGCAGGGAACCACGAGGGTAGGTGGATCGACCTGAACGGGGGGAAAATGGATATGGAGAACCTCTTCTCCCTCACCCAGGTCCTCTCCGGTTATGAGGTCACGAATGACGATCACTTCTATGTCATCCAGGGAGATCAGAAGTGGCTCCTCTGTCACCCGAGAAATTATAGGATTACCCCCCTTTCAGTGGTTCGGGACCTAGCCGCAAAAAAACAATGTCACGTCCTCGGGGGCCATGGCCACCAGTTCGCCCAGGGATGGGATCGGTCGCATAAGTTCAAGGTTGCGGATCTCGGGGGTCTCTTCGATAAAGGGAGCCTCGAATATCTGAGAAAAACAACCTGTCACCCGGAGACCG